>WNGO01001296.1_pt1 | contig 20019 bp, 25 predicted proteins | sample 5400511 | NCBI WGS metagenome assembly WNGO01 (sample SAMN13153380, study PRJNA577476) | soil metagenome | isolation source: 20 cm soil or saprolite under Garry oak tree replicate 2 | place: USA:California | collected 2016-06-15 | reverse complement strand
TTCCCGAAGAGTCCAAGGTTGCTTTCTTAACAGAGGTGCGAAAAAGCTCCGCTTTCCTTAGGACGTTGCCGGGATTCGTGGAAGGCTTTGTCTATGAGAGCACCGATGACGGAAGCCGCCATAACGTTGTGACCACAGCTGTCTGGAAAGATGAAGATGCGTTTTAGAATGCCAAGAAGAGCGCAGCCGAGGAGTTCCAGGGAATCGGGTTCAATCCTCCAGAGATCATGAAAAAGCTGAAGGTCGAAATCGAGAGGGGAGTCTATCGGCGCTCCCAGTATTGAGTATCGGTGAGGAGCTGGCAATGAGTCCCGCGTGACCATCGAGCGCGAGCAGACACGCCCACTTTTACTTGCAATCGAAGCGCGTATCCTGCGCTGCGATGATCTGCCAGTTGTCATTCCGCTTAAACCAGGTATCGGTCCAAATCAGGCAGCGGGATTGCTCGGTTCCATCTTTGGCTTTCCGGGCTGAAGTCTCCCTGCCATAGACCATCGCGAGGCTGTCTCCAAAAAACCGGACTTTCGCCTCGATCAGCCGGCAATCCCTAGCGCTTTTCGACGTATCCGCTGCGTCAGAAACTTCTTCCGATTTTGTGTAGCGTTGTCCCTCCGGAGATGTGCCCTGGAAGTCATCGGACAAAATCTTCTGCGCGATCTTGTTGTGAGTGCAGGCGGCCTCTGCCCATTGCCTCTCCGCGTCAATCATGAACTTTGCAGTCGGATTGTCGGCTGCGGCCCATTGTCCCTGCTGGCCGTACGCGGTGGCCATTGCTGTCATTGCGAAAATCATCAGCACCATTCTTCTTAACTGGTTGACGGTCAAGAGCTCTCCTTTTCTTGAGCGACTACGATAGCAAAGCTTTGTCTGGAGTCAAAGGCATCTCAGTAGGCATTCCCGAACTACGCTGAACGTGCCCGCACGGCCCTGTGCCAACCGCCGCTAGCTCGGTTTCCTGCCCATCGCGTTCAAACGCAAAAGAGGTTCTCGATGCGTCCTCATGGCCAAGCAAAATTGGGTTTCTTCCCACTTCCAGCAGCTGAAGCCAGGCGTCTCAGAAATTGCCTGACTTTCCCGGATGAATTTTCCGCAGTTGACCCCTGCGTGGGAGACGGCGTGGCTTTCACAGATTTGGTGGAAGGGACACAAGCGCGGCGATACGGAATAGAAATTGATGTGTATCGAGCCGAACAGGCCAGAAGCCTGGGAATCGAAACACTGCACGCGAACACGATGGATGTGCGCTGCCCGGCGGAATCAATCTCCCTTCTTTATCTCAATCCTCCGTACGACCTGGAGGTGGGGCAGACGAATAACCAGCGCCTGGAGTTGGTGTTTCTGGAACACACATACCGATGGCTGAAACCGGGTGGCGTCCTCGTCTTTGTGATCCCGCAACCGCAGTTGAAGCCGTGTGCCAGAATCCTGAGCGAGCATTTTGGTGATCTCTCCGTCTATCGGCTCACCGAACCGGCGAGTGTACGGTACCAGCAAGTTGCGATCGTGGGAAGACGCCGCAAACGTCACCAGCACCTCCGTGATTCCGAGTTGCTCAACTCCGTCCGCTGGTTAGAGATGCTGGCTTGGAAACCTGATCTCGCTGATCTGACCGACCACCCGGCAGTACCCTACGATGTCCCACCGTCTGGGTCTTGCGTACTCACCAACACAGGCATTCCATTGGATGAGGTGGAGGATCTGCTGCTCGATTCCGCGGCCTATCGTCAAGCCAGTCGAATCCTTCTTCCCAAGCAGCGGGATGTGCGAGGACGACCACTCACACCCCTTCATGGTGGGCATGTTGGCCTCCTCTGTACGGCAGGCATGCTCAACGGGATATTCGGCGAAGGTGAAAACCGCCACATCGCTCACTGGCGCTCGGTGAAGTTCACCGACCATTGGGAAGAAGAGGAAGAGGACGGCACCAAAATCCTGCACGACCGCGAGCGGTTCTCACACGAACTGACGCTAGTCTTTGCCAATGGCAAGACACAGACTCTTACCCATGAAAAGAAGGACTCCGAATGAAGAATGCACACCTTCGGTTCGGCTGGCTCACGTATGTAAAGAACACGGAGAAGACCACGACCAGCATCAAGTTGCGTCTGGATCGTTTCATCGGTGAACTCCTACCGGATCCTCCGCGACAGGCGAAGGCCCACTTTATTTCCGTCGTGGGTGGAGATACTCAGATCTCGGCGATCGGCGCGGCCATTTCCATGACAGACCGATTTATGGTCGAAGGGCCTGGTGTGCAGCCGGTGCGAGTATGCCTGGAACGCAATGCGCAGTGCTTCAAAGGTTCGATCCAACTTGCAGGACGAAAGAAGCCGCTGCGCCACCTTATTGGCGTCTCAGAAGAGTTGGCCTCGGGTAGCATATCTGCAAACTCAGGCAGGACCCTGCTGGCAAGCTCGGACAAGCACTTCGTTTGGACTTCCGTTGCCCACATCTTTGGGATTCCGGGGATTCCGGCATGGGCGGGTTGGTTTGCCGACGAACTGAGGACGCATCGTGTCTTGACTCATGCTCTGGGCATTGGCTGTGATCCGGTGATAATCAAGGGAACGAAGGAACAGTTTCTCGACTGGCTTGGCTGGGGTGTGGAAAGCGGGGCGATTCAATTCCCCGTAGGAGCAGGTTCGATCCGTTGGCCCCGCTTGAGCGTCCAAGAACTATTTCTGCCGATGGATAATTCAGGCTCTCAGGTCACCACAGATGCGCGCTAGTAGATCCCAGGAACCAATCGATTTCTGGTTGTAGCGCAATACTCCACATAACCTGGGAGGTTTTTGGATAGGTATTTCTCCTCATCAATTAACCGCCAGACGATCACCGCAACCATGGGCACGCAAACGACTAATCCCCACGATGACCCGAGTGCAAGGGGAGTGCCAATCAACAGGAGAATTGCTCCCGAATACATCGGGTGACGAACCAGCCGGTAAGGCCCCGAGGATACAACTCTTTGTTCTTCGGCGACCTCGATGGTGCCCGACGTATAGCTGTTCTCGCGAAAAACGAGGAGACGATGCCGAACCCGAGGGCCACCAGAGTGCTTCCTACAACAACAGTGGCCAGAGCGACGTGCGACCAACCGAAGTGATGGTCGATGCCGGGGAAGACGATGAGGGAGACAAAGAGGAAGTTCGCAAACCATTGAATGATCTTTTGTTTCTTTTGGGGTTCCGCCAGTGGGCCCGCCTTCAAGCGACGCTCAATGAGGCCCGGATCCTTCCAGAGAAAATACAGTGTGATCAGAGTGACCATCAGCGAGAACTCGAACCAGAACAGCCAACCTTGCCAGTAGCGTAGCGACCAAGCTGGCAGAAACAGCAATGCCGCCAATGTCGCTAGAAACTGCGCCAGTCCTTCGAAAGCTCTTTTCCGCAATGACGCCAGTTGCATCAAGCCCGCCTCTCTAGTCTTTAGATTACGTCTGAACTCCGCTTGATCCGAAGCCTCCTCCCGTAATGCCCGGATTGGTGGTTGGCTTGTGCGTTCGATCTCTCCTTCGGTATCTCATCTCCTTCCTTTCCATTATGAGGATTCTCATGCCCGAACTGTGCACGATCTACGATTACATGCGCGCCAACGCTGGCTTACTCGGGACGCGCATTCTCGAGCAGTTTCCGGCGCTTCAGCAAATCGACGACCCCGTTTCACCGCGAATCGAAGGGTTGTTGCGACGCCCATTTCCTGCTCAAAACATCGCGATCATGGGGCTTGCCAAACGATGGCGGCAGGCGCGAACCGGCATGGTAGTCGCCGAGTGCGGCACGGGCAAGACGCTGATCTCGCTTGGGGCGATCCACGTCCATAGTGAAGGCAAACCCTTCACCGCCCTCGCGATGGTCCCTCCCCATCTGGTGGAAAAGTGGGCGCGGGAAGCCTTTCTGACCCTGCCGGGAGTGCGTGTGTTCCTGATCGATGATCTGCGCAATGGGGGAGACGAGAACAAAGCGCATGGGGTCAACGAAGTCCGACTCCGGCAAGGCCGAATCGCTAGTCCACGGAGGCGGTGGTGCTCGCTGTGTGGAAGACCTTCTTTGTTCATCGTGGGACGGGAGAGGGCGAAGCTCGGCTATTTCTGGCGCCACGCTTACCGCGTTCCGCGCTCAGGGCATTACCTCGGTTGCGTCGTCAACTGCGACACAGGCAAACCGGTGATGGTTGATGAGAGCCGCTTGACCATCGCTGATTTTGAGAAGGTCAAGATCTCGGAGAGTATCGAATTCAGCGGCGACAAGTCCTGCCGCCCATTTCATAGTCCTCTGTGGCAAGCCGACGCGGACAAGATCCGCCGCATGGCGCCGATCGAGTTCATCGGCCGCTATATGCCGGGATGGTTCGACTATGCGGTTTGCGATGAGATTCATCAGTTGGCGGGAGACACCGCTCAAGGCAACGCTCTCGGCACATTGGCATCCTGCACCGATCGAATCGTTGGGCTCACCGGCACGCTTCTCGGGGGCTATGCCGATGACTTGTTCAATACGTTGTTTCGACTCGAGGTCGGGAGGATGAAAGAGCACGGCTACGAATGGGGCACAACGGGACGAAGCGCGTTCACGCACGATTACGGTGTTCTCGAAACCATAACGAAAATTGAGCCGGCCGATAACCGTTGCTCCAAGGCCAAGACCACGAGCATGGTTCGCCGCAGACCCGGAGCATCTCCGTTGCTCTTCGGCGAGTTCCTAATGCGACTGTGTGCCTTTGTTTTCCTGGAGGACATCTCGGGAGAACTGCCGCCGTATGAGGAGAGCTACGTAAGCATTCCGATGGATGGGCTGATGATGAGTGCATATCGGGAACTAGAAGATGCCATTCGGAAAGCCTTGAAAGAACACAGAGGCAACAGGTCTGTGTTGTGCATGATGCTGAATACACTTCTGCTCTATCCAGACCACCCGTACGGCTTGGGAACCTTGTACGGGGCGGAGTTTGATCCCGAACTGAAACGCAATGTTCGGTTTGTGATTGCCGAGACGCGTGATCTTCTAGAGGAGCAGCCCTATTCCAAGGAAAGGAAACTCATCGAAGAGATCAAGAAAGAACTTGCCGAAGGGCGCAGGTGCCAGGTGTTTGCGGTGTATACGCAGAAACACGACGTCACGGCGCGGCTGCACCGGATTCTGAGCAACGAAGGCATCCGCACGGCAGTTCTGCGCTCAAGCGTGGACACTTCGAAGCGGGAGGCCTGGTATGCGCGACAGATCAAGGAAGGCGTGCAGGTCGTAATTTCTCATCCCAAACTGGTCGAGACCGGTCTGGACCTGTTAGATTTCCCGACCATCATTTTCTATGAGTCGGGATACTCGCTACACACCTTGCGGCAGGCGAGTCGCCGTTCTTGGCGTATCGGCCAAAGGCGACCGGTGCGGGTGAAGTTCCTTTGCTACGAAGGGACAATGCAGACTGCCTGTCTACGCTTGATGGGAAAGAAACTCCTGGTGGCGCTCACCATGGAGGGCAAGTTTGCCGGCGAGGGACTCCAGAACATCGACGAAGACGATGACATGCTGTCGGCAATGGCCAGAGAGCTTGTTGAGAGAGACGGCATAGGGGAGTCAGCTGATGCTGTCTGGAAAACACTGAACGCCGAACATCAGAAGCTATTTCCGACCGGTTCTGAACCAGCGGAGGAAGTGGTATCGACAGAATTATCTGTCAACGTGCTTCCGGGCAACTCCGATGCTCGTGTGGTTGGCCAGAACTGATCGACTCCAGTTCCGTCCTCATCTTCGGACACAGACCCGGATCGGGCAGGAGACCACGTGGAAAGCCGTCCGTACCCGAGCAGGCCTCATTGTTTGGGTAAGTACGCCGTCCCTTCAATCAATCTTCGGAATGCGCTGCCCCGCAAGGCACATCAAACTGTGCCTGCAACGACTTCTGATACTCCTCGCGGTTCGGGCGATGACTTGTGCCGTGCGCCTTGAACGATACCGTAGGGCACAACGTGCAGTGCGCCTCGACCGGGATGTCAGCCAGCCATTTCGTGACCCGCAGAGTTGGCTTCTTCATTGCTCACCTTCCCCACCTTCCCATCGAAAGAATAACTGCGGATTCAAAGCGCATCGTGAACCGATTGAGGTCGGCGGATGTCGCATTCGTGACCGCGAAAGGGCCTTCACTCCACAGATTTTGCAGTCAGTTCCACTCAACAAGGAGGAAATAGCAGTATGTCAGAAACAAGTACGCTCATTGGCTATAGCGGCCGGACGATTGGCCGCGAAGAACTGGCGCTGGTGCCCACACCACTGGCGACCGAAACGCATCGCCCGATCCCACATCACGAGATCGTGCAGGCATTAATCGAGACCCTCGGGTTTCGCCACATTGGAGTCGTCCACGACGAATATGCCGTATCGCCGGACGGCATGAAGATGTTCGGGGTCCTTGACCTCGCAACTGAGATGCAGGGATGCAGGTTTTCCATCGGCCTCAGAAACTCGCATGACAAGAGCATGCGATTGGCGATGACTTGTGGTTATCGGGTGTTCGTCTGCTCAAACATGGCTTTCTCAGGAGACTTTACTCCGGTGCTGGCCAAGCACTCGAAGTCGTTTTCATTGATCGACTGCATTTCGGTGGGCGTCGACCGAATGCAGCGCAACTTCGAACCCATGCGGAAGCAAGTGGAGACATGGCAGAGGAGTGAATTAACCGACGTCACCGCCAAGGTGGTGATCTACGAAGCCTTCGTGGAGGGCAACCTGGAAGCTCCGAAACATCTCGCGCGCACCGTGCACGATCTGTACTTCGAACCGAGGTACGAGGAATTCCGGCCGCGAACGATTTGGAGTCTGTCGAACGCGTTCACATCGGCATTCAAGGAACTGGAGTCGATTCCACAATTCAAGGCGACAGCCAAGCTCGGAGAGTTCCTGGAGACTCGCTTCTCGCAGTCCTTCTAAACTGCGCTTGGCGGTACCGGCCGGCCGCCAATCCTTATCCTTCTCTTTGACTGGCAGGAGTTGTGCGGAAGAAGACACGTTCCGGACGCGAGTCATTCACCGACGCAACTTTCCAAGTGTTGACCAAGGCAATTCGAGATCATTCATCTCAAACACAAGATCTGTTTCGCCCGTTCCACGACATGCGAGCAATCGGTGAACCTGGCACCGTTCATGGGGATTCGATCAGGGTCTTGAGGAAGCATTGGCGGCACTTCCGGAGATTTACCGGGAGGTGCTGATCCTGCGTGACATCGACGAACTCAACATTGCCGAAACCTCGGCGGCACTGGGAATAAGCGTGCCGGCGGTAAAGACTCGATTGCTGCGCGCCCGACTAATGGTTCGCGATTACTTTGTTTCGCGCTCATGGGCCACGCGCCTAGGATTAGGAAAGGCATAGTCATGATCACCCTGAGTTGCGAAGAGGTTCGACGGGAGATCTCGAACTATCTCGATGACGACATGTCTCCACGCATGCGGCGCTTGCTAGAGGCCCACCTGGAGCAGTGCCGCAAGTGCGCGGTGTTGCTGGACAGCACGCACAATGTGCTCGTCTTGCTAGCCGACGAGCACAGATTCGAGTTGCCGGTCGGATTCAGTATCCGCGTCAAGCAGATGCTGGCCAAGGAATTCGAAAAAAACAAAAGCTGACTGACCAGCAGTTCGTCAGCTCTCGATTCCGAAATCTTTCCGTTGTTCCACGTCGAACAAATCCAGTGAGTTCACCAATCAGCATCTTTGGTTCCTTGTTGGGAGCGGATGCCTCGCCGCGACTGATTCAGTTGCACGCGAGCATAACCTTCTAAGAGAACTCGAATTTCACAATGCGGCGACCCTCGCCCTAGGGTCGTCAGGTTTTTATATGAGGGGTCACTGTAGCGGATGGAAGTTCAGGAACGGTGCTGGCAAGTGCCACCAACTCGGCTACGGGGAGTTTGCACACATTGTTATAGCCAACTGCTCTGCTAACAAGTTCGAGAGAGCCCCAGCGCGCATCCGGAGAGGCGGGTCAACCCGGCAAGACGGCTTGGCCGCAGGCAGCGCCAGCAACGCGATATTCGCAGAGATGGGGCGGACGCTCTGACTGCGGAGTTAGCGACATCAGCATGAATACAGCCGCCCTCGTAGCGGTGGCTACGCAGTGTGAAACACACTACGCGACATGAAGAAAGGCGCGCCTTCTCAAAGGCGCTGCTGTCAAACGGCTCTGAAGGCAGTCGGTACACCCCCAGAATCCCGGCAGCGCATTCCACACAGCACCCCAGAGTGGCTGCTTTGAGACCTGGAGATTAGCGAGGCATCAGATCTTTGAGGTCGCGAAGATCCGTAGCCGCGGCGTCGGAGACAATGCAAAACTGCATGTCGCCGGATCGCCATGTCATCCAGTTGTACCCCTGCCGCGATCCAGAATTGTCAGAGAGCTTATCTGACTCCCGAGCCGGCCAGACGAACAGATTGACGAAATGCTTGCGGCGGGAATATACCAGCGCCGCGACATTATGCCCATCGACAACATCCAGGCGCCCTCCCACCAACGGAAACCCCTGCTCGGAGTAGTCAGCAACCGGTGGGATGAAGTCCAGCTTGCCATCGAACCACGGCTTCACTGTGTGCTGATCGGTCGACTGTACGTCCGTCAAATGTCCCGGCTGCAGGGAGCGTACATGTGCGTCAATCAGTTCCGCAGTAATTCGCGTCGATTGCCTCTGTGATGGGAACAGGAGGAGCACAATCGTAAGCACAGACGCCACAGCGGCCAGAACACTGAAGGCTGGAACAAGAAACCATCTTCGCGAACTCCCAGCGCGGGCTGGTTCCGCGCTGGTGGCCTGCGCGACTTGCTTACGAACCCGCTCACGGAACTGGTGCGACGCATGCTCATACAAGTTGCTTTCGCGAAGGAGTGCGCGCAGAGACTCGATGTCTTTCAGCTCCGCTTGGCATTGGAGGCAGCTCTCCAAATGGCGCTCAAATTCCGCCGACCGTACTGCGTCTAGTTCACCGTCAAAATAACCGTGAACTGTGGTTCGCGCTAATTCGCAATTCAAGACGCCTCCTTTGCAGCAGCCATCAGCGTTCGTTGCAAGCGTTCGCGGGCCCGGGACAAAGTTGACATAACCGTACCAATCGGAATTCCGGTGATCTCCCCGATCTCCTTGTAGGAACAACCTTCCAGTTCCCTCAGCACAAGCACCTCTCTGGACCGTGGGGCTAATAACTCCAAAGCCAGGATCAACCGCTGGCGTTCATCGGCCTGGACCGCCAGAGTCTCCGGAGTCGCAGAAGGAAGTTGATGCACTTCTTCATTGAATTCGGTGATCAACTCTGACGGTCGGTTCTTCTCCAGCCACGTGTAACAAGTGTTTCTGACAATCTGTAGCAACCAGGCACGCGCGTCGCCTCCGTGAAAGCGGTCGAAGAACCGGTAGGCGCGCAGCATGGCCTCTTGGACTACGTCATCGGAATCGGCACGATTTCGCAGCAACCACCGAGCCAAGTTGGCGGCGCTGTCCAGATGTGGCAACACAAGTTGCTCAAACCGAATTCTGTCTTGCGGCTCTAGCACGTCCCTGATCCTAGGCCTCTATGTAATAACCGTTGCAGCTGGCATTTTATTCCCGCGGCTCCCACCCCATTCAAAAGTAATTCCGATGGAATAAAACCTGCCCAGCTGTGGTTTATGCAGATGTAACACGTCCTGACAGGCGGCGCGAGCCAGAATCCAATTCGACCCTGAAGTGGTTTGCGCCGCCTGTATCCATACGGATTTGGCGGACGGCATTTCGGAACCGGAGGAAACACGCATGGCGAAGAAGAACCTGTTCGATCCGAACCCCAGTGGCTTCATCGAGCAGGATCATAACAATGACGGAATCGACCGCAGAGGCTTTCTGAAATGCATGGCTTGGGCCGGCACGGGTGCGCTCTGTGTGATTCATGGTGGCCTCCTTAAGTCCTATGCTCTGGGATCGCAAATGGACTCAGGCATGAAATCCCACAAAATGGGGGAGCTCAGCTTCGTGCAGATCAGCGACAGCCACATGGGCTTCAATAAACCGGCCAACCCCGACGTGATCGCCACTCTGAAGGCCGCCGTCGACAAGATCAATGCTCTTCCTGAACAGCCCGAGTTCCTTTTACACACCGGCGACATCAGCCATCTGTCTAAGCCCGAGGAATTCGACAACGTGGACCAAATCCTCAAGGCGACCAACAAGGAAGTTTTCTTTGTGCCGGGCGAACACGACGTGCTCAATGATGACGGAGCCATGTTCCGCGAGCGATACGCGAAACATTCCAAAGGACAAGGCTGGTACAGCTTCGACAAGAGTGGAGTCCACTTTGTCGGTCTCGTCAATGTGATGAACCTCAAGGCCGGCGGCCTAGGTACGCTCGGACATGATCAGCTCGAATGGCTGGAAGATGACGTCAAGCACTTGAAGTCAAGTACACCCATCGTGGTCTTCGCGCATATTCCGCTCTGGACCGTTTATCCGCAATGGGGATGGGGCACGGACGACAGTGCACAGGCTTTGTCATATCTGAAGAAGTTCGGCTCAGTTACGGTGCTGAACGGACACATTCACCAGACCATGCAGAAGGTAGAAGGCAATGTGACCTTCCACACTGCGTTTTCGACAGCCTTCCCCCAACCCGCGCCTGGCGCAGCTGAAGGCCCGGGCCCGATGAAAGTCCCTGCTGATCAACTGCGCGGCGTCCTCGGCATCACCGACGTTAATTACGTGCAAGGCAAGCACGCACTGGCCGTCGTGGACTCATCCCTTGTTTGAGGGGGAGTCCTCGACGGTTCGTTGCGAAGTCACAAGGAGAAAGCGACTTGAAGAGAAAACTGTTCTTTAGCGGCTTGGTTGTCGCCGTTTCAATGGTTCTTGCCACCGTTCTAATTGTCCGTCCGACGCAAGCGAAGAGCGAGGACGCCAAAGCGTCCCCAACTGAAGTGAGAGTGGACAACTTCACCTTTGGCCCGGACACCCTCACTGTGCCGGTGAACAGCACCGTGACCTGGATCAATAAGGACGATGTCCCGCATGTGATCGCCAGCGATGACGGAGTGTTCAAGTCAAAAGCCCTGGATACGGACGACAAGTATTCCTACACTTTCAGCAAGGCAGGCACGTACCCGTATTACTGCAGCATTCACCCCAAGATGATGGGAAAGATCGTTGTTCAGTAACTGTAGTTAAGATTGTGACCAATTCGGATATGGTGAACCCTTTCGATCTGCGAACAATTCTGCTGGCCAAGCACGCCCAGCATGTCGTGCTCATCCACTTTCCGATCGCGCTGTTTATTACCGGAGTTGGATTCGACCTCTTATCGAGAGGGAAACGGGTTTCGCAATTCGCCGGTGCCGCGTACTTGAACCTATCCGCTGCTGCTGTAACTGTCCTTCCCACCGTTGTGACAGGCCTGCTGGCCTGGCAATTCGCTCTCGAGGGCAAGCGGCTGAAAGGTCTTTTGCTATTACATCTGATGGCAGCCTTGTCCGCAGCGCTGCTGGTAGTCGCGTCATGGTGGGTGCATTGGCGGACACGCAGAGCCGAACCAGCGGTCCTTCCTCGCTACCGCATTCCCGTCGAACTGCTGGGAGTCGCTCTCATCGCCCTCGCCGCCCACCTTGGTGGGTTCTTAAGCGGAGTCAATACCTAAACAATATAGGAAGGAAGTCGCACAGCCGTATATGAAGAACAGCACAATCCTCTCAAATCACATACCCTCGAATTCGAACCCAACAACCGGGGAAGGAGTTACAGCTCCGGCGAAGAAATCCCTCGATCGGCGTTCATTCTTGAAGAACAGCGTTATCGCCGGGGCTGCGGTGACAGCTGGCGCCGCAGTTTTGGGAAACGTTCCTTCGGCAATGGCGGGACCCGGCAACGGGCACCTCACGCGCGGCGATGCGGCCATCCTGCGCTGGCTGGCGGCAGCAGAAATCATTGAATCCGACCTCTGGCTGCAGTACACGGAACTCGGCGGAACCCAGGACAACGAAGTGTCCACCATCGCCAGTCAGCAGATTCCTGGATATCCCTCAACCGCTACAGGCGGCAGCGCGCTTTATGCCAACGCGGTTTCACAGCTTGACGGCGACATGGCGCAGTACATTCACGACAACACGGAAGATGAACTGACTCATGAAACGTTCATTAATGCATTCCTAGTTTCAAAGGGCACAGACCCTGTAAGCCTCGAACAATTCCGTACACTGCCGAGTAGTAAGGCGACGGGCGCGAACCAGATCGGCCGGCTTACCACCCTGACTCAGTTAACGGTCGACACGACGTGGTGGACGCGCTACCGTAGCCGGACCGGCAATCCTGATTTGGGAGACACGTTCGCGCCGGCGGTGCCTAGTCTAATCGTGGGAACGCATCCGGGAATTCCGCGGAGTGACGACGATCTGAACGATCCGAACTTCCTCCAGGCCATTGCCAACACAGCTGGATTTCACTTCGCCAACATCGAAGTAGGTGGCGCCAGCATGTACCCCGGGCTGGCGCAGAGAGTGTCAAATGTGGAGGTCTTGCGCATCCTGCTCAGCATCGGCGGAACGGAAATCGCACACTTCCAGACCTGGCACGACAAGGCCGGCAACGCGGTCCCCCTCACAGCGACCGACCCGGTGACCGGTTTTAGCGTGACTTTCCCCGATCTCACCCAGGATTCAGTCGGCGAGGACCTCAAATCGAACCTGATCATGCCTGAGCCGACTGCATTCCTCAGCCGGAAACTCCCGGTATGTTCGATCATTCGGCCAACCGCTACCAAGAATGCTGCCACGGTCGCTTTGCAAGGTTTTGTAAATATGAATGTCTTTGCTGGCCAATCGAAAGCATTCTTTGATTTTGTCACTCGCCTTGCGCAAGAGGCCGATGACGCGAGGCGTGGAATCAGCTAGCAGGTCGTTAGTCGCGTGGACAGACGGGTCCCCGACCAAGCCGCGCATTCTACGCACTGACTGCAGGAACAACTAATTCAATGCCCCCATTGATCGCATTGCATGCGAGAGGTGGGGGCCTTTACTTTTCGCGGGCGATGTTTGTTTTTTTTAGCCATTCAGGAATATTTCGTCGGCTCTTCCAGTTTGGAGATATGCAGGCCGGAGCACGGTGGGTGTTTTTTCCTGCCAAATACCGGTGCTCTTAAAACTAACAACTTGAGGTACAAAATCATGTCCAGAAATTTGGCCACCCTGACGCTAATCTGCGCCTTCTTGCAGGTCGGTGCGCATGCAGCGACGGACAGAGTACAGCATCCGGCTCAGCCGGTCAACGCCGTCGTCGAGTGGAATAGAACTCTTTTGGCGATTGTTCGCACGCCCGGCGCTCAGCCCAGCACGATTCACTCAACTCGCAGCTTCGCAATTTTGCACGCCGCCATCTACGACGCGGTCAACAATATCGTGCCAAAGTTCAGTGCTTACCTTGTGCGTCTTCCCGACGTTCCCAGGAGTGCTTCCAAGATAGCCGCGGCCGATCAGGCAGCGCATGATGTCCTGGTATCCCTATACCCTCCCTTTCAGGCGCCATTGGACGCGGAACTGCAGCAAGACTTTGCGCAGCTTCCCGATAATGAGAGGAAAGCCCAGGGAGCGGCTGTTGGCCAGGCAGTCGCCGCTCAGCTCCTTGCCGCGCGCAGCGCCGATGGAGCAAATGTAACTCCACCGCCGTATATCCCGGGAACCCAGCCCGGCGACTACCAGTTGACCCCGCCGAATTTCGCGCCAGCAGATTTCACCCAGTGGCCTCAGGTCACCCCGTTTGCATTGACAAGGGCCGATGTATTCCGTCCTGGTCCTCCTCCAGCACTCACAAGTGACCGTTACACTGAGGTCTTCAACGAAGTGAAGAGCCTCGGCTTCGTTGACAGCACAGCCCGTACCGCGGAACAAACTCAGATAGGAATGTTCTGGAACGGCAACATCCAGGACTTCTGGAACGAGATCGCGCAGACTGTCGCGCTGCATCGGCATCTCTCCCTTGAACAAAGCGCGCGTCTCTTTGCGCTGCTGAATATCAGCCTCGCCGACACTGCGATCGCCTTCTTCGAGGCCAAGTACACATACAACTTTTGGCGTCCGGTCACCGCGGTTCAATTGGCGGGTACTGACGGGAATGCGCAGACCGACCCCAATCCAACATGGCTTCCGCTTTCAACGAAGACCGCTCCCGATCCTTCGTACCCCGGAGCGCATAGCGCAATCAGCAAGGCGGGCGCGACCGTGCTGACCTTTTACTTCGGCAATCAGTTCACCTTTGATGTTACCTCCGAATCGCTGGCAGGAGTCACGCGTCATTTCACCAGTTTCTCCGCGGCGGCGGAAGAAGCGGGACTGAGCCGTATTTACGCAGGACAACACTTCCGAACCGACCACAGCGCCGGCAAGAGTTTGGGCAGACAGGTGGCAGAGTCAATCGACGCGAGCATTCTGCTTCGAGAGGAATAAAAACATTAGAAAGTCGGTTATTCCCAGTGAGACTCGTTTCGCAGGAGGCGAATGATGCACAGGATGAGAACAAGCACGTTAGCGGAGGCCAGGCTCGGCCTGGTTGCACTTCTTACAACTGTATTACTTTTGCCACTTGGCAATGCGTCGGCCAAGGACCGCAAGGTGAAACAATCCGCGAACGAGGCCCACATCGTCGCCCAAATTTCATTTAGCGGGCTCTGGGCGGTCGATATGGCAATGCACAGAGCAAATGACAAATACTATCTCTATGTCCAGCACTCGAAAGACGAGGGCGTCTCGATTATTGACATCAGCAAGCCTGCTCAACCGAAAACCCTTGGAGTAATCGCATGGCCAGATCCAGCCGTTTCGAGCAGGATGGTCGTGACCGGCGACCTGGCCATCATCTCCGAAAGCGAAACCCTCCCGCTGCCGGGTGGGCACTCTAGTGATCATCTTGTACTTTGGGATCTGTCCAATCCTGCGGCCCCCCGAGTCATACAAAAATTCACGGGAGTAATCAGATGGCTCCAAGACGACAGGAATTTCATTTATGTCTTGAACCATGAGGGGCTATGGGTGGTTTCAGAACCGGCGGAGATTCAGTCCGAAGAGACGGGATCCCCGGCATATAAGGGTTGAGGACAACACTACTGAATGGTGACCGAGCTGCGGGCGAAATGAGCCGCACGAGTCGCCAGGAAACCACCCGGTCCAGGCCAAGAACTGCGGAAATGAAGTTACTGCGTTGCTGAATGTAGCTTCTCACATGGACAACAGAGGGAACCAGATGCCATACGGCAGGGACAACACACAGGTTCAACAACTACCGACGAGGGTGAGCGGCTATCCGAGCAAACTAATTGGGCGCTCAGATGTTGCGAGGGACACCATGGCGTTCCATTTTGAGAGACCGCGCAATTTTGTTTTGAGACCAGGACAATCGCTCGACTTGAGCCTTTTTGGGCTGGCAGAGGAGTCTCCACAGAGACTCACACATACTTTCTCTATTGCCAACGATCCGTCCGACGAAAAGATCATGGTCGTAACCCGCATGCGAGATACGGCCTTCAAGCAAAGGTTGTCCGCCCTGCCGATAGGCACAGAGGTCCTGATCGAGGGCCCAATGGGCTCGTTCACCCTTCACAACAACACAGCCAGGCCGGCTGTCTTATTGGCCGGTGGGATCGGCATTGCGCCGTTTCTGAGCATCGTTTCTCATGCACAAAAGGAGGCGCTTCGCCACCGTATCATTCTGTTTTACGCGAATCGGTTGCTCGAAGACGCTGCATTCATTGATGCACTTTGGGGTCTGGAGCGTGTGAATCCGCGATTTTCCTTTATTCCAACTTTCACACGCCTGAACGCCGATCGTGGCGAATGGAAGGGCGAGACTGGACACATCACCCCGGAAATGCTTCATCGGCGTGTAGGCAAGCTACAAGGACCGATCTTTTATATCGCAGGACCGCTGTCGATGGTCGCTGCGGCCAGGCACACTCTCGTTGAAGCGGGTGTGGATGAAGACGATATTCGGACGGAGGAGTTTGCAGGTTACTAACAGGTGGATGGAGCGATGATTGATTGTGTTGTCTTCATTGCCAGTCAAAGGGTTCCTCGGGACCGGTGCAACCTTCGAGGCCGATCTCAACCTTGTCGTGCAACTAGTGATGGGAGCGGCACTGCTCACAGGTGCATGTCTGGCGAAACAAAAACGATACCGGGCTCACGGCATTTGCCAAACGGCCGTGCTGCTCCTGAACTTGTGGATGATCGGACTTGTGATGTGGCCCGCGTTCCGCCGACAAGGGAATCCAACAATTCCCAGGCTCCTTCATAAGTCGTATTATGCCGCGCCCCTGGTGCACGCGACTCTGGGAATGACGGCTGAGGTTTTGGGACTTTATATCGCTCTCGTAGCGGGCACTAATGTTCCTCCGACGCGGTTGCGCTTCAGAAACTGGAAGCGATGGATGCGAACTGAATTAGTGCTTTGGTTGTTTGTGGTAATCAGCGGCATCGGCACTTACTACACTTGGTATATAGCGCCTTTCCGCTAATGCGTGAGGTGTGGAATGCCGGGATTTGATAGTGCCTCTCCGCCGAGTCACTGGCGGGTGCTGTGCTGGCAGCGGTGAGTCACGGCACCCGCTTTTTGGGGAACTTGACGTCTTCTGATTGCAATTCAAGGAGAACTATGTTTGAAGGACTGTTTCAACCTATGCATCTGTTGGTTATTTTCGGAATTGCTCTGCTGGTGTTCGGCCCCAAGAAGCTTCCCGAGCTTGGCAAAGGAATCGGAGAGGGTATCCGCGGCTTCAAGGCCGCCATAAAAGTCGAAGAAGAGAAGCCGAATTCTGCAACCGCCAACATCCCTGCCGATCAGGGTCCGAGCAAGGGGTAAATCGTGGGGTTTGGCGCAGAAATCCTGTTCATGAATGCTCTTGGAGGGCTGTTATTGGGGCCAAAGCGGCTGCATGCAGTCCTGGGAAATGTCGCGCGGGCTAAAGCTCAGTTCGAAAAGGCGAGCCGCAACCTCAAATCTCAACTGGAGGCGGAACTCGAAGCCCGGCATGGCGACAACAAAACCGATTCCTCCCAAGAATTGGATGGGAACCAGTGAGCAGTCCGCAGATCCTCGGAATTGGAACGGCGAATCCGCCGATCAGGCTTACGCAGGAGCAATGCTTCCACGCTGCCGGTTACGCGAGCGAGCGTGTGCGCAGGATTTTCCTGAACAGCGACATTGAACACCGCCACTTTTACTTTGGCAGTACGCTGAACCGCGAGGAGAGCTCTGACCAACTGAACGAGCGTTATCTATCTGGCGCGATCAAAACAGGCTGCCATGCGATTGTGAGTTGTCTACAGTCGGCCAGGGCTAGCGTGAAGAAGGTGGATTTCCTGGCCGTCTGTTCGTGCACAGGGTACGTATGCCCAGATGTTGGTAGCCGCCTCATTGCGCACATGGGCTTCAGCAAGAACGTGCAGAGGGCTTCCATCATTGGACTTGGGTGTGCCGGCGCGGTTCCTACGTTGCAACGTGCGGCAGATTTCGTTCGTGCGAACCCGGGGCGTAAAGCATTGATGCTGGCTGTCGAGATTTGCTCCGCGTGCTACTACGTTGATAACACGCTGGAAACAATTATCGGTAACGCCATCTGCGCCGACGGCGCTGCCGCGTTTCTTCTCGGCGCAACGGAGGAAACAGATCGCGGATATCCGCAGATTGTCGATTTCGAGACTTTCCTCGATACAGAGCAGATCGAAGAAGTTGGACTTCAACATCGCAATGGCAAGTTGCGAATCGTTCTTGGAGCATCAATCCAGCATCTCGCCGGTCCCCTGATCGAAAAGGCGCTCCAGCAGCTGCTGCGACGGCATCGGCTTTCCCTATCGGATATTCGCTTCTGGGTGGTTCATCCCGGCGGCCGTAGAGTAATTGACAACGTTCAAAAGCACTTCGGCATGACCGACGCCCAATTGCGCTTTTCCCGCACCGTGTTGCGGAACTACGGGAATATGTCCTCGCCGACCGTAATGTTTGTTTTGGACGAAATCGTGCGCAACGGCGATCCCTGTCCAGGTGACTGGGGAGTGATGATCGCCTTGGGTCCGGGGATGGCTGCAGAGGTCGCCTTGCTCAGATGGTAGCTCGAATGGCTTTTGGGCCGCTTCTCCGTGTTCTCCATGGAGCGTGGAGAACACACTCGGGGTCGGAACTGAAACTGCTGCTGAAACACCGATTATTTCCTCGAACCACAATCCCGAAGAAAGACCAGAATCCGGCTCCTCCTGTTCTGTTTCAGATGGCAACTGCTTATTGGGTATCCCAGGCGATCTATGTCGCCGCAAAACTTGGCATCGCAGACTTGCTGCAGGATGGTCTGCGATCATCTGCGGCACTAGCAGCCGAGACCGGGTCAGACGCGCCCTCGCTCTTCCGTGTACTGCGCGCTCTGTCGAGTGTTGGTGTGTTTTCCCAACTGGGCAAAGATTGCTTTGCTCTCTCGCGCCTTGGGGACGCGCTTCGAAGCGATGTCCCTGGTTCTCTCAGGGCAATCGTGATCACGATTGGCGAAATTCATTATCAGGCTTGTGGAGATCTTCTTCATAGTGTTCGGACTGGATCTCCCGCCTTTGACCACGTGTTTGGAAAAAGCCTGTTTGACCACCTGCAGGAAAACGCTGGAGCGGCGGACCTGTTCAATCGAGGCATGACAAACCTCTCGTCTCTATTGGCGTACGCTGTTCTCCTCGCTTATGACTTTTCAGGAGTCACTTCCATAGTCGATGTCGGAGGAGGCGAGGGCCAGCTTTTGATGAGGATACTGGAACTGTATCCAGAGATGACCGGGGTCGTTTTCGATGTGGCCCACGGTCTTGGATCAGCCAAACGAACTATGGGTAATGCAGAGCGATGCTCATACATCGCGGGAAACTTCTTTGGCGCCGTGCCCGAAGGAGCCGAAGCCTACGTCTTGTGCGGCGTCGTCCACGATTGGAGCGATGATCTTGCGGTGGTGATCCTCAGTAATTGCCGCAAGGCAATGGCGAGGAACAGCAGAGCGCTAATTGTTGAGATGATTGTGCCGAAAACGAATTCCGCTTCCTTTAGCAAGCTTCTCGATCTGAACATGATGGTGATGACCGCAGGGCGGGAGCGGACGAAATCTGAGTTTCTCGCCTTGCTCGATGCGGCCGACCTTAGAGTCACCCGAATTATTCCGACAATAGCTCCGCAGAGCGTCATCGAAGCCGTGCCCAAATAGCACCACAAGAAATAAAGTGTTCATGCGGTTGCCTAACAGAACGAACTGGACCGGGGAACTACTGCTCGACGCGAGCATCCTTGTTCGCGCACTGCCGGGCGGCAGGCGGGAGCGACGGGACTCGAGGCAGGCGGTCAACGCAGCCGAGCTGCACTCGCGCGTTTGACCACCGCACTGGATCCGGTACAGGGGTCACGTACTGTGCTGGTCCTTCCCGTTCCAGCCTGAGCCCGATCCCCTAGTGCGACGCCAGGGGTTCGGTTGGATGGCCTGCACTTGGCATGATCCCGGTGATCGCCTTGTCAAGGCGAGAATCTTCAGGATATTTTGGGCGCTCACCGCACTCCAAGGAGTTCTCAGGAAATCGATTTGGACGAATAACATCAGGAATACATCAAGGGCACCCGACTCATTGGACTTTGGAACGCCCATGCGCTTCGGGTTCCAACTTGGCGTCATCTAATCCCCTAGTGGTCTCTCTCACGATTTGAGGCCATGGCTAGCGGGCCGGGGGTGAAAGGGTCACATTTAAGAGCAGTGCTGAGCTTTGAGCTTGGCAACATTGTCCCGGGCGTGTTCACGCCCGTCCTCGCAAAACACTCGAAGTCGTTCTCGCTCATCGACTGCATCTCGGTTGGAGTTGATCGGATGCAGCGCAACTTCGAACCCATCCGAAAGCAGGTGGAGGCTTGGCAAAGGAGTGAACTGACCAACGTCACGGCGAAGGTGGTCATCTACGAGGCGTTCGTCGAGGGCCAACTGGAGGCTCCGAAGCATCTGGCCCGTACAGTTCATGATCTCTACTTCGAGC
>WNGO01007361.1_pt1 | contig 20037 bp, 18 predicted proteins | sample 5400511 | NCBI WGS metagenome assembly WNGO01 (sample SAMN13153380, study PRJNA577476) | soil metagenome | isolation source: 20 cm soil or saprolite under Garry oak tree replicate 2 | place: USA:California | collected 2016-06-15 | reverse complement strand
CGGAATGCCATTCACTTCGTAACGCCGATACTTCCACTGTTTCACCGCGTCCAGAGCCGCGGGAACTAGCATTGGATGCCCGCTCACCATCTTCAGATTTTCAACGTTTCCGTTCTTATCGATCGTTGCTTTCAGCATAACCACACTTTCACTCCCGATCTGCAGGTCTCCCGAAGGAGTGGCTTTCACTGTGTGGATCAAAAGCCTCTGCATCGTTTGCTCGGGAACGCTCACTACGTCGCTGGCGACCTGGGCCCCCATCGGAAGCAGGCAAGAGCTCACGACCAACAATCCGGCGAAAGAACACTGCATGACCCCGTCCACCGATTGCACAAACGGAAGAAGACCTACATTAGAGCGCCGGAACTCCAAGATCCTGCGCTTTTCCGACACGAGATCCGACGATTAGTTTCCCCGCGCCGCGGCGCCAACAAATTTCCCCACCGCCTCGACTACCTTTTCCGGCTGATCCCGTTGCGGAGAGTGCCGGCAGTCCTCGAGCGTCAACACCTCCACTGGCCCGCCGCTCTGCCTCCGAATGGCCTCCACTTGCGCCATGGTCCCATACTGATCTTCTAGCCCCTGAATCACCAGGGCCGGGCAGGTGATCCGGGGCAGGTACTCCTCGATATTCCAGCTCCGAAATGCCCGATCCAGCCAGATATTGTTCCATCCCCAAAACGTACGCGCCGCGTCCCGATGATGCCGCGCCAGCTTCTCCGGCAGATTGGTAGTCTCGAACTTTACCTTCGCCTGGGCGATGCTTGCCAAGCTCAAGTCCTCGACGAGCACATGCGGCGCCAGCAGAACCAGCCCGCGTACCCGATCATGCACTCCCGCATAGATAATCGCGATCGAGGCGCCATCGCTGTGTCCTACCAGAATCGGATTCTCGATCTCCAATTGTGAAAGTAGATCCGGCAGCGATTGCAGCGCCTCCTTATGCATGTACCGCACACCGTGAGGCTGGCTCAGCAGATCCGAATGGCCGGATCCATAGCGCGAGTAAACCGTGACCGGACATCCCGTAGCCTCGGCAACCCGCGCCGGAAAGTCCTTCCAATGCGAAACCGAGCCCAACCCCTCGTGAAGAAACACAAGCTCCGGCGCATCCTCGCGGCCACCGCGGATCCGCAGCACTTCCAGTTCATGGCCGCAAACATTGAAGCTAACGATCACTTTTCTCAAAGCCGCAGTCCCCACGAGGGCGCTTTCCTCAGCGACCTCTGCGATGTGTCTCCGCGATCTCAGCGTTCAAAAGGTTTATCGCAAAAAACGCAAAGCGCCGCCGATGATGCAGGAATCTCCCAAACGTAACCACAACCACCCTGCATCGAACCTGTAAGATATCGTAAGCTATAGGTGGAGGAGATTCTTGCGCTGCAGTCGCTGCGGCAATGAAAACTCGGAGCAGAACCGCTTCTGCGGCATGTGCGGCGGATCGCTATTAGCGACGCCCCCGGCTAAACCTGCCGAGCCCCAGTCTGTCTCGGTCGCCGCTGCACCAACGGCTACCAGAGCAGTCGCGGGACCAGCTCAGGAACCGCCCCGCCCCGTCGCGGAAGGCTCGTCCTCCATTAGTGGACCATCTTTTCTAGGCTTGAACGATCCCGCTCCGGGCAGAGGCGCGCCGCGCAAACGCGCCAGCCTGAGCATCGACCCCCACTCCGCGCCCGGTTCCAATCTCGACTATCTGCTCGATGAAGAAGAACCCACGCACCACTGGGGCATCGGCAAAATTCTCCTGATTCTCATCGCTCTCGGTCTGGCGGCTGGTTTCGGCTATTTGCGATTCAAAGATCAGGGCCTCGCGTGGCTGAACCCATCGAAGAAACCTTCGGCCGCGGCGCAAAATTCCACCGCACCAGACACGACGACCACGCCTCCGCCGTCTACGAACACCACGACCGAGTCGCAGCCCCCGCCGCAGCCGAGTGCAGCCGCGCCATCGCAACCCACAACCGCGGCTCCTGCGACTCCACCAACCGGCACCCCGGCCGCGACTCCCGCCCCAGCCGCACCCGCTCCGACCACTCCCGCGCCGTCCGATACCCCCAAACCAAGTGACGCGCCTGCGGATACTGCTTCGGACAAAGCAGCGGCCCCCGCTGACTCAGAAAAGGCTGCTTCGCCCGCGGACAAAGACTCGTCGACTCCCAAGGACGCGTCGGATAATCCACCTGCCGCAACCAAGCCCGTAGCGAAACCGAAACCCACGCCCAAAGCTCCCGATCCAAAACCCAGCGCCGCGAGCCGGCCGGTAGCGGCATACGATCCCGTCGCCGAAGCTCAGAAATATCTCTACGGACGCGGCGCTCCTCAGGATTGCGATCGCGGCCTGCGCCTTTTAAGGCCGGCTGCGAATCAGTCGAACTCGAAAGCCATGATCGAAATGGGCGCACTCTATTCTGCCGGGCTGTGCACGCCGCATGATCTACCGACTGCCTATCGCTGGTTCGCAATGGCGTTGCGGAAAGATCCTGAAAACACCGCAGTCCAAGCAGACCTGCAAAAACTCTGGAGCGAAATGACCCCACCCGAGCGCCAGTTGGCCATAAAACTAACTCAGTAGCAGGTAATGAAAACGCGCGGGTGCCCCCATCCTTGTCGCGTTGGTGCGACAGGGTGGGGATTTTGACTTCTAATCCTCGGCAGAAATGTAGTTTACCGCAGTTTCGTCCACGCCTTGCCACAACCCCACCGCTCCAAACTGTGGCGTAACAGGCGGCCGCTGCGAGTTCTGACAAACCTGCGGCATTCGCTCGACCACTCCACGATAACGTTCGTGAAATCCGGCGACCAGTCCTCTACCGCGCAGCATCCAACTCTTAGTGACTCCAAAACAGCTGGCGCTTCGGGCTGCTCTCGCGGGCCTGCTCACTCTGCCATTTCTGTTACGGGCGGCTCGCGCCCAGTCGATACAAGACGCCTCACCTCCCACGCAACGTTCCATGGGAAGCCGCAAGCATTACACCGGCTTGCCCAATTTTGGCGAGGTCACTCCGAGCCTCTATCGCGGCGGCCAGCCCGGCGCCGATGGCCTGAAAGCATTGCAGAAGATGGGAGTTTCCATCGTGGTCGACATGCGCAGCCAAAGTAAACATGAGCAGGCTGTCGTCGAAAAACTTGGCATGCAATACGTTTCCATCCCCTGGCATTGCCCGTTCCCCGTCGACCAGCCTTTTGTGAAGTTTCTGAAGGTGATCGAGGACAATCCCGGTAAGAAGATCTTCGTGCACTGCCGTCTCGGCGACGACCGCACCGGCATGGCCATCGCCTCCTACCGCATGGCTGAAGAAGGATGGTCCGCCGATGAGGCCATGAAAGAGATGGAGCTCTTCGGATTCGGAGGAATCCACCGCGTCATCTGTCCGGCGTTAGCACGTTATGAAAAAGATTTTCCCAAACACATCAAAACAAATCCCGCCTTCAAAGAGCTGCAAGCCATCAAGAAATAAATCGCGGATCAATCGATCCCGCGGATCCTCTTCTGATCCGCGAAATCCGCGTGAATCTGCGGTAAAGAAGTTTCGATGGACCTAGACTTCGTCCTGCTCCTTCAACTTGGCAATGACGCTGAAATCTTCCAGCGTAGTCGTATCGCCTTTCACCTCACCGTGAGTCGCCAACTCCCGCAGCAACCGCCGCATGATCTTCCCGCTGCGAGTCTTCGGCAGCGTATCGGTGAACCGAATATCATCCGGCTTCGCCAGCGCTCCAATCTCCTTCGTTACCCATTTCCGCAACTCTTCCTTCAATTCATTCGTAGGCTGTCTTCCCTGCTCCAGCGTGACGAATGCGGATATCGCCTGACCTTTCAGTTCATCCGGACGCCCGACGACAGCAGCCTCTGCGACGGCGTCATGAGCGACCAGAGCCGACTCCACCTCCATGGTGCTGAGACGATGCCCGCTGACATTCAGCACGTCGTCCACCCGCCCCATGATCCAGAAATATCCATCTTTATCTTTGCGCGCCCCATCACCGGTGAAGTACATCCCCGGAATCTGCGACCAGTAATTCTTCACATAGCGATCTGGGTCTCCATACACTGTCCGTAGCATGCCCGGCCACGGACGCTTGAGGACAAGAAATCCTCCTGATCCATCCGGTACCGGCTTCCCGTCCATCGTCACGATCTCGGCCACCACGCCCGGGAACGGACGCGTCGCCGATCCTGGCTTCGTGGCAATCGCCCCTGGAAGCGGAGTCAGCATGATGTGCCCCGTCTCGGTCTGCCACCAGGTATCGACGACCGGGCACCGGTTCCCGCCGATCGTCTCCCGATACCACATCCACGCCTCAGGATTGATCGGTTCACCTACAGTTCCCAGCAACCGCAAACTCGACATGTCATGCTTCTTCGGCCACTCATCGCCCCACTTGATGAACGTCCGAATCGCCGTCGGCGCCGTGTAAAACACATTCACCTTGTGCCGCGCGATGATCGACCAGAACCGGTCCTGCTCGGGGAAATTCGGAGCGCCTTCGTACATCAAGCTGGTCGCGCCGTTCTGCAACGGTCCATACACGATGTAGCTGTGCCCCGTCACCCACCCGATATCCGCCGTGCACCAGAACGTGTCTTCATCCTTCAAATCAAAAACTAATTTCGTAGTCAGATAGGTCCCCACCGAATACCCGCCAGTCGTGTGCACCACGCCCTTCGGCTTCCCAGTAGTTCCCGAGGTGTACAGAATGTACAGCGGATGCTCTGCATCCAGCGGCTCCGCCGGACACACATCTGAAGCCTTCGCCATCAATTCATGCCACCAGTGATCCCGCCCCGCCTGCATGTTGATCGGAGTCCCAGTCCTCTTGTATACAACCACATGCTTGACCGACGGACACGACTTCAGCGCCTCCTCCACCGCTGGGAATAACTTCACCTCCGCTCCGCGCCGGTACGATCCATCCTGCGTAATCACCGCCGACGCCTGCGAATCGTGAATACGATCGATCAACGCATTCGATGAGAACCCTCCAAACACTACTGTGTGCGGCGCACCAATCCGCGCGCACGCCAGCATCGCCACCGGCAATTCGGGAGTCATTCCCATGTAAATTGCCACCCGGTCGCCCTTCTTCACGCCCAGCGACTTCAGCACATTGGCGAACTTCTGCACCTCGCGATGCAGTTGCTGATACGTCAGCACCCGCACTTCACCCGGCTCGCTCTCCCAAACAATCGCCGCCTTATTCTTGCGCCATGTCGACACATGCCGGTCGAGGCAGTTGTACGACAAGTTGATCTCTCCTCCCACAAACCACTTCGCCCACGGGCAATTCCATTCGAGCACCTTGTCCCACTTCTTGAACCAGTGCAGCTCCTTGGCCACGCGCGACCAGAACCCGTCCAGATCATCCACCGACTCCTTGTAGAGCCGCTCGTACTCTTCCAGGTTCTTGACATGCGCTTTCTGGGCAAACTCCGGCGGACACTCGAACTTCCGCTGCTCCTGCAAAATGGAATCAATGTTTGTGGATTGCGGATCGATCACTGCTTTGTCGGCCATGGAAAAAACCTCATCCCGGAGGAATGTTCGGTGCCCCTCATTTCGGGCACGAATTCGCAGGAGCTTATTCTACAGAAGAATCCCATGATTTGATTTGAATCACGTTACATCGGCTCCGCTTAATTAAAGCATTTGGGTCGGTCACCGTTGCGGCCTCGAACCACTCCAGAACCCGCCGCTCGAATTCCCGCGGCGCCGCCGCGATCGCTCCGCAATGATCCGCACCCGGCACTTCCCAGAGCACAGTCTGCGGAGCTGCCCCATGGATCGCCCGCGAATGCCGCACCGGGATATTCCGGTCGATCTGCCCGTGGATCAGAAGAACAGGAATGTGCGATCTGGCAACCGCACCCTCCGGTGATACCTGCTCCATATCCAGTCCGTACTTCCAGTGCACCTGCAAAAAGGCAACTTCCACCATCGGCCGAAGCAGAATTCTTCCCACCCACGGGCCCATATGAAATGGCTGTCCCATACGGTCATATGCAATTTCTCGAAACGTGGAAAAGGGAGATTCCGCTACCACAGCGCAGAACCGAGTGTTTTCCTCGAGCGATTGCAGCAACTCAGCTGCCCCCATCGACTCGCCCATCCCATAAACGCATCGTGGATGTGTCGCTGTCAGCAGAAAATCAACCCACCTGCGAATGTCAGATCGCTCGAGCCGTCCATAGGTGGCGAGTTCTCCACCACTCAGCCCATGCGCCCGGGCGTCGGGCAGCAGCACTGTGTACCCATGCGCCAGCAAAAGCTCCGCGTAACCGGTCATCCCCAGCCGGTTATCCCCCAGTCCATGAAGAACCAGCGCAGCGTTCCCGTTGCTCGTTGCCGGTCGCAGCAGCCAACCCCGCAAGACCACTTGATCCGCCGTAGTAATCGAAACATCCTGCAACTCTCCTCGCATCGCGGGAACAGCGCTCTTGAAAGTGGCGGTATTTTCCTCAGTCAATGGACGGCGTGCCGGACGAAGAGTCCCATCCGCCAGGTAAATACCGCCGACCATGCACAGTCCGAGGTAGAGGAGGAGGAGCAGGAGAAGCCAACGCAATCGGCGGCCGCGGCGCATTCTAGGAAGTTTTACGAAGCCCAGCTCAAGGAAGTTCCTATTGAGATTGAGATTGGAGACACCGGCGAGGGCCCGACCGCGGTGCACTAACCACTAAGGGCACTAAGGTTCACGAAAGAAAAACGTCTTCCGTCGGATTAAACGTCCAGAAACCGCGCCCGGTCACGCTCGCTGGGTATTGGACAACTCTCATACCTCCCGAACACCCGGTAGCGGTTCCGCGCAACCAAAGCATAGCCCCAGTCCCGAACTCCCCGTGGCAACCATCCCAGGAACCAAGCCCCTAGACGCCAAAACCCGCCCAGTTCTCGCAGCACAAACAAAGCCGCATCCGAGCGCGCCAGCAGCGACTCACCCACAGCACCGCTATTCTCGACGACATAGACGGTATCGAGGTCCGCGGCCCTCACCCCATGCCTCTCCAGCACGCGCTTCGGTCGAAGAATGAACTGCACTCCTCGATTGCACAGCCCGCAAACTCCGTCGTAAAGTAAGATCGCTTTGCTCAATGCTTGACTCTAGCATCCGACGCCGGGCCGATAACAAACTCTTCCATCCTCACCACGCTGATTACAAGCCGTTGATCGTGGTCCGCTCCGGAATTAAGTCCACTCTCGAGGCAACCAAACTGCTCTCCCGGACTACAATTTCCTAAGGAGGCCTCCCATGCATCTCCGCAAGTTTCCGTGGTTCGTACTTGCTACCGCCCTCCTCGCGTGGGCCGCATCTGCAACTCTGAATGTGCAGATCAGGGAATACGATGTACCCACTCCGAAGTCGCGGCCGCATGACCCCGCGCTCGCGCCCGACGGCTCGCTATGGTACACGGGTCAGGGAGCCAACAAGCTCGGCCGCCTCGACCCGAAGACGGGCGCATTCAAAGAATATCCATTAAAGACCGCCGACTCCGGCCCTCACGGTCTGGTCGCCGACAGCGACGGCAACATCTGGTTCACGGCGATCTCCGGAGGATACGTGGGCAAGCTCGATCCGCAGTCTGGGGAAATTACAGAATATCGCCCACTCGACGGAACCAAAATCGATCCACACACGCCCGCCTTCGATCACGATGGCACTCTCTGGTTCACCAACGAAGAGACCAATTACATCGGCCATCTCGATCCCAAGAATGGCAAGATGACGCTCGTGAAAGTGCCGACAGCGCACGCCGTGCCATACGGCATCGTCATTCTCCAAAACAACACTCCGTTCTTCTGCGAATTTGGGACCAACAAGCTGGCCGCCGTAGATCCGAAGAACATGACCATCCACGAATACACACTGCCCAACGCCAGCGCGCGTCCGCGGCGTCTGGCGCTGGCCCCCGATGGATCGATCTTCTATACGGACTACGCGCGTGGATATCTGGGCCACTTCGATCCTGCTGCCGGGAAACTGCTGAAGGAATGGCCGTCCCCCGGTGGGTCGGGCTCCGAGCCTTACGGAATCGCCACAACTGATGGCGCAGTCTGGTACAGCGAGTCCGGTGTCACACCGAATACGCTGGTCAAGTTCGATCCAAAATCGGAGACCTTCGCCGTCAAACAGATTCCTTCCGGTGGCGGCACCGTGCGCAACATGGTAGCGACGCCAGATCGCCGGCTGTATCTAGCCTGCAGCGGAGTGAACAAGGTAGCGGTGGTCGAGACGGGAAGGTAGAGCTTCGGAAAAAAAGCTAGAGCCGGATGGGAAATTGTGTAGTCATCTTACTGTGTCATCCTGAGCGGCATTGTTTGCCGCGAAGGACCTATGAACTCCCTCGCTGCGTCGATGCTGCCAGCGAGTTGCATAGGTCCTTCGCCGCAAAAGACGCGGCTCAGGATGACATTGTCATGGATCACAGTAAAAAGCGAAGAGCTCTAACCACCCAGGACCACCCGAGCCCCTTACTCATACCGCAGCGCCGTCATCGGATCCACCCGCGACGCGTAGCACCCGCGACGCGTAGCGCGCCGGCAAAGCACAGGCAACAGCCGACACTGTAACGAGCAACGCCGTGCCCGCCAGCAGAATTAACGGGTCGCGCGCATTCCCCTGCGCCCACTTCTGCACTACCGAGTTCAGCGCAACCGCCAGCACACGCCGCATAGATCACGCTGAACACCGCCGTAGTCGCGCCAATGCCAAGCGCCAGCGAAATCAGCGCCGTCAGCATGAATCCCGGGCTCCTGAGAAATTGCCGCAGTGAATACCGAATATCCTGAAGCAGAACCTGCATAACTGACTCCTGCCATGGACGGAAATGTCTATGTGGGGATAGCCGCCCTCGGCTGTCCGCCGAGCGCAAGCTCGGCTTCTTTTCCGCTTAGACATCCCAAAACAACAATGGCGCAAAGCCCAAAGGCCTGCGCCACTAATTTCTCTCTATACTTTCAGAATATCAAATCGGCCATATTCAACCGGCAAGCTTTTGAAAAATATTTCCGCCCTGAAATGAGCAACTTAGCTCAAAAACCTCGCGAAAAGGATCTTGACAAGATTTTGGGCCGCACCGCCTATCCGGCAAGCAGCGCCACTCCGCTCGCCACCAACACCGCCGCAATCCACCGCCTCCGATCCACTCTCTCATGCAGAAAGATCTTCGCCGCAAACGCGTTTCCGATAAACGTCAGCGAGGCTGCGGCCGGAGCTACCAGGCTCACATCACCCCAGGACAAGGCGAACAGCAGGCTGAAGAAGGCCACCGCCATCGCCGTCACCCCCAGGAAGAAATTGGAATTCGACAGCACTCGCCCAACCACCGTCCATACGCCAGAGCGCTTCACGATCGCGTGCACGTCGCCTACCTGCTTCATCGCCCGCGCAATCAGAATGTCGCCCACGACCGAGAAGAAGACGACAACAAGAATCCCGCTCCACGTATAGAGGTGACTCACGACTCGGCTCCAGTCGACGCCGCAGAAGCGTGCTCGGGTACCCCACTTCTCGCCTCTTTTTCGAGCAGTGGAGACTTTGAATTCGCATCAGGATGTTGCGCCGTCAACGCCGGGCCTCCCGCCACAAATCCCACTCCTCCAGAGATGAGCGCGATCCCCAGCCAGCGCATCGGGCTCACCTGCTCATGCAGTGCGAACTTGGCCACCAATGCGAGCAATACATATCCCAGGGAAGTCGCAGGTAAGACATAAGTCAGATCGGCCCACGAGAGCGCATTCATGTAGGAAGCAAAGAAAGCCAATAACAAAACAATTCCCACCGCCACCCAGGGATTGAGAATGGCCAGGATGACGCCCTGCAGATGATGGATGGAAATCGTACCGGTTTGCTTCATCCCGTGGGAGAGCATGGAGTCGCCCGCCGCTGCGAAGACGGTGATTCCGGCCAGGACAAGATACTTGCGGAAGGTCACGTAAATCAGTTCTCAGTTCCCAGTTCTCAGCAAGCGTCGTTCCGATCTCAAATCCTGAGAACTGAGAACCGAGAACTGAGTACTAGAAGTTAATCCGTCATCCCGACGCTCGCCGGTCTGGCCGCGGCCGCCTGAGCGTGCTGCTTCACCAGTTTGTTGCGGGCCGCGCGCAGTTTCAGGAACCCCTTCGCTTCCTTGTACAGCCGCTTGCGCTCGCCGCTGTCAAACACCGCTTTCCTCAAGATGCGGAAAACAGCTTTTGGACGGAAATAATATTCGTCGTAAAACCGGTGGACGGCGCCCAGAATGTCATCGGCCGGCAGGCCCGGATACTGGATGTGAGCTAACTGGTGTCCGCCTTCGTCCACCATCTTGTTGTCGCCGACCATGAACCCGTTCTTCACCACGTGGTCGTAAAGCTCCGTGCCCGGATACGCGTGCGCCACTGAAACCTGGATCGTCTCCACATCAAGCTCTTTGGCAAAGGCGATCGTGTTGTTGATCGTCTGATGTGTTTCGCCCGGCAAGCCCAGGATGAAGTCTCCATGAACCACCAATCCAAGCTTATGGCAGTCCTTTGTGAACTGCCGCGCCCGCTCTACAGTCGCGCCCTTCTTGATGTTTTTCAAAATCTGGGGGTCGCCCGACTCGTAGCCCACAATCAGCAGCCGACATCCTGCTTCCTTCATCGCCTTCAGAGTTTCGTAGTCGGTCGTCACGCGTGAAGTGCAAGACCACGTCAGCCCCAGCGGCTTCAGCTTGGCGCAGAGTTCGATCGTCCGGGCCTTCTGGATATTGAAGGTATCGTCGTCGAAAAAGAACTCCTTCACATCCGGCCACAGTTCCTTCACCTTAGCCATCTCTCGCGCGACATCATCTGTCGAGCGCTTCCGCCAAGGATGCCCACTTAACGTTTGCGGCCACAGGCAGAACGTGCACTGCGCCGGACATCCGCGCGTCGTATACAGCGAAACGAACGGATACAGCAAGAACGGCACGTTGTACTTGGTCACGTCCAGATCGCGCTTATAGATATCGGTCACGTGCGGCAGCGAATCCAGATCCTGAATCTGCGGCGCGTCCGGATTGTGGACAATCTGCCCGTCCTTCAGGAACGACACGCCTGGAATCTCCTCCAACGGCTTGCCCTTGGCGTAGTCCACGACCGAGTAGTCGAACTCTTTGCGGCAAACGAAATCGATTTCCGGACATTCCCTCAAAGACTTCTCGGGCAGGACTGTCACGTGCGGTCCAACGAACGCAATCTTGATCTTCGGATTCGCGCCCTTGACCGCGCGCGCCAGCAGGATGTCCCCCGGAAATCCCGGTGTGGACGTGAACAGCACCAGGAACTCGTAATCCTTGGCGATCTGGATCGTCTCCTCGCCCGACACGTGGTGCGGCGGCGCATCCAGCAACCGCGCCCCTTCCAGCATTCCCGCCGGATACGCAAGCCATACCGGGTACCAATAACTCTCGATTTCGCGGGTGGCGGGCCAACGGGAGCCAGCGCCCCCGTCAAAGTTTTCAAACGAAGGAGGATTTAAGAACAGTGTTTTTAAAGGCATAGGTTATCGATGTACCACTATTTTAGCATCCAGACAGGGTACGCCTTCGGGCGTCCCCGTACTGACGCAGGTTCCCCACTCTTTTCCGAATCGGGTCTAAGTTCTTGATTTCAATGTATCGGGTTCGGGATGAAAAGCAAATCCTGCGGGAGCGAACGGCCCTTTCGTGCAGCGAATGGCGAGAAAACGCTGCCGGCAGGGACAGCGGAAACCGGTGCTATTGCCCTTGAGCGGCTACCGGCGCACGGAACGTTACACCGCGTTCGTCATTCGCCTTCTCCGTGGCCGCGATGTCTAGGTCAGCCAAGGGAATTTTCTTCGTCCGCTGGCCCGAAAAACTCCACAGGGTCTGTCCGACGATGGCGTAGTTGCTGACCTCTTCCTTGTGCTGATCGCGAAAGACCAGGACCGTTGCGGGAGCCGGCTCTTGAGGCTGGCTGGCACTGTCATGCGCGGGGCGTCGATCGGAGGAGCGCGGAGCATACGCATCCTGATCGTCATCCGCCTCTTCCTGGCGCATCATCCGCTGCTGTTCCAGATTCTGCCGGTTCCACTCATTGGCGATCTCGTACTGGCGATAGTAGTCCTCGTCGAAGCGGCGATCTTGGTCGTCCCACGAACTCCACAGCCACGGATCGTACCAGCCCCAACCCGATGCCCACGGAGAACCCCATCCCCAATTCCAGCCATTGCGGAAACCGAATCGATCGAAATTGTGGTGATGACCGTGGAATCCATGATCGTGGAAGGAACTGTGCGAGAAGCCTTGATTCGAGGAATGACTGAAACCGCGAGAGAACCCAGGGCTGGACCGCATGCCACCGGAACGCACGCCACTGAAGGAGCGTCCGCCACCGATATGCCCGCCGCCAGCATGGCCGGCAAAACCACCAGAATGCATTCCGCCGCCGCCGACATGGCCTCCACCGCCATGTCCGCCTCCGCGCTGCGCCCACACGGGGACAGTCAACAGAAGCGCGAACGCCGCAATGGAGATCAGGCGACGCATACAGCAACTATTATAGCCCCATTTTGGGTGCCCGTACGATTTTCTCGTCGACCGCCCAAGGGGTGCCCCATCCCTGTCCCGCGCCCTTTGCGGGACAGGGTGGGAATTTTGATTCCACTTTCTGGACGACACCAAACTAGTTCTCCTCCCCTGCCCCGTGCTTCTGTTTGCAGAGCTTGCAATAGGTCGCAATCAGCGTATTGTCGACGCGGTGCTTCACCGGTTGCAGGGTGTGCACGTACGCGTACATCGCTTTCAGATCATCATCCGTCAGGTTCTTGAACTCGCCGAACGGCATGATTGAGTTGAGTTTCCTCGCTCCCACGTATCCCGTGCGTAGGGCCGTGATGAAGGTCTGCTCGGAGTAGTAGTTGATCCCGGAAGCATCAGGCGTGAGGTTCGCGCTCACGACCGAACCCCATGGTCCCCCAAGAGTTTCGCCACCCGCGTAGGGCAACTTGTCGACTACGTTGTGGCAGCCACAGCCGAGTTTCACCAGGTACTTTCCGCGCGCGAGTTGATCGTTCGCGGGTGGTGGTACGGGCCCCGTAACCGGCGCGGGCACTCCCTGGACCAGCAGATTCACCGGGAAGTTGATCTTCGACGCGGGGAGTGGATTGCGCACCGGCGCCACCGATCGCAGATACACGACAACCGACGCCAGATCTTCATCGGAGAGAGTCTTGAATTCGAAATATGGCATCAAGGGGAAGATGGTCGACCCATCGTGCTTGATGCCTTCGCGAATCGCACGGGCAAGCTGATCGTCGGTCCAGGCAACTGCTCCAGTTTGCGGATCCGGCGTCAAATTCGGCGCCACCGCTGTGCCCGGAAAACCAGCCAGGGGCATAGTCTGGCCCGCCAATTCCATTCCGTCAACGCTCGGTGCGCCGTGCTGCGTCCAGTCCGAGGGTGAGTGACAGACTTCACAACTCAACAACCCCTGCACCAGATACTTTCCGCGCGCCAAGCGCTCCGGCGTCCGCTCGAATTGCCGGTTGGTTGTCGCGCGCACTCTGGGACCGATAAATGGCCGCCAGCCGATCGTGAATGTAATCGCCACCGCAAGTAATACCAGCAAACCCGCGGCACAAAAAAGCAGAACTCTCCCTCTTCTTCTCACCTCGAATGTCCCCCAGTTGTAAATGGTACGAATCGCCCCAGGACTTCGTTCCCCAAGAAAGACCGGTGGAGATGATACCAGCACCAGTCAACAGAAGGAATGTACGGGAATGACTTTCCTTTGTGTCCTTCGTGGCTAGAGAGAGCATTTACCACAGAGGACACAAAGGTACACGAAGGAAATCAAAATCAATGAATCACGTGGTTGGTGCGCAATTGCATCTTCACGGCGACCGACAGCCGCCGAATGCCTTCACGAATCTGCTCCGGCTGGGAGTGAGAGAAGTTCAGCCGCATGTGGCGGCCGCCCTCTTGATCGTTGTTCGGATAGAAGCAGTCTCCCGTCACAAACGCGACGTTTTCGGCGAGAGCCGCCCGCAACAGCGCCTGCGCGTCGGTGCCTTCTGGCATCGTTACCCACAGGAAGAGACCGCCCTTGGGATGCGTCCACGTGACTTCGTGCGGGAAGTAGTCGTGCAGTGCCTGCAGCATGGTGTCGCGCCGCTCGCGATAGACCTGCCGAATCAACTTCACATGCTGATCGAGGAAGCCATCGCGCGCAACCTCGTAGGCTACATATTGATTGAATGTGGAAGTATGCAGGTCCGCCGCCTGTTTGAGCTGCACTAGCTTGCTGATGACGTCTTCCGGCGCAACGATCCAGGCCAGCCGGATTCCAGGCGCCAGCGTCTTCGAGAATGTACTCAGATAGATGACATTGCCGAGAGTGAATCCGTTGTCGCGGCGCACATTCACCCGGTCGAGCACCACGAGCGGCGCGATATGGTCGCCTTCGTAACGCAACTGCCCGTAGGGATCATCCTCAATAATCGGAATGCCGTACTTATCGGCCAGCAGGATTAGCTGATGCCGGCGCCCCTCCGACAAGGTGACGCCCGCGGGATTCTGGAAGTTGGGCAGCACGTACATGAATTTCGGTCCCGCGCGCAAGCTTGCATCGAGTTGCTCGGTCTGGAGCCCGTCTTCGTCCACCGGGACAGGAACGTACTGCGCCCCATAAACACTGAACGCCTGGAGTGCACCCAGATACGTTGGCGCTTCGACCAGGATGCGGTCGCCACGATTGATCAGCAGTTTTCCGATGAGATCGAGCGCCTGTTGGGAGCCCGAGGTGATGAGAACGTTATCGGCGGTGGAGAGAATGCCGTAGCGCGCAAGGTTGTGGGCAATCATCTCGCGCAGCGGCTGATAGCCTTCGGTCGTGCCGTACTGCAACGCTTGAGCGCCATCCGGCCTCTGCGTGACCTTCAGCAGTTCACGAATGGCCGAACTCTTGATTCCCAGCGTGCGCTGCGCGTACCGCGACTTCCAGAGCGTCGACATGGACTCTCCTCAAGACTGCCCACTATTAGATGCCAACCACCGCAGGTTTCAAGGTTTCCAAAGTTTCAAGGTTTCAAAGACCAAGTCTACGCTGGCGCCCTCAGGGGTTACTTTGAAACTCTGAGATCTTGAAACTCCCTTCAGTCAATCCTCCCCGACCAATTCAGGTTCGACCGACACATGAACATGCGGATGCGTGTAAGTCCCGTTCTCCTGCGCATCCACGACTGCGATCGCCGCCACATTGACCACTTCTTCCACGGTTGCGGTGCGTTGCAGAACGTGCACCGGACGGCTCATGCCCATCAGAATCGGCCCGATCAGTTCTCCGCCGCCGACCTTTGCCGCCAGCTTGCACGCCAGGTTGGCCGAGGCCAGGTCGGGGAAGATCAACACATTCGCGCCACCCTTCAGCGAACTGAAAGGATAGAGCTCTTTGATCAGCTCGGGAGACAGCGCCTCGTCGGCCATAATTTCGCCGTCGATAATCAGCGTGGGATCCGCATATTTGATGAGTTCAACCGCCTTGCGGACTTTCGCGCAAATCGGGTGATCCACTCCTCCGAAGCTGGAGAATGACAGCATGGCCACCCGCGGGGTCAGGTCAAAGCGTCGCGCCATGTGCGCCGTGCAGAGCGCGATCTCGACCAGGTCTTCCGCGGTGGGCTCGATGTTCACGCTGGTGTCGGCCATGAAGAAAACTTCTCCCTTGCGTGTGATCACCGCATAGCAGCCCGAAACGCGGTGCAGCCCTTCGCGCATGCGCACGATCTGCAGCGCGGGACGGATCGTGTCCGGGTAGTGTTGCGTCACTCCCGAAACGAGCGCGTCGGCGTCTCCCATGCGCACCATCATCGAACCGAAGACATTCCGGTTGTTGATCAATGACTCGGCCTCTTGCAGGGTGACACCTTTGCGCTGGCGCAGCCGGAACAATTCCAGCAAATAGGGTTCGCGATGGCCGGAGGTGAGCGGATCGACGATCTGCATGCCTTCGAGATTGACTCCCAATTCGCGAGCACGGGCCTGAATCTTCGCCGCATCGCCCAGCAGAATCGGCTTCCCGATCGCCTCTTCGACCAGGGCGTGACAGGCGCGAAGGATTTTCTCGTTGTCGCCTTCAGGGAACACGACTTGTTTGGGATTGGCCTGCGCCTTATGAATCATAGTGCGCGCAACTTCGTAGGCTTTGCCCAGCCTGCGCTCCAATTGTGCGCGATAGGTATCGAGATCCACCGGTTCCTGGGCGACTCCGCTGCGCATCGCGGCTTCCGCGACGGCAGAGGCTTCCCACATCAGCACTCGCGGATCGAATGGCTTCGGGATCAGATACTCGCGTCCAAACTGCAGGCGGGGCACGCCATAGGCGCGGCAGACAGAGTCGGGGACATCTTCCTTCGCCAGGTTTGCCAGCGCGCGCGTGGCGGCCAATTTCATCTCTTCGTTGATAGCAGTCGCGCGCACATCAAGCGCTCCGCGGAAAATAAATGGGAATCCAAGAACATTGTTGACCTGGTTGGGATAATCGGAACGACCGGTGGCAATGATCACGTCTGGACGGCTCGCCTTGGCTTCCTCGTACGTGATTTCCGGATCAGGATTTGCCATCGCAAAGACAATCGGATCGGGCGCCATGGATCGGATCATGTCACCGTTGATCGCGCCTTTGACCGAAAGTCCGGCAAACACATCAGCCCCGACCATCGCTTCGGCGAGCGTGCGCATTTCGGTTTCCTGCGCGAAGCGCTCTTTGTATTTGTTCATTCCTTCTTTGCGGCCCTGGTACACCACGCCCTTGGTGTCGCAGAGGATGATGTTCTCCTTCTTCACACCCAGCCGAACGTAGTGTCCGGCGCAGGCAATGCCCGCAGCTCCAGCGCCGTTAAAGACCACGCGGACCTTGCTGATGTCTTTTCCGACGACTTCCAGCGCATTCATCAGCGCAGCGCCAGAGATGATGGCCGTGCCATGTTGGTCGTCGTGGAAGACTGGAATCTTCATGGTCTTGCGTCCGCCGAATGTGGGCTCGAGCAGTTGGCAGAGCTTGATGATTTCTTCGGGATCGTGGCTGTTCACCTCGATATCAAACACGTCCACGTCGGCAAAGCGCTTGAAGAGAACGGCTTTGCCTTCCATGACGGGCTTGCCGACGAGCGCCCCGATGTCGCCCAGTCCGAGCACCGCCGTTCCGTTGCTGAGTACAGCTACCAGGTTGCCACGGCCCGTGTATTTGAACGCGTCCTGCGGATTCTTCTGGATCTCAAGGCAGGGCTCGGCTACTCCCGGCGTATAAGCCAGGCTGAGGTCGCGTTGCGTTCGACACGGTTTGGTCGGTGTGATTTCAATCTTTCCGGGGCGCGGCCCATTGTGGTAATCGAGGGCCTGCTGCTTGCTTATCAACATGATTGCCTCCGAACTATGAATCGCGTCCGCGCTGTTTGTATCCGGGCAGCAGCGTCGTGGCGCCTGAAGCAAAAGCTTGCTGCGGACTGCGCAAAATTCAGCTCGGGATGAAAATGGTCGGCCAGGTGAAGGGTGGGAATGGCAGACCTCCTTGCGGCAAGAAAAGCGGCCGCGACAGAGAATTCAGACCCTCGGAGATGTGCGTGTACCGCGTTTTGGGCAATGATTCCGGTCACCGGAATTTGAAAGCTTTATTCCTTTGGGCTGCGCCGCCACATGGGCACGCACGGATTCCAGCTGTGAACATCTTTCTGGAAATCGCGTCCTGCCTGGGTGGAGCCCACGCTGCTCAACTCCTCCACCGGAGATTTCAACAACTCGGTGATGTAATTCTCGATCTGCTCGCGAATGCGAGGCTCCTTCAGCGCAGCCAGCAGATCTGGTTTCTCAATGTGGGTGAACCCGCCGCACAGCGGGCACTTTACAACGTCATCATTCACCATGATCACCCTCGATATTCGGAAATCGGCAAAGAACGGTGCCGGTCCGCACCTTGGTCTTTGCTTATCCATTACAGTCCGTTAACGGCCTTCCGACAGTGATAAGCGTCGCGGGAGATTGTGATTGGGATCACAGAAGGATTTGCGAAGGCAACGCTCAGAGCCAGGATCATGAGCGTAGTGGGTATTCTCACCAACGGTCCAAACCTCATCCTTCGATTGGCGGCTGAGCAGAGATCAGCAACACTGATGCGGTAGGATTTCAAGACAGCAAAGGTGAAGGTGGATGTAAATGGGTCAACAAATCTGGATGACTGTCTTTGCCCTGCTAGCCTGCGCAGCTTTTGCCCAGAGAGGCCCCTTGTCTCAGAGCGAGACTGCGCTCAAAACCCAGTTCGTCGAGGTTCAGCCAGATGTAAAGCTCGAAGTACTCGACTGGGGAGGAACCGGGCGCAACCTCGTACTTCTTGCAGGTGGCGGAAGTACTGCGCACGTTTTTGACAGCTTAGGGCCGAAACTCGCGGCGCATTATCACGTCATTGGGATCACGCGGCGCGGGTTTGGTCAGTCCTCCGCGCCGCAAACGGGCTATGATCCAAGACGGCTCGGAGATGATGTTGTCGCGGTTATTGACACCTTGCACATTACATATCCGGTCCTTATCGGGCATTCGATAGCGGGAGAGGAATTGAGCGCCGTCTCCACGTATCACCCTGGGCGTGCGGCGGGGCTTGTCTATCTTGATGCCGGAGCACCTTTCGCTCTCTACAACCCCAAACATGGCGACTACACACCGGCTTTGGCGCAACTCAAAGACGATCTTTTGACACTGCAAAAGAACCTTTTCGATGACGGTCTTATATCGAAGACTTTGACCGACATGGCGCTTTTTGAGGCGAACCTTGCCGAACTTCGAGGCGAAGTTGAAGGCGCAACTCCACCGTCTCCCGAAGCCCGTGACCTTGCCAGCATTTCTGCCTACCAGAACTACATGAAGGGCTACTACGGTGGCATCATCCCCGAAGCGGAGGTGCGCCAGCTTCATCGTATCCGTGAAGACGGGAGTGTCGGCGAGTTCCTTGGCCATGGGGATGCATCGCGATCCATAATGCTCGAAGAACAACGTTTCCGATCCATCGATACACCCCTTCTAGCGATTTTTTCTTATCCTTCAGCTCCCTATCCAAGTCAGACGAGCGACCCGGCAAAACTCGCTGCCTATCGAGCCGCAGAAACGAGTCGCGAGGAAGCGCAGTTCGCTATCTTTCGAGAGCAGCCCCATGCAAAGGTGGTCGTGATTCCCAATGCCACTCACTTCATATTCCTGTCGCGCGAGGAGGAAGTGGTCTCACAGATCAGCGACTTCGTGAATAGCCTTCCTGCCCAGCGTTAAGCAGAGCCAGATGTGAAAGTTTACGGCCGGATGAGCGATACAGGTTGTATCCGCAAGTAATCGGACTGTTGGCTTGTGACATTGATTCGTTGTGGATCGGTTCCCAGTTGTTACCAACAGCGATAGCGCGCATTGACCCGGCCTAAGTTCATCCGAACGTTCCGAGATCGTGCGTCCTCGTTTCTGTGATCGGGAATCCCGCTTCGCCCCAAAGTAATGATGTGAACGTTTACGTCGATTCCACTTCCCTGTTACCATCATTGGTTTAGGTATCCATCGGAAACGAATTCTGTTCACGCCTTCATAAATTTACGGAGGAAACATGGCAATTAAAGTAGGGATTAACGGTTTCGGACGCATTGGTCGCAACGTGCTGCGGGCTTCGCTTAAGGATCCGAACCTGGATTTCGTCGCAGTTAACGATTTGACCGATCCAAAGACGCTGGCTCACTTGCTCAAGTACGACTCGGTGCTGGGCAACCTGCCAAATCAGGTTTCGGCGGGAGCGGACAGCATCACGGTGGACGGCAAGACCATTAAGGTATTCAAAGAAAAGGATCCGGCTGCGCTGCCCTGGGATTCTGTGGGCGCGCAGGTCGTGATCGAGTCGACTGGGCGCTTTACTGACGCCAACGACGCCAAAAAGCATCTTCGCGGGCCGGTGAAGAAGGTCATCATCTCAGCTCCAGCGAAGAACGAAGACGTCACCGTCGTGCTGGGCGTCAACCATGAGAAGTATGACGGTGCAAAGCACCACGTCATTTCGA
>WNGO01001138.1_pt1 | contig 20038 bp, 15 predicted proteins | sample 5400511 | NCBI WGS metagenome assembly WNGO01 (sample SAMN13153380, study PRJNA577476) | soil metagenome | isolation source: 20 cm soil or saprolite under Garry oak tree replicate 2 | place: USA:California | collected 2016-06-15 | reverse complement strand
CCACCTTTCCTCTTATGTCTGTGCCGGGGGTGGACGTGGATCGAGCCGGGTCGGTGCGGAGAATCGCGACTGCCGTCGGCCTGGCGGTCGTGTACTTCGTCGGCGCCAAGCTGGGGTTGCAGCTCGCGTATCTCAACGCGAGCGCCACCGCGGTCTGGCCGCCGACAGGCATCGCGCTCGCCGCGTTCCTCATCTTCGGCGAGCGCGTGTGGCCAGCCGTGTTCATCGCCGCGTTCGTCGCCAATCTCACGACCGCCGGTTCCATCGCCACGTCCCTCGGCATTGCATCCGGCAACACGCTCGAGGGTGTGTTGGGCGCGTATTTGGTGACGCGCTTCGCCCACGGCCGCTCTGCCTGCGATCGCGCCGGCGACGTCTTCAAGTTGGTGGTCCTGGTCTTGCTCGCCACGACGGTCAGTGCGACGGTGGGCAGTACGTCCCTTGCGGCCGGTGGGTACGCCCCACGTGCGGACCTCGGCTCGATCTGGCTGACGTGGTGGCTGGGCGACAGCGTGGGCGCCGTGCTGTTCGCGCCTCCCGTGCTCCTCTGGAGTACTGATCTCCGCGTGCGCTGGCGGCCGCGCCGGGCTCTGGAAAGCGTGGCCCTGGGCGTCAGTCTGGTGGTGGTGGGATTGGGCGTGTTCGGCGGCTGGGCGCCCGAGGCACTGCACAACGCGCCGCTCGAGTTCCTCACGATTCCCGTGCTCGTGTGGGCGGCGTTCCGGTTCGGGCGGCGCGAGGCGGCCACGGCCATCCTGATCCTGTCGGCGATGGCGACGTGGGGCACGTTGCACGGCTTCGGCCCGTTCGTGCAGCCCACGCGCAACGCGTCGCTGCTCCTGTTGCAAGCATTCACCGGCGTGAGCGCGGTCATGACGCTGACGCTCGCGGCGGTGGTGGCCGAGCGGCGGACGGCGACGGAGGAATTGCGGCGCCTGGCCGTGAGCGATCCGCTCACCGGGCTCGCCAACTACCGGCAGCTGATTGCCGTCCTCGACGCCGAGATCAAGCGCTCGCAGCGTACCGAGCGGGGATTTTCGGTGCTGTTCTTCGACGTGGACAAGTTGAAGCGCATCAACGACAAGAACGGTCACCTCACCGGGAGCCGGGCGTTGTGCCGTGTGGCGGAGGCGCTGCGCCATTCGTGCCGCGTGATCGACACGGCGGCGCGCTACGGCGGCGACGAGTTCGCGGTCGTGCTGCCCGAAACGGACGAAACCGAGGCTCGCGGGGTCGCGCGGCGTGGGGTCGAGCATCTGGCGGCCGACGGTGAGAAGCCGCCGGTCTCGGTGAGTGTGGGCTTCGCCGTTTACCCCCGCGACGGTGACACCATCGAGACCCTCCTCGGTGCGGCCGACCGCGTGTTGTACGAGGCCAAAGCGAAGACACGGAGCCCCCGGCCAGGTTAGATTCCCGGCACATGGCCGACGCCGCTATCAAGCCGAAAAAGAAAGCGATCACGCCGGGCGCGTGGGAAGAAGCCCGCGGGCTGATCTACGCCCACCGCAAGCGCCTGTCGCTCGGCCTCGTGCTGCTGCTCGTCAACCGGGCCGCGGGATTCGTGATGCCCTCGTCGACGAAATGGCTGATCGACAAGGTCATCGGCCAGCACCGCCCGCAGCTGCTCGTGCCGCTGGCGCTGGCGGCGGGAGTGGCCACCATCGTCCAGGCGATCACGGGCTTCGGACTCTCGCAGATCCTCGGCGTGGCGGCGCAGCGCGCCATCACCGACATGCGCCGCACCGTCCAGGCGTACGTGCTGCGCCTGCCCGTCAGCTACTTCGATTCGACCAAGAGCGGCATCCTGATCTCGCGCATCATGACCGACGCCGAGGGCATCCGCAATCTCGTCGGCACGGGGTTGGTGCAGCTGGTCGGTGGGCTGCTCACGGGTGCGGTCGCCCTGGTGGTGCTGTTCGTCCTCAACTGGCGGCTCACCGCCATCGCCATCCTGCTGCTGGGGGGCTTCGGCGGCGGCATGGCGTACGCGTTCGCCAAACTGCGGCCGCTGTTTCGCGAGCGCGGCAAGCTCAACGCCGAGGTCACGGGGCGGCTGGGCGAGACGCTCGGTGGCATCCGCATCGTGAAGGCCTACCACGCCGAGCGCGGCGAGGAGCTTGTGTTCACGCGCGGCGCCAACACGCTGTTCCGCAACATTGCTGCCACCATGACCGGCATCTCGAGCGTCGGCTCCTTCGCCACGATCGTCATCGGCGCGATCGGCATTCTGATGATTCTCGAGGGCGGCCGCTCGGTGCTCGGCGGGCAGATGACGTTGGGCGATCTGTTCATGTACGGCATTTTCGTGGGTCTCGTGGCGCTGCCGCTGATCAACATCGCTTCGATCGGGACGCAGATCACCGAGGCCTTCGCCGGTCTCGACCGCATCCGCGATATCCGCAAGCTCGTCACCGAGGACGCCGAAGATTCGAGCCGCGCGGTGGTCGAGGACGTGAAGGGCGACATCGCGTTCGCGGACGTCAGCTTCGAGTACGTGCCGGGCCGGGAAGTCCTGAAGCACGTGTCGTTTCACGCTCCTCCCGGCTCGACCACCGCGCTGGTGGGCTCCTCCGGGGCGGGGAAAAGCACGCTGATCGGCCTGGTGCTGGCGTTCAGCCGCCCCAAAGCGGGCCGCATTCTGGTGGACGGTCAGGCGCTCGACGCGCTGCGCCTGGGCGACTACCGCCGCCAGCTGGGCGTGGTGTTGCAGGACAATTTCCTGTTCGACGGCACGGTGGCCGAGAACATCGCGTTCGCGCGGCCCCACGCCACGCGGACCGAGATCGAGGCCGCGGCGCGCATCGCGCACTGCGACGATTTCGTGCGGCGCTTCGACAAGGGATATGACACGATCGTGGGTGAGCGCGGCGTGAAGCTGTCGGGCGGCGAGCGCCAGCGCGTCTCGATCGCGCGCGCCATCCTCGCCGACCCCCGCATCTTGATCCTCGACGAAGCCACGTCGAGCCTGGACTCGGAGAGCGAGGCGGCGATCCAGGACGGCCTGCGCTCGCTGCGCCGCGGCCGCACCACGTTCGTGATCGCGCACCGCCTGTCCACCATTCGCAGCGCCGATCAGATCCTGGTGATGGAGGGCGGCGAGATCGTGGAGCGCGGCACCCACGCCGAGCTGCTCGCCAAACACGGCCGCTACCGCCAGCTGTACGACAAGCAGTACCGTTTCGAGCAGGACCTCTTCATCAACCCGGGCGAGGATTTCACGCCCGAGCCCGAAGGCCCGGCGGTCACCGCGCCCGTCACGCCACCGGACCGGCTGTGAGCGGCCCCTCGCGTCCGTTCCCGGACCACTTTTCCGACCGCGCCGCGGGCTACGCGGCGTACCGGCCGGTCTATCCGCCCGCCCTGGTGGACTCCCTGGCCGACCTGGCGCCGGGCCGGGCCCTCGCCTGGGACGCGGGTTGTGGCTCGGGCCAGCTGTCGCAACTCCTGGCCCAGCGTTTCGATCGCGTCATCGCGACCGACGCCAGCGCCGAGCAGATCGCTCGCGCCACCGCCCACCCCAAGATCGAGTATCGCTGCGCCCCGGCGGAGGCGAGCGGCTTGGCGGACGGGATCGCCGACCTCGCGGTGGCGGCGCAGGCCGCGCACTGGTTCGACCTGCCGGATTACTACGCCGAGGTGCGGCGGGTCGCGCGCCCCGGCGCGGTGCTGGCGCTCATCAGCTACGGCAACGTGCGCGCCGATGCGACCGTGGGGCCGCTGATCGACCAGTTCTACTCCGACGCGCTGGGGCCGCTCTGGCCGCCGGAGCGGCGACTGGTGGAAGACGGCTACCGCTCGCTGCCGTTCCCGTTCACGGAGCTGGAGACGCCGCCGTTCGAGATCCGCGTCGACTGGACGCTCGCCGAGATGATGGGATACGTCGAGACGTGGTCGGCGGTGCGCGCTATGGAGCGGGTGGAAGGACGCGGGCCGATCCTCGCGTTCGGGTCGACGCTGGCGCGGGCCTGGGGCGATCCGCGGAGCGCGCGACCAGTGCGGTGGCCGCTGTCGCTGCGCGTGGGACGCGTGTCGTAGGACACTGCCGTTGTTTCCCCGGAGGCTTCAGTTGAAACTGATCGCACTCTACGCAGTCGCTGCGCCGCTGCTGGCGCAACAACCCCAGGACACGGCATTCGCGCGGCTGGTGCGCGAATACACGACCGACCCGCGGTTCCTGCCGGCGTCGGTCGCCACGCTGCCCCTGTCCGCGACCATCCCGTCACCGCAACGCTATTTCGGCACCATCGCCGGCGCGCCGGGCGTGATGCACCACAGCGCTGAGGTGTACGGCTATTTCCGGGCGCTGGCGCGCGCCACGCCGCGCGTGCGCGTGGAGACGGTGGGGAAGAGCGAAGAGGGCCGGGACATCATCCTGGTCGAAATCGCCGACTCCGCGACCCTGCAACACGCCGACGGTTACCGCGCCGCGCTGGCGCGCCTCGCCGACCCGCGGACGGTCCCCGCTGCGGCGCGTGATTCCGTGGTGGCGGCCGCCAAGCCGGTCTATTACCTCAACGGGGCGCTGCACTCGGCTGAGATGGGTAGCCCCGAAATGTTGATGGAGCTGGCCTATCGCCTGGCCGCGGGCGACGATCCCGCGCTCGCCGCGATCCGCGACCACGTGATCACGCTGATCAATCCGGTGAGTGAGCCCGACGGGCGCGACCGCCAGGTGGACTGGTACCTGCATTACACCAAGCCCCGCGCCACCGCCGACGACGGCTTTCCGCGCTCCAGTCCCTTCTGGGGCGACTACGCGTTCCACGACAACAACCGCGACGGCCTGCAGATCTCGCAGGCGCTGACGCGGGCGATTTTCAAGGTCTATTACGACTGGCATCCCGTCGTGATGCACGACCTGCACGAGTCGGTGCCGCTGCTGTACGTCTCGACGGGCACGGGGCCGTACAACGAGCACAACGACCCCATCGCCATCAGCGAGTGGCAGCTGCTCGCCAACAACGACATCACTGCCCTCGACGCGCAGGGTCTGCCGGGCGTGTGGACGTGGGCGTTCTTCGACGGCTGGTGGCCGGGCTACGCGATGTGGGTGGCCAACAATCACAATGCCATCGGCCGCTTCTACGAGACGATGGGCAACGCCGGCGCCAATACGTACGTGCAAGACCTCTCCGACGACAGCTACGCCGGCGATCCGGTGACCAGCCGGCAGTGGTACCGGCCCTGGCCGCCTACCAAGAAGGTCCGCTGGTCGGCGCGCGACAACGTGAACTACCAGGAAGCGGGCGTGCTGGCGTCGCTCACGTTCACAGCCCAGAACGCAACCGTGTTACTGCGCAACTTCTGGCAGAAGGGCGTGAACAGCATCGCGCGCGGACGCAGCGAGAAGCCGTATGGCTACGTGATTCCGGCGCTCGCGCGCCAGCGCGATCCGGCGCGCGCCGCGTATCTGGTGAACCAGCTCGAGCGCCAGCGCGTCGAGATCTACCGGCGGTCGAGCGGCGACTCCGCCGGTGATTTCGTCGTGCCGCGCGACCAGCCCTACGGCGACCTCGTGGTGAATCTGCTGGGGACGCAGCATTTCCCCCAGACCGCCAAGTATCCGCCCTACGACGACATCGCCTGGACGCTGGGCTACCTGTATGGCGTGACGGTCACCGCCGTCAACGATACGAGCGTGCTGCGCCGCGACGGCCTCGACCGCGTGACGGACACCGTCGCGGCTGCGGGTGCGGTCACGGGCGGCGGACCGGTGTACTTGCTCGCGTATCGGGCGCAGGGCAACGTGCTGCCCGCCTTCTACCGGCTGGCCAAGAGCGAACCCAAGGCGCGAGCGTTCGCGGCGGAGTCGGCGTTCGTCGTCGGCAAGGACACGTTCCCCGCGGGTTCCGTCATAGTCGAAGGCACCTCGGCTGCCGGCGCGGCGGACTTCGCATCGCGCTACGCGCTACCGTTGGTGGGCGTCGCCGCCGCACCCACTGTGGCGCGCCACGCGCTCGATCTGCCGCGCGTCGCCATCTACCACAGCTGGTACTCGACGCAGGACGCCGGTTGGGCGCGCTACACGTTCGAGCAGTACGGCGTGCCGTACGCGTCGATCGACAAGGACGACTTGCGCCGCGGCGCGCTGCGCCAGCGCTTCGATGTGATTCTGGTGCCGAGCTTCGGCGGGTCGGCCGCGCAGATGATCCACGGCATCGACACGCGCTGGAGCCCGCTCGCCTACCAGAAAACGCAAGACACGCCCAACCTCGGCACGCCGTTCTCTTCACCCGACATCACCGGCGGCCCGGGATTCGCGGGGATGGCCGAGCTGCAGAAGTTCGTGCAGCAGGGCGGCACGCTCGTGACGCTCGGCGCCGCCACGACGCTCGCCGCGGAGACGGGCATCGCCCGCCAGCTCACGCCACTGCGCGCGGCGACGCTGTTCCACCCGGGCTCGATCGTCCGCGCACGGGCGCGGCAGCGCCGCTCGCCCATTCTGTACGGCTATCCCGACGTGACCACGATCTTTCGCGGCAACGGCCCGCTGTTTCAGGTGGGCGACCGCGACAGCGCGCTGGTCGTGCTGCAGTACGGCGCCACTCGCAAAGTCGAGCGGGACGAGGGCCCGATGCTCGGCATTCCCGACACGGCGGCGGCGCCCGCGAGTCACACGGACACCGCCCGCGCGCGTCCGTCCGCGGGGGACTCGAGCTACGTCGTCTCCGGCATGGTGCGGGGCGAGAGCGAGATCGTGGGGCAGGGGGCGATCTTCGACGTGCCGGTGGCTGCGGGGCGCGTGGTCGCCTTCAGCTTCGACCCGCTGCACCGCTTCCTCAATCACCACGAGTTTGCGCTGGTTTGGAACGTTCTGCTGAACTGGAACGACCGCTAAGGCCGCCCCGGCCTGCCATTTAGGGCGTTACCTGAGGCCCGGTTCGTGCTCTTTATTACGACCAAACTATGACACCCGTCACTCCGGACCGCGACCTGCTGCACCGCGTGGTGCACCTGAACGACCACAACTCGTTCGGGATGCTGGTGCATCGGTACGCCACGACCGTGTATGCGATCGCGTACGGCATTTTACTCGATCGCGCACGGGCCGAGGACGCGGTGGAAGAAGCCTTCCTCGAGGCACGTCGCACCGCTCCCGATTTCGATCCGCAGCGCAGCAGTGTGGCGGCGTGGCTACGGCAGCTGGCGCGCCTTCGCGCGCAGCGGCTCCTGCAGAACACCTGATCTAAGTCCCACCGCTGGCCCGGTGTCCGCCCCGGCGTAAGTTTCCCGCCGGGAGGATATCTCACATGCCATCACTTCGCTCGCTGAGTTGGGTCGTGCTCCTGCCACTCGTGTTGGCCGGGGGACGCGGACTGCGGCTGGTCGACAACGGGCTTGCCCGCACGCCGCCGATGGGTTGGAACAGCTGGAATCACTTCGGCTGCGACGTGAGCGCGCAGCTCATCAAGGAAACGGCCGACGCGATGGCCGCCAACGGCATGCGCGACGCCGGCTACCAGTACGTCGTGATCGACGATTGCTGGCAGGTGGCGCGCGACGCCCAGGGACGGCTCATCGCGGACACCGCGCGCTTTCCCGGCGGCATCAAACCGCTCGCCGACTACGTGCACGCCAAGGGACTGAAGTTCGGCATCTACACCGACGCGGGGCGTAAGACCTGCCAGGGCCGGCCCGGCACCTACGGACACGAGGAGCAGGACGCGCGGACGTTCGCCGAGTGGGGCGTCGATTACGTCAAGGAAGACTGGTGCTACGCCGAAGGGCTCGACGCGCCGGCGCAGTATGCCAAGTTCCGCGATGCCCTCGCGAAGGCCGGCCGCCCGATCGTCTTCAGCATCTGCGAGTGGGGCTCGCACGAGCCGTGGAGCTGGGGGCCCAAGACGGGAAACCTGTGGCGCACCACCGACGACATCGAGGACGGCTGGAACAGCATGCTGTCGAACCTCGACATCTCGGCGCAGCACGCGGCGGCCGCCGGGCCGGGCGCGTGGAACGACCCCGACATGCTCGAAGTGGGCAACGGCGGCATGACCGACGACGAGTACCGCGCGCATTTCAGTCTCTGGGCGCTCATGGCGGCCCCGCTCATCGCGGGGAACGACGTGCGCACGCTGTCGCCGGCCACGCGTGACATCCTCGAGAATCGCGAAGTGCTCGCCGTGGATCAGGACTCCCTGGGAGTGCAGGGGACGATCGTGTGGGAGCGCCCCGCGGAGCTGCAGGTCTGGATGAAGCCGCTGCAGGACGGGTCGCGCGCGGTAGTCCTCCTCAACCGCTCGGGATTACAGACGGTGATCAGGGCGTCGTGGTGGCGGCTGGGACGCCTCGCCGGGCCCGCCCGCGTGCGCGACCTCTGGGCTCACGCCGATCTCGGCACGTTTACAGGGCACTTCAGCGCCACGGTTCCGGCCCACGGCGCCGTGATGTTGCGCATCACGCCCGCGGCCAAACCGTGACGGCAGGCGGCGCCGACGACAGCAAGGATCTCGGGTTTGGCGCGGTCGTCACGCGCGAGAGCCGGCTGCGCCTGCTCAACCGCGACGGCACATTCAACGTGCGCCGCCGCGGACTGGGGTTCTTCGAATCGCTGAGCGCCTATCACACGCTGCTCACGCTGTCGTGGCCCCGCTTCCTGCTGCTCGTGGTGGCGGCGTATTTCGCGGCCAACCTGGTATTCGCCGCCGCCTACCTCCTGTGCGGGCCCGGCGCCTTGATGGGCCCGATGGTGGGCGACTCGCATCTGCTGCAGGCGTTTTTCTTCAGCGTCGAAACGATCGGCACGATCGGTTACGGCCAGATCGCGCCGGCGAGCACGGCGGCCAACATCGTGATGACCACCGAGTCGGTCTCGGGGCTCGTGGGACTGGCGATCGTGACGGGACTGCTGTTCGCGCGTTTCTCGCGCCCCGTCGCGGCCGTCCTGTTCAGCCGCTGGGCGCTGATCGCGCCGTACCGCGGCATCACCGCATTCGAGTTTCGGATTGCCAATCGTCACAAGAACGAGCTGGTGGAGCTCGAAGCGAAACTCCTCTACAGCCGCACGCGCGAGCGCGGCGGCCGGCGCATGCGCGAGTTCCTCGAGCTGGGCCTGGAGCGCCGCACGGTCGTGTTCTTCCCGTTGACGTGGACGGTGGTGCATCCGATCGACGAGACGAGCCCCCTGAAGGACGTCACGCTCGCGCAGCTCGAGGCGGAGGACGCGGAATTCCTGGTGCTGCTGCAGGGGACGGACGAGACCTTCGCCCAACGGGTCCACGCCCGCTCGTCGTACAAACCGCACGAAATCGTGTGGCAGGCTCGTTTCACCGATGTGTTCCAGCCGCCGGCGGTCGACGGCATGCTGGCGGTGGACGTAGGGCGGCTGCACGAATTCGAGCGGCTGGTTGCGCCCGGTGCGGAGCGGGGCGACCTTTAGGGCCTACCAGTCGCACCGGAACCAGGCACTCAATGACTGTTCGCGCCCGCAGTCTGCTGGTCCCGCTGGTCGTGGTCTGCGCCGTCGGCGCCGGCTGCCACCACGGGAAGCCCAAGACCACGCCTCCGCCGGTGCGCCACGCGCCCGCGGAGACGTTGACCGTGCGGGATCCCCAACTCGAGCAGCAAGTCGCCCGTCTGGAGCTGCGCCTGCTCGAGCGCGACGCGTTGATCGAACAGCTGCAATCCCGCTTAGACGACGCGCGCCAGGAGATCGTGCGCACGCTCGCCAAGCTGCAGACCACCGCGAGCCGGGCCGAAGCGGCCTCGGCCATGGCGGAGGCCGAAGTGTCGCTGCAAACGCTGCGCGGCACGACGGGCGCCCAGGGCGCGCCGGAGGTGGCGCAGGCGGGGAATCTGCTGCAGCTGGGCCAGGTCGAGTTCGACAAGCAGAACTACGGCGGCGCGCTCTACCTCGCGAACCAGTCCAAGGGTATTTCCGGTGCGGGACGCGACCGCCTCCTGGTGGGTGGCGCACAGGCCGACCTGCGACCCGGTGAGGTGCTGTTCGCATTGCCGCTCGACCTGAGGACCACCGGCCGGGCCAACGTGCGCGAAGGCCCCAGCTCGAGCGCGCGGGTGGTCTACTCCCTCGACACGGGGGCGCCGGTGACCGCCTACTCGTACTCCGATTTGTGGGTGCGGGTGAGCGACGCGACCGGGCGCACGGGCTGGGTGTTCCACAGCCTCGTCGACCGGCGCTAAGCTACTTCTTCCTGTCGGCCTGAGCCTTCCCGTCGGCGAGCACCACGCGATCCCGCCCCTCGCCTTTGGCGCGGTACAGGGCAGCGTCGGCGCTCGAGAGCATCGACTCCGGCGTCTCCCCGTCTTTCGGAAACTGCGCCACGCCCGCCGATAGCGTGATGCGCCCATTGGAGAATCCTTCCTTGGCCAGGCGCGCGCGAATCCGCTCCGCCACTTCGACGGCCCGATCCACGCCCGTCTCCGGCAGTACCAGCACGAACTCCTCACCGCCGTAGCGCGCCGAGCTGTCCACGCCGCGCGTGCACTCGCGCAGCAACGCGCCCACGCGCGTGAGGACCTCGTCGCCGGCGAGGTGGCCGTGCGAATCGTTGTAATTCTTGAAGTGGTCCACGTCCAGCATCACGACGGCGAAGCTGTGCCCGTGGCGGCGCGAGCGCTCGACTTCGGACTCGAGCGTCTGCATCAGCTGGCGTCGGTTGTCGAGGCCTGTGAGGCCGTCGGTCAGCGACAGGCGCTGCAGCTCTTCGTTCTTCACCCGCAGGGTCTCGTTGATAGCGTCCAGGGCTTCGCGTCCCTCGCGCAGCCGCTTGACCATGTCGTTGAACACTTCGGTCAGATACGTGACCTCGCCGCCGCCCACCACCGGCAGGTCGACCGACAGGTCGCCGGCGGCGACCTTGGCGGCGCCGGCGCTGAGGCGGTTCAGCGGCCGTACGATCAGCAGGCCGAGCAGGTAGGCGATCGACCCGACGCCGAGCAGCAGGGCGCCGAGCACGAGAATGGTCACGTTGCGCAGGTGGTTCACCTGGCGGTACGCCTCCGCCAGCGGCTCCTCGGCGAGCACCACCCAGTGGAACCGCGACATCGGGGTCAGGGTGCCGGCGACCTTGACGCCTTCGTGGTCGGTGAACTGCACCGTGTTCCCCGGCCGCGTCGTCAGGAGCTTGAGCGCGTTGCGGTCGATCCGCGACTGGAGCAGCGCGGCGCTCGATCCGGTCGAGCTGCTCACCAGGCCGCCGTCCTCGGTGGCGATATAGCTGTCGCCGACGTTGGGGGCGAAGCGCTTCAAGATCGTGTCGACGGTAGCGAGGTTCACCCGCGCCGTCAGCGCGCCCAGCGTCTGGCCGGAGCCGAGGTGGATGGGGACGGCGGCGATCATGATCGCCTTGCCGCGCGTGGAATCCCACGTGGCATCACTGAAGATCGACGTGCCGCTGCGGACCTCCTTCTGCCAGTCGCGCGGTAGATCGACGGTGCCGAGCGTGCCGCCGCTCGTGGCGATGACGTGGCCGTCCATCCCGACGACCATGAGCTCTTCGTAATAGTCCGTGTACTTCTGGCGAACCGACGTGAGGTAGCCGGCAGCGCGCGCCAGCGCGGCCCGACTGGTGCTCGCGCGTGTCACGTTGGACGCTTCGTCGGAGCTCGCGAAGACTTTGAGGTCGAGATCGCGCTCTTTGAGCCACAGGTCGAGCTCGCGCGTCGCTTCGCTGGAGAGCGTCGCGAGCTGCTCGCCGATCTTGTCGCTTTGGGCATGGCGATTTTGGATGTAAAACACCCACGTCGTGCTGACCGAGGGCACGAGCGTGGCAATGACGGCGAACACGAGCATCTTGCTGCGGATGCTCGCGAGCCGCATGGCTCCTAATTGCCCCGAAACCGTCTTTTCCCAGGAACCCGTTTGCCGCAAAGTCTCCTCCAGGTTCGCACAAGATTCACGTTTCTGACCCCTTCGCAAGGAGCATGCCCCCTGCGAGCGGGTCGTGTGAGTGTCGGGTTTTGCGTCAGGAGCCTAGGTGACGCGGGGCACAGCGCGCGCGGTCACACGGCGCCGTAGGTAATGCCGCGGCGCTCCCGCCCGAGCCACGCCACCAGCGCGCACAACACGAAAACGCTGCCTGCCGACACGGCCATCGCCCAGGAGTAACTCATGCGGGCGGCGACCCGGGCCTGCAGGTAGGGCAGGGTGCCGGCGAGACACGCGCCGCACTGGTAGGCGAAACCGGGGAGGAACCCGCGCACCGAGTCGGGCGACAGCTCGGTGATGTGCGCGGGAATCACGCCCCAGGCGCCCTGCACCATGAACTGCATGACGAACGCGCCGACCACGAGCAGCGCGAGGTTGGGCGCGAACGCCCACAGCGGAATCGCGGCGACCGCGCCGCCCAGCGCCACGACGATCGTGCGACGGCGGCCCCACCGGTCGGACAGGAAGCCGCTCAACACGCCGCCCGTGAGCGCACCGACCATGGAGATGGCGGTGAGCACCGCCCGGCGCTGCGGCGTGAAGCCCCAATCGCGCTGCAGGAACGCGGGGTAAAGATCCTGCGTCCCGTGCGAGACGGAGTTCATCATCGTCATCAACAGGACGAGGTAGAGAAACAGCGGCCAGTGGCGCACGATCGTCCGGCCGATGTCCGTCCAATTGTGGTGCCGGGTGCGGCGCCACACGTCGGACTCCGTCACGCGCGCCCGTACGAACAGCGCCAACAACGCCGGTAGACCGCCGATAAAGAAGAGCGGCCGCCACCCCCAGCGCGGAAACACGACGAAGTAGCACACCGCCGCGAGCAGGTAGCCCGCGGCATAGCCCTGTTGCAGCAGACCCGACAACACGCCCCGGAGCCGCGGCGGCACCTTCTCCATCACGAGCGACGCGCCCACGCCCCACTCGCCGCCCATCCCGATGCCGAACAGCGCGCGCAACACGAGGAACGTGGTGAAGCTGGGGGCGAGTCCGGTCAGCACCTCGACCAGGGAATAGAAGACCAGGTCGATCATCAGCGGCAGGCGGCGGCCGTAGCGGTCCGCCAGCAGGCCGAAGATGAACGCGCCCACCGGCCGGAAGATCAGGGTGAGCGTGAGTGAGAACGCGATCTGCGCGTCGGACTTGCCGAACTCCTTCGCGATCGCCGTCAGGCACATCACGACCAGGAAGAAATCGAACGCGTCGAGCGTCCAACCCAGGAACCCGGCGGTGACGGCGGCGCCGTGGTCGGAGCGCGGAGCGGGGGCGGCGGGGGCGGCGGGGGCGGTCATGGCGCGACCAAAGATACGGTATATTGCGCGCCATGCTCGCCGCAACACTCATGATGCTCGCATTGGTGCAGGGCCCCACACAGGATCCGGTTGACGCGGCGCTCGCGTGGGTGCGGCGGCTCGACGCCGGCGGCTTCGACTCGGCGGCCGCACAGATCGACGCCGCCGTGCCGGCGGGCGTGATGTCCGCCGACCGACTGCGCCTGATTTGGGGCGCGATCACCCAGCAATACGGCAAACTCGGGCGGCTCGATCGCGGCACTGTCGCCACGCGCGATACGCTCACGCTGGTGGAGCTGATCGCCGGGTTCGCGTCGCAGCCGATGGGCGTGCGGGTCGCCCTGACGCCGCATCTCAAGGTCACCGGATTCTACATCCACCCGCTGGAGACCGCGTACCAGCCGCCCGCGTATGTGGACACGACCCGGTTCACCGAGCGCGACATCCAGGTGGGCAAGGAGCCGTGGCTGTTGCCCGGAACCATCACCGTGCCCAAGGGCGGGGGGCCGTTTCCGGTCGTGGTGTTGGTGCACGGGTCGGGTCCCAACGACCGCGACGAGACGATCGGCGGCAACCGTCCGTTCAAGGATCTCGCGTGGGGGCTGGCGTCGCGCGGCATCGCCGTCGTGCGTTACGACAAGCGCACCCGTGTGTACGGCGCGCGCATGCAGTCGCGCTTCATCACGCTCGACGCCGAGGTGATCGATGACGCCCTGGCGGCTGTGTATCTGGCGCGTTCGGCGGTGGTGCTCGATTCCACGCGCGTGTTCCTGTTGGGGCATTCGCTCGGCGCGATGCTCGGCCCCAGCATCGCCGCGCGCGACGGCCATCTGGCGGGGCTGATCCTGCTCGCGGGCCCCGCCCGGCGTTTCGCGGACGTGCTGCACGACCAGATCCGCTACATCGATTCGCTGTCGGGCGGCGCGGATCCCGGGACCAAAGAAATCCTGGGCCAGCTGCCGGCGCTCGAAGCGCACACGCTGCCGCCCGATTCAGTCGTGCTCGGCGTCCCCGCGGCGTACTGGTATCAGCTCGATACGCTGCGCGTCACCGCACGCGCGCGGACTCTCAAGACGCGGATGCTGGTGCTGCAGGGGGGACGGGACTATCAGTCGACCATGGCCGACTTCGCCTTGTGGCAGCGAGCGCTCGCCGGGCGGAGCAACGCGACGCTCAAGGCCTATCCGGATCTCAATCATCTATTCGTGACGGGAACCGGCAAGGCCACGCCGCAGGAATACCAGGGGCCCGGCGGGCACGTGGCGCCCGCCGTGATCGACGACTTGATACGGTGGATCGGGGGAGCGCGCTAGCTACGCCAGCAGGTACGCCGGGTCCGCGTGCTTCTTGAGGGTGTTGTAGTGTGAGCGGATCGCCGACCACAGCGTCGGCTGGACGTGATAGGCCACGCCGTACTTGCGCGCGACGTCGCGGACGATCGACGTGATCGCGGGGTAGTGCACGCTGCAGGTCCGCGGAAACAGGTGGTGCTCGACTTGATAGTTGAGGCCACCCACGTACCACGACAGCAACCGGTTTCCGGTGGCGAAGTTCGAAGTCGTCTGCAGCTGGTGCACCGCCCACGCATCGCACATGCAGCCGTGGCAATCGGGCGCCGGATGTTCGGGCCCCTCCACCACGTGCGCCAGCTGGAACACCACGCCCAGGATCAATCCGGCGGTCGCGTTCATCGCGACGTAGCCGATCAGCACCTGCCACCAGGGCACGACCGTGATGACCAGCAACGGCACGACGATCGCCCAGGAGTAGTAGAAGAGTTTTCCGACCACCAGAATCGCCCACTCCGACGCCGGGTGCTTCTTGTCCTTGTACGGCCCCAGATCCCGCTGCAGGAAATACTTGTAGTCCTTCACGAAGACCCAGAACAGCGTGGAGAAGCTGTACAGGACGAACGCGAGCCAGTGCTGCACGCGGTGAATCGGATGCCACTCCGAGCGCGGCGACAGCCGAATCATCGGCGACACGGCGAGATCTTCGTCGATGCCGTGGATGTTGGTGTAGGTGTGGTGGATCACGTTGTGCGTGATCTTCCACATGTAGCTGTTGGCGCCCAGCAGGTCGAACGTGAACCCGATCAGGCGGTTGATGCGCGGATTGTGCGAGTAGGCGCCGTGCAACGCGTCGTGTGAGACCGCGAAGCCGATTCCCGCGAGGCCGACCCCCATCACGATCGCGAGGCCCAGCATCGCGAGCGGCGAGAAGCGGTTGGTGAGAATCAGCCCGTAGCACCCGAACGTCACCCCCAGCATCACGAAGGTCTTGAGGACCATCGCGGCGTTCGCCTTGTCCGACAAGCCGCGGTCGGCGAAGTACTGCTCGACCCGCTCCTTCATCTCAGTGACGAAGTCGGTCGACGTCTTCGTGGCGAACTTGACTTGGGTGACTGTCATGGCCCCATAATGGCATGGGAACCGGCCGCGCGAAAGGTAGGGATCGGGCGGCCCGCCTCAGGTACCGCCTGTATGGCAGGGGGCGGTGCCGCGTCAGCGCGACGCGGGAATTGCGACGAACGCCAGCCGGTCGCCCGCGGGGCTCACCGCGAGGCGCGTGATATTCGTCACGCCCGCCGCCGCGAAATCGGCGATCGCCACCCAGTGTGCCGCCTGGGAATCCCAGCGCAGCACCCGTGTCCCCGCGCTCGCGAGCAGCGTGCCGTCCGGCGTCCAGGCGTGAAAGTCGGCGCTGTCGGGCAGCGGCGCGAACGGCTGCGGCGTCGGTGACGCCGCAGCGACGATCGCGATCACCTGGGTCGTCGAGTCGCGGCGCCAGACGACGCTCACCGCGGCGCGCCCCGGCACCGACTGCGGCGAGCGGCCGACGTCGCGGACGACCGTGTCCGCCTTGCCCGTGCGTAGGTCGGCGAGCTGCAGCGTGGCGGGCGAGCCGAGCACGAACACGGCGACGGTGACGGAGTCGATCCACGCGTGGTAGCCCACGGGCTTCACGCCCGGCAGGAGCAGCCGCGGGTGCGAGCCGTCGAGATCGAACGCCCACAGCCGCTGGGTGGAGTCGGCTTCCACGCGCACCACCGAGAAGCCGCGGCCCTGGGGCAGCGGGGTCGGGGAGTACTCGCTTTCGGTGGTGGTGGTAAGCCGCGTGCTCTTCCCCGCGGCCAGGTCGTAGCGGTAGATGTCCGCCTGGGCGTCGTCGCCGATCACAGTATAGAGGAAGGAGCGGCCGCCGGGCAGGAAGGACGGCTGATTGTCATAGCCGGGGCGGTGGGTCACGTTCACCGCTGCGTCCACCTGCCATTGGGCCGTCCCGCCGGGACCCTTGGTGACTTTCAGCGTGGCGACGAAGATATCGGTGGCGGGAACCTGGGCGGCGGCCGCCGGAGCAAGGAGCACAGCGACGACCAAACAACGAGTCCGGCCAACACGAGATGGGTTCAACATCCGTAGCTGTAGAACCTGAAGCAAACGGCTTCGTAGTCGTGCTTAAACAGGGCCGGGTCAGACGCAACGAATGGACGCCCGACCTGTCGCAGGTACGGTCCGAAGTCGTTCCAGATGCGAGCCACAACATCGGGATTCAGCTCATACACGTTCCGATCAGACGGGTGCTTTAAGTCGACCAACTGGAGGACAATGCTCGGCGGCGCTCCCGCAGAATCAGGGGCAAAGACGTCTGGGTTGTACTCGTAGACGCCGCGATATGCCACGTCCTTAAGTGTCACCCAAGCGTTATCGACAAACGCCGCCCTTTGAACTTGTACTTGCCCGGACCTGACGCATACCCACTGGAGGCCGCAAGCACGCGCCCAAACGCGCTACCGAATGTCTCACCGATCCTTGGCTCTAAAGCAAGCACGACCAACGGCACTGGAAGGTCGCCGACGTACTGCATCCAGTCGTGATAGAGCGAGAACTGGGAGAACCGCTGACTCTCCGGCAGGTTGGCGCGTGCTTCACGTTGCCGCCTGTCTTTGGTGATTTCGCGTTCGGCCTCTTCTGCCAGTGCGAAATTCGCCACGGGTGTCACGATCGAAAGGTCAAAATTCCCAAGGTGGTACCCCGTGAACCTGGAGTACGATTGAGGATCCGCTGAATCAGCGATGCTTCGGACGAGCGATAGCTGGTAGGTTGCCTCCGGCAAGACCGGAAGGCGCACGGGCTCTGGCATGATCAAGTGTGCGATCGTGTCCGCGGCCCGTCGAAGCAAAGAATCAAGCTGGTTGATGGTGATAGACCCTGAGATGCCGGGGCCGCCTTGCTCGCTGGCGTCCATGAACGTGTTCACTGCAACAACCTCACCCGACATGTTGAGTAGCGGGCCGCCGGAATTGCCGTGGTTGATGTTTACATCCGAAATGATCGCCCGGTCTCGCACTCCACTCACCATGCCGGACGTGACTATCGACTGTTGGTGGAGTGGGAACCCAATCGCAATGATCCGTTCTCCGGGGAACACGAGGGCCCCACCAGAATCAGGTCGGGCGATCGAGAGCCGACCGCACGCGGGGCACGCGCGAAGGTCAAATCTTAGAATCGCTAGATCGCGATCTCTATCTGCGACGACGACCTGCGCCGCGACTCTTGTGACGGAATCGGTCAGGACGCTGATGTCCTCCTGTCCATCAATGACGTGCTCGTTGGTGATCACGAGACCGCCGAGCGAATCGATTATGAATCCTGTTCCTGAGAAGAGGCCGGCTTGTACCTTCAGAACTGCATTGCGCACTCGTTGGTAAAGTGTCACCTCAGGAGCTATTACGCGTCTATCTCCGACGTCGGGATCGGATGCCTGAATCGTCGCATTGTCGTTGGTGAGTTCGAGTTCGGTCACCAGCGATGTGCGCACGACGAGGGGCACGCTCCAACTGAACAGCTTTCCTTGCGAGCGCGCGGGAGTCACGCCCCGCACCGTATACCTTCCGGCCTTCAGCTTCTGGCTGGCCTTACCTTGCAAGTTGGTCTTGAACGTCGCGAAGGCGACCGTATCGCCCTCACGCAAGACCTGCAGTTGAAAGAGCGCTAATGACCTCACCTGGAACTGAGAATCGACTACGGCAACCGTAACTGAGAGGGTGCCGTCGGTTGATGCCTGGGCATGGACAAGTTGGGGATAGAGTGCGAGAAGCCCCGTGCAGAGCCCAATGGAAACGCGCATTGCATTCATGAAGACCTCGAGATGGAACGATCCGCCACCTCTACGCTACAGACCATTCAGGGCGGGCGTAAGGCTAGGCGGTTCCGACTGCGGGGAGCGTCGCCGCGATCCGCGCCGCCGCAAGCTGCGAGTCGACGTTGATGTTGTAGAGCCCGCCGGTGGCATCGTAGTTGTGACCCACGAAATAGAGCTGCGGCTGATCGGCGCTGGTGATGCGGTCGGTCCGCAGTGCGAATCCCTTGCGGTCGGTCTGGACGAGCCCCGCGAGCGGGGCCAGGGCGGGCGCGAAGCCCGTGGCGAGAATCACGTCGTCGAAGGGCGCGCTGCTGCCGTCGGCGAAGCGCGCGCCCTCCGCGGTGAATTCGGCCACGCCCGGTCGCACCGTCACGAGCCCCGCCTTGATCGCGTCCACCAGGTGGAAGCCGATGACGGGAATGGCGTCGAGCGCGCTGTGTGCCGGCTTGGGCAGCACGGGCGGCCCGCGGCGCAGCACGGTGATCTTGCCGATGGCGCCCACGATCGCTACCTGCGCCGGGCGCGGCAGCTTGCGCACCCAGTAGGCGAGATACTGAATCGGCACGCCGAACAGCGCCTTGGGCACGACGTTGGCGCCGGAGCGCACGGCGAGGGTCACGTGGGCGCCGGCGCGCGCCAGCTCGCTACCGATTTCGGCGCCGGAGTTGCCCACGCCCACCACCAGCACCCGCCGCCCCACGAACGGCTGCGGCCGGCGGTACTCCACGCTGTGCAGCAGCTTGCCGCCGAAGCGCTCGCGGCCGGGGATGTGCGGCGTCAGGGGATTGGCCACGATACCGGTGGCCACGACGACGGCGCGGGCGTGCAGCGTCCCCTGGGGTGTGGTGGCGCGCCAGCCGCCGTTCTCGCGCTCGAGCCCAGTAACGGGCGAGCGAACCTGCACCGGCAGCCCGAACGATTCCGCGTAACTGCGGAGGTAGTCCCAGAAATCGGACCGCGGCACGAACGTGGCATAGTGGCGGGGGAATTTCCGGCCGGGGAGGTTCGACATCCGCTTGCCGGTGTGCAGCGTCAGGCTGTCGTACAGGTTCGCCCAGGTGTAGCCGACCACGTCGCCGCGCTCCAGCACGCGATGGGCGATCCCCCGCGCCGCGAGCTGCTGCGATGTCGCGAGCCCGCCGGGCCCCGCGCCGATCACCAAGACATCCATTATTTATGATACCATGAACGACTTCACTCCGTTGGCGCGGGCCGCCGAGCACGCGCGAGCTTTTCTCGACGCGCTGCCGGCGCGTCCGGTGCGCGAATCCGGCTCGCTCGCCGACCTGCGCCGCGCGCTCGCGCTGCCGCTCCCGGACACGGGTGTGCCGGCCGTCCAGGTGATCGACGATCTGGTGCGCGCCGCCGATCCCGGCCTCGTCGCGATGGCGGGCCCGCGCTATTTCGGTTTCGTGATCGGCGGCAGTCTACCCGTCGCCACCGCCGCCGATTGGCTCACCTCCGCGTGGGACCAGAACGCCGGGCTCTGGGTGGACTCACCGGCCGCGGCGATCGTCGAGGACGTCGCGGCCGGGTGGCTGCTCGATTTGTTCGGCCTGCCCGCCGCCGCGAGCGTCGGATTCGTGACCGGCGGACAGATGGCGAACTTCACCTGTCTCGCCGCCGCCCGTCACGCGGTACTCGATCGCGCCGGCTGGGACGTGGAGGAGCGCGGCTTACAGGGCGCGCCCACGGTCAACGTCGTGGTGGG
>WNGO01003128.1_pt1 | contig 20046 bp, 15 predicted proteins | sample 5400511 | NCBI WGS metagenome assembly WNGO01 (sample SAMN13153380, study PRJNA577476) | soil metagenome | isolation source: 20 cm soil or saprolite under Garry oak tree replicate 2 | place: USA:California | collected 2016-06-15 | reverse complement strand
TGAGCCTCGCACGCAGCACACGCCTCGAAACCATAAACGCCGCGACTGCGCGCACTGCCATAGCGACGGGCAGAACCAGCCACCAGCCGGGCGAGAATATGCAGACGATCAATGCCAGCGGAACCGGCATCGTGAACAATTGGCCGATGTATCCTGCCGGACGAGAGCGGCGCGTGCTGCGCGCCCACCGCAACCGGTGAGCGATATTCTCACCAAACGTCGCGCTCCCGATATGATGTTCAATGACATAAGAGGACAAGATCACGCCATGACCAGCTTCGGCGGCGAATTGCCCCATAACGAAATCTTCCGCCAAGTAGTCTTTCAACCGGGTGAAGCCGCCGATCGCCTGCAGAACGCGGCGTCGGGCAACGATCGTCGGCCCCACGGCAAACCGCATGCCTTCGAGCATTCGAGCCACTAGCGCGCCACCCCAGAAGTCGGTGTTCATGCCGGTCGCTTCCAGACGCGACCAGAAACTCGGACCGGGGACGGCGCGGTAAGGACAGGTGGCGACGCCGAGCCGTGCATCCTGAAATTCGGCGGCAGCGGTGCGAAGTAGATCCGGAGTCACGCGAATGTCGCTGTCGCTCATCACCAGCAGATCACTGCCCGCCGCAGCCATCATGCATTCCAGGCTGAAAACTTTTGCGTTCGGATACGGAGGTTCACCCGTCATGACGAGCCGTGATGGAATCTTCGAATACTCTCGTTGGAGTCGTGACACAACCTGCACAGCAGGATCGCTCTCGCTGCGAACTGCAAACAGAATCTCGAATGAAGGATAGTCCTGCTCGAAGAAGGTCCGCAGATTCGATTCCAGATCAAGATCCAGTCCAGCGAGCGGCTTCAGGATGCTGATGGGTTCGGTGCCCAACAGCATCGGAGGCCGGACCTGCAGATATCGCAATGCTGCAACGATCTGCAAGATGCAGTACACGACGGAACCACAAAGGACCGCAAGCAAGACGCTCGCCAGAACTTTATCCGCGCGAATATCGAGAAGGTGGATATCGAGAAGAAGCACAGGAAGAGCGCGTCTTGCGCTTGAGAGCATGGGGCCGCCAGTCATTATACCGACCGGCCGCAATAGGCAGGCGCGATCCTGGATCACTTAGGCCGTGAAGAAGGGGAAGCGGTGTCCAGCGCCCTGCGAATCTTGGACGACAGTTGCCTCAGGGTGTAAGGTTTCTGCAGGAAGTTCGTTTCTAGATCGACCACCTTGTGGTCGAGGATGGTTTTTCCCGCGTATCCGGAAACAAATAGAAACTGTGTGTCGGGGCGCACTCGCGCCACTTCTTTTGCCAGAGCACCGCCGCTCATCCGAGGCATAACAACGTCGCTGACTACCAAGTGAATTGCGTTTTGTTCTTTTGCCAGCGCAAGAGCGTCGACTCCATCCCGGGCCTCGATCACGTTGTACCCCTGGAGCCTCAGGAATTCCGCCGTGGCACGCCGCACGGACGCTTCGTCTTCGACTAGCAGAATCGTCTCCGATCCCCCCAGTTCGTTGTGAGACTCGGTCTCTTTGATCTCGCTCAGATGATGCCGCTCGCTCACGCAAGGCAGATAGATTTTGAAGATGGTGCCGCATCCAGGCTCGCCATATACCCATATGAAGCCATTATTCTGTTTCACGATCCCATAAACCGTCGCGAGTCCAAGACCGGTGCCCTTGCCGGAAGGCTTGGTCGTGTAAAAGGGCTCAAAAACATGAGGCAAGTCTTCGGGAGGAATTCCGTGCCCGTCGTCACTCACTGTAATCAGAGCATAGTGTCCTCTCGGAATGACGGCGGGCTTTCCATGGATGTAGTCATCGTCCAGGCGAACGTCTGACGTTTCGATTTGCAGATGGCCGCCCTGCGGCATGGCGTCGCGTGCGTTCGCCGCGAGATTCATCAGCACCTGCTCGAGTTGAACGGGATCGATTCGCACGGGGCCCAAGTCCTCGCCGGGAGTAAGACTGAAATCGATGTCCTCTCCGATTAATCGTGGAAGCGTTTTTGCAATCGTGCTGACCACCGAATTCAGTTCTACCACGCGCAACGCCTGCGGTTGCTTCCGGCTGAAGGCGAGCAGTTGACGGGTCAATTCAGCCGCGCGCCGGGCCGCCTGCAAGATCTCATGAATCTTGCTTTCCAGTGGACTGTTATGCGGAACCGAATCGAGCGCGAGTTCGGAGTAGCTCGTGATAATGGTCAGCAGATTGTTGAAGTCATGCGCGACGCCTCCGGCCAGGCGGCCGACCGCGTCCATTTTCTGCGCTTGCAGCAGTTGCGCCTCGAGCCGGAGCCTTTCGGTCAGGTCACGCCCATTGGATATGAAATGCGTGACCTTCCCGTCCACGTCGCGTATCGGACAGATGCTCTCCTCGATGTAGTACAGTTCGCCGTTCTTCTTACGGTTAACCAGGATCCCGCGAAACACATTCCCGCCGAGAATCGCCTTCCACATTTCCTGATAAATCTCGGGACCTTGCTCCCCGGATTTCAGAATCCTCGGAGTCTTTCCATGCGCCTCGTCGCGGCTATATCCGGTCAAAGCTTCGAACGCAGGATTGACATATTCGATCACACCCTGGCAGTCGGTGATCACGACCGTGTCCGCCGACTGTTCGACGGCGCGCGATAGCTTCCTCAAGGATTCCTCCGCGCTCTGTTGCTCCAGTTGGAGGCTGTGCAGCGCAACCGTATTGTGAATTGTGCGCACCAGCGTCGCTCCGTCCAGACGCGATTTGGCCAGGCAGTTCCATGTGCCGCCTCCAATAATGTCAGCCACCGTCTTCTCGTCAGCATCTTCGGTCAGCAGAATAAAAGGAACCGGGCGGCCGTCATGAAGCAGGTCCGTCACAAGCCGGACCGCCTCGTCGTCCCCGGCATCGTGTTCGAATAGAAGCAGGCCGTATGGCCGATGCTGCATCAGCTCGCGGGCTTCCGACAGAGACCGGGCGTGCTCCAGATCGGCCGCGATCAAACTTCGATTACGTTCCAGCATCTCGCGGATCAGGAAGAAGTCTTCTTCGTGATCGCCCACCAGGAGGACCCGCAGTGGCGTCATAGCCGGTTTTGCTGCTGCTAACACATGGTTACCATCGGAATCTGGGAGCGAAAGTTTAACCTCGCGACGGAGACAGAAATTCCGATGAGACTGAAGAATCCCGAATCAGGCAGCGCTCCGCAAATTTCCCCCGAAGGCACTCACTCCGGTTCCCCATTGATCTCCATCGAGACTTGCCAAGAGGGGGTAAGGTTGGAACATAATTAAAACCCTCCAAGGGAAGTGCCCCATGCATCGGTGCATCCTCTTATTAATTACCTGCGCGGTTGCGGTTCCAGTGAGCGCCCAGTCCGGATCGAACTCTCGCGACCTCACACTCCAGATATCATCCTCCCCGGCCTGGACCGATACCGGACTAAATCTCCAGCCCGGAGACACCGTCGCCATCGCAGTAGTTCCGGCAACCTCGACTCCCTCCGATAGCGCCGTAAAACGATGCGACCCCGCTGGGCTAAGCAACGGGTCCGCTAATACCGCAGGCCTCCCGGTCCCCGAGGCGGGTCCGGGCGCGCTCATCGCGAAGCTTCAGGCGGACGCGTCTCCGATTCTGGTGGGTGCGCGCACTGATCTCCACATCGACAAGACATCACATTTGTTGCTTGGAATGAATTTGTCCGGCACGCCAGCCTGCCAGGGTAGATACGAAGTCAAAGTTCGGACTCCGAGTCCTGCGTCCGAAACAGCGAATCTCTCCAGTACACAGCAGACTACCCGCGGCGCCCAACTGAAGTCGCAACTCGCGACCGCCGCTGAGGTGTTCATGTCCGGACAGTTTGGGATCAACAAACCGACTCCGAACTCCGAGGACGCGACATCCGCGACCGCCGCGGAAGCCTCTCCCCCTCCCATTCTTCACGTTTCTAACACTCTGTTGGATGCGGATCTTCGCAAGCAGCTCGACGGCCTTCCACGCCGCGTCAACGATCAGTTCAGCAACCTTGGCGACATGGTGAATTTCGTCATCGTAGGCTCCCAGCAGAACGCGCAGTCCGCGCTCACGGCTGCTGACTGGCATGCGGCTGACACCAACAACACAAGAGCTGCGCTCAATGCGGTGATGCAGACGTACGACAGCAAGGACTATCTCGCCATGCCGATGAGTACACTGTTCCTGTTCGGTCGAAAGCAGGATTTCGGCTACGAAATGGCTGAGCCCATTGCCATGGTGGCCAGCCGTCATCACTTTCGCATCTGGAAGGCGCCTTTCACATGGAATGGTCAGGAAGTGTGGGTTGGCGCTGGGACCCACGACATCGGCTTCGCCAAGGACAGGCGCAACAATAATGTCACACACAAGATTGATCCCGCCGTCGACGGTGAGCGCGACAACATCGGCGCCAGCCTGCAAAAATCTAACAAGGCAAAAACGTTTAGTTATTACCTCCCGCCAAACCCGGTGCAAGAGGCGAAAAACGCAACCGGAGACGGCTATCACTCCGACGGCCGCTTGCTGGTCATATTCCTCCAGTGAAAGGGATAACAAGCAAAGACCTGTTCGAAAAGTAATGCTTCTTTGTTAACCCTTTCACGATCTCATCGTCTAACACCTAAATCCGGTGGACCTCGACTCTTGCGGAGATCGACGGAACGCCAGAGCAGCATCGTGCGTATAGAGCTATAAGCGGGCGTCTGCCCGCATGAAGATGTATCGCTCTTCGGACGTCTGCTTCCGCGGCAACGAGTCCCTGGTGGTCGCGAGGACAGCGCTTTGAAGGCGTCCAACGTTTCTGGGGGAAGTATGGAAAATGTGGAACGAACCGCTGGCTCTATGAGGCCGATCGATAGGTATGATATCGGTCACGTGCAGGAAGTGATCCGTCAGGCTCACGATGAACTGCGGCAGTTAATGCAACAGCGTGCTGAGATCATGAAACGAATCGGCACGGTGAAACAGACTATCTCCGGTTTGGCGAATCTCTTCGGGGATGGCGTTCTGAATGATGAGTTAATGGAACTGGTGGACCGCAAGAGCAATGGGCGTCAACCGGGCTTCACCAAAGCTTGTCGCATGATTCTGATGGAATCCGGCCGTGCCATGAATTCGCGCGATATCTGCGACTACTTCCAGGAAAAGCTGCCGGATTTACTAGCGCGTCACAAAGATCCTATGGCGTCGGTAACGACAGTATTAAACCGTCTGGTCGAATATGGCGAAGCAGAAGCGGTAATGTCTAATGGCAGAAGGGCATGGCGGTGGGTGGCCGACGTGCCCTCGTCGCCCACCACGGGTGACCAGGTAGGGCTCGTCTCCTAGTCACATCGTCTCAATGTATCGGGCCGAGGTTTCCCGATCAGAGTCCCAGTTTCCTGCAAGAATATCCCTGCGCTTCAATTCTTAACGATTCGGGCCGTCTTCCGGCGGCAGCAACATGCCCTTTTCCAGGTGCCGGATCACGTGCGCGTAAGAGGCCGCGTGCGGATCGTGCGTCACCATCACGATCGTCTTTTGAAAGTCCTCGTTCAGCCGCTTCAAAATCTCCAGGACCTCTGTCGCCGAATGACTGTCGAGGTCGCCAGTCGGCTCGTCTGCCAGCAATAATGTAGGATCGCTCACTATGGCGCGGGCGATCGCCACTCGTTGTTCCTGTCCGCCCGAGAGCTGTTTCGGCAGGTGATGAACGCGATCCTCGAGCCCCACCAGCTTCAGTGCAGTCATCACGTGATCGCGGCGCTGCTGCGCATTAAGCTTCGTGAGCAGCAGCGGCAGTTCCACGTTTTCAAACGCTGACAGCACCGGAATCAAATTGAACGTCTGAAATACATATCCGATGTGTTCGTTGCGCCAGCGCGCAATCTGAGTGTCGTTGAAGCGAAAAATGTCCTGCCCCTGCACCAGCAATTCGCCGGAGGTCGGCCGGTCGATAGCTGCGATCATGTTGAGCAGTGTCGTCTTCCCCGAAACTTTCGTGCTAGTGGCAACGTTTGGTTGTGCAACTGTGCTCATGATTGCCCCTTGATTTTGATTTTGTCTCCATCTTTCAGATCCGCCGGACCAGCGGTAATTACATCCTCGCCTCCAGTAAGACCTTGCACAAGCACTCCGCCGCTGCGCTGCGCAGTAACGCGCACTTCCCGCTGCAGGGCTCTGTCTCGGAAAGCGATAAATACCACCTTCTTGCCAGCGTGATCGCGCACGGCATTCGTAGGCACGAAAACCCCTGCCGGACCGGACGCGCTGGATTTCTTGGAGGGTTCGTCTGCGAAGAACTTCACAGTCGAGTTCATTTCTGGCCGTAGGTAGTCGTCCGGATTCAGAATCTGAACCTTCACCTGCACCGTAGCCTTTTGACGATTGGCCTCGGGAGAAATCTCGGCGATCACGCCGTCATATTTGCGGTCCGGAAAAGCATCGACAGTGACAATTCCTTTTTGCTTCGGTCCGAGTCGGGCGAAATCGTCCTGCGCGATATCGAGCTCGACTTGAATATCCTTCAGGTCCGCCAGGGAAAAGACCGGCCGTGCCGCGCTGGCAAACTGACCGGTGAGCAATTCGCCCTTTTCCACGCTGCGATCGAGAATCGTGCCCGTGATCGGAGCTCGAATCACCGTTGCATCGAGCTGCGACTTCGCGTAACCGGCTTGTCCCTCCGCCTGCATGAGTGCGCCTTTCGCCCGGGCGATCTCCTCGGCTCGCGGTCCGAGCTTTGCCAGTTGATAGCTCTGCTCGATTGAATGCTCCCGCTGTTGACTGGCCTCATATTTCGCCGTGGCGTCATCGAGAGCCTGCTGTGAAATGACTCCCTGGGCAAACAGACTCTTGGTGCGGTCAAGCGTGATCTTGTCGTTAGCAGCCGTAGCCTTGGCCTCGCTAAGATTGTGTTCTGTCTGCTGAATTTCTTCGGGCCGCGATCCGTGTTCCAATTGCAGAAGCTGGGCCCGTGCGCTCTCTGCCGCGCCTGCCGCCTGCTCATATTGCGCGCGGAATTCCTGATCTTCCAGGCGGACTAATACCTGTCCTTCTTTAACGTGGTCGCCTTTTTCCACGCCGATCCAGGCAACCCGCCCCGTCACCTTGGAGTTGGCTTCGATCTTATGATGCGCCACGATATACCCGGTTGCGGTGAGGACGATGCCCGCTGTCGGATCACCGCTGCTCTCTACCGTGGCCCGCGCGGTTTCGACTTCTGGCGCGCTCGACCCAAGCAGCCGATAGAGCAGGGCGCTTAGCCCCAGGAGGACGACTACGGAAATGCCGACGATGATCGTCCGCTTTGCCCACGGAGACGGATCTCCCTCGCTACCCCGCTCCGTCCGGTCAATGCGCAGTCCCTGCAATTCCTGATGTTTTGTATCAATTGGCATCGATCGAATTTCGACCTGACTTTCTTATCTTGCGTTTGAAAAACTAATCCCGCAGCGCCGCCAGAATCTCCCGTCTTGAAGCATGCCAGGCTGGGAAGATTCCACCGAACAGTCCCATGACCACCGCAAAAATAATGGCGGCCGTTACCACTCCCGGCGTCATCTGCAGGCCGAATACAACTTCACTGAACGTGACCTGGTTCTGCGTGCCGGTTGTCATTCCATTGAAGGGCAGCATCAGAATGATGCCCACGATCGCGCCCAGCAGAGAAAGCAGGACCGCCTCCAGTACGAACGATGTCAATATACTCGGTCGCGAGAATCCAATGACACGCAAGGTAGCAATTTCGCGCGACCGGTAAGCGACCGCGGCGTACATCGTATTCATAGCTGCGAAACTGGAACCGATGGCCATGATGGCCGCTACCAGCCACCCGATGAATTTAATCACCGCACCGGATTTGGTCTGCGTGGCATAGTATTCGGGCTCGAGCATTCCGTCGAGTTTCAGCCGTTGATCGTCGCTCACCCGATGTTTCAGCGCGTCCGCGGCAACTGCATCGGTGGCTCGTAGGTACGCGGAACTGTACACGCCCTGGCGATCGAAATCCGAACTCATCTGGTTCACGTCGCCCCAGATTTCCGATTCATATGCCATACCACCCGCGTCGAAGACGCCAACCACCTTCCACGAGCCCTTCCCAAATTCCACTGCGTCCCCGACGTTGGCATGCATAAAGCGCTTGCGGATGCTCTTGCTGACCACGACTTCCCGCTGGCCGGGAGTGAACCAGCGCCCATCTGCCAGTTTTACGGTGGATCGAAGTTCAAGGCCATCCTGCATCAGCCCGCGAACCGTCACATTGGCTTCGCCAGAGCCGTCTTTTCGCGGCAACACAATCACGACTGTGATCTCTCCTGAAACCAAAGGTTCACCGCTCTTGTCCCTGGCAATACCGGGCAGAGTCTTGAGAGTTTGAAAATTCTCCTGGGGGAACGGTCCAGTAAGTTCGCTGGTCGATCCTTTGCGCAGTACGAGTACATTCAAAGGATTGCCCGTGCTCTGGAACGCCTTCTGCAAGCCAGCCAGCAGAGCCATGATGAACACTGCCGTCGTTACCGTCAGTGCGATACCGAGGGCAGTCATGACGGTCAGCCCCTTGCGGAGCACCATGTTACGAATGTTGTATTTGATTGGGATCGCCATATTTTCTCTCTAGCCGATGTGGCGCAGCCCCTCCACGATTCCCAGACGCGACGCGTTGTAGGAAGGAATGATGGCACTGACAAACCCGACCAGCGCCGCCACGACCCAAGCCGTGAGCATAGTGAGTGCGTTGACCTGGAGTGCCCCTGCAAATCCTCCGGCGTTGGCGGCACCCAGACCCAACAGGTATGCCACCACAGAACCTCCGACGCCGCCCACCAGCGCCAATACCACCGCCTCTCCTACAAAGAGACTAAGAACCGTGGCGCGCGTGAAGCCCAGCGTCTTGAGCACTGCAACTTCGCGAGTCCGTTCACGAATCGACATGGCCATGGTGTTCGCCGAAACCAGCAGAATCGCGAAAACGACCGCACCGCAGATGCTCAGAATGAATGCCTTCACGTTTCCTAACATTGCCAGGAAACCGAGTTGAAAGGCCGCTTCCGTCTCGGTCCGCGTGGGCTGAGGAGAATTGCGAAACATATCGTCGACAGCGGGGCCGATTTTCTGCACCGCTTCCGGCGAGTCCGCCAGGATTGTGTAGAAGCCCTGCTGCCCTTTCATGTACGGCACAGCCTCTTCCACATATTTCTGATTAAAGTAGAGGGCTTGCGTGGGACGCGGCGCTGTGAAAATCCCTCGAATCGTCAGTTCCAGATTCACCGGAAAGATAGTCCCCGTAATGATGATCTTCTGACCGACCTTCCAGCCATAGTCTTGAGCCTTCTTGCTATCCACGACAGCACCCGCGCGATCATGCTGCCATGCCTTGATCTGCTCCTCCGGAATTTTCCAATCCTTAAAGACGTTGAAGAACTCGTCGGGATCAGTGCCAAATTGCGCGAAGAAGTTCCCCGATTTGTCGTCCTTATAAACGCCGCCAAACCAGTTCTGGGGAAGAACGTCAGCCACGCCAGGAAGCGCGCGGATCTTTTCCCGGTAAAAGCTCGGCATGCTGAACGCAAGCGAAACCTTATGTCGCGTCACCAGGCGCAACGCCGATTCCTCGGTTGGCTTTGACATGTAGAAGTTCCGCCATATTGCCATCATCAGCGTGAGCAGCAACAACGAAAAACCGATGCTCAACACCGTAAGGATGCTGCGCCGAAGATTGCGAAACGTGTTCTTACGGACGAATCGGGTCAAGGTCATGGATAAACTCCGAGGCAAGCCGAAGACGGACCGCAGGAGGCGGGTACGGCCAATCGGAAACAGGATAGACGATTGCGTTCCATATCGACAACCGTGCCGGACTGCATGTGTAGACCTGAAAGCGGCTCTTTCCGCCGATTCCGCGACGCCTCTATCTTTCCCGGACCCCGCTCCGCCCACAAGTGGAGATCGTCACCGCAGCCGGGTGACAAATGTCACCCCAAATCACACATCACAAGTAAAACCGTTGAGACCACCGTGAAGTTACGCGGCAGTCCCAGCACAGTTGCTAAAACGGTTTCCTTCGTGAACCTTCGTGCCCTTCGTGGTTAACGCCTTTCACGCCCGAAGCCCTCTACTAATTCATCCGGCCCTCATCGGCCGAAGGGCCGTAGAGGGCCGGAACCGAGGAATCGTTCAGCCGCAAATAGACAGTGAGTTGACCGCGATGATGAGCCAGATGGCTGAAGACCGAATCGGCAATCATCGTTTGCCGAGGATTCTCGCTGACCACGTGCCCGCCAACAACAAATCTCCAGGACGTCAGCAGATGATCGTCCGTAGTGTTCTGCAGAGCTTCGCGCGCCTCTGCGACCGCGGTATCGAGAGCCGCGATCAGTTCCTCGCGTTTGCGCCATTCCAGTGGTTTGAACTTCGCAGCGGCTGGCGATTTCAGATCCAGTTCGTTCTGCTTCACCATGCTGACAATCCACGACGGCATGGTCGCCACCAGGGAAGCCAGATAGCCGAGGGGCATCGATTTCGGATGCGGTTTCCAGTCGTTGCGATCCTCTGGCACGCGTTGCAGCGCCTGACGGCTGCTGGCCGCTTCCCGGTCCAGTTCGGCGAGAAAGAATTCTGTAAGCTTCATTGTCATCTCCGTTCTCTACAGTCGACTCGCCTTAATCCTGTTGGCGGAATCGATGCCGGGAAACACTATCAGCGATTGAGGACAGTTTCGGTCCTCGATTCGTGGCACAATCTTTTCCATGCTGCAGACGTCGGCTCGGCTGCTTCGGCTGCTTTCCCTCTTCCAGGCGCAGCGCTACTGGTCGGGAGCCGAACTCTCGCGCAGGTTGGAAGTAACCGGGCGAACCTTGAGGCGGGATGTGGATCGCCTCCGTAGCCTCGGCTATCCCGTGCATTCGACCGCAGGAGTTGCCGGCGGATACCAGCTTGGCGCTGGCGCGAACCTGCCGCCGTTGCTGCTGGACGATGACGAGGCGGTTGCCGTTGCTCTCGGATTGCGCACCGCCGCAAGCGGCACCGTCAGTGGAATGGAAGAATCCTCAGTGCGCGCCCTCCTGAAACTAGAACAAGTGCTGCCGCCGCGCTTGCGAAATCGCGTGGCAGCGCTGCACGGTTCTATCGTTCAATTAGGTAGCCGTGGGACAACAGTTGACGCCGGCCGCCTATCCGCGATCGCCGGGGCGAGCCGCGACCGCGAAAAGATCAGATTTCGCTACAACGACCGCGCCGGCAGCGCCAGCGCGCGCGTCGTCGAGCCGCACAAGCTGGTACATACGGGTTATCGCTGGTACCTCGTGGCGTGGGACGTGGGAAGGGAAGACTGGCGCACCTTCCGCGTCGATCGCATCGAAGGCAAGATCAAGACCTCAACACAATTCAAGCCCCGCAAGCCGCCCGAGGGAGACTTCGTCGCCTTCGTCTCAAAATCTCTCTCGCAGGTGCCCTATCCCTGCCGGGCGCGGGTAACTCTGCACGCCCCGGTCGAAGTGATCGCCAAGCGAGTACCTCCTGCCGCCGGAACCCTGGAAGCGGCTGGTGCCACGTCCTGCTTCCTGACGACCGGATCGCATTCCTGGGAGTCCATCGCCATCCATCTGCTATGGCTCGGGGTTGAGTTCGAAGTCCAAGACCCTCCAGAACTGATTACCTACCTTGCCAATCTCTCCGACCGCATCGCCGCGGTGGTGAAGTCCTCGAGCCAGCCGCGCGAAAGCTGACGTAGGGATAGCCGCCTCGGCTGTCCGCCTGTGTAGCGACGGACGCCTTCGTCCGTCCATATTTCGGCTTACTTTGGTAACTCGAAGCCGAACGCCCGCGGCGATATTCTAACGCTACTCGGTTCTCGGTTGTTCGCCGCCACAAGTATTGCTGCGCGAGAGAAAAACAGCGCGCGTGACGGCTTGGAGCAAAGAAGCAATGTCAACGAAAATCGGCCACTTCGAAATCCTCAGTGAGTTGGCGAAATCGCCGACTGGCACGGTGTATAAGGCCAACGATCCTGAGAGCAATCAGACCATCGCGCTGAAGGCGATCCAGTTAAGTGCCTTTGGAGACCAAGCGGACGCGCTGGAGCACGCGCTCCTGGCCGAGGCCGAGAGCACCAACGTTCTCAGCAGTCCCAACATCAGCAAGATCTTCGGCGCCGGCGAAATGGAAGGCCAGTTCTGCGCCGCCATGGAATATGTCCAGGGCAACAGCATCGCCACCATGCTGGCCCGCAAAGAAGGATTCTCCATCTGGGATTTGCTCGACATCGGACGCCAGCTGACCAGCGGCCTCGATCATGCGACCTCGCTTAAGCTGGTGCACTACAGCCTCGAGCCTTCCAAGATCATGTGCGGATGGGACGGCACAGTCAAAATCCTCAGCTTCGGCGTCTCCAGCGTAGGTAACTTCGCACAGCACGTCACCCAGGGGCTGCCCTCATTCCTGCACTACATGTCGCCCGAACAGGTGCGCGGCGAGGATACCGATGGCCGCTCCAATCTCTACAGCCTGGGCGCCATGTTCTACGAGATGGTGACCGAACGTAAAGCGTTCGATCGGGAAGATATTGAATCGCTCCGCCAAAGCATCCTGGAGAGCATTCCAGTCGCGCCAGCCCGTGTAAATCCCAAGATCCACCCGCTGCTCAGCAATCTCATCATGAAGGCGCTGGAAAAAGATCCAGCCAAGCGCTACCAGAGCGGCCGGGAAATGCTCGATGATCTTGAGAAGTGCAAGGAGTCGAAACCGGCAGCGGCCAAGAAAGCCGAAGCCCCAAAGGGAGTCGCCGTTCCGGACAAAGCGAAGACCGCCGCACAATCGAAGTTTGTAAATGCGGCTCAGCCGAAGCCGCCAGCGCCGGTGGTGCCCCCGAAATCAGCGCCCGCGCCCTCTGGGCTGGCGCGTCCTTCCGCACCCGTTGCGGCATCTAAGTCGTCAGCGCCTGCGGCTCGGCCTTCAGCCTTAGCCAAGCCTTCAAAACTGGCCATGCCGAAAGCCGCAGCTGCCGCTGCGGGCGTTGGATCCAGCGATTCTGTCTCGCTCCCCGAAATGAGTGCTGCTCCCGCGGAGATTCAGGAACTCGATCTCTCGGATCAGTACGTCGCCAGCGCGCCGCAGATCGATGTGGAACCCGAGCAGCCTTCGTCCTATATGTCGGCCGCGGTCGCGGATGAGCCCCAAGTGGAAACGTTCGAGCCTCAATCCGACCACGCCACGCCGAAAATCGCCGTTGACCCCATGATGGCAGAGGGCCGCCCTACCGGCGGAGGAGGAGGCACCAGCTTCTCCGAAATTTCCGAACTCCCTCCCCTCAAGGAAGTCTACGTCGCGCCTCCGCCGCCGACGCCGGTCGAGACCGCTCCGGTGCAATCGGAAATGGCAGCTGTCGCGCCGTTTCGAGGCGGACGCAAGGCAGACGAGAAGCCCAAAGTTCAGCCGCGCGTGGTGGCGCAGAAGGCGATCAAAGAGATCAAAGGTGTTCCGCCTAAGCTGTATCTGTTCGCGTTGGGGGGCGCCGGCGTCCTCATCCTGATTATCGCGATCGGTGTGACATACTACATCCACAGCCAAGGCGACGATGATGCGGGAGCGCCACGTTCCACTGCGGTCTCCGAATCTCCAGCACAGCCCGCGCCGGCAGTGCCGGCTCCGAAGACTGAAGCCGCGCCCGCGCCTGCCCCGGCTCAGCCCGAAGAAGTCCAGGAACCCGATACCCCGGTAGCGCAAACCGCTACCCCATCGAGATCACGAGGCGCCAAAAAAAAGGCCACCACAGCGCCCGTCGTCATTCCCGGACAACTCGTCCTTGATTCCGTACCGCAGGGTGCTCAAGTCCAGATTGACGGCGCCACCGATCCCAGCTGGGTCACGCCCTTCACTCTGACCAATATTCAGCCCGGCCAGCACACCATCACCGTCAGCAAGTCGGGTTACCTCACCGATACGCGAACCGTGAGTATCACCTCAGCGAACCGCGCGACCACGCAAATCCATCTCGCGCAGTTGGTGGCAACACTGGTGGTTAAGAGCACTCCGCCCGGAGCCAGCGTCTACGTCGACGGCCGCAACATGAACGCGAAAACGCCCGCGCAGGTCAGCGTCGATAAGGGTCAGCACCTGGTGCTGGTCCGCATGTCCGGCTATCTCGACGAAACCATGAACGGTCAGTTCACACTCGGCCAGACCCTCAACTTCTCCCCGACGCTACAACCTCTGGGCAACGTCGACAGCATCAAGACGGTGGGAGGTAAGATGTCGCGTCTGTTCGGAGGTAAAGGTCAGCCCGGCCAGGCAACGGTCTCCATCCACACACAGCCCAAGGGCGCCCAGGTCGCAGTCAACCAGCGCATGTTGGATAAGCCTTCTCCCGTCGATGTGATGGTCGATCCCGGCAACTATGTCATTGACATCACGCTCAGCGGATACGCCCCTATTCACAAAGTCGTCACCGCCACCAAGAGCGGCAAGGTCGTAATCGACGAAGCCCTGCAGCCGCAGTAGGGAAGGTTCCACTAGATGTGCCCGTTGTTACTCAGCTTTGAAGGGCGCGGCTTTAAGCGGTCGCCGTTAAAGATGTGAGCTAAAACGCGCCTTTAGGAGCTGAGCGATACCGGCAATGGAATAGCGGCATGGAATAGCTTTTCTTCCTACATGCCCGGACTCCGCGCTTCGATTACCCAACGTCCCTTTTCTCGTCCGCCGCATGCACAAATACACTCTGTCCGACCGCCACTAGACCCACGCGAATGACCGTACCGTAGACTCCCGCCTTGTTCTGGTTCGCCCGAACCAAGGCCTTCAATACTTCTGGCGCCGGAATAGCCGAGTCGGGATCAAGGTTCACCATCGAACACCGGACGTCGCGCATCGTGACGCTGATCGCGGGGCTGTCGTTTCCCTTGCCGAATGTGAGCACACCGCCCACCCACTCGTCCTCCTGGAAGACACCAGGTCGCAGCAAACGAACCAAAACATTCGGACGGAATCGTCGCACGTCCAGACTTCGCCCTGCGAGCCGTCCAATCTCGTTCACCGTTTCGGAGGCGATCACCGAGATGCTGGCCTCATCGAAAATGCCATGCTTCAACTGCATCATCTGCACCGGAGCCCCGTATCGCCGTCCGACCTCCGCCGCCAACTCTTCTCCGAAGACGGGCATCTCTTTGCCATCCGGCGTTCGAATGTGTGTAGGAAGGTCGTCCGGATCATCGTCACGCCGGAGCGGAGCATACCGCACCAGGTCGGGAAGCTTGCTTGCGCTGAGCCACGGGAACCCGCTGCGGTCTTCCATCCGTCGGAACGCCAGGCGTCTGTCACCATCGATCCCGTGCCAGCCCAGGTCGGCGACCTCGAGTCGTTCCCCGCCCATGGACTTCACCGGATACCGGAAAATCGCATCCACATGCCCAATTTCTGTCAGCATCCCCAATCCAATTCCGCCCAACAGCGTATCACTGGAACAGTCAGACAGGTCAGCACTCGAGAAAACTGATATTCGGAGAAGAGCGTGGGCAGTGTCAACTAGTGTAGTGCGACAAGCAGATCGACATTTGTGAGACGCCGGTTTCCCCTGTGATCCTCTGTGCCCTCTGTGGTTAAGGTCTTTGACCTCCCCGCCGGACACCACAGATCGCGCGGATCGAAACGCAACACTTAATGCTCACTACTTCCGACGTACTAGGTTGGTCTTAAAAAAGGCAACCACGATACCCTGATTGGGAAGTCTGACGTGCGGCCTGTTCGATCTCCCTTCAGGTCGTTACCAAAGGTCATGCATGCCACCCTCCTTCCGACTTTTCAGTTACAGACCCATTTGGAGTTAAGGTGGGAAGTGCGTGGTGCTTGCACTGGCCGACTGGCACCTAATTCCTCGAACAGAGGTACAGTGACATGCACAACGGAGCAGTTCCCACCACACTTCGGCGCAGTTCGAGAGTGCCGACCGCAGTCCAGATCCTGGTTACCAGTCTGGAAGGAACGCACTTCTCAGAGGTGTGTGAAACCCTGGTAGTCAACGCACACGGTTGCGCAATTCTGACGCGCGTCAAGCTCGACACAGGTGTTCCTCTGAACCTTCACAGCAAGGACGGGCGCGAGACTACAGCTCATGTGGTCAGCTGCCACCCGGTCGACTCCGATCACCGCAGTTGGAGACTGGGTGCGAAGCTCGACCGGCCCGATAATTTCTGGGGCCTGAGAGATTGTCCTAAAGACTGGATAGTTCCCGCTCCGACGAAGCCTCCCCAGATTCTCAAAACGGCGAACACCTCCGCGTCCCACCAGTTGTCCAGCCAGGGAAATCAGCCCTCGGAAGCCATGCTGGATCGTTTCGCCCGGCAATTGGAAGCTCAGGTGAAGAGGACGATTGCAGAATCGTTACGCCCGCTCCAGGCGGAGGTCATGGCGCTCAAGGAGCGGGTGGCGCAACGAGACGCGAATCCCAGCCGCTTTGAAGTTTCACTCTCGAATATCCCTCCTGAGCTCGAACAACAGATCGAGTCACGTCTGCGAAAGGACCTCGGACCAAGAGTCCTGGACGAGGCGCGCCAGCAGTCCGTGCATTTGCTGGAATCAGCCAAGGCAACGATCGACCAGCGAATTACCGAAGGCCACGACAATTTTCTGCGCAGGGTTGGGGAAGAATTTGGAGTCGTCGAGAAACGTGCACATGACATTTCCGCGTACATCTCCGAGAACACCAGGGAGTATCTGCAGCGTGGCTTGGAAGATTATCGCCAGAAATTATTGCAGGGCGGCGACTCGCTGAAACTCCAGCATAGCTTGAATGCCGAGCACGAGGCGCGCCGCGGAGACTTGGAACAGCTTCGATCGTCGGTCGCATCGGAATCATCGCGCTTGCAGGAACAGGTTGAATATCTGGACACTCGCATCGCGAAACTGGACGAATCTACGCGCTGCATGGAGTCAGGCCTGGACCATCGCTTGAGCCGGATGTCCAGCGAGATCGTCAAGGACACGCGCAGCCAATTCCAGAATCTGGCGAATGAGATTCTCGAAGAATTGACAGCACGCAGCATCAAAGCGCTCAGCGATCAGCTGGATGAAGCTACCGAAAACATGAAGGTCGTCCAGAATGGAATCGTCGCCTCGGCTTCGGAGTCACTGAAGGGCCAGGCAGCAACTTCTTTGCAGGCTTTTGAGAACTCCACCGAGCATATGGCGAGACTTTCCCTCGAACGCTGGCGGCTCAAGCTTGAAGGAGGCTTGAATGCGCTGGCCAAGAGCCTCAATGAGTAAGTTCGGTTGGAAGGAGCCAGCGGCGGCGGAAGGCAGAGCGAGTCACACGTGAGACTTGGCACCGCTGAAGCTGAAATGTCCGAACCCCACACTGGCTCCGCACTTCCTCTAGTCGACGTGCCGATGTTGGCTGTTGAATTCTGCCTGTCCCTGCAGTCCTGACGCCCGCCGGCGCGTGCGGCGCATCGTGCCCCAGTCATACTCGTAGACTGATCCACAAAGGACGCAGACCTGATAATCCTGACCGCAAACACCGCTATGGGGCCAAGAGAATTGATGACGACAAAATATTTCCAGGATTCGCTTGAGGAATTTATTCGCCATGACTGCCTTTTGAAGCCTTTTTCTTCAATCTGTGATCCGACAGTAGCACGAAAAGCTGCAGAAGGATTCATCCCTTGGTTCAGTTCGCACCGGGATGATGGTCAATGCGTGGTCTCATTACTCGCTTGCAGCACCATCGTTGAAAGGGAAGGTTGTCTCGATTCGCAATCCGATTTCGCGCCGTCCCCTGATCGTCCACCATTGAGCGTGACGACCGAAGCCAGCGGTTTTTCACAGGCTTCAGCGGTCAAAACTCAGCTCGCAGGGTCACTGAGTGAAATCGCGATTTTTCGCTAGCTAGCTAGCTAGCTAGCGTTGCTTCCTGTTGGAAGAGATCATCTTCCTTCGGCAGCGCGGGCCAGTTCCCGCCAAGTGATCAGCTTAATTTTCTGTTGAGCCAGAATCTCCCGGAACTGGTCACTTGTGAAAAAATCGTAGTCGCGCTGCCTCCAGGCCGAACCCCATGTGGAGCGTTCCCTGGTCGCGGCGCGCAGTTCGTCATTGTCGTATCCCGGATGGATAACGAACTCCGTCACGCCGGGTTTCAGGTTTTTCAACGCAATGAGGTAAAATTCCGGCCATTTGTTTGGCGGAATTTCCGGTTCAATCGTAACTGTATGGTCCAACACTATATCGTTCGGACCCAAGCTCGCCTGCAAATATGGGTGATCGGCGAACCAATCTCTGGTAACAAAAACCGGCAGCTTGTACTCGTGAGCCACCCGCAGCATAGCGTCGAAAAGTTCCTTGCCGTTCATGATCAGCCGGTACTGGTGCGAATCGAGGTGCGTGGGACGAACGCCCATCGCGAGCGCGCGCTCGATCTGGGCCCGCAGTTCGATCTCGACCTCCTTGGCGTCGATGTGCTCGCCCTCGTTCCAGTCGTGATGGAAATATCCGTTTTGATCCACCAGGCTCGGTACCCTGTCCACAGGCGCCACGGGACCCCAGCGGTAATAAACTCTTTCGCTCGTCAATGTGAGGTGCAGGCCAAAATCTGCGTCCGGATGGGATTTAGCATAGTCGGCAATCTCTGGAAACCATGGGCAGGGCACCATCAGGCTTGCCGAATTGATCGTCCCGCCTTGCAGAGCTTTGGTGGCAGCGGCATTCACCGCGTGGGTTTCACCCAGATCGTCCGCATGGACAATGAGGAGCTTTGTGCCGGGAGCATATCCCAGCCGCTCCACCAGAGTTTGCGCAAAGACCCTGGTCGTCGACGTGGACAACAGGGAGCCGAGCAACAGTACTCGCAGGATCAACGAAGGAGTCATTGTCGACTAGTAAACCACAGCCCCAGGCTTGTTCATCACGCACCACCCCTTTTCCCGACACTAACGAAAATGGCAAGAATGACTTTTCGGATTCACAAACTGCATCGGCAAATCAGGCGACAATTGAGCCAAGCTTACCTGACGTAACATGGTCAATGTTTCAATACTTACACAAAGTAAGAGATCGCTCAGTGCGGCCTAAAGGTCTTGCCAGTTTCCAGCAGCGTTTTCAAGCGTGAGAGAATGCGCGGCCATCCGTCGGAGCAAAATGCATAGCCTGGATCGGCTTCATCCCACTCATCGTGGATGATCGTGAGCTTTGTGGCTTCCGTCTCTGGCACAAGTTCGGCCGTTACTCGAGATTTCAATGAACTTTGTCCGAGTTGAAAAGTGTATTGAAGCAATTTGGGCGGTTCAGACCGCAAGATCTCACCCTTCACCAAGGTCGCGGGCTTGCCGTCGGGACCCGGCCCGATCCACTTCATCGAACCGCCAGGTTTGATCTCCGCCTCGAAGTCCGCACCCATAAAAATGATGCGGTTCGACTCCGGTGAAAACAAGCCGTCCCAAAGCTTTTCAGGCTTCACCGCGAAATAGAAAACAAATCGCAGAGGGATGCTCATTCGCCTCCTTCAATAAAACGCTTCACGCGACAAACTCCCCCGGCCCGGCGCACGGCTCATGTGGGAACAGCCGCCTCGGCTGTCCCGCGACGGCGAAGCCGAGCGGCTTAGGCACAAGGGCTAAGAGAGCTACAGACGTTGTTTCAAGGTTCCAGGAACTCAATAATAACCGGAGGGAGCCATCCGCAGCCGGCGGCCCACTTTCACGCCGAGACAGGAGCCAGTCTTCTGGCCCTTTTGCGAAAGGACGTCATTCTGGAGCTCCCGTGCGCGCCCCCGTCCACCATGGATGACCTCCCCGTCCAAGAGTTCTACACAGAAATCCGTATGGTACCCGACCAAAACCCTGTAGCACTCTATCGTGTGCCATCCCGCCGCATTGACGACCGCATACGTGATCTGTGCGCGAAGGTTGCCCGCTCGGACGGAAACGACTACGAACCCACCCTTTCGGAGTTGAAGGCAGCTCTCCGCGAGCACACCGACGGGCTGCGAAAGATGGCCGTCGAGAGTCTGGCCAAGAAAGCCGTTCCGTTCAAAGATCGCCGCAAATCTTGAAGTGCTCAATCCTCGGTCTGCCTGAGCCTTTTTCCACTGCTACAACTTGATTTCT
>WNGO01000765.1_pt1 | contig 20049 bp, 22 predicted proteins | sample 5400511 | NCBI WGS metagenome assembly WNGO01 (sample SAMN13153380, study PRJNA577476) | soil metagenome | isolation source: 20 cm soil or saprolite under Garry oak tree replicate 2 | place: USA:California | collected 2016-06-15 | reverse complement strand
ATGTCGCGGACGCGGCTGGCGCCGACGCCGACGAACATCTCGACAAAGTCCGAGCCCGAGATCGTGAAGAAGGGCACATTGGCTTCACCGGCGACCGCGCGCGCGATCAGCGTCTTGCCGGTGCCGGGAGGGCCGACCAGCAGCACGCCGCGCGGAATCCGGCCGCCCAGCCGTTGATACTTTCCGGGATCGCGCAGGAATTCGACGATCTCCTGCAGATCCTGCTTGGCCTCATCGACGCCGGCGACATCCTCGAAGGTCACGCGGCCATGCGCCTCGGTCAGCATCTTGGCCCGCGACTTGCCAAAACCCATCGCCTTGCCGGCGCCGCCCTGCATCTGCCGCGACAGGAAGATCCACACCCCGATCAGTGCGATGAACGGCAACCAGGAAACCAGCAGCGACACGAACCACGGCACGTTGTCGCCGGGCGGTTTCGCGGTAATCGAGACCTTGCCGTTATACAGGCGCGAGACCAGCGTCGGATCGTTCGGCGCGTAGGTCTGGAAGCTTGAGCCGTTGGTGAAAGTGCCGTGGATTTCCGGCCCCTGGATGACGACGTCGCGAACGTGGTTCTGGTCGACTTCGGTCAAGAGCTGCGAGAACGAGATATCCTGCGACGACGCGCGCTGACCTGGATTCTGGAAGAGCGTGAACAACGCCAACAGCAGCAAAACAATAATGACCCAGAGGGCGAAATTGCGCAGATTGGCGTTCATCGATCTTCCTTCGTGGTCGCGCGGATCGCGGCCTTATTCCTTGGGCAGGGTCCTTTGGGCAGGCGCTGGGAAAACCCTCGGTCGGTTACACCACAATCTAGGTGCCGAGCCGGTCGCTGCCAAGGGAACCACGCAGGACTATTTAACGCATGTTAGCGCGATCCGGCTCAAATAATGGCGGTGAAACCGGCGTTTTCCGGGGGTGGTTAAGGCTCCCAAGCGATTTGCGACGGTATTCGAGCCGGCTTCATCCTGAACGGCGGCGTCGCGGCGCGGGCTCGATACGGATCCGGCTATCAATCAGGCTGATCAGCGCACCGGCGAGGGTCTGTCTCAGCCTTGGTCGGCGCCCTGCATTGTTCTTGGCGCCGGCGCGATCCAATGCCGACAGCACGGCTTCGACCTTGCCGAGTTCTGCCGGCCCCTCATGGCCCACCCGATCGATCGCGCGCAGCAATAGCCGCAGGCGAATTTCGTCGGGCATGGCCGCAAAAGTCTTTTCATCGAAGGTCTTGGCATCCAATCGCTCGGCGGTTTTGGCGTTGAATCCCGAATGCAACCCCTGGCGATCCCTGAGCGCGAGATAGCGTTCGGCGCCATCGACCAGCACTTCCACGGCAGCGTTTGCGCGGGCAAGCCGCGACGCCAGCCGCACCAGATTGCGCGCATCGCCGCCCTCAGCGGCGAGAAGCGGCATCAATGTGCGCAGACGCGGACGCGTGAAGCTGGTGTCGCGGTTGGTCGGATCGTCAGCGAAGCCGACCTTGGCTTTCCTCAATGTCGCGATGAGCTGCGACTTCGAAATGTCCAGGAACGGGCGCGCCAGCAGCAAGCCATCGCGCTCGGATACTCGCGCCATCGCCGCGAGGCCGGCGATGCCGCTACCGCGCAGCATTCGCATCAACAGCGTCTCGGCTTGGTCGTCGCGGGTATGCGCGGTGAGGATATGCGTCGCGCCGCTGGCCCGCGCGGCTTGCACCAGCAGGCGATAACGCGCCGCCCGTGCTGCGGCCGGCAATCCGGTTCTCGGTTTCGGACCGGTCCAGCGCAGCGTTCGATGCGGCAATTCGAGGCTGCGCGCCAGGCGCTTGACCTCACGCGCCTCGGCTGCGGCCTCCGGCCGCAAGCCGTGATCGACCGTGACGGCGACAAGGCGCGGGCCGCGCGCCAAAGCGCGGCGCCAACGCGCCGCAAGCCACATCAGCGCGATTGAATCAGGACCACCGGAAACGGCGAGAACGACCGCGGGAGCGCCCCTCCAATCCGCGAACAGGCGTTTCGCCTCCTGAGCCGAGATCGAGGAATTGTCGTCGTTGGGCATGGCGTTCGGAAAACCCTGGTTTTCACCTCGGATCAGGTCCGCCAGCGCTCTTTAGCACCTAACCCGCTTTTGCTCGCGGTCCACGGCCTGTTTGACCCCGCTCGAGGCGCGCGGGTATTTGCGCGTCACCTCGCCGAGCGCCGCGCACGCGGCTTCCTTCTCTTTCAGGGCCGCCAGCGATTGTCCCAGCCGCAGCAGGGCGTCGGGGGCTTTCGCCGATTTGTCGAACTTGGTGGTCACGCCGAGGAAGGCTTCCGCAGCGTCGCGGTATTGCTGGCGCTGGAAAAAACTCTCGCCGAGCCAATACTGCGAGTCGGCGACCAGGGGATCGCTCGGGTATTTTTGCACGAAGTTGCGCATGGTCTCTTCGGCCAGCGCATAGTCCTTGCGCTGCATATAGCCGATGCCGAGATCGAACTCGTCCCGCGGCGTGGCCGAAGGCGGCAAGGTGGTCAGCGCAGCGCTCGCCCCCGGGTTTCGCGCCGCAGGTGGCGGCAACGCTCCAGGCTGGTTACGCGCACCACTACTGTTCGCCAGATCGAGCGGCTCGCCCGCGCCGCGTCCCCCGGGAGCGCCAACCGGTGAGCCTGCGGGAAGCGGAAGCTGACCTCCGCCGAGCGCCTGCGGCACCCCCGGGGCATTCGGGCTCTGGCTCGGATCGAACGCATCGCCACGGCTGCGGCCCTGGGGTGCGCCCGCAGGCGCTGCCTGCGGGTCCTGCATGATTGGCGCCGGAGCGGCAATCTGCTGGTCGTAACCCGGTTGGGGTTGCGGCGGCCGATAGGCCGGATTTGGCTGGATCGGGGGAACCGCAGCAATGTTGGGCTGGGCAACGGCGGGTTGACCGCCGGGTACGGCCTGCGCGCCGCCCTGAAGCAACCTCAAGCGCTCTTCGAGCTGCCGGTTGCGGTATTGCAGCTCCTCATTCTGGCCAGTGAGCTGCCGCAGCTGATTCTCGAGCTGCTGAATCCGCATTTCAGGGTCGACATCCTCGGACTGCGCGAAGGCATGCGAACCAAGCGCCAGCATCGCGGCGATGGCCGCAGCGCGCGTAATTCCATGAAATCTGGATGACATTCTGGCCTGATGACGAAAACAGCGTGACACCGAATGCGGCACACATTGAGAGACGGAGTACGCCAAAAATGTGACTAACGCCCGATCCGGTCGTTTCATGTCTAAGCTCTCGTATCCATTCCAGACAAGTCCATTCCAAGCGGACTTGGCTACCTATCGAATCGCGAGTTTACAAGGAGTCAGGCCATGCATGTCAGCGTCAATGGAGTGCGGCTGTTCTTCGACGTCGAGGGCGCGAAGCTGGTCCCGGACGGTCCTGTGATGCGGGAAAAGCCACGGGCCACGGCGGTGATCCGGAATTTCATCGAGTATCGAACCAAGCCACCAAAACAAAACCGGCGCCCGAAGGCGCCGGCGATAAGATTGTTCGAAAAAGCCAACGCCTCAGGAGCTGGCGTTCAACACCGTGACGGCGCGGCGGTTCTGCGACCAGCACGAGATGTCATTGCACACCGCGACCGGGCGTTCCTTGCCGTAGGAGATGGTCCGCATCCTCGCGGGATCGATGCCGCGCGACGCCAGGAAGGTCCGGACCGATTGGGCACGGCGCGCGCCAAGCGCGATGTTGTATTCGCGGGTGCCGCGCTCGTCCGCGTGGCCTTCAATGGTGAAGGCATAGCGGTTGTAAGTCTGTAACCAGCGCGCCTGCTTCTCCAGGGTGACGATCGCCTGCGGCGTCAAATCGGTCTGGTCGCTTTCGAAGAATACGCGGTCGCCGACATTGACCACGAAATCCTGCTGGCTGCCTGGGGTCGCCGCGCTTGCCATCGCGCCGTCGGCGCCGAGGTTCTTGTTGGCGCAGGCGCCCATCGACAGCGCCACCGCGAGCACGGCGGCCAACTTCAATCCCTGGAGGATACGCATCTGATTTTTCATTCCGGAGCCTCCACGCTCACGTTTTTCGACTGTCATCCGGTCTACAGGGCGATGGTTAAGCGAACGTTCCGTCAACCTTGATGGGGTATTGCCAGACCCGATCAAATGCTGACAAACGGCGAAAAGCAACCGCGATAGTTAATGGGTTGTAAATGTGGCGCCACGGTGAAGGCAAGCCCGCGGGCGCGGGCGCGGCCACGATGGCCTGTTTTAGGGCCTAACTGCAGCCCGGCGGCAACACCTGTTCGCAAAATGGCGCTCCTGAGCGGAACAAGGCCGATTCGTCAGGGCTGCGGGACGATCGATGGGCGCTCCAATGGAGACATCGTCACATCAAGGGAAGACAGACCGGGTGCGCCGTCGCGCTCAAACAGCATCCTCCGCTCGAAAGCACTCGAGCGCATGATGGGAAAACGGGCCAAGACCTGTTCCTGCCGGGTCCGGAAACCGGACGTCATCAATACCACCTTTTTCAATACGTTCGGAAACGAACGCGGTTCGGCGATGGTCTGGTGCAGAAAGACCCGGCGATAAAACGCCTGGTGCTCGGCGCGAACGAGCGCAAGCCCGGTATCGGCGTTGAAATACTCGCATGCCAGAAAGGCCAGCCGCAGCGTCAGATACGGAAGCTCCGGGAACCGCCGGGCCTTTTCGGGGTCTGCAACAAAACGAGCCGAATCGACGAAAACTTCGCCTTGATCGAGACGAGGGTGAAGAACATCGCCGAACAATTCGGTTGCAAAGGACATCCTCCATTCTGATGTCAGGACGTGGAGGCGAAGAGAACTACAGAGTTCTCCGTCAACATAGATCCCGAACGTCCAGGCGTTGGGCGCATCGTCATAGCGATCACTGACGCGCCGAGACTCCGACGGCAAGATTAATCCGCTATGCAGATAGGCTCTGTAACGCATCAAGTAGATGCAATCTTTCTCCGCAGGAGTTTCGATGGACCGGTAATCGATGCGATCAAGCAGCCCTGATCCCCGCGCAAAGGACGAAGTGCGCGGTTCGACCCCGGACTTCATCTGATGCCCCCCAACTTCCAAACAACTTGTGCGCGTGGAGAAAAGGTTAACAGCCTCGTAACGAAATTGCAAAGCTGTCGACACATTAAGGTTAACCTTTGTGGCGGTCGGGCATGCATTCGAACCGGTGGAATTACTGAAATTGCCTCAGGCGATCGACCGCGACGACGCCACGAGCTGCGGCTCTTCCATGCGGCGGCCGTGCGAGGCGTTCAGCAACTGGCGTACCCGTGCCGCCGGTACCGGCCGGCTGAACAGGTAGCCCTGCGCCTCGGTCACGGTGCCATCGGCGCTGATCAGCTCCAGTTGCTCGTTGGTCTCGATGCCTTCGACCACGACCAACATGCCGAGATCGGCGCTCAGCCGTGCCACCCCGCGCAACAGCGTCAGCGGACGATCACTGTCGATGCCCTCGAGGAATGATCGGTCGATCTTCACCTTCTGCAACGGGAAATTATGCAAATAACTCAGGCTCGAATAGCCGGTGCCGAAATCGTCCAGCGAGATTCGCACCCCGATAGAGTGCAACTGGGACAGCACGTCATGGGTCACTTGCGTGTTGCGCAACAGGGACGATTCGGTGATCTCGATTTCGAGTCGGTTCGCGGGCAGTCCGGAGACCTCGAGCGCGTAGCGAACCTCGCTCAACAGTTCGCGCTGGTGGAACTGCCGCGGCGAGAAATTGACCGCGACGCTGACGGCTTCCGGCCATTTCATGCATTCCATGCAGGCCTTGCGCAGGATCCAGCGGCCAAGATCGACGATCAGCCCCATGTCCTCGGCGACCGGGATGATATCGACCGGAGAAACCGTGCCGCGTACCGGATGATTCCATCGCAGCAGCGCTTCGCAGGTCGCAATCCGTCCCGACTTGAGATTGACGAGCGGCTGGTAGAGCAGTTCGAATTCCTCATTGGCCAGGGCCTTGCGCAGGTCCAGCTCCAGAATGCGGCGCGCCTCGACGATCTGGGCCATCTCGTCGCGGAAGAAACAGAAGGTGCCGCGGCCGTCCGCCTTGGCGCGATAGAGCGCCATGTCTGCATTTTTCAATAGCGTATCGGCGGTGATACCGGGTGATGTCAGCGCGATCCCGACGCTGGCGCCGATCTCGACCAGGTGATTGTCGATTTTATAGCGCTCGCTCAAATGGTCGACGATGCGCCGGGCGAGATAGGCCGCATCATCGGCCGATTTGATGTTCTGCTGAAACACCAGGAATTCGTCGCCGCCGAAGCGGGCGACGAAATCCTCAGGCCGCAGCATGTCGCGAAGCCGGCCGGCGACCGCGCACAACAGCTGGTCGCCGCAAGGATGGCCCAGCGTGTCGTTGACCTGCTTGAACTGGTCGAGGTCGACGAACAGCAGTGCCGAAAGCTGGTTGCGACCTTGCTGAACCGTCAAGAGATGCCCGATCTCGTCGCGGAAATTGACCCGGTTGGGGAGTTCGGTCAGCTCATCGTAACGCGCCAGATGGCTGATCTTGGCTTCGGCGTTGCGCCGCTCGGTGATGTCCTCAAGCAGCACGACGGCACCGCCGCCGGCCATCGGCTGAAATGTCCATGACAGCGAGCGGTCTCTCGCGGCGTTCGGATCGGTTGTGATGATATCCCTGGCCTGCGCATTCTCGATTTCCGAAAGGATCATGCTTCCGCTCGCAGCCGAGATTGATCCGGCGCTGATGCAGTCCGCGACGATATCCGACGCGCTCGCGCCGCGCTGCACAAGGTCATCCGACAGGTTCATCATCTCGCTGAAACTATGATTCATTACCGCAAGCCGCCCATCGGGGCGGAACATACACAGTCCGTGCGGCATGTTGTTCAGTGCGGTGTCGAATTGGCCGGCAAGGGCTGCTTCGCGCTCGCGCGCCACGAGCGCCTGCATAAATATTCTGTGCAAATTAGCCGAAATTTGCATGAGAGCCACAAGAAAGACGGCGCTCACGACTGACATAGCTGCGTAATAGGGTGTGCCACGCAACGCCAGCGCGATCACAGTTGGACCGAAGCTCAGTGCAACCTGCAGCTGGAATATCCACTGCCGTCCGTAGGCCCTGCCCGCACCTCCTGCCACGATGCCGGTGGTAACGGACAAGCAAATCATGTGGGCCACGGCGTCGTCACTGCTCAACAAAGTGGTGGAGCACCATATGCCGATCGCAGCGGCCTGGATCATCGCCCCGATCTGATAGCGCGTCTTCCACTGCGCAGCTTCATCGGCAGTTAGGGTCGATTTGCGCGCTTGGTACCGCTGCAAGTCGAACGCCCGGACAGCACCGGCCACGACGAGAAGCGCGACACACGCCCAGATTAAATCTCCTCCGGTCCTCAGCGCGGTCATGGCCGCCGCGATGGCCACGAACACGATACCCGCAAGCAGCGGAGCCGGAGTTTCAAAGAGCGAATCAATCAACGCCGCGCGAATGGATGGCGATATCTCCCGGTCAGGTACTTCCCGCTGATTGGCCAGCTGCATTTTCGGGCGCACGTCCTTGGATTAATCGTTGTACCCCGGCCCTGATGAAGTCTTTCTGAGGGAACATCGTTACCAGGACCTTGTTTCGCGTCAGAAGGAACGAAAATCCGCTCGATCAATCAGCAGGCTAGGAAAGCCTGTCGTCGCAATATGAACGCCGGGCTGCGATAGTATCGGTGCTTACGACAGCAGAGGTGACCAGGCCGGATCGGACGCGAAGCCGGGGGTCGGAACCTGTTGCTCGTTGCGTCCGGAAATGTCGACGGTGAACAGCGAAGGACCGCCGTTGCCTCCGGGATCGCGGAAGAACATCAGGACGCGGCCATTGGGCGCAAAGGTCGGTCCCTCGTTGTGGAAGCCGCTCGTGAGAATCCGCTCGCCCGAACCGTCGGGTTTCATGATGCCGATGGAAAACTGTCCGGCACCCTGTTTGGTGAAGGCGATGTAATCGCCACGTGGCGACCAGACCGGGGTCGAATAGCTGCCCTCGCCGAAGGAAATCCGTTGCGCAGGTCCGCCCGTCGCCGGCATCACGTAGATTTGCGGCTTGCCGCCGCGATCGGATTCGAAACAGATGCGAGTGCCGTCGGGCGCATAGGACGGCGAGGTATCGATCGCGGGAGTATCGGTGAGACGCGTCGTCGACTTCGATCGCAGGTCCATCACGAACAGATTTGAATTGCCGCCCTGCTGCAGGCTCATGATCACGCGCTGGCCATCCGGCGAAAAGCGCGGCGCGAACGACATACCGGGGAAATTGCCGACGATCTCGCTCTGTCCGGTCTCGATATTGCGCAGATACACGCGCGGGTCGCCCTGGCCGAATTCCATATAGGTGATTTCCTGGGTCGACGGAGAGAACCGGGGCGTCAGCACCAGGTCGGAGCCGCGCGTCAGGTAGCGGACATTTGCGCCGTCCTGATCCATTAGCGCCAGTCGCTTGACGCGCCGTTCCTTGGCTCCGGTTTCATCCACGAACACCACGCGGCTATCGAAATAGCCTTTGTCTCCGGTCAATCGCTCATAGATCTGGTCCGAGATGATATGCGCGATCCTGCGCCAGTATTCCGGCGAGGTGAAATATTGCTGACCGGTGAGCTGCTGGCCGGAGGTGACGTCCCACAAGCGGAATTCCGCCTTCAGACGCCCGTCACCCTGGCGGGTCATGCGGCCGGTCACCAGAGCTTGCGCGTTGATGGTTTTCCAGCTGGGGAACTGCGGGGCGGCGTCGATATTGACGATTTTTTCGATGAAGGCGGCCTGATCGATCGGCGCAAACAATCCGCTACGCTTAAGGTTGTTGGTGATGACCTGGGCGACGCCGACGCCGACCTCGCCATCCGCCGGCGATCCCGCCACGAAATTCGGGATCGCAATCGGAAGCGGCGCGACGTTGCCTTCGGTCACCTGCAATTTCGTCTGCGCGCCCGCGAACGAGGGCAGCAGCAAACTCGCAGCGGCGCCCGCGCCCCCGATTAAGATGTCGCGGCGGTTCAACGGCAATGAAGAAAGCGAAAACGACGTGATGGGCATTGCTGGCTCAGCTCTAGAAACATCAACTGCGAAACATCTGCTTGGGGTCAAAATCGATATCCATGTATTTCCACTGTTCGTAGGTCTCGTCGCGCAGCATGGTGTATGGCTGGCCCTGCAAGACAGCACGAACGGCTGCTTCCGCCGCGGCCTGGTATCGCGCCGAGCTTCCGCTCGAGACCACCTGAGGCGGCGCAGCGAGGCGACGATCCGGGTTCAGGCGGATCCGGACCGTGACATATAGCTCCTCCGGATGTTCGACACCCGGCTGGACATTCCACAAGCTCGCCAGGCGGGCCCGCATCGCATCAAGCTCGGACTGCGACAGGGTCGCTGCCGTGCCGCGCGTGGTCCCGAGCGAGGCCGAGGAATTCAACGCCGCGCCGGTGATGGACTGCCGGCTCGGATCGCGCTTGTCGAGCAAGGCCGCGATCTTCGATTGATCGAAGGTCCGCTCCTGCTTCGGCTTCGGCGGCTGCGGCGGCGTAGCCTTGGCTTCCGGCTTCGGCACCGGCTTTTTGGTGTCTTCCGATTTTAGGGCTTCCGCGATCGGGGCGACCTTGGGCGGATCCGGCTTCTTTTCGATCGGCTTGGGCTCGTCCTTGGGCTTGTCCTCGGCGACCGGTTTTGGCGGATCGGGCTTTTTCTCGACCGGCTTTTCCACCGGCTTCGGCGGCGGTTCAGGCGCCGAGGCGGTTACGATTTCCTTCTTTTCGGTGATTTTGCCGACGGCGTCGTCGACCGGTCTGGCATCGGCGATTTTCTCGACCAGCGGCTTCGGCTTGTCCTTTTCGCCGCTCTTGATGCCGGCGGTGATCTTGGAGAGCTGATCGGCGGAGATGATATCGACCGGCATCGATTCCGGCGGCGGCGCTTCGAGCGACCGCGCCGAAAACGATATCAGCCCCCACCCGATCACGAGGACGTGGAGTGCGACCGACGCAACGAGTGTCTTGTCGACTTTCACTTTCCGCTTATCCCTGATCCACTTCCGTCACCAGCGCGACGCGCCGAAAGCCCGCGGCTGACAGCCGTCCCATCACCTTCATCACGGTACCGTAGTCGACCTTCTTGTCGCCTCGAACAAAAATGCGCTCATCCAGTCCGCCGCGGGCATCGGTGATCGCCTTCAACTTGGGCACCAGATCGTTGAGGGCGATTTCATTGTCATTGAGAAAGACCTGACCTTTGAGGTTGACCGAAAGCGTCAGCGGATTCTTGTCCTGATCGAGGCTCTTGGCCTGGGTCTGCGGCAGGTCGAGCGGCACGCCCACGGTCAAGAGCGGCGCCGACACCATGAAAATGATCAGCAGCACCAGCATTACGTCGACCATCGGCGTGACATTGATCTCCGCCATCACGGCGCGACGCCGGCCACGGCGTCCCCCGCCTCCCGACGAACGTGCCACGTTCATCGCCATGATCTGGTGCTCACGATGCGCTCACAATATACCGCCCCTTACGCCCGCTCGTCGATCTGACGCGACAAAATCGCTGAAAATTCGTCCGCGAACCCTTCCAGCCGCTGGGCCTGCCGGTTTACCTCGGAAGTGAACTTATTATAGAAAATAGTCGCTGGAATGGCGGCGATAAGGCCGATTGCGGTTGCAAACAGCGCCTCCGCGATGCCCGGGGCCACCACCGCCAGCGAGGTGTTCTTGGAGGCGGCAATCGACTGGAAGCTCGACATGATGCCCCAGACGGTGCCGAACAGGCCGACGAAGGGGCCCGCCGAGCCGACTGTCGCCAGGACGAGGAGCCGGCGTTCCAGCCGCTCGATTTCCCGGGCGATCGAGACGTTCATCACCTTCTCGATCCGCATCTGAAGGCCGGCGAAGGATCGCGCGTGGCTTTCGAAAGACCGCTTCCACTCGCGCATGGCGGCAACGAAACACGCCGCCATCGACTGGGTCGGCTTGGCCGAAAGCGCGCGATAAAGTTCCTCGATCGATTGTCCGGACCAGAATGCCTGCTCGAAGCGGTCCATGGCGCGCTTGGTGCGCGAATACAGGAACATCTTGTCGATGGCGATCGCCCAGACCCAGATCGAACAGGCGAGCAGTCCCAGCATGACCGCTTTCACAACCCAATGGGCCTGCAGGAACAGCGCGATCAACGATACGTCGGCGGATGGTAGCGGCAAGGCTGCCTGAGCCACGTCGGCCGGGTTCATAGGCAATATCCCTTCAACGCAAGCGTCCCAATCCTCCGGGAGCAATGGCTGCCGGTTCCACAGCCCCGCGCCGGGCGCGGCGGTAAGCGCCAACGCCAAAGCCTTGTTGTGTCACATGGGAGGCCCGTCCAAAGCCCGAGGCTGCTTCCCCTGCCAACATGTCAAAACGAGGGCTATCCGCGCGTCTTTACGCCCCAACCAGACGCTAATCATGGTTAATACGTGGTTACCATAGGGGATTTTGGCGGCGGGAATTGCCGGGCGGCGGGAGCTGGATTGGGGTCCTGACGCGCTCGACCCGCGGCGCCTGCCCGAGTCTAGGCATTGACCTCTTCAGGGCAATTGGTCAGGCGCGCGGGAACCCCGACTGCCGTGCAGCCGCTCGGGACGTCGCCGGTCACGACCGCCCCCGCGTCGATCTTGGCATAGTCACCGATGCTGACGTCGCCGAGCACGGTTGCCCCCGTGCTGAGCAGGACGCCTCTGCCGATCCTTGGCGCGCGGTGCGGACTTCCGGCTTTGCGTCCGACCGTGACGTTCTGCTGGATGGTCACGCCGTCGCCGATGGTCACGAACGAGCCGATCACGATGCCGGTGGCATGATCCAGGAACACCGATGTTCCGATCGATGCAGAGGGGTGCATGCTGACCTGAAGCGAATCCGACGACTCGCTTTGCAACAGGAGAGCGAGGTCGCGCCGGTTGCAACGCCAAAGCCAGTTCGACACACGCCAGATCTGCAACGCGACATATCCCTTGAAATTGAGCAGCACTGGCAGCGGCCCGGTGGATGCCGGATCGTTTAGGACAATCACGTCAAGATCGCGGCTCGCGGCATCAACGAGATCGGGTGAAGCCGCGAATGCTTCGTTGGCGGCGCGCTCAAACTGATGTCGAGCGCCGGCGCTTTTGCCGAGGCGCTGTCCGATCTGATGGGACACCGCGGCGCCGAGGTCGGGATGACCAAGAATCGAGGCGGATAAAGAGCGACCAAATATCGGGTCGCGGGCCAAGGCGGTTTCAGCCTCGCGCCGGATCGAGAGCCACAGATCGCCGCGTGATGAAACTCCGTCCGGGGCCATGTCCACCCGCCAATCCAACATCCCTGAATCCTGCAAACGCCGCGCTTTGCGCTTCTGCGAATATACCGCCGTGCGGCAACAGCGCCAGTCCGACAAATCAGGCGCAGGTGGACGCGTAAAGCAAACCGCCCGTCTGCTCATCGCAAACGGGCGGTTATGTCGGCCGTCAGGCTTTATGGGGGCACATCGCCCGAGGCTGAACTTTTATGTCGTCTTAGCCCTGCGGTTGATCGTTCGGCGGGGTGGGACGCTGCCGATGCTGCGCCATGAACTGGTCGAACTCTTCCTTGTCCTTGGCGTGACGCAGGCGATCGAGGAAATCCCGGAATTCGATCTGCTCTTCCTCGAGCCGCCGCAAGGTTTCCATGCGGTACTCGTCAAAGGCGCGATTGCCGCTGGAGGGCGGACCGAACGGAAAGCCGCGGCGCTCCATCCGATTGCGCATCCGCTCCATCTTGTACTGCATCCGCTCCATCTTGTTCGACCAACGATCGCCGTGACTCCAGCAAGCCATTTTTCTGCTCCCGAGTGTGAAAAAGAGAAGGGCAAGGCCGATCGGCCACCAGATGATGAAACCCAGAATGGTCACGGCGATCCAGCCGGGGTGCCAGGGCGAATCGAGCATATGCGGGCGGTAGGGCTCACTGTCGGGACCGCGCCATCGATTGACATCTGCGGTGTAGGCCATTTCCCTCTCCATGACGGCATCACGCCGTTGTGAATGTAAATAACATTTACATACCTAAACCATCCCGGATTTTTGTCAAGCTGGGCGCAAGCGGCCCCCGCGAATTTATTTTGGGGTGCCCCAGGGACCAGCCGGCAGCGGGGGCGGTTTTTGATCCGCCTGTTCCTTTTGCTCGGACGGTCGGCGGTCGGTCGGGAAGCCGAGCCCGCGCAGATAGATCAGCACTTCCGCTTCCAGAAGATCCTCCGCCGACATCGGCAGCTTACGGCGCGCCGCATCGCCTCGCGCGAACAGCGAGGCCACGCCATGCGACATCGACCAGATGTGCAGCGCCATCATCATCGCGGGCGGGCGCGGGTTGCCTGGCGGTGCCAGTGCGGCAAGCCGTTCCGCCGCGGCTCTGAGGATGCCGAAGGCGCGCTCGCTTGCCGCCTGCAATGTCGGATTAACGTCGACGGGAAGCCCCGATTCGAACATCGCCGAGTAGAATGCCGGCTCCTCGCGGGCGAAGGCGAGGTAGGCTTTGCCGACCCGCTCGAATGCCGTAACGGTATCCGGGCGGCCGTCGTCCCAGGCCTGTGTCAGTGCCGCCTCGAACTGCTCAAAACCGCGCTGCGCGATGCTGGAAAGTAATTCGTCGCGATCGCGAAAATGCCGGTAGGGCGCCGCCGGGCTGACGCCTGCCATGCGCGCGGCATCGGCAAAGGTGAAACCGGCCGCGCCTTTTTCCGCGATCAGCCCGAGTGCCGCCTGCAGCAACGCCTCTTTGAGATTGCCGTGGTGATAGCCGCGCTCGGCGCGGCGCTGTTCCTTGCGCCAGCTCATGTGAAAGGCTTTTACATGAGCCGGGCACAAAGGTCACTACTCGCCGCGTTCCGATTCGCGCAAATGCCGGTTAATGCCTTAGCCGCCCGGGATCGGAAGGACCGGCATGACCTCCACGGCCTCACCGGGAAAGATCGCAAAATGTGCATGGTTCTCGAACAGTTTCGCGGCGGCCTCATGCGAGGCGGCGCGCACCACCGTGAAGGCCGCCATCTGGTTGCCGATGTCGACGATGCCGCTTGCATCCACTTTTTTGGTCTTACCGAGCGGCCCACCCATGGCGACGATCGCTCCCTGGTGCTTCTCGACCCACGTCTTCCAGGCCGCCATTCCCTCTCGCTCCTTCGCGCGCCGCTCAGCCTCCGGCAGCGCGTTCCAAGCCGCCATTTTCGCGCTGGTCTTGCTGCCGAGGAAGACGGCAAGGAAGGTATCGTTGGTGCTCATGGGTCCTTCTCCCTTGTGCTTGACGTTGACGACAATTTCTCGACTTAACGGGGTCCGGCCGCCCTGCCCTGCATTTCGGCAAATCCGGCTGCGGCCTGCTGCACTTCGGGTGAAAAATCCGACATTTCCTGCACCCGGCGGATCTCGATGATCTCGTTGCTCGACGCCGGGCACTTCATAGCCCAGGCGATCGCTTCCTCCCGTGACTTGACGTCGATCATCCAGTAGCCGCCGAGCGCCTCCTTGGACTCCGTGAAGGGGCCATCGGTCACGATAGGCTTGCCGGTCGCGAATGAGACCCGCGCGCCCACTGAGGGCGGATGCAGGCCGTCGAGCGTGATCAAGACGCCAGCGTCCTTTAGCGCCTCGTTGTATTTCATCATCGCGGACACGCGTTCGGGATCGAGCTTCACGTCCGGCGGCGCGGTTTCGTAGCCCAGGGGAATCATCAGCATCATGAACCGCATGGTCGCTCCTGTTCAGTGTGAATGACTTGGCTGCCTTGTCGGGGCAGCCTTGCAGGCTACCCCGGAATGACACTCACTAGTTTTTCACTTTTTGCCCACCTGGGCACGCAGACGCTCTTCCTGCTCACGCAGTTCAGGCGTCAGCGCCTCGCCGAAATCCTCTGCATCGAAGATTTGCCGGATTTCGATTTCAGCACCACCGTCGAATGGCGCACGCTTCATCCAGTCGATCGCCTCGTCCAGCGACTTGACCTGGATGAGCCAGAAGCCGGCGACGAGATCATTGGTCACAGCAAACGGGCCATGGCTCACGCTGGGCTTTCCGGAATATTTGATCCGGGCGCCCTTCGACGACGGATGCAGGCCCTCGCCCGCCAGCATGACGCCCGCCTTCACCACCTTCTCGTTGAACTTGCCCATGGCCGTGAGCATTTCGGTGCTCGGCATCACGCCGGATTCGCTGTTCTTGTCGGCCTTCACAATAACCATGAATCGCATCGTCACGCTCCGTTGTTCAATTCAGAAGGCCGGCTGCGAACCAGCGCTCACTCACAAGACGAACCGAGTTTTGCGGCACCGACATGTCCGGTGGAATTATTCCGGAGGTATTTAAGGGTGGAATTGTAGCTATCTCGGGAACATCGCAAAATACGGTTCGGCCTCCTTGAGGACGCGCGCGTAGGACGGCCGCGCCTTCAGGCGATCGAGATACGCCGCGACGTTCTTGTGGCTTTCGCCAAATGGCATGACCTCGTTGGCATAGAACAGCGCCGGGGCGGCGGCGCAATCGGCGAGACTGAAGCCATTCCCCGTCGCCCAGCTTACCGTCGCCATGGCCCGATTGATCATTCGGTACGAGGTCCGCAGCCGCGTCTTGGCTTCTTCGACGCCATGCGGATCCTTTTTGCCCTCGGGACGCAGTCGATCGCCGACAATCTTCTGCATCGGTTCGTGCACATACAGATCGTAGAAACGGTCGCGCAGACGCGTTTGCCACGCGCGGTCGGCATCGGCCGGAATGAATTGGGTCCTGCCCGGATAATGCCGATCAAGGTACTCAATGATGACAGTCGATTCTGGGACGGTCTCGTCCCGCGTGTGGTCGCGCAGCACCGGGAATTTGCCGATCGGCCATAGCTTCAACAGCGCCGCGCGCTCGGTCTCGTTACCGAGATCGACAATATTGAGCGTGAATGGCGTATCGTTCTCATACAGCGCGATCAGGACCTTATGGCAGTACGACGCCAACGGGTGAAAATGAAGCGTGAGGGACATGAGACGACTCCGGTTCAGCCTTCGCTTTGCCTGACAAAAACACCGTCCTTGTATGTGGCGCCGAAATACACATCGATGCGATTGATCTTGTCGCCCTCGAAGCTGAAGAATTCGGTGTTGCGGAAACTCTTGCCGTCCTTGGCCATGCATTTGTAGGTCACAAAGGCCCCATCGCCTTCAACGAGGATACGTTCGAGCTCATGCCGTTCGATCCAGTCGGCGACGCGCCAGCAGCGCACGAAATAGGTGGCCTTGGCGATTTCGTCGTCATACGGGCTTGTGAAACGGAAATCGTCAGTGAACGCGTTTTCGACGGCCTTGCGGTCGTTCGACAGATAAGCAGCGAAGAGGGCGCGGATGATCTGCGTCTTGTTTTTCCTGTGCATGTCAGTCTCCTCACGCCGGCTGCAGCGCTTCGCGCCTAAGCCGCGGAAAGGCAAGAGCGATTGCCACCGCGCCTAACGCCACGCTGAACGAGCCCAGATAGAGCCAGCGATAGCTATTGAAGGTGTCGAATATCCAGCCGCCGGCCAACGGGCCGAACGCCATGCCGATACTCGACGTCATTGTTGCCGCGCCGAATACCGTGCCCATCACGCGCTGACCGAAATATTCCCGCGCCAGCACTGCATAGAGCGGCATCACGCCGCCATAGGCCGTGCCGAAAACCACGGCCAGCAGATAGAACTCCCCGAGCCGGTTAACAAAGAGATAGGTCGCGATCGCGAACGCCTGAACCAGAAGGCCCGCCACCAGTACACGCTTGACGCCGAGCCGGTCGGCGAGCACGCCCAGCAGGAGACGGCCGCCAAGCCCCGCCAGGCCCTCGACACTGTAGATACTGACGGCTGCCATCGCCGGCACGCCGCACAGCATCGCATAACTGACCATATGAAAGATCGGCCCGGAGTGGGCGGCACAGCAGAGGAAGAAGGTGACCGCCAGAACCAGAAATTGCGGCGAGTGGAGCGCCTGGGCTGCGGACATGTCGGACGGCTCGGCGGCGGCGTTCGCCGCGCCATCGTTCGCCGCCTCGGGCGGCCGACGCACCAACAGCGCGGCCGGCACCAACAGAATCCATGCGGCGATACCGATTGTCGTCATCGCAACGCGCCAATCGTAGGTCGAAATCAGCCAGCGTGCGAACGGCGAGATCGTCATGGGCGCAACGCCCATCCCGGCAGAGACCAGAGAGACCGCGAGACTGCGGTTGCTTACAAACCATGTGGTCGTTGCGGCGATCATTGGGGCGAAGAAGCTGCCGGCGGCGAGGCCAACAAGAACGCCGTAAGTAAGCTGGAATTCGATCAGCGAGGTCGCCCGGCTTGCCAGCAGCAGTCCGAGTCCGAGCAGAACCGCGCCGGCCAGCACGACAATGCGGGTGCCGAACCGGTCGCTTGCCGCGCCCCACCCAAACGACGCAACGCCCATCACCAAAAAATCAAGCGTCATCGCGCTCGATATGCCGGCACGCGACCAGCCGGTATTCGCCGACATCGGCTCAAGATACACCGCCAGCGAGAACATCGCGCCGATGCCGACGCAAGTCATGAGCGCGCCTATGGCGACGATTACCCAACGATAGGAGAAGTTCATGTCGCTGCGCCTCCGTTCGCTTACAGGCATGAATCCCGCGGGACCGGGGGTCCAGGGAACTCACCGCCGAACCGTGAACCCGTGGGACGACGAACGAAACCACGCCAAACCGACACTTCAGCCGACCATTCATGCTTATTTTTGTTTGACGGAGTCGCCCTTCTCACAGGCAGACGAAGCGTGCGGTGTCATCAGGTTCCGCCTGATCAGCTTCGCCATTGGCAAGGAAGGGGAAGGGGTGAAGCAAGCGTAGGGATGGCAAAGGCGCTCTTGCGCTCACCCTCTTACACCGCTTCCCACCGTCGCACGGTTTCCGTGGCGCCTTCCATCGTGGCCTCAAAAACCGGCGACGCCAGCACCGCATGGATGTGAAGCGTCGCGGCGCCGGAATTGCGGAAGCCGTGCAGGCGGCGGGCCGGCACGAGCAGCGACTGGCCCTCCGACACGATGATGCGCTCTTGATCCAGCCACATCTCGGCTTCGCCTTCGCGCACCGTCAGCACCTCCTCGACGGGATGAAAATGGGTCGGCGCGCCGGTTCCGGGCGCCATCCACTGTTCGAAGATGCATAATTGAGCTGCGCCATTGCTGGCCGACACCAGCATGCGGGTTTCCACCCCCGGCCGCCAATGTTCCGGCGGCATTTCCCTGACGTCGCTGAGCTTCATGAAGTTCGGCCCTTTGTCTTGCTGACATTGTCCGGCTAAGAAAGCAGACCCTTCGGCTCCGTGCTAGAGACAAGGAGAACTGGCTTGCTGAATCGATTGACGATGGGCAACCGATGACCCCTTCCCCGCAAAAGGTCGCACTGGTCACCGGCGCTGCGCGCGGCATCGGGCTTGCGGTGGCGAAGCGGTTTCTCGCCGAGGGCTGGCGCGTGGCACTGCTCGACATCGAGCGCGAATTGCTGCACGGCGCGGTCGCGGCGCTGGCGTACCCCGGCGCTACGATCGCCCTGCATTGCGACGTCTCCGACTCCGGCGCGGTGACGGCGGCGATGGCAAAGCTCAGCACAGGTTTTGGCCGGCTCGACGCACTCGTGAACAACGCAGGCGTCGCGGTGTTCGCGCCGCTCATGGAGACTTCCGACGACGACTGGAGCCGGGTGCTGGAGGTCAATCTTACCGGGCCATTTCTCTGCACCAAGGCGGCGGTGCCGCTGATGCGCGAACAGGGCGGCGCGATCGTCAACATCACCTCGATTTCGGCGGTACGCGCCTCGACGCTGCGCTCGGCCTACGGCACCAGCAAGGCCGGGCTTGCGCATCTGACAAAGCAGCTCGCCGTCGAACTGGCCTCGTTCGGCATCCGCGTCAATGGCGTCGCGCCCGGCCCGGTCGAGACCGCGATGGCCAAGGCGGTTCACACTCCGGAAATCCGCGCCGACTATCACGACGCGATCCCGCTCAACCGCTATGGTCTCGAAGAAGAACTGGCGGAGGCGGTGTTTTTCCTGTGCAGCGACCGCTCAAGCTACATCACCGGGCAAATTCTCGCGGTCGACGGCGGCTTCGACGCCGCCGGCATCGGATTGCCGACGCTGCGCGGCGAGCGACGGAATTCGTAAGCGGGCAAAGGCGCATCTGCACCGTGGCCACCTGCTCCGGCGCAGGCAAGTGACGGAACCTTGTCTGACGCCATGCCCTTGACTAATTCATCCGCTCAATGAGCGCAGAGCACGCAGGAGCGCATTCGATGCGAACGGCTGTCCTGAAAACATTTTTCCTCGCAGCGGTGTTGTGTGGTCTGGTTTTATCGCCCGCCCAGGCCGAGATTCGGATCCTCGGCAGTCCGGGCGGAGAGGTCGGCCCGTTCCTCGATCTGTTCCAACGCGTGCGCGCCTCGGGCGAACGCGTCGTGATCGATGGGCCATGCCTGTCGGCCTGCACGCTGGTGCTCAGCATGGTGCCGAACGACCGCATCTGCGTGACGCGACGCGCGATACTCGGATTTCACGCCGCGCGGTCGATGGATCCGCGCGGCCGGATGTATGCCGAGCCGGAAGCATCCGAACTTGTTCTGGAAGCTTACCCCTCCGCGGTGCGCGGCTGGATTCGCAACCGCGGCGGCCTGACATCGCGCCTGTTGCTATTGCGCGGGCGCGAACTCGCGGCGATCTATCCCTCCTGCCGATAAGCGATCAACCTTCCGCCGGGCAGTTGACCATCCAGGGAATGCCGAACTGATCGACGCACATCCCGAATCCCTTGGCCCAGAACGTCTTGCCGAACGGCATGTTCACCGCGCCGCCCTCGGCCAAGGCCTTGAACTTGCGTTCGCCGTCGGTGGGATCCTCAACCGTCAGCGAGACCGAAAAACCCTGCGGCTGGTGGAAGTGGCCCGGAGGCGCATCGGATGCCATCAGCACCTCGCCGTCGATCGACATCTTGGCGTGCATGATCTTCTTCTTCCATTCCGGCGGGACCGGCATCGATTCCGGCGCGCCCTCATGCGTCAGCATCGCCTCGAT
>WNGO01001134.1_pt1 | contig 20078 bp, 20 predicted proteins | sample 5400511 | NCBI WGS metagenome assembly WNGO01 (sample SAMN13153380, study PRJNA577476) | soil metagenome | isolation source: 20 cm soil or saprolite under Garry oak tree replicate 2 | place: USA:California | collected 2016-06-15 | reverse complement strand
TCTCCAAGCCGGTGCGACGCGGCATGTCAATCGAGGACACGGTGGCCGCGATCCATGACCAGGGTGGGCTGGCGATCGTTCCTCATCCGTTCATGCCCGTTTACTTCGGCTCGATTCAGCCCGAGATGCTGCGCCGCCTGATCGACAAACAAAAGGTAGACGGGATCGAGATGGTCTCCACGGTCCCGATCGGCGCCCGCCGCCGGCGGCGGCTCGAGGAGTTCTACGCCGCCAATCGCGAGCGGCTGGGAGCCGCGATCGGCGGCAGCGACTGTCATTTTGGCTCGCATGACATCGCGTCCGCGGTCACCGAGTACGAAGGCGATTTCAGGACCGCGGTTGAATCATGTCGCACGAGACCAAGGCGTTTGCGCAAGGCCGGCTTTCCGCCGGCGGACGTCTATGCCCGCCAGCAGTATCGTGCGCTGGTCCAGCTACCCCTGCGTCGAATGCGCGGCGAGCTCTAGCAGCGCCTGGTGCACGTCCGGCGCCGCGGCGAGAATGTCGCCGGTCTCGATCCAGGAGTCGCCGCCTGACCAGTCGGTCACGCGCCCTCCGACCTCGAGCACCAGGGCGGCGCCGGCGGCCACGTCCCACGTGTTGAGGCCGAGCTCGAAGAAGCCGTCGAACGTCCCCGACGCCGTCCACGCGAGGTCGAGCGCCGCCGCGCCGGCGCGACGCAGGTCTTCAAACCTCGTCAGGGCCTGGTTGAACATCGCGAGGTAGCGAGGAATGAGTGCTTTGTTGCGGAAGGGAAATCCGGTGGCGACGACTGCGCTCGCGGGTTCGAGCTCACGATGCGGCGGAAGGCGCTCGCCGTTCATGGACGCCCCGCCACCCTGAGCAGCCGCGAACTCCAGCCTCAAGAAAGGCGCGAGGACGACGCCGACCACGGGCCGTCCGCCCTCCAGCAACGCAACCGAGACGCCGACGCTGGGAAATCCACGGGTGAAGTTCGTCGTGCCGTCGAGTGGATCGACCGCCCACATCGTGGAGGCGCGCACACCGCCGCGTTCCTCGGCGAGGACTGCAATGCCAGGAGCTTCGCGCGCGAGCACCTCGAGGATCGCCGACTCGGAGCGGCGGTCGGTCGCGGTCACGTAGTCGCCGCGCCCTTTGAGCTCCGCCGCGATCCCAGGATGGGGGAGACCTGACTCGAGGAGCACGGCCGCGCCCGCGCGCGCGGCGCGCAGAGCGACCGGAAGAAGGGAGCTCAGGAGTTCTTGTCTTCCAGTCCCAGGCCGAACATCGCCTCCAGGTCGTGGGCCGAGAACTGCTGGAACGCGACCATGGTCTGGGTGCGCTCGATGCCATCGAGCCTGGTCAGATGATGGGTCACCACCTTGGCCAGGTCCTCGTGCTCGCGGACTCTCGCGACGGCGATGAAATCCCACTCGCCGGTGACTGTGTAGACCTCGGCCACGCCTTCGACATCGGCCAGCTCGGCTCCCAGGTGGGTCAGCCCGTCACGCGTCGATTTGACGAGGATGAAGGCCGTCAGCATGGCTCCAGGGCATTCTAATCGCCCTGCTAAACTGTCAAGGTATGGCACTTGACACCCTGCAGGCTCGCGGTCGCACTCTCGCGCTCTACGAGCGGTATGGAGCCCTTCTCACCGAGCACCAGCGCCAGGTGATCGACCTCTCTCTGCGCAGCGACTGGTCGCTTGCGGAGATCGCTTCGCACCAGGGCACGTCGAGGGCCGCGGTGCACGACATCTTGCGTCGGTCCGCGCTCGCCCTCCAGGAATATGAGAAGCGCCTCGGCCTGCTCGCGGAGTCTGCCCGCCGGCGGCGCGCGGTGGAAGCCCTGGAGCGCGAGCTGAACGGCTTGAAGCGACACCTTGCCCGCATCGAAGGTGGCGCCTAGATGTTCGAGGCCCTGAGCGAGCGGCTCGCCGCCGCGCTCAAGAAGATCAGCGGCCGCGGCGTGCTTCGGCCCGAGGATGTGGACGCCGGCTTGCGCGAGGTCCGGCTCGCTTTGCTCGAAGCCGACGTGAACTTCAAAGTCGTGAAGGGGTTCGGGGAGAAGGTGAGGGAAAGGCTCGCCGGGGCCGAGATCTCGCCGAGCCTGACGGCGCCGCAAACCGTGGTCAAGGCCGTCCACGACGAGCTGGTCGAGCTGTTGGGGGCCAACGCTGAGGGCCTGCGCTACAAGGCTCAACCTCCGACCGTGTTGATGCTTGTCGGGCTGCAGGGCTCAGGCAAGACGACGACCGCGGTGAAGCTTGCGTTGCTGGCGCGCCGCGACGGGCACCGGCCGTTGGTCGCCGCGCTGGACCTCCGCCGTCCGGCGGCTGTCGATCAGCTGCGCACGCTGGCCGAGCGGGAGCACATCGCGTTCCACACCGGAGAGGGCGCCGTCGAGACGATCGCGCTGGCTGCGGTAGCCGAGGCGCGGCGCGTCAACTGCGATGTCGTCGTGCTCGACACCGCCGGGCGGACGCATATCGACGCCGAGCTGATGGCTGAGCTCAAGAGCATCAAATCGGCTCTTCCCGCGGCCGAGACGCTGCTCGTCGCCGACTCGATGACCGGCCAGGAAGCGGTCAAGGTGGGTGAGGCATTCGGTAGGGAGGTCGGTGTAGAAGGCGTGATCCTGACCAAGCTGGACGGCGACGCGCGTGGCGGGGCAGCCCTCTCCCTGCGCGTGGCGACGGGCGAGCAGATCCGCTTCGCCGGCACGGGGGAGAAGCCCGCCGACCTCGAGGTATTCCACGCCGAGCGGATGGCTTCGCGCATTCTCGGCATGGGCGATGTGCTGTCGCTGATCGAGAAAGCCGAGCAAACCGTGGATCGGGAAAAGGCCGCCGAGGTGGAGCGGCACCTTCGCGCGGGCCAGCTCAGCTTCGACGATTTCCTGGCCCAGATCCGTCAGCTGCGCGGCATGGGCTCGCTCGAGGGGCTTCTCGAGATGGTCCCCGGTGGGGGTCAGCTGAAGGGCCGGCTGGCGGGCGCCAACACAGAGTTGGAGATGAAGCGGATGGAGGCCATCATCCTCTCCATGACGCCTCGGGAGCGGGCCCACCCCGAGCTCATCGACGGAGCGCGGAAAAGGAGGAGCAGTTGGTAAAGATCAGGTTGAGGCGGATGGGGGCCAAGAAACACCCCTTCTACCGTCTCGTGGTGGCGGACGCGCGCTCTCCGCGCGACGGCCGCTTCATCGAGCACCTCGGGTACTACGACCCGATGACCGACCCGGTGCAGGTCAAGATCGATGTGGAAAAAGTACAGAAGTGGCTGCAGCAGGGCGCACAGCCGAGCGAGGCGGCGCGCAGCCTGTTGAAGCGGGAGGGAATCCTTGAGCGACGTGCAGAGAAGTCGACCCCCGCGGCGTGACTTTCGGCGCGGAGGAAGCGGTGGTTTCAATCGTGGCGGCGGTGAGTTTCGGCGTGACAGGCCGGCCGCCAACGGGCCGGGCATCGACTACCGCGCCATGGTCGAGTACGTGGCGAAGTCGCTGGCCGCGAAGCCGGAGGAAGTCCTGGTCGAGGCGTTCGAGCGCGGCGGCGGGACGGTGGCGATCAAGGTCAAGCTGGCCGACGAGGACGTAGGGCGTTTCATCGGCAAGGCCGGCCGCAACATCGAGGCCATCCGGACGCTGGTCCGGGTCGCGTCCTTGCGCGACCGCAAGCGTGTGTTCGTCGACCTGGCGAACCCGTCGCTTTCCTCGTCGAACTTTGCGCCGCGAAGCGGACGGAGATCGGGCGGTGAGGTGACCGCATGATCCGAGTCGGCCAGGTTACGGGGGCGTATGGATTGGACGGCGCTGTCAAGGTGACCCCCTTGACAGACTTTCAGGATCGATTCGATCCTGGAGCCAGCCTGTTGCTGGATGGTTGCGCGCGCCAGGTGGAGTGGAGCCGGGCCAGCCAACCGGGACTCGTGGTGAAGCTGCGCGGGATCGAGAACCGGACGGTGGCTGAGCTGTTTCGCGGTCGGTACCTCGAGCTGCCGGACGAGGAGATGCGCTCGTTGGAGGAAGGTCGTTTCTATCACCGGCAGGTCGTGGGCCTTGCCGCCGTGACCCAGTCCGGCGAGCCAATTGGCGTCATCGAAGAGGTGCTGGAACGGCCGGCCAACGATGTCTGGGTTAGCCGTCATGGCTCGATCGAGCACCTGATCCCTGCCACCAGGGACGCTGTGCTGAGCGTCGACATCAACGGCGGGCGTGTAGTCGTCGCCGATTGGCTGATGCAATTTGAGGAAGCAAAAGACAAGCAGGAATGAGATTCGACGTCGTCACGATCTTTCCCGGCATGTTCGGCCCCGTGTTTCGGCAGGGAGTGATCGCCCGCGCCATTGAGCGGGGCTTGGTCGAGCTGCATGCGCACGACATTCGTGCGCACACCCACGACCGTCATCGACAGGTCGACGATATGCCTTTCGGCGGCGGTCCGGGAATGGTCATGAAACCAGAGCCGGTGATCGAGGCCGTGGAAGCGATCCGGGCGACGAATCACGGCCCGGTGATCCTGATGGAGCCATGGGGCGAGCGCCTCGACCAGAAGGTCGCGGGGCAGCTCGCGATGGAACCAGGCTTGATCATCGTCTGCGGCCGCTACGAGGGCATCGACGATCGTGTTCGCACCGCGCTGCAGGCGCGTGAGATCTCGATCGGCGATTACGTGCTGACGGGTGGAGAGATTCCCGCGATGGTCGTCATCGACTCAGTGGCTCGCCTGTTGCCGGGGGTCGTCGGCGATCCCGGCTCGCTGGCCCAAGACAGCTTTGCCGATGCCGAAGAACTAACGGGCTGGCCGCAGTTCACCCGGCCCGCTGAATATCGAGGCATGACGGTCCCCGACGTTCTCCTCTCCGGCGACCACGCGCGGATTCGGCAGTGGCGGCGGCAGCAGGCCGCGCAGAGACGCGATCTATCAGAGATAAGGCACCCCAAGGAGGTGAAGAAGTCATGAATGTCATCCAGCAGCTCGAGAAAGAGCAGCAGAAGAAAAAGACGCCGGCGCTCCGTGCCGGCGACACCGTAAAGGTGCACGCCAAGGTTGTCGAGGGCACGCGGGAGCGGATCCAGGTGTTCGAAGGCACTGTGATCCGCGTCACCGGCGGCGGCCTGCGTCAGAACTTCACCGTGCGCCGCGTCACCCACGGCGTCGGCGTGGAGAGGACCTTCATGATCCACTCGCCCCGCATCGACAAGATCGAGGTGCTGCGCCACGGCGACGTCCGCCAGGGTCGCCTCTACTACCTGCGCGGCAAGGTCGGGCGCGAGGCTCGCATCCGCGAGCGCAGGCGGCTCGTTGCCGAGCCGGAAGACCAATCGACGACCGAGCCGGAGGCGGTCGACGAAGAGGTGGCGGAGGAGCCGGAGAAGCAAGAGGCCTAGGTCCTGTAAAGAGGCTTGGCGGCCGGCGCCGGGCCTCGGTACTCTCCTTCTGAATGCGTCCCCAGCTCTGGAAGTTCGAGCGTCGCGCCCAGGCCATGGGCTACGAGGTGGTCGTGGGGGTCGACGAGGTCGGGATGGGGCCGCTGGCGGGCCCCGTCGTCGCGGGCGCGGTCGTGCTCAAGGTCGGAGACCGCATACGCGGTCTCAACGATTCCAAGCTCATGACGGCGGACGAGCGTGAGCAGGTCGACAAGATCATTCGGCGGCGGGCTGTCGCGGTGTCCCTTTGCGCTGTCGACCACACCCAGGTAAACCAGCTCGGACTCTATGGGGCGCGCAAGCTTGCTCACGCGGGAGCGGTGGCGGGATTGAGCGTCAAAGCCGAGTACCTGCTGATCGACGCATTCGACATTCCGGATGTTCCTCTCCCGCAGATGGCGGTCGTTCGCGGGGACAAGGTCTGCGCCTCGATCATGGCCGCCAGCATCGTCGCCAAGGTCGCGCGCGACCGCGCGATGATCGACTACGACCGGCTCTACCCGGGTTGGGGTTTTGCCGACCACAAGGGATACGCCACTCCGTCGCATCGCGCCGCGATCCGGCGACTCGGCCCAAGTCCCATCCACCGGACGTCTTGGGCGCCCTTTCGCGTCTCCGCGCTGGCAGGGCTGCAGAGCTAGGGCGCGCCGGCGAGAGGGCAGCCGCCGACCTGCTGCGGTCGCGCGGCTACCAGATCGTGGGAGCGGGCTTCCTCGCCAGGCGCGGCGAGCTCGACCTCGTCTGCAGGCGAGGACGGGAGCTCGTAGTCGTCGAGGTGAAGACGCGCTCCACGGACGCGTTCGGCACGCCCCTCGAGGCGGTTGGATCACGAAAGCGGCGCGCGCTCGTGGCCGCCGCCGCCGAGTACCGGGCCCTGGCGGAATGGCGCGGCCCGATCCGGTTCGCGGTGGTCGCCGTGACGGTCAGACCTGACGAGAAACTGGTGGCGGACCTGATAGAAAACGCGTTCTGATGCCTGCGAGCGCCGGCAGTCACGTGTCTGCGGGGTCGTGGAAACCCGCGAGCGCGGTCGCGGAACCTAACGCCAGTGGCGCTCGAGCTCGGACGCGTACTGCCTACCGATCACGCCGGCGCTGCTGAGCAACCAGTTGTCCAGCCGCCGCGTCCCCCGCGGCTTTTCATGCGAGACGAGCAGCTCCTGCATCAGCCCCTCGAGCTCGGGCTCGTTCAGGGTGACGTCCCTGACGATGCTTCCGATGACCCGAGCGGCACGGATCGTGTTGCGGGGGGAGATATGCACAAAACGCGGATGGCGCCCGACCGCGATCGCGATCGATTCGACCATCTCGCTGTAGTAGATGATCTCCGGCCCCGCGGCATCGACGGTGACGTTCCCGCCTTGCGCCGCCGCCCATGTCGCGATCTCCGCCACGTCCTCTCCCGCGACAGGTTGCAGCCGGTAGTCGCCCCGGCCGGGAATCCCAAAGACAGGCAGTCTGCGCAAGAGCCACGCGATGTTGTTGATCAAGATGTCGCCCGTGCCGAAGATCAACGTGGGGCGCACGATCGCCCACTCGAGCCGCGACTCCCGGACGGCGTTCTCTGCGCGCGCCTTGCCGGCGTAGTAATCGAGGGGCGAGTCCATCGAAGGGTTGCTCACGGAGATGTGCACGACCTTGCGCACCCCCGCATCGCGGGCCGCGCCAACCAGGATTCGCGTGTTGGCGACGGCGTCCCCGAAACGGACGCGGCCATGGCGAAAGCGGACCCAGTACGTGTTGTAAAGGATGTCCGCGCCGCGGAGGCTCTCGACCAGCGCCGCGCGGTCGGTGAACTGGAGCGGCGCCACCTCAGCGGTGATGTCCTCGGCGCCGGCCCGCTGCGGATGGTTCGTCAGGGTCTTGACCCTTCGCTCCTCCGCGAGCAGGCGCCGGGCGATGAACCGGCCCGTGAAGCTGTACGCCCCGGTCACGACGTCGAAGCCCCGCTGCTCCATCAGCCCGTCAAAAAGGAAAGCGAGTCAGGTCGTAGGCCGCCGAACCCGGCCGGACGTGCCCGGTGATGACGACACGCGGGCGGTGGCGCACGGCTTCAGCGGGATGGATCTCGGGACGCAGACCGTTGAAGATAGGAAATCGCAGGGTCCCGTCCGGCGACCACTCCGAATAACGGATGCTCACCACCAGGTCCGGCCTGACCCAGTTGACCGGCCGCATCATGATCGGGGGCGGGTCGAGGGGCGAATCGTCCGTCGCGAGCTCGACCAACGCGTCGCGCAGCGCGGCGGTCGCTTCGTCGTCGTAACCGCCGCCGACTGTGCCGCACGGCAGGAGACGGCCGTCCTCGTGGTAACCGACAAGGAGCGCGTCGAACGGCTTGCCGCCCGACATATCGCCCAGCCAGCCGATGACGACGAAGTCGTCGGACTTGACGGCCTTGACCTTCAGCCAGAAGGGGCTTCGCTGCCCCGGCACGTATGGGCTTTGCCGGTGCTTGGCGACCACGCCCTCGAGGCCGCGTTCGAGGCACGCCTCGAAAAGCTCGACCCCGTCCTCTTCTATGTGGTCGGGGACAAAGAGATGCCCGCCCGCTTCGACTGACTTCGCCAGTCTCGCGCGCCGCCGCTGGACCGGTTGCCTCAGCAGGGGCCGGCCTTCGAGGTAGAGCGCGTCAAAGGCCAGGTACGCGGTCGGAATCTCGTCTCGCATCCGTGCGCCTCCCGCCAGTCGCTGGCGCAGGCGGGGATAGTCCGGCCGGCCGTCGGCGTCCGTGGCGACGAGCTCGCCGTCGATAACGCTCCCTGGCGGGACGCGCTTTGCCGCCGCGGCGACCTCGGGCAGCTCAACGGTGAGGTCGTTCAGACCGCGGTCTTTGAGCCTGACGTCTCCGTTCGAGTCGCGAAAGAGGATGCAGCGCAAGCCATCCCATTTGACCTCGAAGAGGTATTCCGCCGAGCTGAACGGCGCTTCGGCCGAGGCGGCCTGCATCGGCCGCAGCTCCTCGGGAAAGCTCTCGAGCTCGATCTGGAGCTGGTCGTCTTGTTCTGACGTGGGCACTGCGCGCGCCCGGCGGGGCTGCATCCGCCTCACATTAGGGGCAGCTCGGCTACGAAGCTTTACGACGTCTCCTGGTCTCGGCGGCCGGCTTCTCACGGCTCGCGCGGTGCTTCTTGGCCTGCTCCACCGACTGGCGCAGGGCTTCCATCAGATCCATGACCTTGGCCGGCTGCGGCGCCTCCGGCGCCTCGATCACCTCACCCTCCGCCTTGGCATGGACGACCTTCATGACCGCCTCGCGGTAGTTGTCCTTGTAGCGGCTGGGGTCGAAGCTGTCAGCAAGGCTCTCGATCAGCGCCTTCGCCATCTCGAGCTCCTTGGGGTTGATCTTCACCTCGTCCTCCAGGCCTTTGAGTCCCTCGGTCGTGCGGATCTCGTCGGGCCAGTGGAGCGTGTTCATGATCAAACCCTTGCCATTGGGATGCATGGCGGCGAGGTGTTCTTTGTCGCGCAGCGCGATCTTGGCGATGGCCATTCGTCCGGTTGCCTCGAGGGCGCGACGGAGCAGGTGATAGGGCTTTCTGCCGAGCTCTTCCGGCTCGACGTAATACGCGCTGTCGAAGTACAGCCCGGGCTCGACCTCCTCGACCGGCACGAACTCCTCGATGTCGATGGCATGCGCGGTGGGTAGGGGCAGGTTGTCCAGGTCCTTGTCCTCGATGATCACATAGCGGTCCTTGCCGATCTCGTAGCCGCGCTGGATCTCGCTGTAAGCCACCTCATGGTCGCCTTCCGCGCACCAGCGCTTGTAGGAGATGGGGGAGTGGTGGTCCGGACAGAGCTGCCGGAAGGACACTTTGGCGCTTGACTCGGTTGCGTTGTACAGGCGGATCGGGATCGAGACCATCCCGAAAGAAACCACGCCCTTCCACATCGATCTCGGCATGGCGACGCAGTTTACCTCCTAAATGCGTGATTGGCTACTTTTCGTAGGTTGAGCCAGGGCTCGGCCCTCGCTGGAGCAACGCTCAAGCGCCGACGTCCCGCCTCTGCATAGCAAGTATCGAGCTTGCGAGCCCGACAAGGGAGAGAAGGAGGAGCAAGGCGACGTTGCGGCCGTCGACACCGGTGAGGAGCGGCGTGCCGAACAGCTTGAAAGCCGAGAGGTCCTGCACCCACAGCGGGAGCTTGTAGATCGACCCGAGCTCGGTGTCGAGGTAGCTGGCGAAGGCAAACGCGCCCAGCAAGCCGACCGCGGCCCTTGGATTCCATGCCGCGAGCAACGACCCTGCGCAGGCGAAGACGAGCGCGAAGGGAACGAGCATCAGCGAGGCTGCCACAACACGCCCCGCGTTCAAGTCGATGCCCTGCATGTGCGACGCGTAGTAAAGCGTCGTCCCACTCGCCGCCACGATCACGAGGGCGCAAACGACGAGCGTCGTCATGCGCTCCACGACGACCGCGGCGCGTGAGATTGGCTGGCTCAGCGTCACCTCGAGGCGCCCGTCGGTGTCCTCAGCCGACCAGCGGGCGACGTACGTGATGGCCAGCGCCGCGAAAAGCAGCTGCGCGACGTTGAACCACGTGAAGCCGAGCACGCCGGGATACACCTGCTGCCGCACGAAGATCGAGAGGTAGGGGAGAAGAGAGGGAAGCGACAAGAGGACCTGGACGATCGTCCTGGTCAGCGAGACGAAGACGATCGCAAGCGCAGCCATGCCGACCGCCCAGACCGCGGTCGCGATCCGGCGCTCGAAGACCCCACGCAAGACAGGCCATCGCCACCACACCGTGCCGGAAACGATGTTGCTCACCGCACGCGCGCGGGCTGGAGTTCGAACCAGAGCCGACCCCAGATCGCGAAGCTCGAACGCAGCGGCGGCGGCCGCCGCTGCCACGACGGAGACGCCGATCAGCACCACTACGGCGCGCCCCTCGAAGTGACCACCCGGAGGTAGTGGTTGGCTCAGGTCGTAGTAGCGAAATGGTGAAAGCCACCGCCACGTTGACAGCCAGTCGAAGACTCGGCTGAGACTGTTGAGGAGAAACAGGCCGAGCAGCAACACACCCGCTGCCGCGGTCGCGACCCGCGCGGCCGCGAGCTGTGCGACCAGGAGCGAGAGCGCGTAGCAAAAAAGTCCCACCGCGACCAGCAGTCCAGAGGCCTCGATGAGGCCGAGCGGTGCGACGGACTCGCGGCCCGACGCCACTCCGACGAAAAAGCCCGCGCCCGCGGCCGCGGCCGCGATGACGAGGCCGAGGGCGAAGGCGGCGGTCCGTGCGGCGATCAGCCCGATGCGAGAGATTCCCGTCGCGAGCGCGGCTTCGACGAGCCCGCGCTCCTCGTCGCCGCGGGCCGCGCCCGTGGCGCTTGCGAGGGCCCACACCGCGAACAGGATCGCCAGTGGATGGAAACCGCGGAACTCGACATACCCGCCGACAGTGTCGGGCCGGATGGGCGGAGGAAACAGGGCGCTGAACTGCGACGCGAGGGCGAGGATGGAATTGCCGAACGCGATGCGCTCGTCAGGCGTGTGGCCGGCGATCTGATAGAAGCCGACGGTCTGGATCAGCGCCGACACAAAAGCCGCCAGCGAAAAGCCCACGACACCCCAGCGGCCCAGGCGCAGCCCGAAGAGGATCGTGGTCATGGCGTGAGCGCTTTGGGTTTTCTTTCGCTGAAGTAGCTGAGGAAGATCTCTTCAAGGCTTGGCTCCGTGCTGACGAAATCGACGACCTGCGCATCCCTGATCGCGCGCATCAACGCCTCGAAGCTTCCTCGCACCGTGCACGTCGCCCGCTGGCCGGTGACGGTCACCTCCGCGACTCCTTCCGCGCGTCGGAGCTCCACCTCCGGCACGGCCGTGTCGGGCGCGAACTCGATCTCCACACGATGGACGCGAATTCGCCGCAACTCCTCTAGCTGGGCCAGGCGGACAAGCCGACCGTCGCGAATGATGCCGACCCTGTCGCAGACGTGTTCGACTTCGGACAGGACGTGCGAGGAAAGAAAGACGGTGGCGCCGCCGTCCCGCGTTTCTCGCAGCAGCGCGTAGAACTCCTGCTGGTTGAGCGGATCGAGGCTGCTGGTCGGCTCGTCGAGGATCAGCAGCTCCGGCTCGTGCATGAACGCGAGGACGATCGCGAGCTTTTGCTTGTTGCCACTCGAGTATTCGCGGAAGCGCCGGCTCAGGTCCAGGTCGAACCGCTCGGCCAGGGCGCGCACCCTGCGGCGATCGACACCGCCGCGCATCCCGCCCAGGTAGGCCACCACCTCGCTCCCGCGAAGGCTTCCAAATTGCGGGACGTCGCCCGGCAGGTAGCCGACCTTCCGCTTGACCTCGACCGCTTCTCGAAAGCAATCCAGGCCGAAGACGTGCGCTGTGCCCTGGCTTGGACGGATCATGCCCATCAGCAGGCGGATGGTGGTCGTCTTGCCGGATCCGTTCGGCCCGAGGTAGCCAAAAACCTCCTGCGCCGACACCTGCAGGTCGAGGTCGAAGAGACCGCGCCCAACGCCGTAGTCCTTGGTCAGCCTGGAGGTCCTGATCGCGGGGGCCGCCATTTCGGGGAGCATATAGGCACAGTGCAGCTGGGCGACCTCGAGCTTCACCTGTTGGTGACCGACCACTGGAAAGCCGACGGGGGCTTGATGTTCGGCGTCGTGCCGAAGGTCCTGTGGGCGAAGCAGAAGCCGCCCGACGCGAACAACATGATCGACTGCGCGTGCGTCTGCCTCATCGCGCGCATCAACGGTCGGGTGATCGTCTGCGAGACCGGGATCGGCAACAAGCTGAGCGAAAAACGGGCGCGGCAGGTGGCACTGCGCGAGCCGGAGGACATCCTTCATCATCTCCAGCGCCTGGGCATTCGCGCCGATGAGGTCGATGCCGTTCTCACGACCCACCTGCATTGGGATCACGCCGGCGGCCTGACACGGCGCAACGAGATGGGCAAGCTCCAGCTCACCTTCCCGAACGCCCGTCATTTCGTCCAGCGCACGGAGTGGGACTTCGCCCTGCACCCCGATGTGCGTAGCGCGACTGGTTATGTAATCGACGACTTCACTCCGCTCGCCGATGGCAACCAGGTCGTGGAGTTTCTGGACGGCGACGCCGAGGTTCTCCCAGGCGTGCGCATCCGGCACGTCGGCGGCCATACGCCCGGAAGCCAGATCCTGATTTTGCAATCCGGCGAACTGGGATGCGCTGTCACCGGTGACCTCGTCTGCCAGACGCCACACCTTCGCGTTCCGTGGAACATGTCCGCGGACATCGAGCCACTGCGAGTCTTCGAGCAGAAGGCGCGGCTGTTCGAAGAGGCGGAGAAGCATCGTTGGCTGCTCGTGCTCAGCCATGAGACCGATCAGCCGGCCGGCTATCTCGAGGAAGGCGGGCGGTGGCGGCCCGAGCCGAGGCTCATGTGAGCTTCACCAGCACGGACGGGCGCAAGCTCACGTATCGCAGGCTGGGTCACGGCCCCGTGGTCGTGTGTCATCCGGGCGGCCCCGGATTCTCCTCCGCCTATTTCGGCGACCTGGCTGCCCTGTGGGAGCAGTACACGCTGATCATGCTCAATCCCCGCGGCACCGGTGGCTCGGGCCGGCCGGCGGACAAGCGCGCCTATCAGATCGACGACTACGTGACGGATGTCGAGGAGCTTCGCGTGCACCTCGGACTGGAGCGGATGCTCTTGCTCGGTCATTCGCACGGCGGAATCGTGGCGCAGGCGTACGCAGCGAAATTCCCCGGTCGCGTCCGCGCGCTCGTGCTCGCGTCGACGCTGGCCCGGTTCGCGGCGGAGCAGGAAACCGTCATGCGTGAAGAAATGGAAAAGCGATCCGGGCAGGCCTGGTACCAGGACGCGACGCAGGCGCTCGAGCAGGAGCAGGCGGCGAAGTTCGAGACCGACGAAGAGCTTGCCGAGCTGACCTTTCGGGAGCTGCCGCTGTACTTCGCGCACTTCGGCCCGGCGGAGGCCGGTTATCTCGACACGCTTAAGTCCGACACGGTCAACGCCGACGCGCTGAAGCTCTTCAACAGCGAAATCTTCAACACATTTGATCTGCGCAGCGCGCTGCCGAACATCACCGCCAAGACGCTGGTCATCACCGGCGATGAGGACTTCATCTGCGGACCCATCTGCTCCGACGAGATCTGCGCCGGGATCGCCGGAGCGCGGAAGGTGATCGTCGGCGACGCGGGCCACATGCTCTTCGTCGAGCAGCCGCAAGCGTTTCATGACGAGGTGGCAGACTTCCTGGAAAAATAAAACGCCTCCCCACTTGTGGGGAGGTGGCGGCGAAGCCGCCGGAGGGGCGCAGACTTCCTGGCGTCTTAACGACCTGGGCTGACTGCGCACTCGCGCCCGAATAACGTCGACGCGTGTTCGGCTCCGTCGACTCGTGCGTGCTCGCGGGCCTCGACGTTCGTCTCGTGCGAGTCGAGGCGGACATCGGTCGGGGAAATGAACACAGGTTCTTTCTGGTTGGTCTTGCCGCGACGACCGTGAAGGAGGCTCGCGAGAGGGTCCGCTCCGCCATCCGCAACAGCGGCCTGGAATTCCCCACTACGCGGCTCACTGTCAATCTCGCGCCCGCTGAGCTGCGTAAGGAGGGAACGGGCCTTGACCTCCCGATCGCGATCTCGATCGTGCTGGCGCGCGCTCACCGACCGGCACCGCCGCGCAGCGCTTTCCTGGGCGAGCTGGCGCTTGACGGTTCGGTGCGCCACGTCGATGGAGTCCTGGTCGCGGCACGCGGCTTGCGCGGACTTGGCTTCGAGCGGATCTTCGTCCCCGCGGAGGATGCGGCGGAGGCCTCGCTCGCCGATGGGCTCGAGGTGATCCCGTGCGAATCCCTTGTCGCGGTTGTCAGCCATCTGCTGGAAAGCGCGACGATCCCGGTGTCGGCGCCGAGGCCCGGCGCGGCGGCCGCTGAAAGCCCGATCGAGCACGACCTCGCAGAGGTTCACGGCCAGGAAGAGGCGAAGAGGGCGCTCGAAGTGGCGGCGGCCGGCGGGCACCATCTCCTCTTGAGTGGTCCGCCTGGCGCCGGCAAGACCATGCTCGCGCGCTGCCTGCCCGGAATCCTTCCGCCACTCGAACTTGGCGAGGCGCTCGACGTCGCCCAGGTCCGCAGCCTCCTCGGTGAGCTGCCCCGCGAGCGGCCGCTGGACTGGGCGCGCCCTTTTCGGGCCCCCCACCACGCGATCTCGATGGCCGGCCTCATCGGCGGAGGCAGCCGCTTGGCAATGCCCGGCGAGATCAGTCGGGCCGGCCACGGCGTCCTCTTCCTCGACGAGCTGGCCGAGTTCCAGGCGCCCGTCCTGCAAGCGTTGCGCCAACCACTCGAATCCGGCCGCATCACAATCACCCGCTCGGGAGGGTCGGTGACGTACCCGACGCACTTCACGCTTGTCGCGGCGACCAATCCTTGCCCGTGCGGCTGGTCCGGTGACGGCGTCAGGGTTTGCCGCTGCACGCCCGGCGCGGTGGACACCTACCACCGCCGGCTGTCCGGGCCCCTCCTTGACCGCATCGACCTCCAGGTCTCTGTGCGCCGGGTTCCGCTGGAGGCGCTTGCTTCCGAGCCTCGCGGCGAGTCGTCGGCCGTCGTCAGGGAGCGAGTGATTGCTGCGCGCGGACGCCAGCTCGCGCGACAGGGGTGCCTCAACGCCCAGCTCAAGCCCGCGCGCCTTCGCCTGCTTGCTGCGCTGCCGCCAGCTTCGCGCCGCACGCTCGAGAGGTGGTCGGTGCAGCGAGGCCTGTCGGCGCGCGGCTTCCACCGGGCGTGGCGTGTGGCGCGGACCTCCGCGGACCTCGACGGCTCGGATGAGATCGCCGAACAGCATGTTCTGGAGGCCCTTGGCTTCAGGCTCCAAGATGTCGCTGCCTGAGCCTGGACCCGCTGCCCGCGAGGATCGGCGGGGCCAGGCTCAGCTCAGGACCCGCGGGCGGTGGCCTCCACCGGATGGACCGCGGGCCGCGATCGTGGGCTCGCGGCGTCCTTCGCCTTACGGCGAGGCGGTGGCCGAACAGCTCGGCCTCGAGCTGGCCAGGGCGGGTGTGGTGGTAATCAGCGGGCTGGCCCTGGGCATCGACGCCGCCGCGCATCGGGGCGCGCTCAACGCCGGCGGGGTGACGGTCGCCGTCATGGGCACCGGGGTCGATTTGATCTACCCCTCAGCCCACAGCGTCCTGGCCGAGGCGATCGTCGCCGGCGGAGGCGCGCTCGTCAGCCAGTTCCCCGACGGCACCTCTCCCCGCCGGCACAACTTCCCGGCGCGCAACCACACCATGGCCGCGCTGGCGGACGTCGTGGTCGTGGTCGAGGCGGGCGAAGGCTCGGGAGCGCTGATCACGGCCGAAGCCGCGCTCGACCTACATAAAGAGGTAATGGCCGTGCCTGGAAGCGTCTTTTCGCCACTCTCGGTCGGGACCCACGGCCTGATTCGCGACGGGGCCGGACTGGTCCAGAACGCCCGCGACGTGCTGGCGGCGCTGCACGTCGGCGGGGAGGTCCTGGACGACCCGTTGGCCACGCCCGCTAGCATCGGGATCAGGCTTCCTGCCGAGCGCGACGGCATCCTTTCCCACCTCTCGGATGTTCTCGCCCTGAACGCGGCCGAGATCGCCCGAAAGCTTCAGCTTCCGATCGCGGAGGTGCTCGGCCGGCTGACCGCCCTGGAGCTCGACGGAGCCGTCAAACGCCAGCAAGGTGGGTACATAAGGGCGTTGCGCCGGGGCAAAGATCGGGCGTAGGATGCCCGCCACTCGGCTGTAGTCCGCCCTGCGTCCGAAGCTGCGGCGGAACAAAGACCCGGGATTGGGAATAAAGAGAAAGCTGTGCCAGAAGGTCTGATCATCGTCGAGTCGCCTGCCAAGGCCAAGACGCTGAAGCGGTTCCTGGGGGACCGTTTCGACGTCCGGGCTTCCATGGGCCACGTCCGCGACCTGCCTGAAAAGGAGATGGGCGTGGAGGTCGACGACGGCTTCAAACCGCACTACGAGGTCGTGGAGAGCCGGCGCAAGACGATCAACGAGCTGAAAGCGGCCGCCAAGGGCGAGCGCGAGGTCATCCTCGCCTCCGACCCCGACCGCGAAGGGGAGGCCATCGCGTGGCACCTGGCAGAGGTATTGAAGCTGCGCGACCCGAAGAGGATCGAGTTCCACGAGATCACCTCCGACGCCGTGCGCCGCGCGCTCGAGTCGCCTCGCGAGATCGACATGAGGCTGGTCAACGCGCAGCAGGCCCGCCGCGTCGTCGACCGGCTCGTCGGCTTCCGGCTGAGCCCGTTCCTGTGGGCCAAGGTGCAGAAGGGGATTGGCGCCGGGCGCGTCTCGTCCGTCGCGCTTCGCCTCGTGGTCGACCGCGAGGACGAGATTCGGAAGTTCGTCGCCGTCGAGTCGTGGACGATCGATGTCGAGCTGGCCAAGACTGGCGCCGAGAACCACTTCCTGGCTCGCCTCAACCGCCCGCTCGAGTCCGCCCCCGGCGAGACCGACGCGAAGTTCGAGATCCACAACGAGGCCGAGGCGCAGGACATCGTGCGCAGGCTGGAAGGCGCGACCTATCGCGTCACCGGCGTCGAGCAGAAGCGCCGCACCAAGAGCTCGAACCCGCCGTACATCACGTCCACGCTGCAGCAGGACGCCTCCAGCCGGCTGCGGATGCGGCCGTTCGCCGCCATGCGGGTGGCCCAGCAGCTCTACGAAGGTGTGGAACTCGGCGCCGAGGGCCCGACCGGTCTCATCACCTACATGCGCACCGACTCGACCCGGATCTCAGCCGACGCCGACTCGAAGGTGAAGGGTTGGATCAAGCAGCTGCACGGCGAGAAATACCTCGGCGTGGCGCGCGCCGCCAAGGCGACCCCGGGCGCGCAGGACGCCCACGAGGCGATCCGGCCGACCGACGTCAACCGGACTCCGGAGTCGATCCGCGGGCACCTGAGCGCCGACCAGTACAAGCTCTACGACCTCATCTGGCGCCGGTTCGTGGCGAGCCGGATGGCGCCGGCCGCCTACGACCAGACCCAGGTCGAGATCGAAGGTGGGGGCCACGTCTTCCGCGCCAACGGTTCAGTGCTGGCGTTCGACGGCTTCTACAAGGTGTGGGGGCGGGAAGAAAACGGCGAGAACGAGTTGCCCGCGTTGACGCAGGCGGAGGACCTCGATTACCACGGCATCAAGCCGGAGCAGCACTTCACGCAGCCACCTCCGCGCTACACGGAGGCGACTCTGATCAAGGAGCTCGAGCAGCGCGGCATCGGCCGCCCGTCGACGTACGCCCCGATCGTGCAGACGATCACCAAGGCCCACGGATACGTGGAGATCAAGGACCGCCGGCTTTACCCGACGCGCGTGGGCGAGGCGGTCAACACGTTGATGGTCGACCACTTCAAGACGATCTCCGACGACCAGTACACCTCGCAGCTCGAGCAGCGTCTCGACCAGGTGGAGAGCGGAAGCCAGGAATGGGTGCCGGTCGTCAAGGACTTCTATGGCCCGCTGCAGCGCATGCTCAGCGCCGCGGAGGAAGCGACGCCGACCGACACGGACGAGGTTTGCCCGCTGTGCAACGAGGGGCACCTCGTGCGCAAGGCGAGCCGCTTCGGCCCGTTCATGGGCTGCTCCCGATACCCGAAGTGCAAGTTCCGTCGCGCCCTCACGCCGGAGGGCGAGCCGCCGGAGCCCAAGCTGCTGGACGAGCCTTGCCCGACCTGCGGCCGCCCGCTGCAGCTGCGAACCGGCCGCTACGGAGAGTTCGTCGGCTGCTCGGGGTATCCGGAGTGCAAGTACATCAAGCGGGACGCGTCGCAAGCGGAGTCGAAGCTGACGGGTGAGAAGTGCCCGCAGTGTGGAGAGGGGCAGCTCGTCGAACGCACCGGCCGCTACGGCCCGTTCGTCGCTTGCTCGAGATATCCGGACTGCAACTACCGGGCCAACATCGGCAAGGACGGGAAGCCGCGACAGGGCCCGAAGGTTCTCGACGAGCCGTGCCCCATCTGCGGCAAGCCGCTGGTCGAGCGCCGGGGACGCTTCGGGGCCTTCAAGTCCTGCTCCGACTACCCGAAATGCCCGGGCCCGAAGGGCGTCGCCGGGCGCGCGCAGACAAGCAAGAAGACCGAAAAGGTCGAGAAGGCCGTCGAAGCTTAGATTTCCGAGCTCTGGGTATACTCCTAACGCCAATCCCGTCGGATTGAGTTAGCACGCCCGGGCCAACGCCCCTGTCCTTCCCGATTCGAAGGCCGGATCCCGAGCGGAAGAAGAACAGGGAGGCAAATCAGCGTGGCTCAAGTGACCTTGAAACAGCTGCTGGAAGCTGGCGTCCACTTTGGGCACCAGACCAGCCGCTGGAACCCGAAGATGAAGACCTACATCTTCACCGCTCGCAACGGCATCCACATCATCGACCTGCAGAAGACCGTGCGGCTGCTCGACGACGCATGGGACTTCACCCGCAACGTCGCCGCCAGTGGGCGCCCCGTGCTGTTCGTGGGCACCAAGAAGCAGGCCCAGGAGACCATCCAGACAGAGGCCGCACGCTGCGGCATGTACTTCGTCAACCGCCGCTGGATGGGCGGCATGCTGACCAACTTCAGCACCGTCAAGAAGAGGATCGAGCGGCTGCAGGAGCTGCGCAAGATGCAGCAGGAAGGCCAGTTCGAGCAGATGCCGAAGAAGGAGGCCAAGCGCCTCACGGACGAGCTCGACCGGCTGATGTTCCACTTCGACGGAATCGCCGACATGAAGCGCTTGCCGGGCGCCCTGTACGTCGTCGACCCGCGCAAGGAGCACATTGCGGTCACGGAAGCGAATCGATTGAAGATCCCGGTGGTTGCGATCACCGACTCCAACTGCGACCCCGACCTCATCACATACGTGATCCCCGGCAACGACGACGCGATTCGCGCGGTGAAGCTGCTCACCGGCAAGATCGCCGACGCCTGCCAGGAAGGACGCCAGGAGGCGGCCGCTCGCGGCGAGATCCTGCCCGAGGTCGAGGAGCGGGAGTTCCTTGAGACGCCTCGCTACGAGGAGATCGAGGAGTACCTCGAGGACGAGGAGGACTACCTGCCGACCGTCTCGGAGGAGGAGTTCAGCCGCACGGCCGGCGACGAGGAGGCGGCTCGCTAGTGGTGAGCGTTCCAATGGAGCTGATCAAGCAACTTCGCGAGCTCTCCGGCGCCGGCATGATGGACTGCAAGAACGCCCTCGAAGAGGCGGCGGGTGACATCAACAAGGCGTTCACGATCCTCAGGGAGAAGGGCATCGCAAGGGCCAGCAAGCGCGCGGGGCGGGCGACCGGCCAGGGCGTGGTGGAGTCGTACCTGCATAGCCCCACGCCGGACTTTCCGCCCCAGGTCGGCGTGCTGATCGAGGTGAACTGCGAGACCGACTTCGTCGCCAAGAGCCCCGACTTTCGCAAGGTGGCCAGGGAGCTCGCGCTCCAGGTCGCCGGCTATGAGCCGCGCTGGGTGTCGCGTGACGATGTGCCGGACGACGTGCTGGTCACGGAGCGCGAGGTGTACGAAGCCAAGGCGCGCCAGGACGGCAAGCCGGAGCAGGTGATCCCGAGAATCGTGGAGGGTCAGATCGAGGCTTTCCTCAAGCAGAGCTGCCTGCTGGAGCAGGACTACTTCCGCGAGCCCGGGCACACGGTGAGTGAGTTCATCGCCGAGAACATCTCCAAGCTGCAAGAGAACATCACGGTTCGCAGGTTCGCGCGATTTA
>WNGO01005953.1_pt1 | contig 20092 bp, 15 predicted proteins | sample 5400511 | NCBI WGS metagenome assembly WNGO01 (sample SAMN13153380, study PRJNA577476) | soil metagenome | isolation source: 20 cm soil or saprolite under Garry oak tree replicate 2 | place: USA:California | collected 2016-06-15 | reverse complement strand
TTTCTGGGTGCGACAAAAGGTGGTACCTTTACCGACGCGGGTCAGTCTTATCGACGGGATCGATGCCCACACGCGGATTCCCGACCTCCAAGCAACCGCCATCCAGCGTTGCTTGTACCACAGACTGACCCGTCTCCTCAGACCAGCCCGCTGAACTCTATTTTCATGCGTGGTGGTGCGCCAACGGCGCATGAAGTCTTATTGGAAACTGGCTCACCGCGGCACAACCACATGGTAGAAGTTTCCCCCCCGCGCGGATAGAATAGAGATATGCGCGTGCGGGTGCTTTTCTTTGGACGGTTGAAAGACATCGTTGGCAAGTCGGAGGAGAATGCCGAACTCTCCGATGGCGCCCGCGTCGAGGATTTGTTTGCGCGCTATGGGCGGAGTTTTCCCGAGCTTGCGCTGTTCCGGTCTTCCGTGGTGGCTTCGGTGAATCAGGAATTCGCCGAATGGCGCTCCCCGCTTTCCTCTGGGGACGAGGTTGCGTTTCTTCCTCCCGTTAGCGGAGGCGCTATTTCAGCGGGCGCCACAGTGGAGGAGAACCTATGCGCTCTCGTCCGGGAGCCAATTGAGACGGCCGAGATCGCTGCGAAACTCAAGGCGCCGCCCGATGGAGCGGTCGTCGTGTTTGAAGGCATCGTGCGCAATCACTCCGGCAATCGGGCAACGCTCTACCTGGAGTACGAAGCCTACGAGGCAATGGCCATCGCCAAAATGCGCGAGATCGGTGCACAGATGCGCGAAAAATTCTCCATCCGTCGTTTCGCGATGATTCACCGGCTTGGGCGGCTCGAAATCGGCGAAACCTCGGTACTCATCGCGGTCTGCTCAGCGCATCGCGCCGCCGCGTTCGATGCCTGCCGCTTCGGCATTGACACGCTCAAGAGCACCGTGCCGATCTGGAAGAAGGAGTTTTTCCGCGACGGCGCGGCATGGGCCGAAGGAGAAATTCCTTCCGCATAAGCAATCCTTTTCGCCCTGGCAGGAATCTAGTCTCATTGCGAATGATTCCTCAATACAACTACCCCAGAGGCATGGAGTGAGTGTGCCGGAACGGCGCTCCTGCATGCTGTACCGCTCGGCCCTTCCTTGCGTACTCGCTGGTGTATTGCTGCTGATTGCCGCCACAACCCAGGTGAGCGTCGAGGCGCGGCAGCACGCTGAACAGGACCAGCGCGGGCGCATCCGCGCCGAAGTCAATTTGGTTGGCACCCTCGCCAGCGTGCTCGACAGAGACGGCCGCCCCGCGCTCGACCTCGCGCAGGATCAGTTCGAGGTCTATGAAGAAGGCGTCAAGCAAAAGATAGAAATCTTCGAGCCGGAAACGCAGCAGCCTCTGGACCTCACCCTGATGATCGATTCGAGTCTGAGTGAAATAAAGGACCTCGAATTTGAGGCCGAGGCCGCCTCGCGCTTCATTCAGAAACTCGTGCGCCCCGGAGACCGTCTTGCACTTTATGAATTTGCCGACGCCGTAACTCAACTCGCGCCATTTTCCTCGAGCGTGCCCACGTTGCAAGCCGCGCTCAAACATATCGTACCGGGTGATGGCACGGCGCTATACGACGCGGTGTACCTGGGCTCGGAGGCCCTGGCGCGCAATCCCTCAGGCCGCCGTCGTGTGATTGTCCTCGTAACCGATGCAGGAGAAACGACCAGCCGTGCGGACTTTGAGACCGCGCGGCGGGCCGCTCTTCGCGCTGACGCACTCATTTACACGATCGTCGTGCGCGTCGTGAAAAACGAGGGAGGCCGCAACACGGCCGGAGAGCATGCGCTCGAGACCATTGCGGATTCGACCGGGGGCGCGACTTATTTCCCGAACACCACCGGCGAACTCGGGGAAATGTTCGACCGCATCGACCGGGAACTTCGCACGCAATACCGCCTGGGCTACTATCCCAATCCACGTCCTCCCGACGGCACCTACCGCGCGCTCGAAGTACGCGTCCATTGCGAATGCAGGGTGCGCAGCCGAAAGGCATACTACACTGGCGGGCATCTTGACTAGAACCTATCCCACAAATGATCTTTGTGGGTCGCGGCTTCAGCCGCGATATTCGAGGGCCGAAAAACAAAGGCTTTAGCCGCTGAAGTCCTGTTAGGTTTGTTGCGGTACCCATTTGAAGAGCTTCCAGTCGCATCTGTCCTGCGGCGCAAACTTCTGGCATGATTCACACCTTAGACACATGAGCGGCATGAATCCATTTCTCGAAGTTGCCATCGAAGCGGCCCGCGAGGCGGGCGGCATCCTGATGACGGAATTTGCCCGCCCGGTGAGTATCAGCTACAAGGGCGAAGTCGACATCGTAACGCAGGCTGACCGGCGCTCCGAGCAGGCCATCGTGATGCGCCTGCGCACGCATTTCCCGAAACATGCCATTGTCGCCGAGGAGGGTGGAGGAACGGAAACCGAGTCACGGTTCCGCTGGCACGTGGATCCCCTCGACGGCACCACCAATTTCGCGCATGGATACCCGTGCTTTGCGGTTTCGATCGGGCTCGAAGAAGCAGGAGATTTAATCGCCGGCGTCATCTATCAACCGGTGAGCGGGGAACTGTTTACGGCTACTAAAGGCGAGGGCGCATACCTGAATCAGAAGAAAATCCACGTCTCTGCGATTGAAAAGCTCGCGACCAGCCTCCTCGTGACCGGGTTTCCGAGCGTAAAACGAGCGCAGAATCCGAACATCCACTTTTACTGGGATTTCACGTTACGGTCGCACGGAGTTCGGCGAGACGGATCGGCGGCGATGGACCTCGCGTCGGTTGCTTGCGGCCGATTCGAAGGATTTTGGGAGTTCGGCCTGCATTCGTGGGACACCGCTGCGGGCGTCCTGCTGGTCCGTGAGGCCGGCGGCATCGTAACTCGCTTCGACGGTCAACCGTACCAGCTTGGGGATCGAGAGCTCATGGCTTCAAACGGACGCGTCCATTCTGAAATGAAACAGATCGCCGCAGACATTGCCGAACGCTCCTCGACCCAAGCATCTCTCTAACTCCAGAGGTAAAGATTGGGCAACGAATTCGATCTCAAAACCCGCGTGTGACGTTTTGCACAAATGCTGGTAAAACGTTGCGTTGACCCGGTTTCCGGCCAGTGTTAGGCTCGGCAAGGTTAGGGTTTATCGACTGAGGGATGATGGGGAATAGTCTTACTTTTCCGGTACCGGGAAGGCCGAACCTCGGAGGCAGGCTTGAGCGTTGGCTGAGCCGGTGGCGCCGCGGAGGCATTGAGCACTACACGGCCGGTGAAACTGATTTCAAGGGTGAGCGATGGGCCTCGACCGAACGATTTGCCGTGAATGATGAGCGCATCTGGCTTGATGCCCTCCCCGAAGCATTCAGCGGCCTACGCGTGGTACAGATTTCAGATATCCATCACGGATTGTTTCTGCCACGGAAATGGCTCGCCGAAGCCGTGCAGCAAACCAATAGCCTCCAAGCTGATATCGTTGTGCTCACGGGGGACTTCGTCACCTATTCGCGCGCGAATATCGAACCTGCGGCAGAAATCTTGGGTCGCTTGCGTGCGAGATACGGGGTGCTCGCGGTCCTGGGAAACCATGATTTCCGGGTGGGGGCAGATGCTGTGACCTCCGCATTGAGACGCAGGCGCATAGAAGTCCTTCGCAATCAGCATGTTACAATGCAATTTGGCGGCGCGTCCCTGTATGTGGCCGGAGTGGATGACTACGGCTATGGCGCTGATGTTCGACGTGCGGTGCGAGGCATCCCGCGCGATGCAGCGATTGTCTTGCTCGCCCACAATCCCCGCATCATTTCGCTTGCTTCCCGGCATGGAGTGAGCCTGGTCCTCGCTGGTCATACCCACGGAGGCCAAGTTAACCTGCCGCTTCTTGGAACTGTTTATGGCCGCTCCCCGGAGCGTCTGCGATACAAGATTGGGTGGGACCGGCTGGGGACGACACAAATCTATGTCAGCCGGGGAATTGGCACGATCGTATTGCCGTGGCGGTTACGCTGCCCGGCAGAGATTACCCGCCTCGAGCTCCTGCCCGGAACTTCCGAAAGTTCCCGTCAAGCACCCGCGGACGGGTGCGGGCTCAATTTTTATGCTGGAACGCCCCTGCCTGGCCGGGGCATGTCCCCCGCCGGAAACTGATCCCCCAAAAGCATGCGCGTCGTTGATCTCATCCGCCGCAAGCGAGACTCTGGCGAACTGACTCGCAAGGAAATCGAAGAACTGATCGCAGCGTATACCCGCGGCGATATCCCGGACTACCAGATGTCGGCATGGCTGATGGCCGTCGTGCTGCGAGGCATGACCCGCCCGGAAATTGCCGCGCTGACCGAAGCGATGCTTCACTCGGGGAGCGTCCTCGATTTTTCCGGCCTGCCGGGCGCAAAGGTGGACAAGCATTCGACCGGTGGCGTGGGTGATAAGACCTCCCTGGTGATTGCTCCCATCGTCGCCGCCGGTGGCGTGAAAGTGCCGATGATCAGCGGGCGCGGCCTGGGTCACAGCGGCGGCACGCTCGATAAGCTCGAATCCATTCCCGGTTTCAACGTCAATTTATCCCTGGCTGATTTCCGGCGCGTGCTGGAGACATGCGGCTGCGCTCTGATAGGGCAGACGGCTGAAATCGCGCCCGCGGATAAGAAGATTTACGCACTGCGGGACGTCACCGGCACTGTCGAGAGCCCGGCGCTGATCTGCGCGTCCATCATGAGTAAGAAGCTAGCCGAGGGAATTGACGCGCTGGTGCTCGATGTGAAGACCGGGTCCGGCGCCTTCATGAAGAAAATTGAGGACGCAGCAAATCTGGCGGAGTTGCTCGTCGAAACCGGCAAGCGCATGGGGAAGAATGTGGTTGCGCTGCTGACCGACATGAACCAGCCTCTGGGCCGCAAGGCAGGTAACGCCATGGAGGTTGCCGAGTCGATCGAAGTGCTGAGCGGCACAGGCCCTGCCGACCTGCGTGAGTTGTGCCTGGAACTCGCGGCATGGATGTTCTTCCTGGGTGAGCGCGTGAAAACCGTGGAAGAAGGGAAGAGACTCTCCTCGGACTTGATCGCATCCGGGCACGCGCGGGAAAAATTCCGGGAAATCGTGGGTCTGCAAGGGGGAGACATAGGGGTGATCGATGATCCCCGGCGGCTGCCACATGCACGGCAAACGATTGAGGTGACCAGCCCAATCGACGGATTCATCGCCGCGACGCAATGCGAACAATTGGGCGTGGCATGCGTGGTGCTGGGCGGCGGCCGTGAGAAGAAGGAAGACACAATCGATCCGGCCGTAGGGCTCGAGTTTCACAAACGCATTGGAGACGCCGTGAAACGCGGCGAACCGCTCTGTACGCTGCATTACAACGCAGCAGGGCGCCTTGCGGAAGCACGACGCTTGGTCGAGACGGCCTATCAGATCGCCACGGAAAAGCCGAAGGCGATCCCGCCGCTGATACATCGAGTGATTGGCGCATAGAATAGACCTCATTCAATTTCCTCATGCCACGTTATTCCGCGCCATGCTAATGTGACGGTCATTTCCCAGACGGCGCAGGGGCGCGAGGAGGCAGCGGATGGCGCGATTCACGGGCGTGCTCGGATTGCTCACGATGCTGGCGTTGGGGTACTTGTTTTCCACCAATCGCCGCGCCATCAAGGTGAAAACAGTGGCGTGGGGGCTGGGGCTGCAGATCACGTTCGCGTTTCTCGTGTTCTATTGGACATTTGGGCAGCAGCTTTTTTTTCGCGCGGGCAATGCTGTAAACAAGCTGCTGGCGTACGCGTTTGAAGGATCTTTTTTTGTGTTTGGCGAACTGGGGAAGCAGCATTCCTCGATCGGTTTCATCTTCGCGTTTCAGGTTCTTCCGACGATTATTTTCATCGCCTCGCTTTTTGCACTCTTGTACTACCTCGGTGTGATGCAAGTCATCATCCGCGGCGCGGCCTGGGTGATGCAGCGCGTGATGGGCGCGAGCGGCGCCGAATCTCTAAATGTCGCGGCCAGCATTTTTATGGGGCAGACCGAAGCGCCGCTGACCATCCGCCCGTTCCTTCCAGATCTGACGCAGTCCGAACTGATGACGATCATGACCAGCGGCATGGCGCACGTTTCGGGCGGAATTATGGCGGCGTATATCGCGTTCGGAGTAGAGGCGCGACACCTGCTAACGGCGGTCATCATGACGGCGCCAGGCACTCTGCTTATCTCAAAAATGCTGGTTCCTGAAACCGAGCAGCCGAAAACCATGGGCACCGTGCGCATGGAAAATGTGGAACGCGATTCAAACTTTCTCGCGGCCATTGCGCGCGGGACAGGCGAAGGATTGGGGATGGCGATCAATGTGGGGGCCATGCTGATCGCATTCCTGGCGCTGATTGCTCTGACCAATGGGATCATGGGCGGCGTTCACAACTGGCTGGGCGGGCACGGCGTACTGTGGTTCCCCACGAGCCTGCAACAGATCTTCGGCTGGGCCTTCGCGCCGGTTGCGTGGATCATCGGAGTGCCTTGGCGCGATTGCGTGCAAATCGGAAACCTGCTGGGCACGCGCATGGTCGTCAACGAACTGGTGGCGTTTTCCTTTCTCGGCCCGATGAAAGGAACGCTCGATCCGCGATCGTTCACGATTGCGACATTCGCGCTATGCGGGTTCGCGAACTTCAGTTCGATCGGCATGCAGATCGGGGGAATCGGCGCGCTGGCGCCGAATCAAAAATCGCAACTCGCGAAATTCGGCATTCGCGCAATGCTCGCGGGAACCATGGCGAACTTGATGTCAGCTTCCATTGTGGGGATGTTTCTGAAATGAGCCTATCCCGAACGGCGAAGACGAAGCCGAGCCAGGATTTTGTGCGCGCCGAACGCGCCGCCAAATTCATCTTGGCAAAAACAAAACTGCGGCCGCGCATTGGCTTGGTGCTCGGAAGCGGACTGGGCGCGTTCGCGAACGAGTTGGCCGGCGCTGCGCGAATTGACTACAAGAAAATTCCGCACTTTCCGCGGTCCACTGCGATCGGTCACGCGGGGCGCATGGTGATCGGTAAGGTGGGAGACGTTCCGGTGGCCGCGATGCAAGGCCGTGTGCATTTCTATGAAGGCTACGCGCAACGCGAAGTGATTTTTCCGATGCGCGTGATGGCCCGGATGGGAATCCATGCGGTGCTCATCACCAACGCCGCGGGCGGGATCAATCTCGAATTCAAGCAAGGATGCCTGGTGGTTCTGCGCGACCACATCAATCTCCAGGGGACCAACCCATTGATCGGACCCAACGAAGAGCGTTTCGGCGTGCGCTTCCCGGATATGACCCAGGTCTACTGGAAACCCTATCAGGATGTGGCGCTGCGGGAGGGGAATCGGCTTGGCGTCGAAATGGCCCAGGGCGTCTATGCGGCGCTGACCGGACCGAGTTACGAAACGCCCGCCGAGATTCGCTACCTGCGCGTGATTGGCGCGGACCTGGTTGGAATGTCGACCGTGCCCGAAGTGATTGCCGCGGCGCATCTGGGAATCCGCGTGTTGGGAATCTCCTGCGTCACGAACATGGCCGCGGGAATACTCGACCAGCCGATCACTACTGAGGAAGTCCTCGAAACCGGTGAGCGCGTGAAAGCGGATTTCGTGGCGCTGCTGCGCGCCGTCATCCCGCGCATGAACGAGGACCTGCCATGAGCGAGCACGACGCGCTGATTGCCGCGGCGCGGACCGCGCGCGAACACGCGCATGCGCCGTACTCGAATTTCCGCGTGGGCGCGCGACGCGGAAGTCGTTCTCGCGAATCTCAAGGGGAAAGTCGAACTGTACCGGATGTCGGCCCTTTTCCCGAAGCCATTTGATCAATCTTTTTTGTAGGAATGGAAACCACGGATGAACACAGATGAACACTGATTCGGGAAAAGCCAAAGCTAAAGCTAAAGCCTAAACACAGAGAACACTGAGGTCACAGAGGGCACGGAGAATTCCCAGCGTAACGACGGCAGAAAAGAATTTGTCCTGAGTGAGATTCCTCCACAACCGGATTCGTATGACGGGGTAGAATCAGCCAGCAATGCGAATCTCCTGTCTTTTGCGTGATCAGTGTTTATCTGCGTTCATCCGTGGCTTCAAACCGCATTAACCGGAATCCCGGTTCGCGGAGCGCTGGCGCTGAAGGCGGTTCGCGGAAGCGCGAAGGGTGTCCGGAACGTTCTTATTGGTCGTCAGGATTTTGAGGTCTTGGGGAGTGATGGTCGGGAGCAAGTGAAGCGAAACCTGGAGCGGCGTCTTGGGATTGTTTATTAAAGCCTTAGTAACTGTATAGTTCTTCCGGAATTTCCGGTGGGACGCAATCAAGCGCAGCGTTTCGTCGCTCACGCTGGTCATGCCGGCAAAACTCTCAACTTCCCGGGCTGTGAGTTGAGGGGATTGCAGCACCGCACGTTGGACGACTTTGCAGGAGTCGCGAATGAGCACGCCGCGCGCTTCGCGGGTCCCCTTCATCGCCATCTGCACGCGTTCGACCACGCGCAAGCGGGAAATCTTCTGCAGAAGTGTCTCGCGCTTGGCCGCGTCAGGCTCGGCAATTTCCGCGGCCTCCAGCAACGCCTCGATGCCTTCTGGTTCCTCTCGCTGCAGCTCCAGAAGCTGGTCGTGCTGTTCCGCGTTCACGACCGAGGATTCGATCAACGCCGCGACCAATGCGGGAGATGTGCTCAACCGATCGAGATCTTCGAACAGGTCCTGGACGGCAGTGACCGACAGATAACGCACGACGGGCCTGAGCACTTCGATTGGACAGGTGGGATTCTTCGCCAGCGCGTCGGCTACCCCCGGCCGTCGCGAAAATTCCGCGGCGCAGTAGGCGAACATCTCTGGCGCCGCATCGGTGCGGGCGAGCGCAGCCATTACATTGGCAAGCGGCTGCGTCAGCAGGGTTCCCGCTGCCTTCTCGCGAACTATTTCATCGGAGTCGGCGGCGAGAAGTGTGAGGATTTCTATGCGCTCTTCGGGTGGGAGCGAAGCAGCGCCGGTACAAATAGCAATCTTGCGCTCCTGGGTCGAGAGACCCGAGCGAATCTCTTCGCGCAACACGTCGCTAATTGCCGCCTCCGGCGGTCCCTTTCAAGGACTCGCGAGTGAGCGTGGCTTTGCCCTCATGACCTGGCGGGCCCATCGGAGCCAGAATCTTTCCGTTTAGTTCGAGCAGCAAGGCTCCCGCATCGTCGGCCGAGATATGGATCTTATCCCGCGCGGTGAAGATGCGGTCCTCGCCGGCTTTCATGGTTCCTTCGAAAACGCGATGGGTATCGGCTTCCACGGTAACGCGCGTTGTCGCGCCCGCTTCCACCTTGAGTTTGAATGGCACGCTGGCATCCGGGGATTTTGGATCGGCTCCGGGCGCGAGTGGCGGATTTGCGCCGCGTGGCACTCCCGTCGAGTCTGGGGCAGGAGTCGGCACCGGCTCGATGGAAACAGGAACAGGCCCGGTCCCCGAGGACAACGCAGTCTGCACCGGAGATGACTTAGCACTCTCAGCGGCAATCTGCGGGGCCCGCCGGGATGCGCGCCAGGCAAAAATGCGCCGCACGGCGAAAAATCCTCCCGATGCTAGCACGAGGACGACTACCGCTGCGAGGATCCAGGCGAGCCAGGGCTGCTCCGGGGTTACTGCCGGCGGGCTGCCCGTCCACACCGGAACCGTGGGACGATCTCCTGCCGCCGCGGCATATTCCGCGACGATGTTTTCCTCATCGAGCCCCAGATACCGCGCCACGGCGCGCACGAAGCCGCGGTTGAATACGCCACCGGGCAATAGACCCCATTGTTCCTCCTCGATCGCCGTGAGAAATCGCGTGGCGATGCGAGTGGCAGCTGAGATCTCGTCGAGCGACACACCGCGCATTTCTCGTTCGCGTTTCAGGTGTTCGCCGAAAGTACCAAGGGTCATTTTTTCGTCTTTTCGCCAGTCCAACCGAATATAGGCGGGTGCCGCGGGGGTGTCAATCTCGATGGGTGGACGCACCCCGAGCTCCGGTTGGCGCGGACCTCACCAATCGGAAACAGATTCGCAACTCGGCGTTGCGCAGCAAGAAAAGAGTTGACTATAATTATAAAGCCCCCTGCCCTCCGCGGAACGGCGGGTGACCCCATGGCGAATCTGGACCAAAGGCGTCAAGTGAACAATACACAGGATTTCAGCGGTGTCGAGCGGCGTCGCAGCACTGCCGCACGAGGCGAGCAGCGCGAAGCGGGCGAAATAGCGGTTTTCCACGAACTGGGCAAGGCTCTTACCTCCTCCCTGCAGCTCGATCAGGTTCTGCGCACGATCATGGAGAAAATCGATGAGTTCCTGCGTCCGGACACCTGGTCGCTCTTGCTCGTCGACGAAATGAAACAAGAGCTTTATTTTGAGCTGGCGGTCGGAAAGGGTGCGCAGGCGCTGAAGGATGTGCGTATCAAGATGGGGCAGGGAATTGCCGGCTGGGTGGCGCAGAACGATGAAGCCGTGATCGTGCCCGACGTAAGCCAGGACACCAGGTTCTTCTCCAAGGTGGATGAAAAGACAAAGATGGAGACGCGGTCGATCGTGGCCGTGCCCGTGCGCTACCGCGACCATTGCCTGGGCGTTATCGAACTGATCAACTGCGTTGGAAGGGAAGGCTTCCAGGAGCGCGACTTGGCGCTGCTCGAAGCTCTGGCGGATTTCGCGGCGATCGCTCTCGAAAACGCGCGGCATGTCAAGCGCATCCACGAGCTGACCATCACCGACGACTGCACGAATCTTTACAACGCGCGGCACATGGATTTCATCCTCGAGACGGAAATTTATCGTTCGCAGCGCTACGGGTACGAATTCTCCTTGGTGTTCATCGATCTCGATCACTTCAAGAACGTTAACGATACGCACGGCCACTTGGTTGGATCGAAGCTGCTTGCCGAAGTGGGGTCAATGGTCAAAACCGCCTGCCGCCGGATTGATTTTGCATTCCGCTACGGTGGCGATGAGTTCGTGATTGTGCTGCCCCAGGCGTCAAAGGAAAACGCCTACGTGGTGGCCAGGCGCCTGCATCGGATGATCGGGGAAACCTCCTGGCTGATTTCCGAAGGGCTGGACATTCATTTCACGGCGAGCATCGGCGTCGCTTCGTATCCATCGGATGCAAAAAGCAAGGTCGAACTGCTGCATCTGGCCGATGAAGCGATGTACCTGGTGAAGAATACGACCCGCAATGGCGTAGCCGCCGCTCAAGTAGGCGCCTTGCCTGCTCTTTAGATGGGCGCAAAATCGATTTCCACAGAAATGCGCAGGCGCACTCCCGCATTATCTTGATTCACTCTATGTCCAACGAAGCACTGGGGATGATCGAAACCAAAGGCCTGGTGGGCTCGATTGAAGCTGCCGACGCCATGGTCAAGGCCGCCAACGTCATCCTGATCGGCAAGGAATATATCGGCTCTGGCTACGTCACGGTGATGGTGCGTGGTGACGTGGGCGCGGTAAAAGCCGCGACGGATGCTGGCGCAGCCGCCGCGCGCCGCGTCGGCGAACTCGTTTCCGTGCACGTAATTCCGCGTCCGCATGAGCATGTGGAAAAGATTTTGCCCGGGGGCGGTGCCGCGCCAGGAGTAAAGAAGTAAATACGAAGCCGCCTCATCGGCAACGGAAAAAAGCGGAGAATATCATTCTGAGCGCCGATTTTGTGCGAAGAATCCCTCTTAGTCTTTTGTTTTGAATCGGGAGAGATTCTTCGTTTCACTCAGAATGCCAACCAAATCACTTTTTCCGCAACCTGTTCAGCCGCTGAAGTGAAGGTACAATGTTTTGAGCCTGCGCGACCGCGACCTCATCTCCATTCAGGAAGCCCGAGAACTGGTGGCCCGCGCCGTCGCTGCCCAGAAAAAATTCTCCGCATTTTCCCAGGAACAAGTGGACGCCGTGGTCGAGGCCTGCGCGAAAGCTGCCGCGGACAACGCGGAAGCTTTGGCGCGCATCGCGGTGGAAGAAACCGGTTACGGAAACGTTCCCGATAAAATCATCAAGAATACGCTGGCCGCGGTAGAAGTGCCGCGCGCCATTCGCGCCATGCGCACCGTTGGAGTTCTCCGCGAGGACCGCGAAAAGGGGATCGTCGAGGTGGCCTCCCCTGTGGGTGTCGTCGCCGCTGTGATCCCTTGCACCAACCCGACGTCGACCGCGATTTACAAAACGCTGATTTCCATCAAGGCGCAGAATGCCATCGTGTTGAGTCCGCACCCGGCGGCCATCAAGTGCATTTGCCAGGCGGCGACGTTGCTCGATCGCGCCGCACTCACCGTGGGCGCTCCCGAGGGCCTGATCAACTGCATGCAGCACACCACGCTCGAGGGCACGCGCGAACTCATGCGCCAGTACGATGTCGGCGTGATTCTTGCGACGGGCGGAACGGGACTCGTCCGGGCGGCGTATAGCTCGGGCAAGCCGGCGTACGGTGTCGGGCCGGGGAATGTGCCAGCGTTCATCGAACGCACCGCGGACGTGCGCAAAGCCGTCGCCGACATTATTGCGGGAAAAACTTTTGACTACGGAACGATTTGCTCCTCCGAACAAGCGATTGTCGCGGAGGAGCCGGTCAGCGAACTGGCCCTCGAGGAATGCCGCCGTCAGGGCGCCTATTTCCTTTCGCCGGAAGAAATGGAAAAAGTCGGGCGCCTCTTGATTTTGCCGGGAACGCACACGCCGAATACGAAAATCGTGGGCCGCCCGGCGACAGTGATTGCGGAGATGGCCGGGATCACCGTGCGGCCCGCGACGCGCGTGCTGATCGCGCGGCTTGAGCCGGAACAAGTCGGACGCGAGTTTCCACTCTCGGCGGAGAAACTGTCACCGATCCTCGCATTCTATACTGCGCCGAATCTTGCCGCGGGCATCGCGCTCTGCCGGCGGCTGCTCGAATTCGGCGGCCTCGGGCACACCTGCTCGATTCATTCGCAGAATCGCGCCGCCATACTCGAATTCGGCGCGGCGATGCCCGCGTTTCGCGTGGTCGTGAACAGCGCTGCGGTGCACGGCTCCATCGGCTACTCGACGAACCTGTTTCCGGCGATGACGCTGGGCTGCGGCGCGCCTGGAGGCAACATCACATCAGATAATATCGGTCCGCAACACCTGATGAACATCAAGCGGATCGCCTGGGAGTCGCGTGGAATCGACCACCGCACAATCCCGGCGGATCAGCGCATGGCGGGAGCAACGCCTTTGGCCGAGCCGGAAGCCGTGCAAGCAAAGTCGAGTGTCGCACCAGTAGGACAGGCAGTCTTTACCCCGAGGGAGGTCAAGGGGCTGCCTGTCCCTCCAGTTGAGGCGGGAGTATCCACCGAAGGAGGACAGACAAGAGTGTCTGTCCTACCCGACCGCGCGGCGATCGCGCTCGTAGTCGAACACGTCATGGCCTCTCACGGAATCGCTCGCGGAAGCGGCGCCACCAAATCCGCGCCGGTGGCGAAGGAACTGCCGAGCCCTTCCGCCGTAGCCGCTGAAATTGCGGGCCGCCTTTTTGGAATTCCCGCGAAGCAGAAAAGTATAGCTGGGGACTCAGATTCGACGGGTCTTTCCAGCGCCGCCCGGAACTTGTCCCGACTCGGTCAGGAGGGCGGCACTCCAGACTCAAGTACACACCTGCCCGAGAGCGGGCGCGATACAACTCCTCTGCCAAAATCCGAAACGCCACCGAAGCCCGCTGTCGAAATTTCCCCCTTCGTCAGCGAAAACGACGTCCGCCGCGCGATGACGCGCAGCGAAAAAATCTTCATTGGCCCGAAGACAATTCTCACGCCCTCCGCGCGCGACCTGGGCATGGAACACGAAGTGTTCATCGAAACCGAGACGGGTTCCCTCCGGTAACTCGGCGCTGTCTTCCGCAAGATTTTGAATTCCGGATTTTAAAGTTTGGGTGCCCCATCCTCGCGTTTTGTGCGAGGGTGGGGTTTTTGACTTTAGTACTTAGGGGGTTGTGGCAACCAGAATCGATTCGCGACATAAGAAGTTGCAGCAACCGCCGCTCGGACGTCGCTATGGAAGTTCTTGCGTCGGAATAACTGTCGTTCCGTCACGAGTAAATTTGAATCGCAGGTTCCAGCTACTCAAGACCCCTCCGCCACCGATATTGGGCGGCTTAAATTTCCAATGCTCTGCGGCCTGCAACGCCGCGCGCGCGAAATATTTGCTCGGTCCACTCGATTCGAGTTGCGCATCTTCCACGTTTCCTGCTCGATCCACATCGACATTGACGGTGACCCTCACCGTCCCTCGAATCGTATTTCTTGCGCTCTCGAGGACATCGGGCAAGACTTGTTGAGCGACCTCACCGCGGATCACGGCGCCTGCCGGCAGCTTTGCCACTCTATTTGTTGGCTCCTCACGCGCAGTCTCGGGATGAACGGAGGTGGGCAGGGGAGTTGGGGCTTCCGAAATTGGCTCTTCTTCAATGACCTCCGGTTTGGAAACTTTGGTTGGGAGCTCGACCTGCGCCTGCGTTACCTGCTTCGGTGCAGGTGGAGCGGGCGGTTGCTCCAGCGCGACGGCGGGGACCGGCGGAGCCTCCGAATGACGGTGCGATAGCCTCGGCCAAGCCACAATTGCGGCCAGCACCAGGACAACGCCGGCTGTAACCGGAATACCGTACCCGTGGCGTTTCGCAAGGGGCCTTGACAGCCGCATAGCCTTCGGCTGTGGCGGACGCGCTGGTGCGCGGGGCTGAAGCAGCGGTGCGCGAACCTGGGGCGCTGGAGTGCGTTCCTGCAACCGGGCCGCGATCTGCACAACCGTCCATCGCTCCTGAGGGTCCCGAAGCAAGCAGTGACGCGCTATATCCAGGAAGGGCTCGGGCAAAGTCGGCGGCACCAACGGTTCCTGTTGTTTCGCTGCTCGGGTAGCGGGAAGGCTCTGCATCAAAGTCTCCACCAGAGTCATGCCGAGCGACCAAACATCACTTGCAGGTGACATTGCTTTAGAGCCTGCGATGGCTTCGGGAGCATTCTCTGGCGCGGCGTACGCGTCCGGTCCGCCAGAATGTTCCAGCGATTCACCCGCACGGCAAAGCCCATCACTTGATAGCTTCAATTGGTCGCCAATGGCCATGATGTTGATCGGCTTGATGTGGCCATGCACGAACTCTTTGCTGTGAAGGTAGGCAAGGACGTCCAGGACGGAATCGAGCATCTCTCGGGCTTCGGCAGGCGTGAGCGCCCGGCTGGGAAGAACCTGCGCAAGGTTTTCCTCGGCACACTCCATCACGACGTACAGCAGGGACTTGCCGCCAATCTCGCAGCGTCCCCTGTCAAAAAGTGAAATCAAGTGAGGATGGGACACGGGAATTCCCCGTTGGCTACCTGGCCCTCCCACTGTTTCCAGGCGTGGGACATAATTTGACTCCCGTGCGGGTATTGGCCGGGGGGTGAGCACTATTGTATGCACCCATCCAGCCCAGTGTGTCAACCGAATGCGAGCGGCGTGCCCATGAGGATAAGGCGAAAGGTTTAGGCCACGTAGCACGTGCCGTGCGCGGCATCCGGTAACTAGACGCAGACTTCCTTGTGATTTTGATTTCCGGGTTTTGAAGTTTGAGTGCCGAGATTTTGGCTGTTGAAGTTCGGGTATTGAGGTTTAGGGTGTTGAAGTTCGGGTATTGAGGTTTCGGGTGTTGAAGTTCGGGTGTTGAGGTTTTGGGTGTTGAAGTTCGGGTGTTGAGGTTTTGGATTTTGAAGTTCGGGTGTTGGGGTTTTGGGTGTTGAAGTTTTGATTTTCGTCCTCGTAAAACTGTCGTCACCAAAATCGATTCGCAGCACACGGAGGTGTTTCTAGAAAGGATTGCGTCGAACGCGCGCAACCGCCCACACCAACCTCGGGAGATGCGGTATACGCCGGCTCGCCCCTGTCAACGTTTCAATCCATTTGCTATCGATGGGAATCAAGCTAAAGCCCCGCCTTTGAAAAGCATCAAGGACGGGACACCCGCAAGTGGCTTAAGTCGAAATGGGGCGACAAACGATGGCGCACCCGGTCACCGCAACATACGTATAATAGGTGTTTAACATGTAACAAGATTATGGCGAAAACGGGGGACAAAATCGGTCGGAACGCTCGCTGCCCCTGCGGCAGTGGAGAAAAATACAAAAGATGTTGTCTGCCGAGGGAGGAGGCTGAACACATGCAAGTCAAGAACTCCCAACAGGTCTCCGCGCCACCTCTCAGCCAGGAAGTGCCTATATCCACATTTCCTGGAGAAGCCGCGACGATCACGATGGTACCTTTCTTCGCGCAAGGAGATGCCCGGAACACGGATAACCCGAAAGGAATGCCTGGCAAGTACCAGGTCACGATTGTGCTGGGCCGTCCTGGCCGGTTCGAAGTCGGAGAGAGGATGTATCATTTCTCCGACCGTCTCACCGGGAATTCGCACATCGCAATAACGCGCCCCGCTGTTGTGCCCCACGTTATGCCCGATGCTGTAGGTATCCGTATCCGATCCCGAACAGATGCGGGTGCTTTCATGTTTGACGGTAAGCCCAATGCGGACGGGTATCTCGGGAAACTGGTGTCAGAACCATTCAACGCGGGGAGCTTTGATGACGCCCTGAAGAAGGCTTATCACGCGGTCGCTCCGTCTCTCTCCAATTGGTCAGCTCACCTCGACGTACCAGTCTATGTTGCGCAGGTTGACGCGACCGAACTGCGGACTGGAGCCGCGAGCGCGCAGGTGTTTACACCTCCGCTAGAGACCACCTTAGCTGTCGAAGGTGAGCCGAAGCTCGAATCCGGGTTCCTGTACTATGCGGGCTTATATCGAGAGGCCTTAAATAGCAACAGCACTGCGTATCGATTTCTTTGCCTCTATAAGATTATTGAAGGCGTGCAAGTCCGAAGGTACCGTTTAGCTGCCGAGGCAAAAGCGTCACGACGGGAACCTCAACGCTTCGTGTTCGAGGAAGTTCCGGCTGAACCCTCGGCGTTGCCACCCTGGCTGAATGCTGTCTACAATTCGCGCGATTGGCCGAAATTGGCGCTCGACCAAGTGCTGCCCTTCGAAATTCGCGGAAGACGTTTTGGCCAGATCATTGAATCCAAGCTCATGCCACTACGAAATGAAATCGCCCACGGCATCCTCGATAGTGGCGAGCTCGGTATGTCGATTGACGACATGCTCAAACTCGAGCGAGTAAACCTATGGCTGCCCCTGACGAGAACAATCGCCCGACGCATGCTAAAGAACACTTTTCGAGATCAATTTCTGCTTCATTTGCCAGACCCGCCGCAGACTTAAGGGCAATAGGTTTTCGGATAACGCGGCTCTTCAGGATTCACTTGATGCGTTCAGCACAAGAATAGATCCCGCACGCAAAAAAGCGAGAGGCCGGAAATTGAACTGTCCGACCTCTCACCTTGAACTCTCAATTCAGCGGCACTACGGCACCAGCTTAAGCGTCTTTCCGGCGATTACTTCGATGCGCTCCTGATAAAACGAATGGCCGTCATGATCGCGCAGTTCGATGTTGTACGAGCCCGGCCGCAGGTGGAACGTTTTCAATTTTCCCACTGTTCCGGCGTAGCCCCCATCCACAAACACAGAGGCATCTTTCATTTTGGTGTCAAATTTGACGCCGCCTGTGACAGGACCGCGGTAATATCCATAGGGCGCGCCCCAGCCCGGACCATACCACGCTGGCCCATAGTAGTAGCCGGGCCCATAATAACCACCCGCGACGACGAACGGGCGAGCTGACGCAACCGGCACGATGCACACAACTGCCAAAAGTGCGATCATTGAGAGCTTCAAATATCGAGACATTGTTTTCTCCCTTCTAACCAAAACCATCCTTCACAAACCGCACTTATTTAATGCAGGAGTGGTGCCAAACGACCCGAGATTTTCGAGCCATCCTAACCATTTTATTTTCAGTGGCATGCACCTGGCAGCCCCGTTTCGCAATACCTGTGAAATCTATCCCGATGGTGATTTTGAAGCAGGTCTGGTGGTTTTCAACCAGCTTTCGGCGGGCGGCTGGACAAGAGTCGCTGCACTCGATGTTCAACAGCGAAGCAAAGTGAATTGAGCGTTGGTCGGCACTCGCCAAAACGAAATCGCCGGCCGAAGCGTCAGGCGTCTCACGACGCTACGCAAACATGCCGGCGATTCGATACTTGCTCGTTCGGCAAAATTCCACTGGGCTCCACGCTTCACTTACTGTGCCGGAGGTCACCTCTCCTTGGCGCTACTCGCGGGATCCAGCACGTTCTACGCCGAACAGGTCTGACATCACCTTGACGGTTGCGTCGCAAGCATGGTTCAGACACGGCAATCCGAGACCACCCTCGATCGACTTGAGCAGCGAGAAGTGCGTGTACGGCTGCATGCTCTTCACGCCGCTTACTCCGTAAAAGGTGCGTAAGAACCAGGTATATTGGGCTCACCTGACGCCGCAGTTGTCCGCTGCCGACGCGTCCCCTATACTCGGCTTCTAAGTGTATGAGGCACAGTCCCAAGGTTCGCTCCTATGCGCAATAGTGAAGCTCAACGGTACGCGCGGTGGTCGGCGGGTGCGGCGATCCTGCTGGCCGTTTTCGTGGCCGGGGAGTACCTGCGCGGTGTCTGGGTGGCCAAACAGGCGGCGAAAAAGGCGCCGCCGGCGGTTCCAGCCGCTGTCGAACAGCGCTCGAATGAATTTTCTTTTTCAAAGGTCGAAGGCCAGCGCACGATTTATACGGTGCGGGCGTCGCACACGACTGAATTCAAGGAGGGCAGCCGCAATCTTCTCGAAGACGTTTCCATCACCGTGTATGGGAAAAAGGGCGAGCGCAATGACACGCTCCGCACGCGCGCCTGTGATTTTATTTCTTCGACAGGGAAGATCGGTTGCGCGGGCGAAGTTCGAATCAATTTGCAAGCGGGCGGGGGTGCCGCGGCGAGCGCCAATGCCGTTCAAGTCGAGACATCGGGAGTTTCGTTTGATCGCGACACAGGACTGGCTCGGACCGATAAACAGGTAACATTCCGGTGGCCCGCGGGGGAAGGACACGCCGTGGGCGTGCAATACAATTCGAACGACGGAACGCTGCACTTGGACCACAATGTGGAAATGACATTGACGGTCCAGCTGCTTGGTCATACTCCCGGCGGGCTCCAAGTAGAGCCCACACCCGCCTCTGGTGGGCTCCAACTGGAGGCCGTACCCATTCCAGGAGCCGCGGAGCCGCAAGAAAAAGCCATTCATGTGACAGGCGACAGCATGTTATTTCGCCGCGACTCGCACACCGTGCAGATTCTGGGCGCTGTCCACGCGCTGCAGACCATACATGAGCTAACGGCGGAGAGTTTGCTCCTCGAGCTTGATGAGTCATTTCATGCACGGCGCTTGGTTGCCAGCGGTCATCCTCAAATGCGCGACTCGGGTGTCCAAGGCCCGATGGCGCTGGACGCGGATGAAATCTCCGCGGCACTCACGCCTGAAGGCTTGGTTGAGTCCGTTGTCGCGAACGGAAATGTCCATGGGAGCCGAAATTCATCCGCCGGTGAGGGTGTGATGGGGGCGGGGCGTGTTCAGGTGGAATTGGCGACCCGGCAGAACGTGCCTCGTCTCTTGACGGCGGGAGGCGGCGTCACAATTACGTCGCGAAGCGCAACGCCTGCTGGAGGAACGCGGCGCGTCGAAAGCGAGTCCCTCGAAATGCATTTTTCGGAAAGTTCCCGGCCGGGCCAAGCTTTGCTCGAAAGCGTGAACACGCTCGCTCCGGCACGCATCGAATGGCAAAACGTTGCTGCACCCGGCGGGTCAGCCGCCAACGGGAAGCCCGTCAAGCAGACGATGCGTATGCGCGGCCAGCAGATGAATCTTCAATTTGACGGCCAGAATCAACTGCAGCAGCTTGCGAGCTCGGGCGGCGTCGAAGTCACGCGCCAGCTCGGTGACGGTCCGGAAGAGTCCACGGCATCGCGCGAACTTACGGCGAAGTTTTCGAACACAGGTGAGTGGTCCACGGTGGACCAAACCGGCGACGTGCGCTTCCACGAAGGGCCCCGCACAGGGCAGGGCGACCGCGCCCACCTGGACCGAGGCACGAATACGGCCACGCTCACCGGATCGGTAATACTTTCGGACCCGACC
>WNGO01000760.1_pt1 | contig 20121 bp, 20 predicted proteins | sample 5400511 | NCBI WGS metagenome assembly WNGO01 (sample SAMN13153380, study PRJNA577476) | soil metagenome | isolation source: 20 cm soil or saprolite under Garry oak tree replicate 2 | place: USA:California | collected 2016-06-15 | reverse complement strand
GCAGCTTCGCCAGCCGCGAGGGCTTAAGAAGTTTGAGTGCCATAATTACTTCCATCCAGTACGCTGCCTCATCGCATTCTTCCTCGACAATGCCTAGTTTTGCGACGAAGTCAGCTCGCGACTTGGCGCGTGCCGCCGCGCGATAGTTTGCTCCGACGGAAGTTCCGGCGCGCAACAATTGCTGTCCAATTTCTCGAGCAGCGTCGCTTCTGGGCAAAAATCCACTGCGCGAACGACCCGAATTCCGAATTCAAAAGTACGCTCTCTGAGTTCTTGTGCTGTCATACGCATAGTTTGCAATCCGCAATTACAAGAATCCCTTCGCTCTCAACTTCTGCATGGCATTCCGTTCGTAATGGTCCTGCGCGCGGCCGGCGCGCTCAGTCGTCTTTGTTGCTTCCAGTTCGGCAATGATCTCGTCGATCGTCGAAGCAGTGCTCTCGATGGCTTGCGTGATGGGACTACAGCCCAACGACCGAAATCGTCTTCCGTTTCGAGCGAAATACATTTGTGGAACGGGAATGTTTTCCCGTTGTATGTAGCGCCAGATATCTACCTCGGTCCAATCGAGCAACGGTTGGATGCGAACATGTTCTCCTTTGGCGGCTGTGGTTACGAATTGGCTCCAGAATTCAGGAGGCTGATCCTTGTAGTCCCATTCAAACTGCGCGTTGCGCGGCGAAAAATATCGCTCCTTCGCGCGAGTTGGATCTTCGTCGCGCCGAATGCCCGTGATCAGCGCGTCCCATTTGTACTCTGCAAGCACCTGCTGCAAGGCTACGGTCTTTAACTCGTGTGTGACCGTTACGGGGTCGTGTGTCTCATAACCAATCCCACGGGCGCGGGCTTCGGTATTGATTTTGACGATGAGATTGAGGTTATGATGTTTCGTTGCCCATTCGCGGAATTCCAGCATTTCCGGGAATTCGTAGGTCGTGTCGATATGCAGAACCGGAAAGGGAACGCGGCCGAAGAAAGCCTTGCGCGCGAGCCAGACGAGAACGTTTGAATCCTTACCCATCGACCAGGGCATGGCGATATTTTTGAAAACGTGATACGCCTCGCGGAAAATAAAAATGCTTTGATTCTCGAGATCGTCGAGATGAGTGCGCTGGATATTGGTCATGTCTAGGTAGTGGCGGTTCTATACAATCGGCAGGCGTATGCTGCAAGAAAGGGAGAGCAAAGTTCCGAATCTCAAGTCCCAAATTTCAAGGAAATCCCAACCCTTCAATACTCAAATCAGTAATGCACTATTATTTTGGTATTTGGACCTTTGAAGTTTGTTTGGAACTTGGGGTTTGGGATTTGGAGCTTATTATTGGGTTGCGTGCTTAACGCCCAATCTTAACTTTTCTTATGTCGGAAACACGCGCGACAGCATACGATTCAAAGATCGAAGGGAACGTGATTTTTACGCGCTTCGATGCGGCCCTGAACTGGGTCCGCAAGAACTCGCTTTGGCCAATGCCGATGGGCCTGGCCTGTTGCGCGATCGAGTTAATGGCGGCAGCTGCATCGCGCTTCGATATTGCTCGATTCGGTGCCGAAGTGATGCGCTTTTCACCGCGGCAATGCGATGTGATGATTGTGGCGGGTACCGTTACCTACAAAATGGCGCTGGCGGTAAGACGAATTTACGAGCAAATGCCGGAGCCGAAGTGGGTGATTGCCATGGGCGCATGCGCTTCCACCGGCGGGATGTATCGCTCGTACGCCGTGTTGCAGGGAATCGATCAGCTTTTGCCAGTTGACGTTTATATTTCTGGTTGCCCGCCTCGTCCGGAGGCGCTGCTGGCGGGACTGATGAAATTGCAGGAGAAAATTTCCGGGGAACGCTCATTCAGAAATCAGAAACCGGAACTGGCAGAAAAGCTTGAGGAAGCGTTCGGATGATTGTCTGCGCGGGCATTCATAATTGTAGGGCAAGCGCGTCGCTTGCCACTAGCCACCCTGGCAGGCGGAGCGCCTGCCCGACAACAGCATAGCCGTGACTAGCCAAGACCTGCTCGATCCGTTAGGCGAAGCGTTTGGTCCGAAGATTCAGAATAAGACTGAATTCCGCGGCGAAACGACGTGCACAATTCCAGGCGGAGATCTCCGCGAGATCGCAGCGTTCTGCCGGGATCAATTTTCATTCGACTATTTGATCGACATCACAAGCATCGATAATTACGGAGGAGAACCGCGTTTCGAAATTGTTTATCATCTTTACTCGATGCCGCACGCAGTTCATCTGCGCTTAAAGTTAAAAGTTCCGGAAGACTCCGGCGCTGTGGATACGGTTTCCGACATTTGGCCGACGGCGAATTGGCACGAGCGCGAGATTTACGACATGATGGGAATCAGGTTTAACGGACATCCCGATCTCCGTCGTATTTTGATGTGGGACGACTACCCGTTCTTCCCGCTGCGAAAAGATTTCCCGCTCGAAGGACTTCCCAGCGAAATGCCCGATGTGGCTTTCACAAAAGTCACACCTTTGGAAGGCGGCCCCTTTGTTACTGTGCCGAGCACTGCGACCTCAAAAGACCGCGAACCGCGCGCTCGGCCACCGGAATTGTAAGTTCGACGCTGCGCGCCCGGCGGTCGCGCCCTAACCATTACGCGGCTGAGACCGGCGGAGCCGTTTCAGGTTTTCGCGTCGCGACCATAACGTCTGGGCGCAAACCTTCTTCGCGCGGAATGATGGTCGTCGTTTTTTGGCCTGGCTTCGGATAGGCAATCCGGCTATGCAGCATCATTAAGAGCGTGAATCGGAAACGCTCTGCGATGATTTTCAATTCGCCCAGCGTGAGATCGCAGTCGTCCAGCTGCCGGTCGCTAATGCGCTCCTCAATCAGCTCGTTTACGAGCGTTTCGATTTTTTGCGGCGTAGGTTTCTCCAGACTGCGTGAAGCGCTCTCGACGGTGTCAGCCAGACTCACGATGGCGCTTTCCTTTGTTTGAGGTTTCGGTCCGCCGTAACGAAAACTCTCTTCCTTCACGTCTGGAATATCGTCCTCGCGCAGCTTCATAATTTTGCCGCCAGCACGTGCATCTTCATGCTGCTGAAGCGCCCGTTGATAAAAATAACGGACGATTGATGTGCCGTGATGCTCCTGGATGATGTCAATGATGCGCTGATTCAGTCTGTATTTCAGGGCGAGATCAACGCCTTCCTTCACATGCGCGATGATGATCAACGCGCTCATCGTCGGCGCGAGGTCATCGTGCGGATTGCGTTCGAAGCTCATGTTCTCAGTGAAGTATTCCGGCTTCACCAATTTGCCCACGTCATGAAAATAAGCGCAGACGCGGCAAAGCGTGGCGTTTGCGCCGATCGCTTCCGCGGCGGCTTCGGCGAGATTGGCGACGACCAGGCTGTGGTGATATGTCCCCGGCGCTTCGATGGTCATGCGGCGCAGTAACGGGTGATTGAGATCGGACGCTTCTAGCCAGGAAATGTCCGTTGTGATTTGAAACAGGTTTTCGAGGATCGGCAGTGCGCCGCCAACCAGAGTCGCGGTCAAAATTCCATTACCGATCGCGAGCGCACTTTGATATCCAAGCATGCCCCAATCATTGGCCGTCGGATAAAACCAGCTGATTGGCCCGATTAAACCAAACGTCAGCGACAGTAACCAAATGGCGAGCCCAACGCAGAAACCAGCACGGACCAATTGGCCGCGCCGTCGCACCTGCAATGTAAGGGAAACTGCTGTAAACCCGCTGATTAGACTCGTTACCAGCAAGGGCGCGTCAATAGGACCAAAGAGGATGCTGCTCCATAGACTTACAAAAAATGCGGCGTACAGGCCATGATGACGGCCCAACAAAACGCTCAGCACAAGCGGTGCAAACGCATAGGGCATGATCAACCCCGCCATTTCAGGCTTCAAGAATCGATAACTGCCACTGTTACAAAGCACGAGCAGCAATTTGGTAACGGAAAGTTGCACCAGAATGACGCTAAAGATGAGAAGAATGCGCGAGCTTCGCGAAAAGCTCCTGGGCTGGTTGATCCAAAGCTGAGTAATCGCGGTGGCCAGGACCAGCAGCGCAATGACAAAATTCTTGGTCGGCTCAGGTTGCTGACCGCTAAAAACGAGAAACGCGAGGCCACCGACAAATACCGCAAAGATCACGACCTTGGTGTAAGGCGAGTATTCTAAATTGCGCTTTAGTTCGCTCCGCGCTCGGCGGCGCCGCATTTTCCGCGAGGCGAGGCCACGTCTGATGAGTCTTCCGCGTTTAAAGGAATCGAACATTTCTTTTTTACTTGCGTGACGCCGGCGCAGGCGATCGGTGCTGCTGGTAGGCGCCAATAATGGCACGGACCAATTCATGCCGCACAACGTCGCGCTCCGTAAAATACACAGTGGCGATGCCCGGGACATTTTTTAATGCCTGCAATGCTTCCACCACTCCGGAGCGCTTGTTCGCCGGCAAATCAATCTGCGTGACGTCGCCGGTCACCACGCATTTGGAATTCAAACCGATTCGCGTCAGCAACATGAACATCTGTTCGGTGGTTGTGTTTTGCGCTTCATCCAGGATGACAAAAGCATTACTCAAAGTGCGCCCGCGCATGTACGCCAGCGGAGCCACTTCAATGGTCTGCCGCGCAACCGCGCGCTCGATTTCCTCTGGTTCTAACATTTCACGCAGGGCGTCGTAAAGCGGCCGCAGGTATGGCGTGATCTTTTGTTCGAGGTCACCCGGGAGAAAACCGAGCGCTTCACCGGCTTCCACTGCGGGTCGGGTCAAAACAATGCGCGCGACCTGCTCCTTCTTGAGGGCCGCAACCGCCATGGCCACGGCGAGGTAAGTTTTTCCGGTGCCAGCCGGTCCGATTCCAAAAACAACATCGTGCTTTTGAATTGCCTCGACGTACGCCCGCTGATTCGCGCTTCGCGCTACAATCGGTGGTTTGCGCGACGAGGTGGTGATTTTCGTTGAAACAACGTCGCCAAGATTCTCATCGCGCTCTTCGGACACGGCCTTAAGCGCATAATTGAATTCGTGCTTTTGAATGTCCACCCCCTGCTGGCGGACCTTCTCGAGTTGCTCAAACACGTGCTGCGCTTTATCGACGCGGTTTGCGTCCCCTTCGAGTTTCACCCAGCCTTCGCGGGTGGTCACTTTCACGCCAAGCGAGTCCTCAAGGTTCTTCAAAAGCTTGATGTCGTTGGCGTAGAGCGACTGCAAAGCGCGCGGGCTCTCAAACTGGAGGGTGCGAGTTTCAGTCATCATCAATCCGTGGCATCAGCCTCTTGCAGACCGAGTATTGGCTGAGGCCAACGCCACTAAGCCTGATCTACCGGAATCCATATACCAGCGCCCAATGCGTGCGTTCCTCCGGCGATTCCTCCACGCTGACGATGATAAAGTAACTACCGGTAGTCTTTGGAATGATGTGCGCAGCCGCAAAATGGCCTTTCTCCCAGCTGTCTGGTTCCTCTGCCAGCTTTCCATCCGAATCGTAAATGTGAACGGACACCTTCGCCCGATCGGCTTCTGTTCCCAGCCAGAACCAATATTCGTTCCCTTTGAATAATTGTTGCCGGACCGCTTTCTTTTCGCCCGAAGCGAGGTCGCCTCCCCAGTAATCCTCGCGCACTTGAAATCCCTGTTTTACGTATGGTTCTGCTGCCTGAAGAGCAAACGACTGTGCATCATCCACTGAGGCAAAGCTGGCGCGCTGCATTATCACGAATGCCGCCAGCAGGGAGCTTGTGCGGAAAAGAATCTTTGCGAAACCGTTCATCGAAGCTTCCTAATCTCTCGTGACGATGCCGGTACCGAGCCGGGTCGTGATCTCGTTGACCTTCTTAACTGATTCGGCAGGAATATGAGCGTTGCCGACATCGATTAGAGGCTTTACCTCCCCAAGGGCCTCCCGAATCTGGTGAATGATCGGGAGGTTAAACTCGGGCATAGCCTTTAGTCTTGTCTGAAAATAAGCCAGGAGATCGGGCTGATGCAGAAGCTCGGCGCCATCAGTGGAAAAATGCTGTTTCACTACCGAGGTCAATACCTCCGTGCCACGCAGCCACCCGCCCAGACTCACGAGCTGCGATAATTTTTCATCGTGCACTTCGTTCATGGCCTGTTGCACGCTGTTTTGGGTTCGGTCCAGTTCCTGCCGGACATTTTCCCAATTTCGCTTATCTGCCGCCTCGATGATCGCCTTGGCATGTGGCGTGATCGAGTTTCCTACGCCAATCCCCTTTGCCAATGCCAGAACCCGCTGGCCAATATCCTTTACCGTCGGCGCGTCTTCAGCCTGCACCGCTATAAAACCATCGGCAATCACCGCCCCCAGTAAGAGGGCAATACGCGGACGCTCCGTGAAATTTGGTCCCTTGTCGCTGCGGACGTGTTCCTTCCAATTGACCGCACCCAGCTTGTTCAGCGCCCCGAAAATTTCGTTCGGCAACGGCACCACAACATCTTCCACAGTCATGGATAATTGGTTAATATTGATGTGCTGCGGTGCCTGGGCGCCATGCGCACACAGGGCAAGGCCACCTACCGCGGCTACACTTAACTTCAAATGTTTACTAAACAGAATCATTGGGAGCTTCGAATGTTGATTTCGGGTTCGTATTCAGGATTTAATGAAGCGAACTTTAAGCAAAACCGCTGCTGTACACAAATCCCTGCTCAAAACATTTTGAAGCCTCTGAACCGAAACAGTCCATCACCACTGCGGCGTCGCTGCCTGCGTTCCTTATGGATCTGACCCGGCTAGAGCAGATCCTCGACCGCGCATCTTCCAGGCGGATCACGGTAATCGGCGATCTGATGCTCGATGAATTTGTCTGGGGAAAGGTCGGCCGCATCTCGCCCGAGGCGCCGGTCCCGGTTGTGGAGGTGACCGGTGAATCATTTTACCCGGGAGGCGCAGCCAACGTCGCCCGCAACCTGCGCGAATTTGTGGACTGCGTTGCGATCATCGGTTTGCTGGGCAAAGACCGCAGCGGCCAGCATCTTCGCGAGTTATTGTCCGAACAAAAGATCGACACCTCTAATACAGTTGAAGAGGCAACCTTTCATACCATCGTTAAAACCCGCATCATTGCGCGCCAACAACAAGTTGTCCGTGTCGATCGCGAAAAGTTTGTCGGAACGTCGGCGGCCCAAATTGAAGGGGTCGTTGCCGCCGTGCGAAAAAATATTTCCGACATCGATGCAATTATTTTCGAAGACTATGGCAAGGGTTTCTTATCGACCGAACTGGTGTCGCAAATCGCAGACGCTGCGCGTTCAAGCCGCAAGATCGTCGCTGCGGATCCCAATCCCCGTAATTTGGTCGAGTGGCGGGGCCTGACAGTCATCAAGCCGAACCGCACTGAAGCTTTTCTCGCGGCAGGTATTCTCAGCTGCGATCCGGATATTGTTCCGTCCCAGGATACGGATCTGAAGCGCGCTGGCAAAACGTTGCTGAAAAAATGGGAAGCAGAAAATGTCCTCATCACTCTCGGCGAACAAGGCATGATGCTTTTCCAAAAGAAAAAAGCACCCCACTATATCCCAACCAAAGCAAGAGAGGTTTTCGACGTATCGGGCGCAGGTGATACGGCCATCGCTCTCTTTACTCTCGGCCTTGCCTGCGGAGCGACTCCGACCGAAGCGGCGGAAATCGCCAACTACGCGAGCGCAGTGGTCGTAAGCAAGCTTGGAACAGCGACTGTGACGCGCGATGAATTGATCGCCAGTTTCCGAGAGGATTCCGAAGGTGGTTAATGAATTGGCAACTGCCGTTTTTATCGATCGCGACGGCACGATCATCGAGGACGCGGATTATTGTTCACACCCAAAACAGGTGAAGATTTTTCCCGGCGTTCCCCAAGCATTACGGCGCTTAAAATCAAAGGGATTCAAAGTCATTGTTATTACGAACCAAAGCGGCATCGGTCGCGGCTTTTTCACCGTGGACGAATATCGCTCCGTCGAATCGGAAGTTTCGCGGCAACTGGGCCACGGCTTGATCGATGCAACTTATTTTTGTCCCGACGTACCGGGTCTACATTCCAGTCACCGCAAGCCATCGCCCGGCATGATTTTGCAAGCCGCGCGAGAACATCAAATCGATCTGGCGCGTTCGTTTTTTATTGGTGACAAGGAGATCGACGTCGAGTGCGGTCGCAACGCCGGTGTGCACACAATCCGGGTTCAAACTGGACTTGACTGCGACATCAGTGGCAGCACGGCGGACTGGACCGCAAAAGATTTCCCCGCCGCAGCGCAGCTCATTTTAGACGAACAGTCACGACCATCGATGTCTCAGCATGAGTAAAACGGTCGGAATTATTCCCGCCCGGTGGAATTCTACACGATTTCCAGGTAAACCACTGCATCTCATTGCTGGAAAGCCGCTTTTGAAACATGTATGGGAACGCTGCCTCCGGGCTAACAGGTTGGATTTAGTCGTCATTGCCACAGACGATATGCGGATCGCTTCCGCGGCGTTTGAGTGGGGTGCAGAGGTCGCGCTGACTTCGCCGAACCACTGCACCGGCACTAATCGAGTCGCCGAAGTGGCGAGGAAAACAAAGCAGTTCGCGTACGTCATTAATATCCAAGGCGACGAACCGCTGATCGACCCTCGCTTAATCAATAAGCTTGTCGAAAAATTGCGTTCCAATCGCAAAGTAGAAATCGTGACGGCTGCGCATCCATTCAAGGATCCGGCGGACGCTTTTTCTGCCCACCAGGTGAAAGTCGTTCTCGATCTTCGTGGCAACGCTCTTTATTTCTCTCGTGCGGCGATCCCGGCTCCAAAAAAAGACGGGCGCTCGTTGTTTCTTCGTCACCAGGGCGTTTATGGATTCCGGCGCGACACATTGCTCCAATTTGTAAAATGGAAACCGAGTCCTCTGGAGCGCGCTGAATCGCTCGAGCAATTGCGCGCACTGGAAAATGGTGTAACTGTTCATGTGCTCGTTACTGCTACAGGATCGCCCGGTATCGACACGCCAGAAGACGCAACGGCGCTGGAGCAAGCGCTTGCCCGCGCAAATCGGAGAATGAGCTCGTGAAATACATTTTCATCACTGGTGGCGTGATTAGTTCCCTGGGGAAGGGATTGACGGCGGCTTCACTCGGAACACTCCTCGAAGCGCGTGGTCTACGCGTTGTTCTCCAAAAATTTGATCCTTATCTGAACGTAGATCCCGGCACGATGAATCCTTTCCAGCACGGCGAGGTCTATGTGCTGGACGACGGCGCAGAAACCGATCTCGATCTCGGCCACTATGAACGCTTCACCAATTGCGTTCTCACGCGGCACAACAATCTCACCAGCGGCCAGGTGTACGAGTCGGTCATCTTGAAGGAACGCCGCGGCGACTATCTCGGTAAAACCGTGCAGGTGATTCCGCACGTCACCGATGTCATTAAAGGACGCATCCGTGAAATTTCAGACGAAAGCAAATACGACGTCGTGATCACGGAAATCGGGGGCACAACGGGCGACATCGAAGGGCTGCCGTTTTTGGAAGCAATTCGCCAATTCATTCTCGAAGTCGGGGCGCAGAATGTGCTCAACATGCACGTCACGCTGGTTCCCTACATTAAGGCCGCTCACGAACTGAAGACGAAACCGACCCAGCAAAGCGTTGCCAAGCTGCGCGAGATCGGCTTGCAACCGCAGGTGTTGATTTGCCGGACTGAACGGATGCTCGACCTCGATCTGCGGCAAAAACTCTCAATGTTCTGCAGCGTTGCGGAGAAAGCGGTAATCGAAGAGCGCGACGTTGCGCACACGATTTACGAAGTGCCATTGACCCTTCACGCGGAAGGGCTGGACCAATTGGTGTGCGATCTTTTGGGGCTGAAAACGCGGCAGCCCGAGCTCGCGGAATGGAAAAATTTCGTGAAGCGCGTCATTAGCCCCGCGAAACGAGTCACAATCGCTGTTATCGGCAAATACTTTGATGTTCGGGACGCCTACAAGAGTATTTACGAATCCCTCACGCACGCGGCTGCGAGTGAAGATTGCGGAATCGATCTTGAACTTATTGATGCGGAATCGCTGCCAGAGGGCGTTAACGGCCCGTTAAAAGACGTGTCCGGTATCTTAATTCCGGGCGGTTTTGGCCTTCGCGGCGTTGAAGGAAAAATCAAGGCAGCGCGTTTCGCGCGCGAACACAAGATTCCATATCTAGGCCTTTGCCTCGGGATGCAGGTGGCAACGATTGAGTTTGCGCGAAATGCATGCGGCATCAAAGACGCCAACAGCACCGAGTTTGACAAGAACACAAAAGAACCGGTGATCTCGTTGCTCGAAGAACAGCGAGGGGTAAAGAACATGGGTGCCAGCATGCGCCTGGGCACATGGCCGACGAAAATTGCAAAAGGCACACTCGCGGAAAAAATTTACGGCAGCGCCGAAGTGATGGAGCGTCACCGCCACCGATACGAGTTCAACATGAAATACCGGGACCAGATGAATGAAAAAGGCTTCGTCATTTCTGGGACATCACCGGACGAGACGCTGGCCGAGATGGTCGAGCTTCGTGATCATCCCTATTTCGTTGGTTGCCAATATCACCCCGAATTCCAAAGCAAGCCGAACAAACCGCATCCGCTTTTCAAAGGATTCATTCAGGCCTGTCTCAATTATCAGAATCGTGCGACGCGCGCTCCAAGCGATCGAGAATCGCCGCCCCGAGTCCCTGAGCAGGAACTCGTTCTGCAACGATAAGGTCGAGATCCAGATCGTCGAGCTCGCGTAAGGAGCGAAACAAATTCGCAGCGGCCTCGCTCAAGTCTTGGTGCTCGCTTAGAATTCGAACGGCTGCGAACCTTTCTGCTGGAATGAACCCATTCCACGTCAGCAACCCCACACGACGGTTTTTCACGAGCGCGAAGGATTCCGCGTTGTCTATCAAGCGAAGCGGAGTTTTCGGCGCGTAGTGCGATGGTAACTGGCCGGGTGCAGAAACGGTCTTCGGCGCGCTAACGATGTCGATTGCGCCAAACTCAGCGAGCTGTTCGACCGTGATTGGGCCGCGGCGGAGGACGTCGATCTTGTTTCCGCGCACGGCCACGATGGTTGATTCGATGCCGTGCGTGGTCGGACCGGCGTCAACGATTAGCGGGATGCGTCCGCTCAGTTCAGCAAAAACGTGCCGAGCGGTCGTGGGACTAATTCGACCGAACCGATTTGCGCTTGGCGCGGCGACCGGTTTCCCAAATGCGGAAATGATTTCAGCAAAAACCGGATGTGAACTCATTCGCACAGCAACTGTATCGAGCCCGGCGGTGACGATTTCTGGAACGATGGGTTGTCGAGCAAAGATGAGCGTGAGCGGTCCGGGCCAGAATTGGGCGATCAGTTTTTTGATCTGCGCGCGGGAGCGATCATCGACCGTGGCCACGCGCTCCAGCCATTGTTCGTCAGGCAGATGAACAATCAGTGGATTGAAACGGGGGCGCTCTTTTGCTTCGAAAATTTTTGCGACTGCAATAGGATTCAGCGCATCAGCTGCGAGCCCGTACACGGTTTCTGTTGGGAGTGCGACAACCTCGCCTTTGTGCAGCAGTTCAACCGCCGCAGTTGTGGCCCGGGCTTCCAGCAGGCTGGGATCGGCAGGGTGCCGATGCCACGAGCGGCGACCCGATGTCGCCGCCAAAATCTCAGTCCTCACTTTTCCAATCTCGCGGCGAGCACGTTTTCGCTTTGTTTCTTGCGAAACGCTTCCAATTTTTTCCGAATCGCTTCGTCAGAAGTGGCCAGAATGGCGGCGGCAAGCAGCGCAGCGTTTTTGGCTCCGGCTTCGCCGATAGCCAGCGTCCCTACGGGGATACCGCCGGGCATTTGCGCGGTTGAAAGAAGCGAATCGAGTCCCTGCAACTTCGATTGAATTGGCACTCCCAAAACCGGGAGCCAGGTATGAGCCGCAATCACTCCAGCCAAATGTGCCGCGCCGCCTGCGCCAGCGATGACGACCCGCAGCCCGCGCGCGGCTCCATTCCGCGCGAATTCAGCGGTCGCGTCCGGTGTTCGATGCGCGGAGAGAACGCGCGCCTCGTTAGGCACGCCGAGTTCGTCGAGCATCTCGACGGCACGACGCATCGTGTCCCAATCCGATTTGCTGCCCATGATCACGGCAACTAACGGTTTCAACTCAGGCATGTGCGAATTGTAGGGCGTTTGATTCGTTTGCGCCAGGAAACTCACCCTTAGGGCTTCCCGTCTATGTCGCGCGGCTCCCGCCAGCTCCATTCTGTGAAACGCCAAGTGGCATTAGCTTCCAGCCAATATCCCATCGGCAAGATGCCGATGCAGCGTGTTAATGCGATATTGCGCCTATGAATCGCCATGGCCGGTCGATCGTTCTCGTCGGCATGATGGGCGCTGGGAAATCATCCGTGGGCGTCTGTTTACGGCGGCGAACCAGGCTCAAGCTGTTTGATACCGACGAAATCGTCACGTCAAAATTCGGAATGCCCATTTCAGAAATTTTTTCGAGACACGGTGAGAACAAATTCCGTGAAGCCGAAGCGGAGGCGCTCCAGGCGCTCGCAACCAGCGAGCCAGTAATTATCGTGACCGGCGGCGGGATTGTATTGCGCGAAGAGAATATCCATCTTTTGAAACGGCTTGGCGTAGTGGCGTGGCTGGAGGCGGACGAAGAAACGCTTTTTAAACGGGCTTCACAAGCTGGCAGTCGACCGTTGCTGCAATGTAAAAATCCGAAAAAAGCGTTCACCAAAATGTTACGAGCCCGCCTGCCGCTTTATGCAAAGATTGCTGATATCCGCGTCGATACATCGGTGCTTACAGATGAAGAAGTCGCGGTAGCAATTTTGAGTAAGTTTAGCGGGTACTATCGCAAGTCAGTGCCTGCAACGACGCTGCTAGCAACCGCATGATGACTGAAACAACCGCGCAGATGACTGATCGCGAAATCTCTCGAACAGAATTGAAGCAGCAACTGGTCTCATTTGCGCGCGAGATTGGTTTTGACTCCTGCCGCATCGCACCCTGCGGTCCCGCACCACATGCAGAGGCATTTCGAAATTGGCTGGCTGAAGGCGAACACGGTGAAATGGGTTACATGGAGCGCGGGGAAGAAAAACGCGGTGATCCTCAGAAAGTTTTACCGGACGCGCGCTCAATCGTTGTATTTGCGCTGAACTATTTCCATGGAAACCCGCAAGCAGGCGACAGGCCTGCCGCTACAGGCAGAATCGCGCGCTACGCCTGGGGCGATGACTATCACGATCTGTTCAAGACCAAGCTCGACAAGATCGACGAGTTTCTTCGCCAGTTCGGTGGCCACCAGAAATGTTATGTCGATACCGGGCCGGTTTTGGAACGCGATCATGCGGCGCAGGCCGGCATTGGCTGGCATGGCAAAAGCACGATGCTCATCGACGAACGACTCGGGACCTGGTTTTTTCTCGCAGAAGTTTTGACGACTCTTGAACTGCCGCCGGACGAGCCTGTGCCAGCTCGGTGCGGGACGTGCGACCGCTGTATCAAAGCCTGTCCCACCGGCGCAATCACGGCCCCTCACCGTCTGGATGCGCGCCGCTGCATTTCTTATCTGACAATCGAACTTAAAGGTTCCATCCCGCTCGAGCTTCGACCGCTTGTCGGAAACAGAATTTTTGGTTGCGACGATTGTCTTGATGCCTGCCCGTGGAATCGTTTTGCCCAGGTATCGCGCGAAACCGCGTTCTCTGCCCGTCCGGCAACAGTGGGCATGCCGTTGCGCGATTATCTCAGCTTGAGCGATGATGAGTTTCGCGTGCTTTTTAGAAATTCGCCGATTAAGCGGATCAAACGGCGCGGTTTCTTGCGGAATGTCTGTGTCGCATTGGGCAATGTTGGAGATTCGTCGGATTTGCCCGCACTTGAGCGCGCCACAGCCGACTCCGAACGGTTAATCGCCGAGCACGCTAAATGGGCGATTCACCAAATTCGATCTCGACAAGGCATCAGCCCGACGCACCCAAGGGAAAAGACCAAGCTCATTCAGGGAGTAATTAATTGAATCCAAGGCCGTTCCCCGGCGCATCGTAGAATTGTTATGAACGGGATTTTGTTTGCAAGAGTCAAACAAGCGACTAATTCTGACGCCTTCACCCCGAGAACCGCTCCTCCGATGCACCAAGCCGTAAGCACACCTGTACCTTCGCCTTTGACGGCGAAGCAGCGCCGCACCAGGCGCAAAAAGCAAATCATTTACGGATCGATCGTCCTGCTCGCGCTTTGGATCGTCGCGTCGATCATCTGGAACAAGCGCGAGAAGCCTATTCCGGTCACAACGGAGACCGCCATTCGTAAAACGATCGTGCAAACCGTTTCGGCGACGGGAAAAATACAGCCTGAGGTTGAAGTCAAAATTTCACCCGAAGTCGCTGGCGAAATTATTGAATTGCCCGTCGAGGACGGGATGCGGGTCAAGAAAGGCGACCTACTGGTGAAAATTAAGCCTGACTCTTATAAGGCGCTTCTCGAACAACAGGAAGCGGCGATCAGCGCAGCGAAAGCCACCAATCTCCAGCAAAAAGCGACGATGCTGAAGAGTGAGCACGATTTCAAACGAGCGGAAGATTTGTTCAACAAAAAGCTCATCTCGGAGCAGGAATATAATGCGGCCCAAGCAGCAGATGATGTGGCAAAAAATACCTACGAAAGTTCGCTCCACGAAATCGAGCGCGCCCAGGCCGGCTCGAGTCAGGCGCGCGATCAATTGTCCAAGACGACGATTTACTCGCCCATTGATGGCACGATCACAATTCTCAACAGCAAATTGGGCGAACGTCTTGTAGCCACGGGGCAATTCGCCGGCACGGAAGTAATGCGCGTCGCCGACCTCGGTCACATGGAGGCGCGCGTCGATGTGAACGAGAACGACGTTGTGAATGTGAAGTTGGGCGACAAGGCTGAGGTAAAAATCGACGCTTATGGCGATCGGAAATTCAACGGCACGGTTTATCAAATTGGTAACACGGGAAAGACAACCGGCGCCGGCACACAGGAAGAGGTCACGAACTTTGAGGTGAAAATCCGGATCGAAGACCACGATGTGGAGCTGAAGCCTGCGCTGAGCTGTACCGCCGACATTCACACGAATGAGGTAAAGGACGTCGTAGCCGTGCCGATGCAGGCCGTGACGATTCGCACCGGCGAGAGCAATTTGAGTCCAGAAGAAATTGAAAAGAAAAGGCAGAAGGTGACGCAACGCGACAAAGGCGACAACAACGCGGAATTCGTCAACGAGCGTGCGGAGAAAGCGGCGCAGAAAGAAGAGCGCGAAAAGCTGGTCAAGGTCGTCTTCCTGAAAAAAGGCAACCAGGCGCAGATTGCGAAAGTGACGACTGGCATCTCCGACGACACTTACACCGAGATCAAGAGCGGCATTCAGGCCGGCGATGAAGTGATCTCGGGAAGTTACAGCGCGATCAGCCGGAAGTTGAAGGAGGGCGCGAAGGTAGCCCTCGATAAAGAAGGAATGAAGTAATCTCGACGAGCGACTGTCGACGTGGCGATGGAGACTCGAAATTCAATCAGGCCCCCCGGTCCGGTCGTGATCGACATCGAAAACATCACCAAGGAATACGTCATGGGCGAGGAAGTCGTTCGGGCGCTTCGCGGTGTGAGTTTGCAGATTCGCCGCAACGAATACCTCGCGATCATGGGCCCAAGCGGCAGCGGCAAATCGACGCTCATGAATATGCTCGGTTGTCTCGATACCCCGAGCGCGGGCCGCTATGAGTTCAACGGCAAAAACGTTGCCGAAATGGATGACGACGAGCTCGCGGCCGTTCGCAATCGCGAGATCGGGTTCGTGTTCCAAACGTTCAACCTTCTGCCAAGATCGACTTCACTGCGCAATGTCGAGCTGCCGCTCATTTATGCAGGCATCAATCCCGACCGGCGTGTAGAACGCGCCGCCCAGGTGCTGGCAGATGTTGGCCTCGGCGATCGCATTCATCACAAACCCAATGAACTTTCCGGTGGGCAACGTCAACGCGTCGCGATCGCGCGCGCGCTCGTCAATGGACCGTCGATTATTCTGGCCGACGAGCCGACGGGGAATCTTGATTCCAAGACCGGGGAAGAAATCATGGAGTTGTTCGAGAATTTATATCAGCACGGCAACACAATTATCCTCGTGACACACGAACGAGACATCGCGGCGCACGCGCGTCGTACTGTGCATTTGCGCGATGGACTCATCGAGATGGATCACGTCGGATTTATTGCAGAGCTCGACATGCCGCTTGCGAGATAATTTCCGACATGAAACGTTTTCTTTACGAGCTAGGCGAGAGCTGGAAAATCGCGGCCGCGCAAATGCGCTCGAACCTAACCCGCTCAACACTCACTGCGCTCGGAGTTATTATCGGCATTATCGCTGTGACATTGATGGGAACCGCCGTGAACGGCATATCCATCGGATTCGATAAAAGCATGGCCGTGCTCGGCGATGATGTTCTCTACGTGACGCAATGGCCGTGGAAGCCAGTAGACGACTGGTGGAACTATCGCGATCGGAAAAAAATCAAAACGGAATACGCCGAGACTTTAAACCGCATGATCGCAGCGACCCCGAACTCGAACCTGGTCGTGGCGGTGCCGACGTCGAATTTTTTGCGATCGATTAAATATGGCGGCAACCAGGTGAACAACGTTTTCGTTCTCGGGACGACATCGGATTTCATCATCACATCGACCATCGACTGTACGGCCGGGCGATTCTTCAACGAACTCGAATCGCGTGACGGCGCCAACGTTGTCGTGATCGGCTATGACGTTGCCGACGCGCTTTTCCCATCGGAAAACCCGATCGATAAATCGGTGCTGATCAACGGTCAGTTGTTCAAAGTTATTGGCGTAAACACGCGACAGGGGACGTTTCTCGGTTTGTTCAGTTGGGACTCGATGGTCGCGATGCCGCTAGGTGCGTTTAACAAATATTTTTCAGCCAAAAGCGAATCTGACGTTCGCGTGAAAGTAAAAGACAAGACCAGACTCGCCGATGCCAAGGACGAACTCATCGGTTTGATGCGGCGCGTGCGTGGGTTGCCACCAGAGAAAAAGGACGATTTCTCGATCAACGAGCAACAGGCCTTCAAAAGCACGCTCGATCCCGTGAAAAATTCAATTGCGATTGCCGGGCTGTTTATCACCGGCTTGTCACTTTTCGTCGGCGCGATCGGGATCATGAACATCACGTTTGTTAGTGTGAAAGAGCGCACGAAAGAGATCGGAACGCGCAAAGCCCTTGGCGCTCGACGGCGAACGATCCTGTTGCAATTCCTCATCGAATCGACAGCGCTTTGTCTTCTCGGTGGATTTATTGGCCTCGTCCTCGCTTTCTTGATGTGTTTTCTTATCGGTAAAGCCGCGCCGTCATTCCCGATTCACTTCAGCTTAGGATTAGTCATGGCCAGCGTCATTGTCTCCGCGATGACCGGACTAGTGTCGGGCTTCGCGCCGGCGTGGTCGGCCTCGCGGCTCGATCCCGTTGCCGCACTTAGATACGAGTAAGGATCGACATGTTATTTGGTGAGATGATTAAGATGGCGTTGTCGTCCCTTGGCGCGAACAAACTGCGCTCCGCGCTGACAATGCTCGGCATCACCATTGGCGTTTTCTCGGTGATCTCAGTCATGACCGCGATTGGCGCGTTGCAATACTCGATTGAGAACGGCATTAGCTTTCTCGGTTCTAACATTTTTCAGTTTGGCAAATATCCGGCCAATATCAGTGCGAGCGGCGACGTGCAGGAGAAGTTCCGCAACCGGCACAACATCACCTACAAACAGGCGCTGCATTATTACCGATTGATGGAGGGCGAGGCGCGCGAGATTTGCCTCAAGAGTTTTGGCTACGAAGTGAAGGGCCAAGCGGTTTACAACGGCGTAAAAACAACCCCAAATCTTCTCATTGTCGGAACGAATCGAAGTTTTCTCACTGCGAACGCTCACACGCTCGCCTATGGCCGCAATTTGACTGACGAGGATGTCGAGCTTTCGCGGCGCGTGATTGTCGTTGGGAAAATAATCGAAAAACGGCTGTTTCCACACGAAACGCCAATTGGCAAAGTTGTTCGCGTTAGTGGACACACCTACACGATCGTTGGAGTGCTCGCGGAAAAAGGAACGGCGTTCGGTCAAAGCCAGGACGATCTTTGCATCATGCCGATCACGCGTTTCTTCGAGGATTACGGCGAAGCGAAACGCACCGTTAACATCGCGACGCAAGCGTTCACGCAAGATACCTATAATCGCACGTTCGATCGCGCCATCGGCGCCATGCGGATAGCGCGTGGCCTGCGCCCGGATCAGCCGAACGATTTCGAGATTTACAGCAACGACTCGCTCAAGAGCGCGTTCGTTAACGTAGCGGGATATGTGCGAGTGGGCGCATTCGTTATAAGTCTTATCGCCCTCGTCGCGGCCGGAATCGGCATCATGAACATTATGCTGGTGAGCGTGACCGAACGCACAAAGGAAATCGGCGTCCGCAAATCGATAGGTGCGCGCAGCCGCGACATCTTACGGCAATTTTTGACCGAAGCCGTTTTCATTTCCGAGGCTGGCGGTGTCCTGGGAATCATTCTCGGAATCGTCGCCGGTGATTTGCTCGCCATGTGGCTAAAGGTAGACCTAATTTTTCCTTACGGCTGGGCAATCGCCGGTCTTCTCGTTTGCTCAGCAGTCGGCATCGGCTTCGGTCTCTACCCAGCCTATCGAGCCGCCAACCTCGATCCTATCGAAGCGCTAAGATACGAATAAGCAGCTGTCACTTGAAGCGCTGATTACCCTTGCCTGCGGACCGATCGCTGAGCTAAGAGAAACGAAACTATCGTTTGATCTCAGCCAAGACTGCTCCTAAACAACTGTCAAAATAGGCGAAACAGCGGTTTCGTCGAATCCTAGCTAGGTAACAAAACTGCGATGGAGTGACTTAATTATGCTATCCAAATTGCTTCCAGGATTCTTCAAGCAAGCGATCAAAACCCCCATACGCACAATAGCTAACAGTGGTTTATATGTTCAAAGTTTTCCTGGCGAAGATGCCTACTGTATAAAGGCAGGTAACCGCACAGCGAAGTTACCTGAGGGCGAAAAGTTACCCATTCCGCCTAAAGGATTGTGGCTTGGATACGGTCCTGACGCTCAAGCCTACGTTTCGGGTGGGGAGCGTCACGTCACAGATATGATCCGAGTACTTGAGGAGCAAGGGTTTTCTGTCGGAGGCGCGAAGAGGATTTTAGAATTCGGCTGCGCTGCCGGCAGGATGATACGGCACCTTCCTGAAATCGCCCCTAGCGCCGAGTTGTGGGGCGTAGACATGCGCGCGCAACACATACGCTGGTGTGTTGAAAACCTCACGCCGGCTATTCACTTTGCTACGACGACAACGGTACCTCATCTTCCTTTTGAGGATCGATATTTCGACCTCATCTTCTGCGGTTCTGTATTCACACATATTGAAGATATCCAGGAGTCGTGGCTCCTTGAGTTAGGACGCATCCTGCGTCCATCTGGAATACTATATATCACAATTCACGACGAACATACCGTGAGGCTACTTGACACAAAATACCGAAATATTCGGCTAGCTAAACGCATGCAAGAGCAACAGACCTACCGCTCCAATAAGAATGATTTCAATATGATCGTTGTCGGAAGGGGAGCCGCATCGCAGGTGTTCTACAGTTCTCGTTACTTCCAATTCATTATTCCTCCGATTTTCCGATGGATCTCACTTACCACTGAAGCCTACGGGTACCAATCAGCGGTGATTCTAGAAAAGCTAAGGACCGATTGCCTGAGGTTGAAATTCAACCCGCGATATGGCCTGGGAAGCGATTGCACCCGAGCCGCCGCAACAGACTTATCGTAGGTCACATTTCCGAGCCGATGAATGAGCGGCGTTACGTAGAACTTCTACTAGCCAAGACCCAACGCTTTGAAGGTCGCAGCGACATGTTTGAAATGAATATCGAGCGAGCAAAGACGATCGATTTCCGACGCTGAAAGCCGCGCGACGATCTCGGGTTCGCATTTTGCGTTTTCGGCAAAGGTCCCCTCGCCTTTCCATGTTTTCATCGCTGCGCGTTGGACGGCTTCATATGCAGCTTTGCGCTCCGCACCCGCGCT
>WNGO01003140.1_pt1 | contig 20123 bp, 12 predicted proteins | sample 5400511 | NCBI WGS metagenome assembly WNGO01 (sample SAMN13153380, study PRJNA577476) | soil metagenome | isolation source: 20 cm soil or saprolite under Garry oak tree replicate 2 | place: USA:California | collected 2016-06-15 | reverse complement strand
CTGCGGATGGTCAGTGTCATTGGGCGGCAGCAAATGCTGCAATCTTCAACTAAGATTTGCTCCCCTTCCGAAGTATCTACTTCGAGCGGAAAGGTTTGTCCGCAATGGGGGCATCGGATTTCGGTTTGCGCAATCAAATCCATGATCAACTAGAACGCTACGTCCGGTTTCGCCGCGGCCGCAGTCGGAGCGGGCGCAATCTTCTTAAAATGGAGTTGTAAAACGCGCCGGCCATCGGTTTGTGTGATCGTCACGAGATAGTTCTCGATCTGCACTTGCTCTCCTTGTTTCGGCAAGTGGCCAAGCAAGTGGGTTACGTAACCTCCAATCGTGCTCACGTCCGGACTTTCCAGTTCCAGACTGGCGAGATCACGCAATTCGTAGAGGGCCAGCGCACCATCGACAGTGAACTCGTTTTCGTTGATGGCCCGAAATTCTTCCTTCTCGGTATCGAACTCGTCCTGAATATCGCCGACCAGTTCTTCAAGAATATTCTCGAGCGTGACCATTCCGACTGTTCCGCCGAACTCATCGACAACGATAGCAAGATGAGCGTGCCTGCTCAGAAACAATGAAAGCAGTTTTTCCAGCGGCATCATCTCTGGCACTGGAATCAACTCGCGTTTGATCTGCAACAGGTCGGGATGCGGGTCGCTTATCAATGAAACCAGATCCTTGATGTGAATCAGACCGATGGTGTTATCCAGATGTCCCCGGCAAAGCGGAAAGCGCGTGTGGCGTGAGGAAATCGCCTTCTTCACGTTATCCTGAAAGCTGTCTTCGATATCGAGGAAAACGACCTGTCCCCGCGGTGTCATGATGTCGCGAACAACACGGCGCCGCAGGTCGAGCGCGTTTACGAGTAGGTCCCGACCCAAGGGAGAGACTTCCTCGGATTTTTCGCTTTCGTCCAAGATGAGCCGCAGCTCTTCCTCGCTGTGAGCGAGCTCGGTTGCCGGTACCGGCTGAATCCGAAGCATGCGACGCAGGAGCAAATTTGAGGATTTGTGGAGTAACCAAATAACTGGGCGAAACAGTAAATAGAATCCGCCCAGTGGGCGCGCGATCGCGAGAGCGACAGGAACGGGATTTCCGATGGCAATGTACTTCGGCGCAAGTTCGCCAAAAACGATGTGCAAGAAAGTGATGCCAACGAAGGCGAGCGCAATTGAAATTGTCGAAACAATGGCGTGGGAGTGAACCCCAGCGAGTGCGAAAAACGGCTGTAACATTTCAGCCAGAAACTGTTCGCCGAAATAACCCAGGGCCAGACTGGCAAGCGTGACTCCGAGCTGCGTAGCAGACAGATAAGCGTCAAGATGCGCTCGAATGTGTTTGGCGAAGCTAGCCCGAAGATTGCCTTCTTCAGCCAAGGCGTCGAGTTGGCTAGCTCGAACTTTTACGACAGCGAATTCGCACGCAACAAAGAATCCATTGAGCGCGACCAGGCCCGCGATCACCAGCAATTTCCCGAGAACAATGACCGGCGAACCCCACTGGTCAGTCACCGCCACAGTGATTGCCAGCGAACGAGGAAAAGTTGAAAAGAAAAAGCTCATCGATCGGATGCAACCTGGCACCCGAACCCGCAGCCAAACTTTCTACCAGCTCGACTTGGTAACGCCAGGAATGAGTCCGCTGGACGCCAATTCGCGGAAGGTGAGGCGAGAAATCTTGAACCGGCGGATAAAGGCACGGCGGCGACCGGACACCTGGCAGCGGTTAACAACTCGTGTTGGGCTCGCATCTCGAGGCAGTTGTGAAAGGCCGGCGTAATCCTTCTTTGCCTTTAGCTCGGCCCGCACGGTGGCATACTTCTTGACCGTATCGCGTTTGCGCTGGTTGCGGTTGATCCAGGAGGTTTTCGCCATAAGGAACGCGGAAGGTAGCGGAAAAGCCTTGGTACGCAACTCGTTTCTGCACACGCGGTGCGTCACCATGGCACGCGAATCCAAAGCGAGTTATGTTCATTTTGTCTCGTAACGAGCTACCGAAGACTCCGGCGGCGCTGGCCGTGGCACTAGAAGAGGCCGTGCGGGAATTCGCTTCTGGAACCAAGCCAACGATTATTGTGCGCGGTGCGGGTTTGCATAGCTTGGATGAAATCATTGTCGACCTCTCCGGAGCAGTGATTGATCCGCAGCACCGACCGGTGATCCCCAAATTATCCAGGACCGAACCGGCAATTTCGGTGCGTAAACTCTCTGTTTCGGCTGCGCCCGTCAAAGTTCTCGGCAGTGAACTTGCCTTTGGTTTTGCCGGATCGAACGTTCAACTCAACCAAGCGACAGCCCCTGACGGCAAAGTGCTGCTCACTTTTCATCAGGCTGACTCGGGTGAAGTGCGGGTGGCGATCGCGCGGAAAGAGATCGAACGATTAATCGCAAAGATCGCGGCGATCTCAGCGGATAGGCGAGGTGTCACTATCGACAACGTCCAGGTCGATCTCACATCACGCGCCCCACGGACATTGGAGGCAAAGGTGACCGTGAGCGTGCGCAAACTTTTCTTCCGGACCAAACTGCGCCTCTCCGGCACGGTTGCCGTAACTGACGACTTAAACGCGACCGTCTCCGGTTTACGCTGCGAGGGAGATGGCACTCTTGCCGCGCTTGTGTGCGCAGCAATTACACCTCACTTCTCGCGCATGGAAGAACGCGCTTTCCCGCTGTCGGCTTTGCCCATAGGCGAAATACGCGTGAACGACCTCGCGATCGCGGTCGATGACAAACAAATCGTTGTCGAGGCGCGATTTGGTTCTCAATCGGCGATGCCGAGCTGAAGATTCGGACCGACTAAACAAAACGAACCGTTGCAATTTGAGATCAAGCGATTGCCCCACTGTGAGCGGAGGCGATTTGCTCGAGAACAGTGCGCAGCTGAGCAAAATCTACCGGCTTGGTAAGATGATAATCGAAGCCAGCCGCGCGACCGCGCGCGACATCGTCTTCTTCACCTCGAGCCGTAAGCGCTACTCCGGTTAAACCTTGTCGACGCTTCGCCTCGCGAATCACTTCGCAACCGCTGCCATCCGGCAGGCCGAGATCACTCACGATGGCATCGAAACGCTTTGCTCTAAGGAAGGCCAGCGCGCTCTGGACGGTGTCTGCCGCGGATATGGTGTGACCGAAATGCCCAAGTAACCCTGTCAATACTCGACGTGTATCCCCGTGATCTTCGACGACCAATATTTGCAAGGTCATACTCGCGGGAAAACACGCTTAGTGTTAAAAACCCGTCGCTGAAAAATCGGAACGGGAAATGCCCGCGGTTGCCTCTGCTGCGTAAAAAGTTTTAACCGATCCGAACCGCTGCTCAAGAGTTAGCGTTTACTTAAACGAAAGAAAAGTGCTGCTCCCAGCGCGATGAAAAGGACATTTGGAAACCAAACAAGCATTTCGGGATGAACTTTTGGATTGTTTCGAAGCGTGTCGGCGATGATTACAAAAAGAAAATATGAGACGGCGATGATCAAGCTCAGGAGAAAACCAACCGTGGTCTCCCGTCGATGCGCGGTCACGCCGAGTGGCACACCTACCAAGGCAAAGGCGATGCAGGAAAATGGAAAAGAGAAACGCTTGTTCAACTCCGTTCGACTGGCGCTGCGCTCTCGTTTGTCGCCGCTTTGCAGTTGATCGACCAATTGCGTGATCGACAAGGCCGAGCGACTTGGTCTTTTTTTCTGCTTCTCGTAGAGCTCATCAAGGCTGATCGGCAGCGTTCCTTCGGCCATATTGATGCCGTCATGAATCTTGCGGAGGTCGTATGGACTCTTCTCGTCCCGTTGCTGGTAACGTGCCTCATACAGGTGCATGAGGATTCGCTTATTAGCCAAATCGGCCTCGAGCATTCCGGTACGGGCAAAGGTTACCCGAATGGGCAAGGCCGCCTCATTCATCTCAAAGACGGTAATGTTCTCGAGTTGGTTTCCTTCCTTCTTGCCGACGTAGATTTTCCGGCCCGGAAATTCATCGATGATTTGATCGCTACCGAAAAGCGCCATTGGATTCCGGGTTGCCAGGTCGAATAAACTTGAGCGCAATTTTTCCTGGGCCGCCGGCGCCACCTCCACGTTTAGCCATAGGCTGATGGCCGTGCAGACGAACGCGATCAAACCGAGAGTGATGCAAACGCGCGGCACGCTCACGCCGTTGGAGCGAAGTGCAATTAATTCATTATCGGCTGAGAGCCGGCCGAAGACGAGCAGGATCGCCGTGAGCAGGCCCCATGGAATCGTGAAAATAAGTGAAAACGGCAACACATAAGCGATGAAACTGACAAGGTACTCGACTGGCACGTCGTGGTTCACGAGCAGCGGCAAGAGTTTGCGAAAAATATTGCCGACCACAAGGACCAGGCTGAGAACAAAAATCGCGAACAACAAGTTCACGACTAATTCCCGGCTGACGAAGCGATCGATCAACTTCACGTCGCCGTCTGTTAATGCGAAACCCGCTCTCTGACAAGGGAAGGGGTTTTGCTTGGCCGCGAACTTGGCTACTATGTCGGCGGTGGAAGAGTACGATGTCGCGATCATTGGAGGCGGACCAGCCGGAAGCACGGCTGCAACCTTGCTGGCGAAAGCGGGACGCCGCGTGATTCTATTCGAGCGCGAGAAATTTCCCCGCTTTCATATCGGCGAATCACTCTTGCCCTTTAGCATGGCGACTTTTACCAGGCTGGGCGTTCACGACAAATTGCTGGCCGCGGGTTTCATCGAGAAATTTGGCGGCGAAATGGCAGACGCTGGGGGTGAGAAGGCGGTTAAATTTTATTTTTGTGACGGGTTCCAAGCCCGAACCGATCGTTCCTACCAAGTTACGCGCTCGGAATTCGACAAGCTGCTATTGGATCACTCGCGCGAACAGGGAGTTGATGTCTGTGAGGAAACGAGCGTCGAGACGGTGGAATTCGACGACGAGAGTGTGCAGCTTCGTGTGAGCGGGCGCGACTGCGAGGGGCGTTTCTTGCGCGCAAAATACCTGATCGATTCGAGCGGTCGCAATTCTTTCCTCGGCAACAAATTCAATCTGAAAAAAAATTACACGCACTTGAAGAAAATCTCGCTCTTTGCGCACTACGAAGGTGTGCGATGGGAGCCCGGGCGAGACGGTACTCTCACCCGCATGGTGCGCGTGATTGATAGCTGGTGGTGGATCATTCCGCTCAATAATAATCGCACGAGCGTCGGCATCGTCTTGGATGCGGCAAAATTCAAGAGCTCGAAATTATCGCCGGAAGAATTTTTCGAACGCGCGGTCGCCGAGCAAACAGTCGTGGCCGATCGCATCGGCAATGGCCGGCGCGTTTCAGAAGTGTATGTGGCGGCGGATTTTTCTTATCGGATGAGCAGTTTGGCCGGCGGCCGTTGGCTGTTGGCCGGAGATGCAGCTGGATTTATCGATCCGGTTTTCAGCAGCGGTGTTTTCCTGGCGGTTTTCGCTGGCGAAAGAGCGGCCGATGTTTTGGACGAAGTAATCGATCGTCCGAAACGGCGCCGCCGATTATTTGCCCGCTATGAACGAATGGTGAATCGCGCAATGGACGTCTATTTGCGCTTCGTCGATGCCTGGTACACGAAAGAGTTTATTGAGGTTTTCTTGAATCCGCAGGAGTTGCTCCAAATTCCACCGGCCGTAAACGCTGTCCTTGGCGGCAATATTGGAAACCGCTTCGCCATCAAATGGCGCATGGAAGTTTTTTATCTCCTGGTCCGGCTGCAAAAACGGTGGCCGCTGTGTCCGCGGCTATCACTTATCCCCAAAAAAAAGGCGGAGCCGACGGCGACTTCGTCCGTCGAAGCGGCCTCTGTCTAAATGCGCAGAGTCGCGATTGTTGTCCTCGCGCTCGCCCTCGGATGCAGTGGCTGCGCCATTCATCAATTCGCTGTACCGACTCGGCAATGGACCACTCGTAGCGGTCAACTTTCCTACCACGGACCAAAACGGGCTTTTATTGGTGAAGTCCTGGTTCGTTTTTCAACCCGCGGCGATTTCGAGCTAACCTTTACCAAAGGTCCGGGCGTCACCTTACTTTTGGTCCGGACCGATCCAGAGTTTGCCCGAGTTCAAGGTCCACTCGTGGGACTGCCCTGGTCTGGTCGCATCGCGTCGCCGCCGCCAGCCCGGGCGCAGGGCTGGCTGGCTTTGCGTCGGGAAATTTTGCGCAATTCGCAAAAACCCACAGTGCGTGTGAGTGAGAGCGGCGAAACGTTCGTGCTTCGGTTCTGATCGGACCGAACACGGTTGTGACGATGCGATTCAGCAAAACAGTTGCGCGGTTAGTTACGGAACGACGTGGGATGATGTGGGCGATTGTGATCGCGATTGCCGCGGCATGTTTCGCAATCCTGGTCACACGTTTGCGGCTCGATACCGAAATCCTCAACCTTTTGCCGCGGGGTTTCCCTTCAGTTGAAGGTCTCAAAGTTTACAACAACGAGTTTGAGCAAACCCGCGAACTAACATTCGCGCTTCTTTGCCAGCCCGAAGACATCGACAAGCTCGAGGAGTTCGCACCGAGATTCGTTGAACGACTTCATAGCCAACCATGGTGCGTTCGCGTCCTGGCAGGTTCGCCGCTGGAAACCCCGCAAGGCATAGCGGACCTCCAACACATCGCACTGCCACTCCTGCTCAACTTGGATCCAGATGAATTTGATCGCGCTATTTCACTGCTTCAGCCGCAAAGGATCCGGGAGCGCCTCGAGCAATTACGGCATGCCATCGAAAGCGGTTCGCCCCGTCCTGAAATCGAGCTCACGCTGGATCCCCTCGGATTAATCATGCCTGCCCTCAAACCATTTGCCGGAAATGCTGCCCTTGAATCTGATCAGCCGCTGACGTCGCCAGATGGCACCATGCGACTGTTTCCGGTCGTGACTAATCAGCCGAGTATCGGTGCGTTCGAATGTCAACGCTTAATGAAACAAGTGAATGCATTTCGCGCGTCTGCTTTGCAGGATTGGGATGGGGGCAAACTCGAGGTCCTTGTCACCGGGCGGTCCGCGTACGTTTCTGAAGTGTCGTTGAGCATGCGCCACGATATCTACGTGACGCTGATCGGTTCGGTGGCATTGGTAGGAGCTGTTTTCTTCATTGGGTTTCGTCGCTGGTTGCCATTGCTCGCAATGGGTTTCTCCCTCCTGCTTTGCTGCTTAATCGCCCTTGCCGTCGGTCTGCTCATTTTCCATCAGCTCAACATGGTCACGGTCGGCTTTTGCGCCATCCTTGTTGGCTTGGGCGTTGATTTCGCCATTCTAATCTACGGCCGGTATCAGCAAGCGCGGAACGAAGGCGCAACTCATCCCGCCGCCATCGCCGATTCCGTTCATCACCTCGGGCGCGCTGTATTTTTTGGCGCGTTGACGACCGCGGTCGGTTTTCTGGCCCTCGTTTTGAGCAATTCGGCCGGATTTATTCAGCTCGGCGTTCTGATCGCCATCGGTATCTCCGCCGCCGGCATCCTGATGACGACCATCTTTTTCCTTTTCCTTCCGACCCGCACTAAGCCGCGGCCAAGCGATTGGATTTTTTCGGCCGTAAAAAGCTATGTCGCGCGCATATTGCATCGGCCGCGCACAATCCTCGCCGTCAGCGCGCCGATTTTAATCGTCTTAGTCACGATCGCCGTCCTGCCTCAAATCCCACTCACGTTTGTGGCAAACGCGCGTTCGATGGAACCGAAGAACAGCCGCGCGGGGAGGGCATTGAGTTTGATCATGGAAAAAATGCCGGTGCGCTGGGAACCGGTTCTTGGCATCGTGCGCGCCAGCAATGAGCAGCAGCTGCACGATTACTGGAAAGCGATCGCGGAGCATTGGGGTCAACTGCAGAAGCGCGGCGCGATCAAAAGTTTTTCTACGCCCTATGCCCTTGCCCTTTCCCCACAAAACATCGAGCGAAATCGCCGTCGGCTGACCTCGGTTGATTTTAACGCTTCGCGAACGGCGCTTCAAAATGCGCTTACGCAGAATCGGTTCAGCACAGCGGCCTTTGTCTCCGCCTTTCAGTTCCTCGACCAATTGCATGTCGCGGCCGCGCGAGATTACCAAATTAAACCGTGGCGCAGCGAGCTTCCGGAAAGCTCGGCCTGGTGGTTCCTAATCGACCGTTATTTCGGACACGACCTTCTGCTGACAACTGGATTTGTCACGACCAACCAGCCCGTTTCTACACAGCAACAAAAGAACGGCCTGGCTCGGGATCTACCGGTAGCGGGTATTCCAATGACGCTTTCTGGTTGGAGCTATACCTTGACCGATCTCGTTCCGTGGTCCCACCGACAGCTGCTCTTTATCAGCGCGCTGATGGCGATCTTCGACGCCTCGCTCCTCGCGCTCCTCTATCGCGACCTGCGCTTGTGGCTAGTTCAAGTTGTTACGCTCGCGCTTGCCATCGCGGCAATGATCGCGTCGATGAAGTTGCTGCACGTGCCGTTGAACCTGTTGAACGTGCTTGCCTTCCGTCTTGTTCTGGCGATCGGGGTTGATTACGGCATTTATGTTTTGCTGGTGTGGCAACGCAGCACCGATGTCGCGCGCGATCTGGCGGGCGTAATTAAGCCAGTTGTTCTTGCCGGTTTGACTGCCATCGCTGGATTCGGCTCGCTTGGTTGGGCCCATAACCCTACCCTGAGTGGGCTTGGCATCGCCTGCGCTCTCGGTCTGTTTTGGAGTCTAGGCGCGACCATCTTCTTCACTTTACCAGCGGCGGTGGCGGCTGAACCGAAGCTCTCCGACGAAGGTTTAGGCAAACCAGAACTTCAACACGAACATGTCTAAATTTTTTGCCTGCACATTTTTGATGGCGTTAGCAGTTATGAGCGTGCGGGCAGAACCGCTCTCCTCTGCCGATGTCAAGAGTTTGCTCGGCCGGATTCGTGATCGAAGGGCGACGACGCCGAATCTGCAGGCCGATTTCCAGGAGGAACGAAAAGTTCATTTGCTGGACGAGCCGATTGCGAGTAGCGGCAAGGTTTGGTTCCAGGCCCCAAATAAATTTCGCCGTGAAATCAAAGGGAACGCTCCCAGCATCACGGTGAGTGATGGGCAGCAGCTGTGGATTTATTATTCGAAGTTCAAATCGGCCGAGCATTATTCTCTGGCGAAACGCTCCCCATTGGACGCTGGCATTACCGCTTTAACCGCCGGCCTGAGTTTGCAGAATCTAGAGGCGAACTATCGCGTTACAGGAACGAAAGAGGGCGACCGCATTGTGCTCGAGCTCCAGCCGCGTTTACCTTCGCTTCGGCGCTTGCTTCAACGTCTCGAAATTACGCTGGATCCGAATCTACACGTAATTCGCACCAACATGCTTCAGCCTAATGGCGATCAAATCGTGACAACTTACACCAATCACGATCACGCTCCGCTTGCCGCGAGCGTTTTCGAATTCAATCCACCTCCCGGTACCGAGATCACTACGCCACTCGGGAAATAGCCGGCGCGATTATGTATAGGTAGTGACGCTCAGCAAAACGAGCATCACCAATAGACTACTACTTGCACAAAAGGCCGCACTTAAGCAGAGGCCCGCAACGATAGCTATCAGCACTTTCCCCGGCGAACCGTCGTTGGAAGATGGCATGAAATTGTCGATGCCCGATGCGAATTTAACCAGGCCGGTAGTCAGAAATATCGTGTCAACGTCGCTTTCCAAAGCACCTATCGACTTCGCAACGATTTTTTATGTATCGCCTTTCTGCTTAGCTTTGTTTTCACCAGGAAGGTGGCGGCGGTGGCGGCATCAAAAATTAAATTATTACCACTTCCTTTTCTCCAAGGCACGGCTTCACCAGACCAGATAGAAAAAAGTTAGATAACAAGGTCTCGCCCGTTTAATGCTGGATGTGAATGTTGGACGTTCGACGTTTGATTTTGGCGAACGAGCGCACCACGACGTCCCACGCTTAGGTAATATGAAAATCCTTAAATTTGGCGGCTCTTCGCTTGCAACGGCTGACTGCATCCGGGATGTCGCGAGGATCGTCCTCGGGGAAGCGCGCCGAGGGTCGATTATCGTAGTGGTCTCCGCTTTTCAAGGCGTGACTAATCAGCTTCTCGAGTGTGCGCAGCTGGCGGCAAAGGGTGATCGACGCTACGAGGCGGCATGGAACAAAATTGTCCATCGCCACCGCTCCGTGATCGACGGTCTACTTGGCAAACGATGTGGTGTCCGTTTCCGATCACAAGTCGAGACGTTGCTCGATGAGTTGTATGATGTTCTCCACGGCATCCAGCTTCTGGGTCACGGTCCACGACAAGCGCTCGATCTTGTCGCAAGTTTCGGCGAACGGCTGTGCGCGTTGATCGTGGCCGCACATCTTGCGCGGTTTCATCCCGCCCGGTTTGTTGACGCCCGACAATTCGTAGTCACGGATGAGCAGTTCACGAAAGCGAACGTGATTTTCGGCAAGACCAATCGCGTAGCTCGACGATATTTTGCGCAATTGTTCAGATCTAGTCGACGTCCGCCTATACCCATCGTCACTGGCTTTATCGGATCGACCATTGACGGCCAAACAACGACGATTGGCCGGAATGGGTCTGATTACACCGCGTCCATTCTAGGAGCTGCGCTCGGCGCCTCCATAATCGAGATCTGGACCGACGTTGGCGTCTTGAGCGCTGACCCAAAAGTAGTTGCACCGGCATTCGTCTTGCCCCGGATCACGTACGAAGAAACAATGGAGCTATCGTATTTCGGCGCGAAGGTACTTCACTCCGCCGCAATCGCCCCGGCTATCGGGAAGCGGATCCCGCTGCTGATCAAGAATACTTTCTATCCGGAAGCGCCGGGCACACTTATTTCTCATGACGGCGGAGAGGACAATCAGCTTGCGAAGGGAATTAGCTCCATCGCGGGACTGACGCTTCTTACCCTTCGTGGTCTGAGCATGGTTGGTGTCCCAGGAAACGCCGAGCGACTATTTCGCGCGCTGGCATCCCGCGGTGTCAATGTCATCCTTATCTCCCAAGCTTCCTCCGAGCATACGATCTGTTTTGCTGTTCGCGACGTGGAGGCGGCTGCGGCGACGACGGCCGTGCGACAGGAATTTCGACTCGAACTCCATCACAAATTGACGTCGCTCGACGAAAAACCAAACCAGACGATTATCGCCGTCGTCGGCGATCAGATGAAAGGCCATCCCGGTGTCTCGGGCAAAATGTTCGGGGCGCTCGGCCGACACAACATAAATATCAGCGCGATCGCGCAGGGCGCGTCCGAGCGCAACATCTCTTGCGTTATCGATACGGCGCAGCAAGCGCGCGCCCTGAATATTATCCATCAGGCTTTCTTCGAGCGGCGTAAACGTCTTGCTCTCATTGTCATCGGTACCGGGAACATTGGCGGAACGCTGCTCAGCCAATTGTACAAGCAACGAGCTTATTTGCTCGCACGCGGGTTCGATGTCGCTGTGATTGGCCTGGCGAATAGCAAACGGTTTGTCCTCGACGCCGGCGGCATTAATCTCGCGCGCTGGGGCGAGAAGTTGGCCGCTTCGCGGCGACGAATGGATCCGCGCATCCTCGCGCGTGAGATCGCAAAACTGGAGTTGACCGACGCGGCAGTAGTGGATTGCACGGCCGCCGACTCGATTGTGCAGGCCTATCCTGACTTTGTCCGAGCGAATCTGCACATCATTACGCCGAACAAACGCGCGAACGTCCTGCCCTGGCGGCAGTACGCGTCCCTTATGGACCTTCTGAGAAAACGGCAGATCTACTTTCTCGATGAAGCTAACGTCGGTGCCGGGCTGCCCGTCATGTCGACAATTCGCGACCTGATCGCCAGCGGGGACGTGATCAGAAAGGTGGAAGGTATCTTTTCCGGGACACTCAGCTATCTCTTCAATAGTTTTGATGGAACCATGCCGTTTAGTGCACTCGTGCAAGCCGCCTACCAGAGCGGCCTGACCGAGCCGGATCCGCGTGATGACCTCTCCGGTCAGGACGTCGCGAGAAAGTTACTCATCCTCGCGCGACAAACTGGATCGAAAATGGAAATAGCGGACGTTCGCGTTGATAGTCTGGTTTCGCAGAAGTTGGCGGTGGGCGGATTTTCGCAGCAATTCTTCAGGTTACTGGCTAAGTACGATTCCGAAATGGATCAGCGATTGAAGCGCGCGCAGTCACGTAACGCGGTACTGCGATACGTCGGCACGCTCGAAGGCGGTCGTGCACGTGCTGGAATTAAAGAATTTTCGCGCGATCATCCGATCGCCGCGACCAAGGGGACCGACAACATTATCGCGTTCGTGACGAAACGCTACGCGCGCACGCCGCTGGTAGTTCAGGGCCCAGGAGCAGGGGCGGATGTTACCGCTATGGGCGTGTTTTCCGATATCCTTAAATTACTCAACTACCTGCCGCATTAGGAAGAATATTGGGGCAGCGCGCGCTCTTTTCGAAAGCGACTTTTATTGCAATTCTGAACGGAGTTTCCGTGGACGCGACAACCACGGCGATTGACTGAACCATCGGCGCCTGGAGCCAAATATAGCTTAGGTAATGGCGAGCTGTCTCAATCGCCACTCCGGAAATTATTTTTGCCTTCGAGTTCGTCGGCGAGTGAGCCTGCCCGATAAATTTCTCGGAGAGCCTCGCTGATGGCAGCAGAATCGACGCTGACGGCCCGCGCTTGTTTGTCGCTGAATATGCAATCGAGGACGAGCGACTGAATGTTCCCATCAAAAATAATTCCAACAAACTCGTTCGCTTTGTTTACGACCGGACTGCCGCTATTCCCACCGATGATGTCGGCATCGGAAACAAAATTGAACGGCGTGTTTGGATTTAGCTTTGCCTTGCCATCGACCCAACGCGGCGGCAGATCGAACGGCGGCTGGTTGTGGTGTTCGGCCGCACGCTGGTACAAACCTGCGAAATTTGTGAACGGCGGAATTTTTTTCCCATCTTCTTCGTAGCCACGGACGGTGCCGTAGGAAAGGCGCAGCGTGAACGTTGCGTCCGGATAATTGCTCGTGCCTTCAATGGCAAAACGCGCCTTGGCGATTTCGGCATAGGCTTGCTCCTTGATCTCTTCCTGAACGTCGTGCGCTTTCCGCGCTTCACGGGCCGGCCCATCGATCAAACGGGCAAGTTCGAGCATGGGATCGTGAATGTTTTGCAATGCCGCCGCATCTTTACCGTAAATATCCTTGCGGAAGCCAACGTCTTTCAACTTTGTGCCGGTCACAAGCTCGACCGCACGCGCGTGCGGCGATTTGCCCGCAAGGACTTGCTTTACCAAGGAATCGTTTCCGCCAAACTTCTCGGCGAAATCGGTCATCGAATCCGTCAATCGAAGAATTTCGTAGTCGTCGTAAACCGGCTCGGTCGAAAAGAGCTCGAGCTCGAGCGACTCCTTCGCGCTGTCACGAAATGGGGCAATACGTTCGCCGTTTGGCTTGCCACGTTCCTCAATCGCGCGAGTCAGCAACCGGGCGTATTTAAAGAGCGTTCCATAGAAGGCGCGTGGACCACGGTAACCGACCGTGAGCGGACGTTCCTGCTCCAGGTAGCCGTAACGCGGCGCGATTCCGGCCAACTCGGCCTGAGCTTTCTTAATTCGATCATAGGCATCGATCGCCGCTTTTAACTTCGGATTGGCTGAGATGGCGTCGCGCAATTTTTGCTCGCGCTGTTCGATGGCACGCCAAATCTCCGGATCAAATAACGCGGCGACATAACCATCATAGCGTTTACGATTATTTTGGTCGCCGAAAAAATCCTCGCGAGCCCGACGCGCGTTCTCAAACGAGCGCTGTCCCCAGGCATTGAGCAGGACCTCGCGACGATTGAAAAGATTAAGCCAGCCTGGCACCTCCCGGTCCCGCCGGTCAGCCAGTTCGTCAACCGTGAGCTGTCGATCAGTTCGACCAGGACTTCCGCTAACAAAAGTTAGCTCGCCGTCGCTCGGGCCATGCGGATTCCAATTTAGATAATTGTCGATCTTCGCCGGCTGTCCGTTTTCGTAAGCGCGGAAAATGCAGATATCGAGATCGAACCGCGGATATTCAAAGTTGTCCGGGTCACCGCCGTAAAAGGCCATCTGCTGTTCCGGGGCAAAAACAATGCGCACATCGTCATAGCGTTTGTAACAATAAAGATGATAGGCGCCGCCCTGATAAAGTTTCACTACGTCCGAACGCAGCCCAGTCTTTTCCTTGCTTTCCTTTTCGATCTCCGCAATCGCGTTGTCGCGCGCTTTGCTCGCGGCCTCCGCGGATAATGCCGACTTCACGCTCGATTTGACCCGCGTCGTCACATCTTCGATCGACATGAGCACATTGAGCTCGAGATCAGCGCATTTGATTTCCTCCGACTGTGTCTTGGCGTAAAAGCCGTCTCTCAAATAATTATGCTCATCGCTGGACGCTTTTTGCAGCGCATCCGCCCCGACATGATGATTGGTAATGCAAAGGCCATTCGCGGAGACGAACGAGCCACTGCCGCCGGAATTGAAACGGACGCTCGCCTTCTGAAGATGCTCGAGCCATTGCGGCGTCGGCTCGAAATGATATTTGGTTTTAAGCTGCTGGAGCGGTGGATTGTTGAACAACCACATTCCTTCGTCAGCACGGGCGAGGCTGCCTCCAATAGTCGTTACCATAGCAAGAGTGGGGAGAAACGATCGGAAAAGCATCGCAGATTCTAAAACGGCGAAGGTGATTCGCAAAAAAATTGCGAGCGTTACGGACGGGTACTTTTTCACGCGCGAAAGCCGCCTCGCTTCTTAATATATAAACCGTGCCCGCTGGTCTTACGCTCTATACCAGTAACCGCCTTGAGATTCTCGTCCACCAGCTGGCCGAGGTTTTGACCCAACCGCTTCGCGAATCACTTACGCCGGAGATTGTCGTGGTCCAAAGCAATGGGATGCAGCGGTGGCTGATCCAACAAATTGCTCGACACCACGGCATTTGCGCGAATGTGCGTTTTCTCTTTCCACAAAATTTTTTCCACGGTCTCTTCCAAGCGGCGTTCCCGAAAAGTCCGGGCGCGGAAGTTTATGGGCGTGACGCGATGACCTGGCGGATTATGAAATTGCTGCCGGGACTGGCGCCATACCCTGGCTTCGATTCCATTGCCAGTTATCTGGCGAGCGAAGGCAGCGAGCTCCGGGCTTACGAACTCGCCCGGAAAATCGCGCACGTCTTCGATCAATATCTGGTCTTTCGCCCGCGGATGATTCTGGATTGGGACGCTGGTAAAGGCAACGATTGGCAAGCGACGCTTTGGCGTGAGATACAACGTGCCGCGCCGCAGCAACATGAAGCTGCACTCGGACTGCAACTGGTGGAGAGGTTGAAGCACGACGGACCTGTGCCGGAGCGCGTCTCAATCTTCGGGATTTCGACGTTGCCGCCGTTCTATGTGTCGCTAATCGAGGAAATTTCGGCGCGTTGTCCGGTCCATCTGTTTATTATGGAAGCGACTCCGGAATGGTGGGGTGACATCCGTTCCAAGCGCGAAAAAGCCCGCTCAAAACAGCTGGAGCTTTTCGAGCCAGAGGAGCCAATCGAAATGGACAACCCGCTTCTGGCTGAGAACGGCAAAGTCGGTCGCGATTTTCTAAACATCGTGGCCGAGCTCAATCCCGGACATGAACAACAGCAGTTCGAAAAGCCCTTAGCCGACACAATCTTGCACACAATCCAGCGCGACCTTTTCGAGATGTCTGCCGGGATCCAAAAGGCTGCCAGGAGCGTATCTGCCGATCAATCGGTGCAAATTCATTCCTGCCACAGCGTGGTGCGAGAACTGGAGGTCTTGCACGATCAACTGCTCGCTCTCTTTGCCGAAGACGCCACGCTGAAACCACGGGACATCGTTGTCATGCTACCGGACGTCTCCATTTACTCAGCCTTTGTCGACGCTGTTTTCGGCCTTCCGGAGAACCCCAAGCATTTCATCCCTTACAGCGTTGCCGATCGCGCTCCCCGCGAGCGCAGCGGAGTGATCGACACTTTCTTGCGCATCCTCGAGGTCTTGCCGGACCGATTCGGCGCCAGTGAGATTCTGGCGTTGCTCGAATCATCGGCTGTGCAGCGCCGGTTTGGCATCGCTGCACCGGACAAAATTCGCCGTTGGATCGAACAATGCGCAATCCGATGGGGAATCGATTCCGAGCACCGCGCACGTTTGGGCTTGCCCCCGTTTTCGGAAAACAGCTGGCGGCATGGCCTTGACCGGATGCTGCTCGGTTATGCCATGAGACCCGACGCTCGAGAGCTCTTCGAGGGCATTCTTCCGTTTGATGAAATTGAAGGGTCAAATGCCGGGTTGCTTGGAAATTTTGTCGAATTTCTGGAGCACCTTTTTGACCGCGCCATTGATTTCGCCAGACCACGGTCCCTGATGGCTTGGCAGAGCGATCTGCTCACTGCCGTAGATGAGTTTCTCGATGCCGATGAACTCGCGCAGGTCGAACTAAACCAGCTGCGCGGCGCTCTAGCTGAGCTCGGCCGCATCAGCGCCGATTCCGGCAACGAAGATGCGGTTTCGCGCGAGATTGTTGTTTTACAACTGGAACGTATCCTGGAGAACGCGAGTAGCGGCGCCGGTTTCCTTTCCGGCGCGATGACGTTTTGCGCGCTGAAGCCTATGCGCAGCATTCCATTCAAGGTCGTATGTCTGCTCGGGATGAACGACACTGCTTATCCGCGGCGCGATCACGCACCTGAATTCGATCTGATCGCGCAACATCGCCGGCCGGGGGATCGCAATAGCCGCGCGGATGATCGTGCCCTGTTTCTGGAAGCGTTGCTCTCGGCGCGCGACGTTTTTTGCCTCAGCTATGTTGGGCAATCAATGCGGGACAACAGCCCGCTTCCCCCGAGCGTGGTAGTAAGCGAATTAAACGACTACATTGAGCATCGTTTTGCCATCGATGCGGAACAGTTTGTCGTGAAGCATCCTTTGCAGGCCTTCAGTCCGCGCAATTTTGGAGCAGATGATAAACGCTGCTTCAGCTATTCGCTCGACAACAGCGCGGCCGGACAGATCGCTGCTGAAAACCGGCACGAGCCACCACCGTTTTTCGATAAGCCACTGAACGAACCAGAAGACCTGTGGCGTGACGTCGATCTCGGCCGGTTGGTCGAGTTCTTTGCTCACCCCGCGAAGTTTTTTCTTCGGAAGCGACTGAATATCGAGCTGCCGCGCGACCGGGAAGAGATCGAGGATCGCGAGCCCTTCGCGCTCCATCCGCTTGATCGTTATGCAATCGGACAGCGGTTGCTGGCTGAGGCATTGGATGGTCGCGATCTGGAGGACGCGCTGGCCATTGTACGAGCCTCAGGAACCCTACCGCCAGGCGCAACCGGCGCACTGCTTTTTGAAGAGCTGTGCACGAGCGCAAGAATGTTTGCCAACGCCGTCCGCCATCATGTCTCAGCCGAAAAAGAGCCGGCCGTGACAGTTCGTGCGCGGATCGGTCAATTTAATTTGAGCGGAAGACTTGGAGACATTCGCGGCGAAGCGCTAGTGCATTTCCGCCTGGCGAAATTAAAGGCGAAAGATTTTTTGCGCGTGTGGATCGAGCATCTGGCGCGGAACTTAAGTGAGCAAAAGCCCGCATTCTTATACGGCAAAGAGGACGATGCGATTGTCGGTTACGAATTTCTGCCGATTAGAAACGCTAGCGAAGTGCTGGCGGACTTGCTCACTCTTTACTGGAGCGGACTGCGGCAGCCGCTACCGCTTTTCCCGAGAACTTCCTGGACGTTTGCCGAAATAATCGCGGGGGGAAAAACTGAAGAAAATGCCCGATATGCGGCTGGACAAATTTGGAAAGGGAATGAACGGGAAGGGAGAGGTGAGCGTGAGGATCCCTTCATCCGGCTCGCCTTCCGCTGCGTCGGCAACCCTCTCGACGAAGAATGGGAGAAAATCAGCCGCCGCGTTCTTACGCCGATTCTTTCTGAGCGCAAACGAGCATGAAACGGGAATTCGACGCCGCATTCACGCCTCTGGAAAAAGGATTCACCGTCGTCGAAGCCAGCGCTGGCACCGGGAAGACAACCACGATCTCTGCAATCGTGCTGCGATTCATCGCCGAGCACGGCATCTCCATCGAAAAAATACTGGTGGCCACTTACACCGAACTTGCGACCGCGGAGCTCCGTGGGCGAATCCGCCAAGTGATAGTCGATGCGCTTCACTCCGCGCGGGGTGGAACCGCGCATTGGGACTTCGTCCGGACGATCGTGGAGAAAACCGCGGATCGAACCGAACTTGCCCAGCGGTTGGAATTGGCGCTCCATAATTTCGACCAGGCGCCGGTTCTTACAATCCACGGATTTTGTGCCCGCGTGCTGGCCGACCGTGCTTTTGAAAGCGGCGTTCTTTTCGACACGGAGCTAACGACCGAACAATCACATTTTGTCTACGAAGTCGCTGATGATTTCTGGCGCGCACATTTTTATACTGCTGACCCGATCACGGCGGCCGTAGTTCGCGGTCGAATCAAGCCCGAGCAATTAGTTGGTTTACTCGAGCAGCTGACGAATGATCCAATGTTGCGCGTTTTGCCGCCTCCGGAGGATTTGACTATTCTCAAGAGCAAAATCGCCGACGTGTGGTCGAAGCGGGGCGATTGTGAAGAGCTGACGGAATTGGCCGATCGCTTCGTTGTGGCGCTGCAATCGCAGTTTTGTCATTGGGCCCGCCGAGAATTGCCTCGCCGGAAAATGGAGCGGCGCGTGCAGTCCTTTGACGATATGCTTACCCGGCTGGACCAGGCGTTGCGCGGCGAGCGAGGCGAACAATTACGAAGTAGTTTGCGCGAGCGTTTCTCCGTCGCGCTCATCGATGAATTTCAAGACACGGATCCGGTACAATATTCGATATTCTCTCAAATTTATCTCGACAGCGACGCGCCCGTATTCCTGATCGGCGATCCGAAACAGGCGATTTACGGATTCCGCGGAGCCGATGTCTTTACCTATTTGCGCGCGGCGCAGATTGCGAACCGCCGCTATACGCTTGCCAAAAACTGGCGATCGGAAGCGAAATTAGTAGAGGGAGTGAGCGCGATTTTTGGATTGCGCGATACAGGCTTTGTCATTCCTGGAATTAATCTTGTCCCCGTAAACGCCTCGGGCACCGGTGACGCGGAACCCCTCGCGATTGACGAGCAGCGCGATCAACCCCTACGGGTCTGGATCGCATCAGGGGACGACCGTAGCCGGAAGGCCCGTGCGGTTGCAGGAGAGATCGCCAATCTCCTGACAAGCAATGCCAAGATCGGCGGCGAAAAAATCAGAGCCGTCGATATCGCCGTGCTGGTGACAAATAATGCCCAACCCGCTGAGATCCAGCGCGCGCTGGCCGATTATCGAATCCCATCGGTGGTCTACAGCGCCGCAAATGTTTTCAGATCACGGGAAGCAATGGAGTTGATGCGCCTCCTTCTCGCGGTTGCCCAACCGACGCGCGAAGCGATTGTGCGCGCCGCTCTTGCGACCGAAATGCTTGGTTTTAACGTCAGCGTGCTGGAAGATCTATCTGGCGATGAAGCACAGTGGGAAGAGACATTAAATCGATTTGCCAATTACCAGGTAGAGTGGCGCGACCGCGGCTTCGTCAAAATGATGCGCGCGTTCATCATTCACGAACAAGTTCGGGCGCGGCTGCTTGGCCTGTCCGACGGTGAACGGCGGCTGACTAATCTATTGCACCTCATCGAATTGCTGCACGCGGCCTGTGCTGAAAACCGCTTCGGCGTAGACGGTATTATTGGCTGGTTCAGACGGCAGATTTCAGAGGCGGGCGAGGCAAGGGAAGAGTACGAGTTGCGTTTGGAAAGTGACGAGGACGCAGTTCGCATCGTGACAATTCACAAGAGCAAAGGCCTCGAATATGGCATCACTTTTTATCCATTCGCGCGGAAGGAACCATGGCGCGGCGGACACGAATTCTTGAAGTTCCACGACCAGGGTGAACTCGTAATCGATCTGGCGGAATCGCCCGGGAACAAAATAATTCGCGATCGAGAAGAATTAGCAGAATCCGTTCGACAGCTTTACGTCGGCCTCACCCGGGCCAGGCACCGCAGTTATATGATCTGGGAGGAAAGGAGACAGCGGTCGAAATCGGCGCTGGGGTGGTTGCTTTC
>WNGO01005331.1_pt1 | contig 20124 bp, 15 predicted proteins | sample 5400511 | NCBI WGS metagenome assembly WNGO01 (sample SAMN13153380, study PRJNA577476) | soil metagenome | isolation source: 20 cm soil or saprolite under Garry oak tree replicate 2 | place: USA:California | collected 2016-06-15 | reverse complement strand
GCTGTCGAGCACAAACGCGTGCGGCGTCTCGCGGATGAGGTAGCGGACCGCCACGACAGCCGCCGGTACGGCTGCCGTGTCACCGGGCGCCGCAACCGGATATGAACCCGACACCAGGCTGTCGCGGTAGCGCACGCGCAGCAGCACGCCACTTCCCTCCGGGCTCGCAGACTCCAGCAGCACGGAGCTCTCACCGGCACAGCGATACATGGTCGCCGGGAGCGCGAACCGAATCGTGTCTCGAGGAGGGAACGCGACCATCGCCTGGAGCCGCCGCGGCTCGTCCGTGCCGCGGTTGCAGTGCGTCAGAAGCAATAGCAGGGCAGGGGTTGCTCTCAGCGCGGCGATGGCGCGACCCCCAACGTTTTGCGCGCGGCCTCGGGACTGAGCGTGTGCGGCGCCAGGGCTGCAATCAGTCCCGCGGGCAACGGAGTCGGCTTCAATCTCTTCCGGTCGACGCACACCAGCACCATCCACCCGGCCGCGCCGAGCGCGGTCAAGTCGGCTCGCAAGACGTCGAAATGGAGGGTCAGCGATTTTGTCCCGACCTTGCCGACGTACGCGGCGATGCGTAACCGGTCATCGAGACGGGCGGGCCAGTAGAACTCGCTATGAACGGCTTTGCGCGGCAGGAAGATGTCGTATTCGTCGAACATCCTCGCGTACGCCAGTCCGCAATGCCGAAACATTTCCGTCTCGGCGATCTCGAACAGCCGCACGTAGGAGCCGTAAAAAATGATCCCCGCGAAGTCCACGTCCGACCAGCGGACATATTCCTCGATGACGAACGGTTGCGGCGCGGGGTCGGGGGGGGGCATCCCCCGGGGAAGCTAGGAGCCTACGGAGAGGCGCGGAAGCCGTCCATCCCGTAAGACTTGAGGCGCCTCCACAGCGTCGTGCGGCTGATCCCCAGGCGCCGCGCCGTTTCCGCCAGCTTGCCGCTTGTGTCCTGCAAGGTGTCGGTGATCGCCTGGCGTTCGCGTTCGGCGAGAGTGAGGGGACCGGCTGGAGGAAGGATTGCTGCTTCGCCGAGACTCTGCGCGCCGTTCTTGAGCGCGGAGAACCTCGCGCCGAGGCTCTGGAGGCGGTTGCGCACGTCGCCGTTTTGTCCGTCGATGGCGCGCCGCGCGGAGGAATTGGCGTACAGCAGGCGACCCTGCTGGTCGAAGATAACGATGCCCTCGGTCACGGAATCGATGACCGCGCGCACGAGGGGGGAGAACGTACCAGGCATGGTGCCCGTAGCAGCGACCGGTTTGTCGATCATGGGTTGGTCATCCTCATACAAATCTTGCGGGTCCAAGGTTTCATCGCGTGCGAGCGAAGGTGTTAGGTTCGTGTCAAGATGAGACTCGGGGATAGGCTAAAAGGTTGCTGATTTGTTTCGGCTTGCGCCCTTGCGCGCCATCCCCATTATTGACCGTCAGGACAACAACGTGCCGAAAGACGCCACCGCTACACGTGCCACAATCCTTGCCGCCGCCGTCCACACGCTGCAGCGCGGGGGCATCGAAGGGTTCTCTCTCGATGCCGTCGCGCACCGGGCCGGGGTTGTCAAAGGCCTAGTCCTCTATCACTACGCATCACGCGCCCGGTTGCTGCGCGCGGCTGCGACGCAGATCGCTGAAGCGCGCGACGCCGCTATCTCGGGCGCCCTTGCGAGCGGCCCGGGGACGGCGGGCCTCGATGCATGCTGGGAGGTACTCCGCCGCCAGACGGAAGACGGCACGGCCCGAGCTTGGTTAAGTGTCTGCGGGGCCGGCCTTATTGACCGATCGCCGAGGACTACAGGATTCGAAGCTGCCGCCCGTGACGCGATCGTCGACGGGTGCACCGCTGCGCTGATCGCCGGCGTGGCGCTTCCGGATGCACGCGACGCCTACGACGCGCTGTGGCTGTCCCTGCTGGAGGTTACTGGAAAGGCCTAACGGCGCCTCGGCCGCCGACCGCCGCGCATCACCCGCGCGCGATGCGCCGCACCTAAGCTCCGCAGTCCCTGCCGCAGCTCCTCGAGCGAGCTGGCCCGTACCGCCTCATGCTTGCCGCGCGTCACCGTGTAGCGCACCGGCCGATCGAACGGCGGAAGATCCTTTGGATGCAACCGGCGCGCCTGCCCTTCCTTGAGCCGCAGCCGGACGATGCCTCCAACCCCCTGCTCAACATCGTAGTCGACGGGGACGCGGTCGCCGTACAGGAAGACCGAAGATGGCATGGCATCGAGCCGCTGCCGCTCCATCTCCGGGATCGCGGCATCGGGATCGATCGCGATGCGGGAGGCCACAAATGCGTCCCAGGAATTCACGCCAGCGATCTGCGCCGCGATCTGCCCGGCGATGCGCTCCCCATTCGCCTGGGTGAGCCGCCCCCCCGAGCGCCGCCAGTAATGACCGAACCGCTCCAGCGCGCGCCGTACCCTTCCCTGATCGGGATGTGGTGTCTCGCCGGCGATCAGTGCCTGGACCAGTGCGCCACGCGCGGAATCGGCCAGCTCCTCCGGGAATGGACTGGGCAACGCCTCGACTTCGCGATCGAGCGTGAAGCCGAAGTAGTCGACAGTCCGCACTACCATCAGCCCTTCTCGGCGGCGCTGCCGCTCGAACACCACGTCCGGCTTGCCGCGGCGCGCGTACCGGCGAATGGCGCGCTCCGGGACCTGCGTTCCCTCGATGCTCGCGCGCGGGACGCCGAAGCGGTCGGCAAAGTACCGTAGCGTTCCGGCGATCGCGCCCCAGCTGCCACACACCGAGCTGCGGCTCACGCGCGCTTCGCGCCCGTCTGCGGTCTGTTCGTCGATCACGAGATCGAATGGCATGATCTTGGCCAAAAGGTCAGCAAAAAGCTCGAGCGCCTTCCGGTCTCCATAGGGCAACTTCTCGGGGAGAGGCACGTCGAGTTGCCGATAGACCGAGGCCGTCCCCAGGGCGATGTCTTCGATCGCCTTCACGAGCACGCCACGCTCCTCCGCCCAGCGTTCGATGTCGCCTTCGCGGAAGAGATGCCGCGGCAGGCCGTACACCTCGCCCAGATACCCGTGCTTGTTGACGGCCTCGGCGTAGACGTTGTAGGCCGTGATGTGATCGGAGCCCGGGACGATCAACCCTCCCAGTTGCCGCTCTTCGCGTGTCATGCGGTGCAGCGACTCGATGTTCGACGCGACAGCGACGAGCGGTACGAGCGGTGGCTCCGCGTGATAGAGCAGCTCGCCCCAGGGACGTTCCACCGGCATCGCTTCGACATCGCGGCCGTAAGTCGTTAGACGGCCGTGCTCTATCAGCCCGCGCTCCGTGAGCAGCGCGCCGCTGTCGCGATAGGCCCGCCGATCGAGCGGGACGGGCAAGTCGAGCTCGGCCGCATCCACCCCAATTGCCGCACATGTGATCGCGACCCGCTCCGCGTCGCCAGCCAGCTGGAATTCGGGGGCGGTGGGGCGGAGGTCTTCGAATGCCAGGTCCCGGTCGCTGAGGATGTAGACCTCACCGTGCTGGACGCGGCCATGGACCCGACCCGCCATCTGCAGAATCTCGTTGGCACCCAGGTAGGTCCGCGTCAGCACGTTCTTGCCGCGCTCAACGACGTTCGTGTAGCGGGCATCGTAAATCACCACCGTGTCCAAGCCGCGGATATTGAGCGCCGATTGGCCCGCCGCCGTCATCGCCAGGAGAAAGGGACGTTTGACCAAACCGTCAAGGAAAGGACGAATGACGCGAATCGGCTCGCCGCCATGGTAAAAGGCTGTCGCGAGGTTGGGCCAGCGGTCGCCGAGCTCCTTCGCGATCTGTTCGACCTCGGCGCGGGTGGGCACGAATACCGCCACGCCACGCCGTTCTCGGGTGACCCGCTTCATGAAACGATCGTTCAAGAACTCGAGAGGCTGCTCCGCCACAACGTTCACCTGCGCAGCCTTGGCGGGATCGAAGGCACGCGTCTCCAGGACCTGGGCGGAGGCCAGGTATTCCGAGTAAAAGCTCGGGTCGACCGTCGCCGAGAGCCAGATGAAGCCGCAGCGCGCGCGCTTGCCCAGCGCCAGACAGAGCTCCATCTCGGCGGACGTCTGATGGATTTCGTCGACGACCAGGGTGTCCTGGGCGGTGATCAGACCATCCTGGAACCACCGCCGCGCAATGCCTGTCGTGACGATGACGACGTTCCAGGTCGGCGTCTCGGGCGTCGCTTCGCGTTCGCGATTCACCACGCCCACCTTGAGCGGCGCCTTCAGGATGGTTTCCGCCATCGTCCGGATTGCCAGCGTTTTCCCCGTGCCCGTGCCCGCCACGATGCCAAAGCCCTGACCGGAGCCCGCCAGCCGGCGAATGTCATCTCCGTGCTCCCGCTCGAGCAGCGTTTCCAGCTTCAGTCCCAGCGCCAACTCGATCGTCTCACAGGCAGCTCGAGTCGGCGCGATGACGATGACACGGCCGGTGGCTGGTTCGGCAGCGAGAAATGCCTGGGGGTCGGGGGGAAGGAAATGATCGCGGGATATGCGCACTGCTGCAATATAGAAAAAGAAGGGAGGCGCCGGCGAACCGGCGCCTCCAGCCTATTCGACGTGCCCTACCAGCCGCGATGATAGCGGCGTGCGTGATACCGATGCGGTCGCGCGTAGTAGCGCGGACCCACGACGATGATTGGGGCAGGGTAGTAGCGATAGTAGTAGGGCTGAGCGAATCGGTGATAGTACGGTCGATAGTAATATGGCCGGCCGATGACCACCTGACCGGCGAAGTACGGGTCTCCGAAACTCAAAGAGACGCCAACCCTGGTTTGAGCGCTGGCGCCGCCCGTAGCGAGACCAAACAACAGTCCGACGAGAATCAGCATGCGTTTCATGGCTGCCTCCTTGTCGTGTCCATAAGGAAGAGCCGTGCCACGGCCGCAACGCTCGTAAGTGATGTGTTGTCAATGTGATGCGAGATAGTGTCGAATCCGGGGGGATCGATTCCCAGATCTCTCGCGGTCGTGATGGTGTCGGAGTCGAGCGGCACGCGCCGCGGCGTCGCGATCGCCTCGGCCAGGGGGACGGCAACGATGCGCGGCGGCTGCAAGGCGACCATCATGCCGAACTGTCGCTCGGCAACCAGGCGCACCGCCGCGGCGCCGAACCGCAGGGCGAGCAGCCGATCGAACGTCGTGGGGCTGCCGCCCCGCTGCAGATGTCCCAACACGAGCGAGCGCGTCTCTTTCCCCGTCATCTGCTCGATCGAGTGGGCCACTTTGTCGGCGATGCCGCCGAGCCGTTCGTGCGCGGGATCGATGAGCGACACCGCGCCGCCTTTTGGGACCGCACCCTCCGCGGCCACCACAATGCTGAAATGCCGGCCCTCCGCTTCGCGCCGGCGGATCTTGTCGCAGACCTTGTCGATGTCGAACGGGATTTCGGGAATCAGGATTACGTCGGCGGATCCGGCCAGACCCGCGTGGAGCGCGATGAAACCGGCGTTGCGGCCCATGACCTCGACGACCATCACCCGCTCGTGACTCTCCGCCGTCGAGTGCACTTTGTCGATGGCGTCCGTTGCAGTGGCGACCGCGGTATCGAATCCAAAAGTCGCGACCGTGGCGCCGACGTCGTTGTCGATCGTCTTGGGCACACCGACGACGGGCAGGCCCTTCTGCCACAGCGTGTGGACGATGCCGAGCGTCCCCTCGCCGCCGATCGCGATCAAGGCATCGAGGCGATTCGCCCGAAAGGATTCGAAGAGCTCCTGCGTGCGGTCGCGCTCCTCCCAGGAGCCGTCGGGCCGCTGCACGCGCCATTTGAGAGGATTACCGCGATTCGATGTCCCGAGGATTGTGCCGCCGAGGTGGGTAATGCCGCGGACTTCCTGCGGGCCGAGGGGCATCAGCTCGCCCTCGCCGAGCAGACTCCCGAACCCGCGCTTAATGCCGACGCACTCCCACCCGCGATGCACCGCCGTGAGTACGGCGGCACGGATGACGGCATTCAGTCCGGGCGCATCGCCGCCGCCGGTGGAGATGGCAAGTCTCACCGCTTGCCGGTGGCCGTCTCGCGAATCAACCGCACCACTTCACCGGGCTCGGCATGGCGCTTCAGGGCTTTCTTGGAAAAGACGCGGCGCCCGTCGGCCTCTACTTCAAAGACGCCGCCTGAGGATTGGATCAACCGCACTTCGGCATGCGGGTAGGCATCGCGGATCTCGGCCGCCAGACCGGTGGCCCGAGGCTCGTAGTTTCAGATGACGCAGTATTCAATCGTGACGGTCATGGCGTGAACGATAGTCGCGCTTGACATGGTGCGCCACGGCGCCGACCTTGCGCGATGGTCTCGGCAGCGCCGGCGTTGTTCGTCCGTGTTGCGATTTCCCTCGCCGCCCTCGTCAGCTTCGGCGCCGGGATTGCCGCCCTCGCCAGCGGCGCAGTTCCGGCCGGCGAAAACCTGCCGCTCGCCGGCGCGCTGCTCGTCCTCGCCGCCGCGCTGTCACGCCGCTTCGGCATCGCCCTCCCGGGCAACGGGTTCTCGTCCTACGTCATCGGGGTGCTGCTGTTCGCCATTCTCGATCGCGGCTGGGCATTCGCCGCGATCGTCGCGCCGTTCGCGATGCTGGTCGGCGACGTCGTGCTGCGGCGACTGCCGCTGCGCGCCGCGTTCGGCAACGCGGCCCATCTCACCGCGGGGTCCACCTTCGTGGGTCTGATGTACGCGCGGGTGAGTGGCGCGATGGGGGCGGCGGCGCTCTCGGCCGACAACGCCGGTGCGGTTGCGCTGACCATCGTCATACTGCCCATCATCGTGAACGGCACGTTTTACCTCGAGCTCGCGCTGGGGCAGACGATCGCGTGGGTGGACGCGCGGCTCACGCTGCGCTGGGAATCCATCGTCTTTCTCGTATCGGCGGTGCTCGCCATCGGGTGGCTGGCGCTGCTCCATGCCACGCTGCCGGCAGGCCCCCGCGTCCTCGTCACAGCCGGATTGGCGATGGGGACCGCGGGCAGCCTGTACGTGCTGCGTCTCGGCGTCCGCGCCGACGAGCTGCACCTCATTCAGCGCCTGGCGCAGGTGATCGCCGCCGAGCTGACGCTGACCGAGAGCTTCAAGCGCGTGCAGGAGCTGACGCGCCAGCTGGTGCCGTGGGAGCAAATGGGATTCGCCCGCTACGATGCGCGCACGCGGCAAATGGAGCTCGTGGCCGACACCGCCGCCCAGCCGGGGAAGACGTTCCGATTCGATTCCGATGCGGGCCTCACCGGCGAGGCGCTGCGCTTGCGCCGCCCGGTTGTCGCGCACGGCCTCGCCTACGATCAGGTCGTCCTCCCCGGCGCCGAGGTACCGGGCTCGGAGATGCTCGTGCCCCTCTACCATGCGGGGCAGCTCGTCGGCCTGTGGAGTGTCCGGCATTCCGACCCCACCATGTATCGCCAATCGGACGGTGACCTGCTCGAGCTGCTCGCGCCGCAGCTCGCCTTGATGGTCGCGATCGATGGCTCCCTGCGGCCCGTCACCGGCGCTTCCGATCAGACGATGCAGTACGTGCAGACGCTGACCGCGACGACCGAGGAGATCCATGCCTCGAGCGAGGAGGTCGCGGCATCGGCGCGGCGGGCCAGCCACGGCGCGGGCCAGGCAGCGAATCTCGTCACCACAGCGGCGGGCGAAGCCGGACGGTTGAAAGAGAGCGCCGCCGAGCTCGCCGCCGCCGGCGATCGTACGCGCGAAGCGGGGTCGCAGATGGAAAAGACGGCCGACCGTGTGCGCACCGGCACGCAGAACGCTGTGCGGCAGCTGACCGATCTCGGGGCCACGACCGAGGAGAGTGCCGCCGAAGTCGGCCGGCTGCGTGATGTCGCGACGCAAGTCGAACGGTTCTCCGAAACGATCGGCTTCGTGGCCAACCAGACGAATCTGCTCGCCCTGAATGCGACGATCGAAGCGGCGCGCGCGGGAATTCACGGACGCGGCTTCGCGGTGGTCGCCGATGAGGTGCACAAGCTCGCGGAAGCGAGCGGCCGTGAGGCGCGCAACGTGGGCAAGGCGGTGCAGGACACCCGCCGCGCCTTGGATCGCGCCGCGCAGTTGATCGAACGGATTCGCGGCGACCTGGGGCAGGTCGTCCAGAGCTCCGCCGAGTGGGTACAAGATCTCAATCGCATCGCCGAGGCAGCCGCCGAGACGGCGCGCGCGGGCAAACAGGTCGCCGAGTTCGGTCGCCAGAGCGCGGAGCTGGCCACGAAGATCACCGAGACGCTGGGGCAGGCACGCGCGGGGGCGCAGACCTCCAGTCAGGAAGCGGAGGCCGTTGCGGCGGCGGCGGCCGAGCAGCTGCGGGCCATCCAGGACCTCGCCCATGGTGCGGCCAAATTGTCGGCCCTCGCCGAGCAGCTGTCGCAGGCACTGCGTTTCATCCGCGGGGGAAATGGTCATCGGTAAACCGATCGCCGCGGCGACGGTCGTACTCGTGGCGACAAGCGTGGCAAGCTGCAGCGGAGACTCCGGCTCGCCCACCCCCGCCGCTCGCATCGACTACGTCGCCGGCGCCATCGAGCCGATTCTCACGCGCGGCGAACGGTTCGTGATCGAAGGCCTCGGCTTCGGCACAGCACGCGGCACGGTGCTGCTCACGAAAATCACCGGCGGCACGATCGAGGCCGCGGTCGCCGACTCCGCATGGACGTCGTTCACGATCACGGCCGTCGTCCCCGATTCGGCGGCCACCGGAACCGAAGCCCTGGCCGTTGTCACCGCGGCGGGAACGACGATCCTGGCGACGGTCCACGTCCTGCCACGGTCATTCTTCGATCCAGGAACAGTGACGTGGACCGCGCGGGCGCCCTATCCAGGCGCGGTCGTGGGCATTGGACTGACCGCGGCCGAGTTTCCCGAGCCAGGCGGCGTCCTGCGCACCACGCTGTACGCGGCCGGCGGCGCAGACCCACCGCTGATGACGCCGGACTCCGGCGTGTATGTCGCGCGCGCGACGGCCGGAGGAGCCGGGGCGATCGACGGCTGGACACGCCAGCACGACACGACGGCACAGGCGCGCAGTCGCGTGCTTCCGGCACCGCGCGCCTTCGCCGCCGCCGCGGTGGCGACGCGCTACAATTCCCGGTTTCCGGGGACCGCATTGTACGTCATCGGGGGCATCGACCGGTCGGGAACCGCGCAGTCCTCGGTGTTCGCCGCCGACGTCACGGCGGACAGTGTGATCGGCCGGTTCGTGTTCCTGGAGCCGTTACCGGCGCCGCGCGCGGGAGCGATCGGGGTCGTGCGTCACGGCAGGATTTACGTCATCGGCGGAACGGACCAGCTCGGCCAGCCGCAGAGCTCTGTCTACATGGGTCGCATCGGGGCGAACGGGCACATCGACGGCTGGTACCTGCAGCCGTCGCTCGTCGGGCCGCGGGCGTATGGGGCCGGACTGGCGCGCGACATTCGGGTCATCGCCATCGGGGGAGTCGCCGACAGCGTGCCCCCCGGCGGGGGCGTCGGAACCGGGACCCAGCGGCTGGTGACGGGCGATACGGCGGCCGTAAGCCTGCTGTCGGGATTCTTCACGGGCACGTGGGGCGCGGGACCGGCATTGCTGCCCGAAGGCCGGTCGCAGTTCGCGCTCCTCGACCTCGACTCAACAGTGTTGATCGTGGGCGGAATGTACGGCGGTGCAGGCAGCAACTCGGCGGAGACGCTCGCGGCAGCGGTCAACGACGACTCCTTGAGTGCGTTCGCCGGTCCCGTCGGCACCAATCGCATCGCCGACCTGATGTGCCTGACGGAGCCGGCCGGAACCCTGATTGGCCCCGCCGGGGTCGCGTGGCATGAGGCAGATGGGACGCATCGAGGACTGGTCGTCGGCGGAGCCGATTTAGCCACGCAGGGGCGCCGCAGCTGCGCCTGGGGTTTCTGAATGCGAGCCTGATTATTAGAGTGTGAAGTGCCGCAAACCACGGGGAGAGACATGCGCGCTCGGACAACGCTGGTGGTGCTCGGTCTCATTGCCGCTCCTGCCCTTTGCGTCGGCCAACACACCCATCAGTTCGAAATCGGTGCATTCGCCTCGTTTACACGCTACGATCGCGCGTTCAGTCTCGATAATCAGATCGGCGGCGGCGGACGGCTGGGCTATTTCTTCGGCCCGGTGGTCGGTGTCGAGTTCGACGTTGGTTATCAGCAGCCTACGCCGACGAGCGGAGGCGCCAACGCGAACCTGGCACTGGGTGGCGGCAGCCTTGTCCTGAACATGGGCAACGCGCACAACCTCTTCTATATCCTGGGCGGCTATTCGCGCCTGGCGTTCGGCGATCGCGCCGGCTACAGCTTCACCGACAACGGCGTTCACGGCGCGATTGGCGACCGGATGTTCCTCGGGGACCGCGTCGCCGTCCGCATCGAAGGCCGTGCGATCTATTCCCCGAAGACCGGACTCTCCACCGGCAACTGGGCCGGGCACATCGTTGGCTCCGCCGGGCTGTCGATCTTCACCGGGCCGAGCGGATTCCGGGACGCCGATCAGGACGGCATCGCGGACAAGAAGGACGCGTGCCCCGGAACACCGGCCGGAGCCGTCGTCGATGCGGTGGGATGTCCCAGCGACTCTGACCGCGACAAGGTCTACAACGGGCTCGACGCGTGCCCCAACACGATCGAAGGAGCGGAAGTCGACGCGCGCGGCTGCCCGAAGGACGCCGACGCCGATGGCGTGTACGACGGGATCGACAAGTGTCCCGGGACGCCAACCGGGGCGCGCGTCGATGCGACCGGCTGCCCAACCGACACCGACAGGGATGGGGTGCCTGACGGTCCCGATCAATGCCCGAATACGCCGGCCGGCGCGACCGTCGACGCAACGGGCTGTCCAGTCGACAGCGACCACGACGGCGTACCCGACGGCATCGACAAGTGTCCCAATACGCCGGCAGGAACCGAGGTCGATACGGCGGGGTGCCAGCGCGCCTCGGACACCGACGGTGACGGCATCGACGACACCAAGGACAAGTGCCCGGGCACCGCGGCAGGCACGCGGGTCGACGCGGCTGGGTGCCCGATTCTGTTCACCGAAGCGAAGACCCCCGTGGTGCTCCGCGGCGTGACGTTCGAAACGGGGCGCTCGACGCTGAAACCCGATTCGTACACGATTCTCGACATCGTGGCGGCGTCGCTCATCGCCAACCCCGACATCAAGATCGAAATCGCGGGCCACACCGATAACACCGGATCGTCGGCGACGAACATGCGTCTGTCGCAGGCGCGCGCCGACGCGGTGCGGACGTATCTGGCCAGCAAGGGCGTCTCGCCGGATCGCATGGTCGCGAAGGGCTACGGGGCGTCGCAACCGGTCGCGCCCAACACCACGGTGGCGGGCCGGGCGCAAAACCGGCGCGTCGAGCTGCGGCAGACAAACTGAGGCGGAGGCTCACGTGACAAAGGTCGCGGTCATATTGGGAGTGTTGGTGTTGAGTTCCACCACTCTCACGGCACAGTACGAGCGCCGCTACGAGGTCGGCTTGTTTGGCGCGTTCACGAAGTACGACAAAGGCTTCAATCTCGCCGACAAGCTCGGCGGCGGCGTGCGCTTCGCGTACGGCCTGACGCCGATGCTCGGCCTGGAGGTCGATGCGCTGTTCCAGGCGCCGCAGGACGTCGGGCCATCCTCGCAGATCGAGCCGCTGATCGGCAGCGCCAGCCTCGTCGTAAACGCGCTCAATGCCAGCCGGATGTCGGTCTACGTCCTCGGCGGATACTCGCGGCTGGATTTCGGCGCGACGAGCCCATACCGGTTCACCGATGGCGGATTTCACGGTTCACGGCGGCGCGGGGGCAAAATTCTTCATGAGCTCGCGCTTGGCGCTGCGGTTTGAAGCGCGCGGCATCTACACACCGACGACGAACAGCTCGTTCGGCCAGAAGAGCGCCACCCATCTCGTGGGGTCGGCCGGACTCGCATTCTTCCAATCAGACGGCCCGCCCGCGGCGGATGCCGATCACGACCGTGTCTCGGACAAGAAGGACGCGTGCCCCGACACGCCGCTGGGAGCGACCGTCGACAACCGTGGCTGTCCCGCCGATGCGGACAGCGATGGTGTGCTCAATGGGATCGATGCCTGCCCCAACACGCCGACCGGTGCGACGGTGGACGCCACGGGCTGCCCACACGATCAGGACGGCGACAAGGTGTTCGACGGCATCGACCAGTGCCCTGATACCCCCGCCGGCGTGACGGTCGATGAAAAAGGCTGCCCGCCGACCCCGGGAGACAGCGACGCTGACGGCGTCAACGATCTCCTCGATAAGTGCCCGGCGACGCCCGCCGGCGCGACCGTCGATCCGACGGGATGCCCGATCGATTCCGATCACGACAGCGTGTGGGACGGACTCGATAAGTGCCCGGACACGCCGGTGGGCGCCACCGTCGATAGCAACGGCTGCCCGCTCGATTCCGACGGCGACAAGGTGTTCGACGGCATCGATCGTTGCCCTGATACGGCCGCCGGAACGCCGGTCGATTCGTTCGGATGCCCGGCGGACGCCGACAAGGATGGCGTGGGGGACGGCTTCGATAAGTGTCCCAACACACCGCCCGGGACGCCCGTCGATGCGAACGGGTGCCCGCCGGCAAAGGATACGGACGGCGACGGGGTCATCGATCCGCAGGATCGTTGCCCCGGCACGCCGGCTGGGTCGCGCGTGGATCAGTTCGGCTGCTTGATCCTCTTCGAAGAGCGCGCACCCGCGGCACCGGGAGCACCGGCGCCGGCGCGGCCGACGCTGATTCTCCAGGGCGTGAACTTCCAGAGCGGCCGCTCGGTCCTCACCGCGGCCTCGTATGCGGTCCTGGACCAGGTCGCCGCATCGCTCGTCGCGAATCCCGAGATTCGCATCGAGATCGCCGGGTATACCGATTCCACGGGCACCAGGCTGAAAAACCTGCAGCTGTCGATGGGGCGGGCAGGAGCCGTGCAACACTACCTCGCGCGCAAAGGAGTCAGTCCTTCGCGGATGCGGGCGCGTGGCTTTGGCGCATCAGGCTACATCGCGCCGAACGCGACCCGGGAGGGCCGCGCGCAGAATAGAAGGGTTGAGCTACACAAGTTGAACTAGACGCCAGAGGCGCAGCAGACGCAGCAGTGGTGATCAGGCACTAGGGGTCGGGACGAGCAAACAGTCCCGACCCTTAGTATTTTCTCTCGCCCCGATCCAACCGAGCGTCGTATGCATTTGCAACATGGGCGGCGTAGCATCCTCATCGCGCTGGCAGCCGCCCTGCTGGCGGGGCCGGCGGTTGCGCAGCAGCGGCGTGCTCGCCGCCCTGCGCCGCCCCCCGCACCTCCGCCCGCGGCCGCTCGCCGCCCCAGCGCCGCCGCGGTCATTCCCACGCCGCGGTCGATCCTGGGTTTCGATCCGGGCGACGACCGCAAGCTCGTCGAATGGCCCGTGCTGGTGCGCTATTTCGAAGCACTCGCCAAGGCGAGCCCGCGCGTGGATTACCGGGAGCTGGGCAAGACGACGCTCGGCGCGCCCTTCATCGCGCTCGCGATCTCGAGCCCTGAAAACCTGCGCCGCCTCGACTATTACCGGCAGCTCAACGCCGGCCTCGCCGATCCCAGAACGTTCCGCAGCGCTCGAGCCGCGCGCGACGCACTGACCAACGGCAGAGCCGTCGTCCTCATCACCTCGAGCATCCATTCGACCGAAGTGGGAGGGCAGCTCTCACCGGTCGCGCTGGCATACCGGCTGGCGACCGACACGGGCGCTGCCACGCGGGCGATCCTGGACAATGTGATTCTCTGGCTCGTGCCGTCGCTCAATCCCGACGGCGTCACGATCGTGGCGAAATGGTATAACCGGACACTCGGCACCACCGCCGAGGGAACGTCTCCGCCCGAGCTGTATCACCACTACGCGGGGCACGACAACAACCGCGACTGGTACGCATTCACGCAGGTCGAGACACAGCTGACGGTGGATTCGCTGTACAACGTCTGGCACCCGCAGATCGCGCACGACATCCATCAGATGGATGCCAACGGCGCGCGGCTGTTCCTGCCGCCCTATCTCGATCCGGTCGAGCCGAATGTCGATCCGCTGCTGATCGATGGCGTGAATGCACTGGGCACCGCGATGGCGTGGGAGCTCAGCGGCCAGGGCAAGACCGGCATCTCGATCAACTCCACGTACGATGCGTGGACCCCGGCACGCGCCTACCAGCACTACCACGGCGGCGTCCGCATCCTGTCCGAGACGGCGAGCGCCGACCTCGCGACCCCGATCGACGTCCCGTTCGACCACCTGCAGACCCGCTCCCGCGGCTACAACCCGCGCGAGAAGTCGTGGAATTTCACGAACCCGTGGCGTGGCGGCCGCTGGACGCTGCGCGACATCGTGTCATATCAGACCGATGGTGCGTACGCGCTGCTGGTCCACGCCGCGCATGACCGCGAGCGCTGGCTCGCGAACTTCTTCACGGTCGAAACGCGCGCGGTGCGCGGTTGGGGCGCGCGCGAGTGGCCGTACGCGTACGTCATCCCGGCGCGCCAAGACTCCGTCGCACTGAGCGCGCTGCTCGGGATCCTGCGGCGCGGCGCGGTCGAGATTCGCACTACGCTGCAATCGTTCAGCCTGCAGGGCCAGCGGCACAGCGCCGGCACGTACGTCGTCGTACTGCGGCAGCCCTACGCGTCATTCGCCAAGACACTGCTGGAGCCGCAGCACTATCCCGATCGCCGACTCTACCCCGGCGGTCCCCCGGAGCGGCCGTACGACGTCACGGCACACACGCTGCCGTTGCTCATGGGCGTCACCGCCATCGCGGCAAACGACTCATTACGCGTTCCGTTGTCGTCGCCGATTTCGCCTCGATCCGTCACTCCCGTGCCCCCTCTTCGTGAGGACTCCGTCCCACGCATCGGGGTCTACAAATCGTACGATGCCGCCATCGACGAAGGCTGGACGCGGTGGGTTTTCGACAACTGGAAGGTGCCGTATACGTCGCTGGTCGATTCCGTGGTACGCGCGGGCAAGCTGCGTGATGAGTTTGACGTGATCATCCTTCCCGATCAACCACCGCGTGAAATTCTCGAAGGGTTGCCACCGCGCTACCCCGCTCCGTACGCCGGAGGCATCGGTCCCGAAGGAAGTGAGTCGCTGCGGCAGTTCGTCGTGGATGGCGGCACGCTGATCGCGTTGAACGAAGCGAGCCGTTTTGCGATCCAGGCGTTGCTGCTACCGGTGCGTAACGTGCTCGAGGCCGTGCCCGAAGAGGACTTCTACGCGCCCGGCTCGATTTTCCGGCTCCAGCTCGACACGACACACGCAGTGGCGCGGGGACTGCGGAGCGAGACGATCGGGTGGTTCCAGGGCGGTCCGGCGTTCGAAGTGCTCGACTCGGCGGTCACACACGTGATCGGCCGCTGGCCGGAAGATCCGGCGCGTATCCTGCTCTCGGGCTGGGTCCTGCACCCCGACCGCATCGCGGGGAAAGCGGCGATTCTCGAGGTGCAACAAGGTTCGGGACGCGTGGTCCTGTTCGGCATTCGGCCCCAGTATCGAGGCCAGAGCATCGCTACTTACCCGTTGCTATTCAACAGCTTACAGTTGAAGTGAGGAGTTAATCCTTGCTCCTGCAGGGGTCAATTTCCTATGTTGATGGCCCCTATGAAGTTGGCTCGGCAGGCAGGTGCTCTCGTGCTCTGGGCCGCGACCGCGAGTCGCGGCCTTTTTGCCCAACAGTTGCCGGCTTCGCCCGACAGCATGCAGCTGCGCGGCGTCGAGCTCCGTTACGTCCTTCCCGAGCCGCTCTTCGACAACGCGCCCGCCGCACAACCGGTCAAGGCGCTCTACGTCAATGCGTGGGCGTTCGGATCGAGCAAGCTCGCGCAGCTCGTGCGGCTCGCCGACTCGACGGAGATCAATGCCTTCGTCGTCGACGTGAAGGACGACACCGGTTGCCTGCTTTATCCGTCCGAAGTGAAAGTCGCGCAGGAGATTGGCGCAACGAAGTGTGTGCGCACGCGCGATGTGCAGTCGCGGCTCGATACGCTGCGCGCCCACGATATCTACGCGATCGCGCGTATCGTCGTCGCCAAGGATCCGCTGCTCGCTGAGCGGCGGCCCAAGTGGTCGGTGCAGAATCGCGACGGCAGCGGGTTGTGGCGCGATCGGATCGGCACCGCGTGGGTCGATGCGTACAACGATTCGGTGTGGATCTACGCGGGGCAGCTCGCCGAAGAAGCGGTGCGGCTGGGATTCAACGAAGTGCAGTTCGACTATGTGCGTTTCCCCGACGAGCCGAAAGAAGCGATGGCGCAGGCCCTCTTCGCCGCCCGCAAGCGCGGCGAAACACAGCGGGAAGGCGTGCAGGCGGGCATCGCGATTCTCGCCAACCGGATCCAGCCGCTCGGCGTACCGATCACGTTCGACATCTTCGGTCTCACCGCCTCGGCTACGGGCGATCTCGGCATCGGCCAGGTATGGGAGGATTTCATCACCGTCGCCGACGTCGTGTTGCCGATGGTGTACCCGAGCCATTACTACCGGGGGAGCTACGGACTCGCGTGGCCCAACGGCGAGCCCTATCGTGTGGTCCGGAACGCGCTGAGCGAAGCCATCGAGCGCTCGCGGCCGTTCGTGAAAGCGGCGACGATCCGTCCCTTCCTCCAGGCGTTCACACTCGGGCGCCGCAAGCCGCGGTACACCCCGCACGAAATCCGCGAGCAGATCCGCGCGGCCGAAGAGTTGGGCATCCGGACCTGGGTGCTGTGGAATCCCCGCAGCGTGTATCAGCGCGATTCGCTCCGCCCCTACCGCGACGTCGCCACGATTACCGGTGGCGGGGGCGCTCAGTAGCACCATATTTTCCCACATGAAAAAGCTGTTGCTTCCCCTGGCGCTGGCCGGGACGCTCGGCGCGTGCTCTAATGCCGAGGGCGTCGATCCCGATGCGATTCCCCAAGCCCAGCTCGTTGCGGTCCGCATGGCGCTCGACTCGGCCTTCCTGCACGATACCACGTTGGATTCGGCGTTCACCGGGAAGTCTGGTCTGTACGCACAGATGTCTGCCGTCGTCTTCCCCTTCATGGATCGTGCCTCGCGCATTGGGCAGGGATCCGACACCACGCGTGTAGTGGGGGTCGAATTTGACGTGGATGCAACGCAAAATGGCTCGCGACTGACCATCAACCTGAGTGCGGTCCTCGCTTGGAAGGGCTACGATTCGACGAGCGGAACGATGGACACGGTCTTCTTCCTGCTCGGCGCAGGCCGCGCGCCGGTGACCGATTCGCTATGGTCACGCTTTACGCTCGATACGGCCGGGACGGGCACGGGCTTCATGATTCATCAGGCGGCTGCGGATACGGCAACCACGACGTGGTTGTCGCGCGGGGGACACCTACATACGACGTCGAGTCACTATGGATCGACTCAGGGAAACACGACTTTCTCGGTGTCTCGCGGCACCCTCAGCGGGGAATTCACGATTACGGGGAAGTCCGTTCCTGACTCGACCTCGACCGCTTCATCTCTGCTGGATTTTGGAAGTGGCGCGCGCGCGATACGAGTAAAGATCCGCGGCACGCTACCCTGACTTGGAGCTCTCCAGCACCATCCCCGGCTCCCACACGGTGATGTAGCCGCTGATCGCCGAAGCGGCGACCGTGTACGGATTGGCGAGATAGAGTTGCCCCGGCCCTGAGCGGCCCGGGAAGTTGCGGTTGATCGCGCTGATCGTCACTTCCTCGCGCGTCTTCGAGACGCCCGGCCCCGCATTGATGCACGCGCCGCACGACGGCTCCAGAAATGTGGCGCCCACCCGTTGGAACACGTCGAGATAGCCCCGTTCCTCGCAATAGCGCTTCACGTCCTGAGAGCCGCACTGAATGAAGAAGCGTACCCAGGGAGCCACCCGCTCGCCGCGTCCGGCGGCCTCCGCCAGCACGCGGGCATACATGTCCATGTCTTCCTTCTTGCCCGCGGTGCACGAGCCGGCGTAGGCGATGTCCACCTTGATGCGCTCACTGACGGCATCGATGTACAGCCCGTTCCCGGGATCGCCCGGCAGGGCAATCATGGGACGAAGCCCCGAGGCGTCGATCTCGATGACCTCGCAGTACTCCGCATCCGCGTCGCTTGCCAGGCCGGCGCAGAGCTGCTCGGCATCCTTCCGGGACAGCTTGCGGTAGTCCATCAGGTACGCGACCGTCTTGTCGTCGGGCGCCACGTAGCCGGTAAACCCGCCGACTTCCGCCGTCATGTTCGTCATCGTGGCGCGCTCGTCTACCGACAGCGACTCGACAGCATCGCCACAATACTCCACCAGCTTGCCGATCGCCCTCCCCATTTTCACGTACGGATGGCGCAGAACCTCGAGCATGAAGTCTTTGGCGGTCACGTTATCGGGCTTCCGGCCGGTGATGACCACTTTCACCGTCTCCGGCACCTGCAGCCGCACGTCCTTGGTGATCCAGGAATTGAAGATCGCCGTCGTTCCCACGCCGAACGCGACGCAGCCGACGGCGCCGGCGTGGGGCGTGTGCGAGTCGGAGCCGATGATCACCTGGCCCGGTAAGGCGTGCGATTCGAGAATCTTGGAATGACAAATCGCCTCGGAGCCATGATGACCGAGCCGCAGCTCGCCGTAGAGCTTGATGCCCTGCGCCGCCGCGAACTCACGCTGTTTCTTCTCGAGCTGTAACGCGACGTCGAGCAATCCTTCCTTCACCCGCTCAGGCGTCATCGCTTCCGGCAGGAAAGTGAGGTGGTCGCGGAACATCAGGATGGTGCCGGGATCGTTGACTTTGGCGTCTTTGCCGACGAGCTGCTCGAAGAAGATCGCCGCCATCGGCGTGACGTACTCGTGGCTGAAGCGAATGTCCGTCAGGACGAATCCCTCGTCGCCCGGCTTCACCGCGGGGACGCCGATCTTGCCTTTCGCGGGGTCTACGACCCAGCGCCGCGCCAGAATTTTCTCGCCCAGCGTCATGGGACGCCGCGGCGTCTGCGGCGGATGCAGCACCACCTGACCTTGCAGCCGAGCCATGTTGTAATTGAAGAGCCCGCCGTGCTCAATGATGCCGCGCGTGATCTTCCCCTCGCCCACGGTGAAGGCCGAGAGCGGGATGTCCTCGCCGCGTTTCACCTTGTCGAGGATGGAGAACTCGGTCGTCGTGAGCACGCCCAGGTTCTGGCAGTTTTCGCGGTAGATGCGCTCGATGCTCTCCGCGACGACAAGCTTTATTCCGGCGCACATCTCGGCGTACGGTGACTGTTCGCGCGAGGAGCCTTTGCCCCGGCGCTTGCCGCTCACGGCTGCTACGAAGCCACCGCGCTTCACGGAGCCCCGGGTGATCGGGAATTCGTCGCGGCACTTGAGGCCGAGGTAGGGGAATTCGCCCAGCGTCTCGTCGTAGTAGTAGCAGATGTACGCCGGGGTGATTTCGTCGGTCGAGATGTCGTCGCGCAGCTTGTTGGCTGGCGTCCAGACGGGATCATGGCCGGCGAGCTGCGCGCGCACGAAGCCGGGATCCTCGGTCAGGTAAAGAATCCGGCCCTGCAGGCGAACATTTGTGTCGCGCATGCGCGAAGTATCTTCTTGGAGCCTCATGTTCGCAACCGCGTTGTTGCTCCTGCAAGCGACTTTCCAAAGCCCGCGCCTCCTCGAGAGCTCCGGCGTCGCGGTGAGCCATGCCTTTCCGGGTGTCTTGTGGACGCACAACGATTCCGGCGACGGTCCCTATCTGTACGCCACGGACTTGCAAGGCGCCGACCGCGGCGCGTTGCTCGTGCCCGGCGCGCAGGCGATCGATTGGGAAGACATCGCCCTGGCCCCCTGCCCGCTGCTATTCCTGTTGCAACCGCGGCCGCGACAGTACGCCGCGACCTGCATCTATCTCGGCGATACGGGAGACAACCTCGAGGAGCGGCCGTTCGTCACGGTGTATGCGATCCCCGAGCCGGAGCCACCGGAGGGCCCTGGCGACACGCTCGGGACGAGCAGGGCGCCGGCCGTGCTGCGCGTGCGGTACCCGGACGGCGCACATGATGTAGAAGCGATCTATGTATCGCCGCGCGATACCGCGGTGTATTTCGTCAGCAAGGGAGCCAGGCGTGGAAGTGCGATTCGACTGTACCGCGTCGATCGACGGCATTGGAGCAGTCCGGATACAAGCGGTGAGGTTGCG
>WNGO01001492.1_pt1 | contig 20129 bp, 29 predicted proteins | sample 5400511 | NCBI WGS metagenome assembly WNGO01 (sample SAMN13153380, study PRJNA577476) | soil metagenome | isolation source: 20 cm soil or saprolite under Garry oak tree replicate 2 | place: USA:California | collected 2016-06-15 | reverse complement strand
GATGGACCGTTGTCGAACGGATTGTTGTCCGATGAACCAATCATCGGGAACGTGCGCCGTGCATCGCAGAGGGTAACTGGCGGAATATCCTGAGTACACTCGAAACCCCTGCCTCGAGGAAGATGAGCGCAATCGCCTGCTTACAACACTTATGCTCCATCCAGCATAATGTTCCTTTGGAGTAAGCCATGGAGAAATACGCAGCACGACGAGTAAAGCAGGAAATCGAGCGCGTGCTTTGGGAAGTCTGGGACCCCATCGGCGTAAATAAGTTCCCTAACGCTCGTGGCGAGTACGGAATGTACGTAAATAGCGTGTTTGAGCTTCTTACGTCTGGCGCTTCGGACGAATCCATCACTCAACATCTGATCCGCATCACAACTGATCGAATGGAACTTGATAGCCCCGGATTCTCTGTTGGTCGGACCGTCTCAGCGCTCCGTGCGATCCCTCTGCCTTCCGATTCAACGAGCGGGTTCTGAGTGCTATGGCCTGATAGCGACAGTTGAGGATTTAGTTCTAACTTGTGCTGAATGCTAACCAGCGCTCGGCGCGGGACAAACTGCTGTCGGGTCATTGAGGTTTGCTTGCCTTCGTAGTCGCCACTGCATCACACGGGCGGCGACTATCACTCCGCCTAGCGCCGCCCACATCACGAACGCAGCGACAAACAGCTTCATGGGAAAGTCTTCGTCTCGTCCCGAGAACAGAGGCATGCAAACAGCGGCGACAATACAAAACCCACATAATGCTGCGCCCGTTATCGTCTCCAACGAAGTAATGTGCGGATAGATCAGCCGTTGTCGTGCTGCAATCAGGCCCTCGATGCCGCGGCCTGCGATCCACCAAAACAAAAAGCCAGCTAGGGGCCAGCTGATCACGCGCCACGTTTTGAAGCTCATGCCTTTCGGAATCCACTCCTGCTTGGACGGGTTCAAAATAATGTAGGGCAGCTGCACGAGACCGCAAGGCAAGTTCAACGTTATGGGCACCCATTGTCTTCCCAACATCGCTTGCTCCTGTTCAAACATCAGTTGCTGCTGGGGGTTCAAAGGAACGACGATCCCTTGCTGTTCTTCAAGAGGAGGGGACGGCGGATTCCTTCGCGGGCGATATGCGTGAATCGAAGCTCTCACATTCTGGACGATTACGGTGCGGAATGGCCATAGCACAACTACACACAGCACGAACTGAGTAATCGGCAGTAGCCATCGGAAGGCAAAGGTTGGGCGTTCGAGGGGCATCGCCATGGGAGTCTAGCAGACGGCTAGAGAGACAATTGACGTAAAATCTTAGATCCCTATCGCAAGTGCGTCGGCGCCGTGCAGCCGGGTGGGTCTCAAGTGTGTCCCGCCGAGGCACTTGGCGATAGGGAGATTTGGACGAAGCCGCTGGCGTTTGCGGCGGACGCGGTGGAGCTATGGGTTTTGTATGGATGATTCGCGATTTGTTCGTCTGAGTGGGAGGTGGAGCGCAGGTGTAAGTACGATTGGTGAAAGATGCGGCAGTGACTTGGGGTCGGTGGGAGGAAGGTTTTTCCAGAAAATTAGTACCGGAATGGAGTGGGCGGGGAGCAGTGAAGACACCACGGCTGTCGGAGAACAAGCTCGCGCTGCGGAGAGCGTCATGGTTAGTGGGTCAGGAAGAGTCAAGGAACGGACTCCTGATCGTAAGTTGCCAAGCAGTAAGCACAGAAAGTCGTTCGACGATGACCATAGGAGTGGAACATTTTGGACAGCGGAAACAAGAGGGCTGGGTGGGTGAGGAAGTAGTGGCTGCAGATGGGTGCGGCGGCATGGGCTGGTCGGCGAGCAGGCGCTGACAGAGGGGGAGGAGAGTGGCGCGCCGCCGATTGGCCAGGAACCCGAAAGAGCGGATGCGGACAAAGCCGCGGGGCAAGACGTGGAGCAAGAAGCGGCGTAGGAACTCTTGCGAACCGAGCGTCATGGTTCTGTTCTTATTTGCGTGGGCATAATCTTTCCAGCGGAAAGTAACCTGGTCATGCTCGAAAGCCACCAGGCGGTGGTTGGTGATGGCGACGCGATGGGTGTAACGGGCGAGATAGCCGAGCACATGATGAGGACCGCCGAATGGGGGTTTGGCGTAGACGACCCAGTTCTGACGGAACAAGGGGCGCAAGAAGCAGCGGAACGCCTTTTCGTTGGCCAGGGGTTGAAGAGATCCGGCGAAGGTGAGTTGGTGTTGCTGGAATCGTCGCTTTAAGCCGGCGACGAACTTACCGCGGAAGACACGACTGAGTACGTGGACGGGGAGGAAGAAGGGGTAGCGGGGATGAATCCAGTGGGTGCGGTCGGGCGAAAGGCCACCGGCAGGAATGACGCAGTGGACGTGGGGATGAGCCAGTAGATTCTGTCCCCAGGTATGGAGGACGGAGAGGAAGCCGATGTCAGATCCCAGGTGGCGAGGATCTCGGGCTACCTCGAGCAGGGTCTCGGCACTGGCGCGGAACAAGAGGTCATAGAGGACCTTCTTGTTCTGCAGCGCCAGTGGGGAGAGTTGGTGAGGCAGAGTAAAGACAACATGGACATAGGTGACGGGCAGAAGTTCACTCTGCCGAGCCAGGATCCACTTATCGCGAGCGCCGCTCTGACACTTGGGGCAATGGCGATCACGGCAACTGTTATAAGAGGTGGTGCGATAGCCACAGCGAGGGCACTGATCACGATGCCCACCGAGTGCCGCCGTGCGGCAGCGGGCGATCGCGCGCAGTACTTTCCGGTGAGCCCAGTGGATCCAACGGAAGTTGTGCTGAATGAAGCGATCGCCTTGGGTGCGAACGATATCGGCCACCTCGAGGAGGGGCCGAGTCATTTTTTCTTAAGCCTCCGCGAGCGAGGGACGCCGTCGAGGCTGGAGACTTCGAGAGCGTCGAGCGGATTGGGGATCGCGCGCAGATGCTTGGGTGAGAGATGCAGGTAGATGAGGGTGTGCTCCAACCTGGAATGTCCGAGCAGGACCTGAATGGTACGCAGGTCGGCGCCGGCTTCGAGCAGATGGGAAGCAGAACTATGCCGCAGGCTGTGGGGAGAAAGCGGTTTGGTGATGCCGGCCTTTTGGGCGGCTTGCCGGCAGGCTAACCACACTGTGTTGGGGCTGATGGGAACGTCGGCGCGCACTCCTTTCACGGTGCCCGGAAACAGGAAGGTGGTGGGCCGCATCCAGCGAAAGCAGACGCGCAAAGTCTCCAGCAGCTTGGGGCTCAAAGGAACCTCGCGGTCGCGGCCGCCCTTGCCTTGGTGAATCCGAATCATCATGCGCTGACTGTCGATGTCTTGTACCTTCAGCCGGCAGAGTTCGGCCCGGCGTATGGCGGTGGAATACAAGGTCATGAGCAGCGTGCGGTGATAGAGATTGCAGGCCGCGTCGATCAGTCGGGTTACTTCCTCCGGGCTGAGCACGGTGGGCAGTCGCCTGCGGGATTTGGGAAATGGAATGTACTCCGCCAGAAAATGGCGGCGCAGAGTTTTTACGAACAAGAAGCGCAATGCGGACACATACTGACTGACTGTGACTGGAGCCAACTTCTTCGTCTGGAACAGATGAGCCTGATACTGCCGAATTTGCTCGGGCCCGAGCTTGTCCGGTGGCTGGTGAAAATACTCCGCAAAATCGCCGACGATGCGAACGTAGGTTCTTGCGGTACGATGGGAGTAATTACGACGCTGGATTTCTTCCAGCATCTTGTTGCGTAGTTGGGTCACAGGGACCTCCTTTTTCCGTCACTCAACTTATCAATCTCTCAATCCCTCCATCACAGCCGATCTCCGAACACGCGGCAGCGTCCGCCGCGCCAGCGGCTTCGTCCAAATCCCGGTTACGCTCAAAACCCCGGGCTAAGGCGAACAGACGGCGCATGCTTGTGACATGGCCTGGTTACGTAAACCATCCCCATCCCGTGCGCACGAAACCGGGTTTCCCATTCGAAGCAAGTTACTCTCGGATTGCCCGTCACCACCCAAGATCCCGACGGATCAGCTAAGCCAGATCTACAGGTCATCGGCTTTTCTCGACGTGAATCTGCAAGGTAGCCAGATCGGCAATTAGAATGCAGCACCCGACATCCGAGTGCGGGGCCGAATTGTTAGATCGAATCGAGCAACTCCATCCGCAGCTACCAGCGAATTCAGCACGGAGAGTCATGAGATATTTGGGTCATGCTCAAGAATGGAGGAGTGATGCGAACGCTACGGGGGAAATGCCATACACTCGTCTTCATCAGTCGGCGTGGAGACATTTTGCGATTCGTGGTTGTGACCTTGGCAGCGTGTCTTGCGGGAAGCCATTTGGCCGTTGGGCAATGGATGGGAAAGCAGACAGGTTGCTATGCATATCCCATTGCCACAAATCCGAACCGGCCGACGGTCGCGAATCCTGCCGATATTACGCAATACGGCGTATTGGAACTGGAGTATGGTTGGGATCAGGTGTGGCCCGAAGAGAGCGTCCAGCAGACGTCTGTCGGTGGTCTTTTGAAATTTGGGATGCTTTGCGACGTCGAGTTGCGGTGGAACACAACCTCGTTCCTGACTGAGACTGACGCGAGCGGTACGCACCGGAGTGCCGGAGACAATTGGCTTGGTCCGCAGATCCGGTTTTACCGGCAGACGAAACGAGTACCAACGATGGCCTTCGGCTACGCTGTCAAAATACCCTCGGCCAGCACGGAAGATGGCTTGGGATCGGGGCACGCGGATCACGCATTTACTTTTCTGGCGAGCAAAGATGTCGTGCAATTTCATTTTGATTTCAACGTCACGCAATTCCTGATCGGCCGGCCGAATGCACCTGGCTTCGACAAGAACCAGCAACTGAACCTAGCATTTTCACGCGTCATCCGCGGCAGCCTCCAGTTCACGGGAGAATTCTATGGTCAGACCCGACTCAACCAAACGACAGCGGGGTTCGCTTCTTCGCTATGGGCGCTGACATACACAGTTATCCCAAGGCTGGTGATTGATGGCGGTTTTGAAGCGGGACTCTCTTCTGGCGGACCGCATCGGCACGCGTTCCTGGGAGCGACCTACGCGATAGCAAATCTTTACCCCGGATGGCGACGAAAGCGATCGAGCACTCCAGCCGATCGATAGGAAAAAGTCGACTGACCAGATCTGGCTAGTGACCCTGTAGAGGACAGGAGCGGCTGGAGGCAGTGGTTGTGAGTCCCAGCCCTCTGATGAATTGGCCCGGTTCGGGACGGGTGGTTGCCTGCTCAAATCTGGCGCTTGGGGCGTCCAACTCAAAGAGCGCAATCTTGTAAAATTTGCGGCCAAACTCTGCCAGTCTTCATAAACAACTCCTGGACAAAGTAGCAGTTCAAACTAAGATGAGGGGGAGGCGATGTAAGCCGCCTCCCATCTCTCTCACACCTGTTGGTTCTACGCAGCCTTGCCTGGAGCCTTGGCTTCGAGGATCTTCTCGGCGCCAACGTTGACCTTGATCTGCTTGGGCTTGGCTTCGGCCTTCTTGGCGAGGTTGATCTTCAGCACGCCCTTGGCGTAGTCGGCGGTCACTTGCCCCGGATCTACCGAGCTGGGCAACGTGAACGACCGGGTGAACTCTCCGTATTGCCGCTCAACACGACGGAAGTTCTCCTCTTTCTCGTCCTTCTCGATCTTGCGCTCGCCATGGACGGTCAGGGTGGTGTTCTCGACGCGGACATCAATGTCTTTTTCGTCGATGCCCGGAACTTCAAGCTTCAGAGTAATGTTGTGCTCGTCTTCGTAGATGTCCACCGGCGGTGCGAAACTGGTGGTCGTCAATGCTTCTTCCGGGCCTTCGGTGCTATACGACTCACGGAAAAGACGGTTCATGCGGTTCATGCGGTCTTGCTGGGCGGAGAACTCACGGAAAGGCTCCCACCGGGTCAGTAGCGTGATAGCGCAATTCCTCCTTCAGAGGGAAGCTAAGGGGAAAAACTTCAGATGGGCTGACTTAGTTCAGGGAACCTGAAAGAGTAAGAAGAGGTAGCTTGCTCGACTCCGATGCTAGGCTTGTGCCCTACGATTGTCAAGCGTCGCAGTGTGCAAGGTTGGATCGAGAAACCGGAACCGTTGGACGCTGTTTTGGCTGGGTTGCTATTTCTTCAGAAGCTCGCCCTCGAAATGACTCTCAACTTCTTCACGACTAAGCGGGGTTTTTGCGTTAGTCAATACGATCGAATAGACGACTTTGTTGCCTTCAACCTGAGCCGTGATGAACACCCCCTCGTCCAGCAGCCCTTGGTAGGTGAATTTCACTCTTCTGCCATCTGCAAGCGTTTTTATCCACTCGTCGCTCGGCATTCTCAGTTACTCCACCAACGAGAGCATGAGTGTCGCTTGAGCTTTCGCATGGGTAGAAAAACGCGTTTCACTCAGGGCACTTGTTGCCCGTAACTTCGCGGTACATGCGTTTCGATGGTAGTCTCGGCTTCTAGCCACTACAGCTCCTATCTCAGGCTGTTGGCTTGTCCCAACCAACGGGGCACCCGCTTCTTGTACATAAGATAGGCCTGACCGAATGCTGCTTCCAAACTCCGTTCTTCCCGAGGCACAAATACGAGATTCACAACTAGCAGCAGTGCGATACATCCCAGAAAAACGGCCAGGCTTCCAAAGAACAGCGTCCACCCCAGCCATAATGCTAGTTCCGCGACATACATCGGATTCCGCGTAAATCGATAAGGTCCATCGGTGATCAAGACCGAGGGCACCAGCCCGAGCCTCACGGCATTTGGTGCATGCGCAATTCCTATGATCAGTGTCCAAATAAGGAGAGCCGTGGCAACGCCAACCGGGATCAGTCCGAGCAAATTCCAGAACCCGGGCGACCCGTGTACCCAACCATAGCGATGTGTCAGCTTGGAGATCGCCCACGGAACCGCTCCATGCGCAAGCGGTATCACAATCAGACAGACAAATAGCGCCAGCAGGATAGCCATCCATCGGTGAATGACAATTCTGTTCGGAGGTCTGGATTTAGGAACTCCAGACGGACTCATAATGGGGCACACAAAAGGAAAGTGCTTACGCTGGCAGTATATGCGCGAACCCGAACGGCTGAAACGAGTAACGTTCGTCAGGCTCCAGCAAAGAAATGCCAGCGGGATTGCGTCACGCTCAACGGTGGCTGCTGATAAATCCGATTGCACTCATCTTCCGATTACGGACAAAAGCTTCCGAAGTGAACGGAGTCGAACGGAGTCGAACGGAGTCGAACGGAGTCGAAATTTGAGCGCAAACTGTTAGCGTCAACTATCAATTTCCCACCTCGGTTGCGAAGAATGAGCAATTGTGAGCAGTCGCGCCACGGCTGCCAAGCCTATGGTTGCCACGGGCGGTGTAGGGTCCTTAAAGACTTGGGGTGAGGTTAACACACCGCTTAGAAAAATCTGGAGGCACCATGAAATTCCGCAACACTCCGTTTCTCCTGGCACTTGCAGCACTTGCTGTGGTCGTTCTTGCGGGGATATTGACTCGGTCCCCACGCGTATACGCCAATGACGATGATAACGAATCAAAGATTCAGGTTGGTTTCAAGATAGCCCCGGTCCCGCTGAATCTGGATGGAAAAAACCGCGCACTGGTGGGACTCGGTAGCTACATTGTCAACGCACAGGGCGACTGCAATGGTTGCCACAGTGCTGGCCCTGCTACCGAATTCGTCCCAGGCGCAAACCCATACTTTGGCCAGCCGACGCAGGTCAACCCGGCGACCTACTTGGGTGGCGGCAGGGATTTTGGTCCCTTCCCCGGCCCAGGTCCGTTTCCACACATCATCTCGCGCAATTTGACCCCGGACAAAACTGGGCTTCCTGAAGGGGGTCACACATTTGACGAGTTTGTTCACATCATAAGGACAGGCGTCGACATTGATAACCTCCATCCAACCTGTACCGGCGCCCCCGACGGGAATTGTCTGCCGCCCCCGTTCGACGGCACTCGTCTCCAAATAATGCCATGGCCCATCTATCACAACATGACTGATCGTGACCTTCGTGCTATCTACGAATATCTGAGCGCGATCCCCTGCGTCGCGGGCGAGCCTGCGCCGAGCCCGCGACACAACGACTGCCCTTGAAGAGTGAACCGGGGGCCAGAGAAGCAAGGAAAGAGAGGGCGCAACCTTATTGGCTGCGCCCTTTGAAATCGTTGCCATTGACGATGAAAGCCACCCCAGACTGTGACATCGCTCTGGAGTCACTTTTGAACCAGACTACCGTTGGCCTCCGGTTCAGCAAGCGCCGCTCGCTTTGGTTCAATAGCTAGTGGCCCGCAGATCTTTGGCGAAACATCCGCTTAGCACAAGTTTGCGCTTTCCTTTCCCTTGCCTGGCGAACAAAAGGCGCAAAGTTGCGATAAGGCGAGAGTATGCACTTGACACACAACTACTTTTCCGATATGGTGTTCTTAGCTTTTAAGAGGGAACACCATGAACCTGATTGATGTTACCAACAAACTCCAAACTGAAGATCAATGTTTGGACTTTATCGAGAAGGTACGCTGGCCAGACGGCAAGATTCGCTGCGTCCGGTGTGACAATGACAAGGTTTCGCGGATCACGCGGACGGTTGACGCGAGCAAGAAAAAGCAAAACAAACGTGTTCGCCTCTATGCTTGCCTAGAGCCAACCTGCAAACACCGCTTTACTCCTACCGTTGGCACTCTCTTCCATGATTCTCATCTTCCGCTGTCGAAATGGTTTATGGCAGTCGCGCTGATCGTTCACGCGAAAAAGGGAATGAGTGCGAAACAGGTGCAACGCCATCTAGGAGTGAACTACCGCACGGCGTGGTACATGGGGCACCGCATCCGCAAGGCGATGCAGACGGGTGCGCTGATTACTCCGGTCCCAGAGTCACGGCCAAAGTTGAAGGGCACTGTAGAGGTAGATGAGACTTGGGTCGGGGGCAAGATACGCGGGAAGGGCAGAGGACAAGAGAATAAAGAAATTGTAATGGGCATCCGCGAACGCGGCGGGGACTTGCGGCTTTTTCACATTCCAGACGTAAGCGCAAAGTCTCTGAGCAAACCGATTCGGGAAAACGTTAGCCCCGCAGTTGAAAAGGTCATGACGGACGAATATCCTGCTTACCCGCTTGCGATGATGGCGTCTGGCATCCACGGCGAGAAGCACAACACCATCCGCCACAGGGACAAGATCTACGTGCGCGGCGATGTGCATACCAATACGATTGAATCTGCGTTCTCACTGTTCAAGCGCGGCATCGTAGGTTCATTTCATTCCGTCTCTGGCAAGCACCTGCCTCGCTATCTGTCGGAATTTGAATACAGATTCAATCGGCGGAAAGATGCCAACATTTTCGGCCAGACCGTAGCTCATTTGGTGAGCACGAAGGAGATGAGATATCGGGATTTGATCGCAAACTAGAAAGCGGTCCGCTCCAACGGACCGCCTCCAAGGACGAAACGTGAAAGAACTCTTCGTAAGCATTCTAGCGCACACGGCACCGCACTTGCCAAATATCATCCTTCGACGAATGTACCCAGCGTATAAACTCGCTAGTGGCATTCATTTTTCACTACCCAGCGTCGGGATTGAGTTAGACGCAACACGCTGTGAACTCAGGCTTAAATTGTCGGTCGTGAACGTACTTCCATTTGATGTGACGCTCAGACATCTCGAACTAGAGATACAGCCACGGCGCGAATTTCGGCTGGCCTCAGTCCAATACTCCAGAGATCACAAACTGAAGGCGCAAGCTGAAACCATTCTAGAATCGCCGACAGTTAATATTTCCGAGAAGCAAGCTAGGCAGGCCCTCCAAAACAGTGGTGCGCTTTTCTGGCTCGGTGGGGAATCGGACCTACAGGCACCGTTCGGGACAAATTTCACCGTTTACATCCGAGAGTTGAATTGTCTTCCAAACGTGTATTAGGTTTTCTTTTTCGGTTCATTCCTGATGATCGTTTTGAAATCGAACACAGGCAGGTAGCGCGGATCGGTCTCTGGGTTCTTTCGCAGCTTGTGACGTTTCTCCACATCTTCTCGCGTCACTGGCTCCGTGTTCACCATCTTGCGGACTACGTCAGTGAATTCCGCCTCGTTCACCTTCAGCGGATTCGGCACTTCTATATCTCGCGGCGCTCGCTTCTTTTTCCGCATGGTGATTTTCCGCTCCGCCACGGAGGTTATCATCTTCCGGTCTGAACTCTCAATTCTGATCGAAGGAGACAACCGCCGTGACGAAGCAAGAACACGAGTTGATGTTGGCACTCTTCGCAACCCAAATGCAAGTGTGTGGGATGATTTTGCAGCTTTTAGAGAGTCGTGGAATTGCAGAGACGGGAGATATTGGCCCCTTTGCCGCGCTAGCTTCCGAGCAATTGCGCGGGCACGTTCCTCAGTTCCACGCAACATACTCTCAACTAGCGAAACAAGTTGGGGTTGAATTGCCTGTAGATTTCTAGCAAGGCGATCTGGTCCAGAGTTTACCCTGTCACGGCCCTTAGATCGTGTCATCTTGACCTCTGTGTGTCAAATGCATACTCCCGCGATAAGGCTTGGTTTCGTCAGTTGATTTCGTCAGTTGAGTTAACTGTACGGTTTCGCACACAAATGTGTGCGGTGGCGCACGGAAAGGCGTATCCTGTTTACCAAACCCTCTCAGGCAAAAATAGGGAGAGTCCAAGGAGGTGCGTATGCCCTGCCCATCGTGCCTGTCGAGCAATCAACAAGAGTTTCCTGCCGAAATCAATATCCACTTCCCCGGCCGCACCAATTGGACCAAACCTACCGTCTGGGTATTTCCGAAAATATTGGTGTGCTTAGATTGCGGAGCGTCGCTTTTTACAACCCCAAAGGACGAATTAACGGGGCTTGCAGAGACGCGCCTGGGCGCAGCCGCGTGACTGCATAGCCCACCGTTGGGGCAGAACTGCGAATTCACCGTATTGACGCCCCCTAACAACCTAAGTATGCTATGCGACTGTTAGTTTGGGTACATGCAGTGGTGTAATCTCTGCACTGACGGCAGGCGAGACGTGTCGACAGTCCGCACCATCGTGGTCGATGATTTCGAACCCTTTCGGCGATACCTTCGTTCGATGCTGGGAAGAAGGCCCGGATTGCAAGTCATCGGCGAGGCCTCGGACGGACTAGAGGCCGTTCAAAAAGCCGAGGAACTGAAACCAGACTTGATTCTGCTCGACATCGGGCTTCCAACACTTAATGGGATCCAAGCCTGCCAACGAATATCCACAGTTGCCCCGCACGCGAAAATAGTCTTCGTAACGCAGGAGAATGATGCCGATGTGGCTCGAGAAATTTTAGGTAACAGGCCGAGGGCATACGTTCTCAAGCTAGATGCAAATAGCGACCTCTTGCATGCCGTGGACGCTGTTCTGGAGGGTAAACAGTTTGTCAGTACGGGGCTAAAGCATCTCACGTGGGCAATTCAGCCCAGGCAGACTGTTGAAAGTGCCGACCGTTAATTGACCACCCAAAATAGTCTCGATGCATGGAGGCACGACTATCGCGCTACCTTTTCATCAAGGAACGCTAGCGTGTCCCAACGGATAGTGGCCAAGCGTTCATCGCCCCCGGTTTGCTTCAGGTCGGCGACTTGAAGACTCTCATCTACGAGAAAGACGACGTATGAACCCTCGCGTCCGGTTACCGCAACGCGATCACCCTTTTTGGGGATGCGCATCTTTTTCGTGACCATGCCAACACTGCATCGAGTTGCTCTCTTGTTAGAGGCATAACGTTCTCCTTTTGTGACGACCACTGGAGTTGGTTGAAATTGAGTTGTCGAAGTGACCGAGCAGTGTAGGCGTGGCAAGAGGCGATTGTCACCTCCCGGTTGTACTAGTTCCAGTCATAAATTCCTTTGTTGAATAGGAGGCGGAGCAAAAACGCAGTGGTTTCCAATTGCGCACAGCCCGTTCAATCGTCCCTTGGAGTTGGTATGTGGTTAGCCATTCTTTTGGCGAAACAAATCGACCATGAGAAAAATCACGACAACAACCACAAACGTGATCACAAATCACTTTAGCAACCCCACACGAAGCACACTGAAAAAGCCCGCAGCCCAACACTTCCCAGCCTGGGATCAACATGTGAGCTGCGGGCGGTCCGCTTTGTCTTGGAAATCTTATTCGACTGGTCGAGCCAACCAACACTAACAGAAGTGACAGCCAGTGCTCCGTGGGCTTCCCTGGTTTCCGCATGACGTCCTCCATAAATTCATCGCACTGGATGCACATGCGCGAGCCGGGCTGGCAAACTGATCAGCTGCTAACAATTCGGCACGCGATGTATCGAAACTGTGAGAGTATTGTCGAAAGCGCGGGAGGACTGGCATGCGGCACGCCGCGGACTCGGGAGCAATCTCTATCGGCTGGGTGTGGCCGAGATGGTCATTCAGCGGATTCTTCGCCAAGTGGTTCTGTCAACTTGATTTGGCCCCTTTCGATCGTCTCATTTGGCCCCACCCCAACCTTAGTTATTAGGTACAGCTGTTAGGTTCGAAGAGATAGCAGCAGTCGGGGCTGTGGGAAAAGTGGAATCCCGCGGGTTGTGCGGGATTCCAAGGGCGGTGGGAAGAGAGGAAAACCTGCCTTTGGTTTTCCTCGCTTTCCACGGACCGGCTTTTTCCACAGCCCGGCGGCCGCCGCGTTTTTGTTTTTCCCGGATGGAACCTGGGGTTGCGCGATACCACGGTGTCGTAAGTCAGTTCTTGCCGCCTTTCTTCTTCTCCAGGGTTCTACGGAAACGATAGGATTCCGATCCGGTCTCGATGATGTGGGCTTGATCGGTCAGCCGATCAAGCATCGCTTTGCAGAGGCGCGCGTTGGGGAACATCGTCGTCCACTCGGAGAAGGGCAGATTCGTGGTGACGATCACGGCCGCTCTCTCCGCTCTTCCAGCAATGATCTGAAACAACATCTCAGCGGCGGTCTCCGGCATCGCTACATACGCCATCTCATCGATGACGATCAGCTCGTATCGTGTCCACCGCCGTGTAACCCGATTGAGTTCACTGTTGTTCTTGGCTTCCGTCAGTTCGTTCACCATCTCGGCCGCGGTGGTGAAACGCACCCGCTTCCTCTGCCGGCAAGCCTCCACCGCCAGTCCCGTCGCCAAGTGGGTTTTGCCGGTTCCGGTTTCCCCAAGAAAAATAATCGGCTCACTGCGCTGCATATAGCCACCTTCAGCCAGGTTCCGCACCACAGCGGCCGAGATGTGCGGGGCGTCGCCGAACGCGAACTCTTCCAGCATCTTCACTTTCGGAAAGTGCGCATCCTTGATGCGTCGCGCCATCGTATTGCGTTCGCGCTCTTCCACCTCCATGCCTAGCATCACTTCCAGATAGTTGAGATGACTCTGTTTTTCTTTGATGGCTTGTTCCGCCATCGCTACAAACTGTCCTGCAATCGTGGCCAGTTGGAGTCGTTTGGCATACTGCCGGATCGTGGCTTGCTGCACCGGAACCGTGGCCGCGCTCATTGAATCACCCCGCTCGCCGGATAGTTCTCCAGCAGCTGGTCATAGTTTTTTGTCGTGGGTTGCGGTCGATCGTAAGATCGCAAGGCCCCGATCTCGACCGTTTCGCTCGGCTCGCGCTTCCCGCTTCGTTCTGCACTCAACAGCAGACGCAGGGCCTCGACGTCAAAACAACTCAGATCCAGAGCCTTTTCCAGCGCTTCCTTCAGCGCTGGGTATCCATATTGACGGCCCAGCAGCAGCGCCTCGATCATGGCTTGGGTTCCACCTTGCTTTCCTCGCCGTTGCTTCAGCATCTCCCAAAAACGATCGAAGCTCGTCGGCCAACGTCCTTGCGCCCGCCACTGTTCCAGCGGTGTCGACCCGGCGAAAGCCCCGGGCTTCTTCGTCAGCGCGTCCAGGTAGTGCTCCAGGTTCAGTACCTTCTGTTGGCGCTCGAAACAGCGTTCGTGTCTGGCCACGCACGGTCCCTGGTGCCAGATCTCCACATACGCCGAGTGCACCTTGGCTTGCACTTCCAAACCCACCGGAACGGGAACCGAATAGAAGTTGGTCAGCACCTTTACACATCCGCTCCCGTTCACATGCGGAAAATGAACTGCCGCCAGATCAAAACCTTCCTCCGCCAGGGCGCGCAGATGCTCCCGCTCCACCGTCATCCCGGCGCCCACCGTCTGACTCCGCTCCCCGATCCTTCGCTCCTCGTCCCGCCTGGATTGTTCCCGCAAGTGCAGGTTCAGGGCCTCCCAGTTGGCCACCTCTGGCACCGGCACCATGTGATTCCGCCGAAAATATCCTCCTTCGCCCTCCACTCCGCCCTTCTCGTGCCCTTCCCCCGGAGTGCAGAACTCCGACTGGAAGCCCCAATGCGATCGGAAGGCGATGAATCGTGTCGTCTCTTCTCGCTGGTGTCCCCGCAGTATCTTCTTTACTGCACTCTTCAGTTGTCATAGCGAAGAGTTTTGAAAACCCCCAGAAAATATGCAAACCCCAGTTCATGCGCTTCCAAAAACGCTTGCTGGCTGCAGTGCGGAAAGGCGCAATGGAACGCTCCTCCACTGGCCATGCTGCGCATGCAAAACACGTACGCCTTCTCTCGCTCTCCCCCGATATCGGCGTATGCTTCGTACCAGTCCACCTGCGCTTCTTGCCCCCAAGCATAGGACTGCGGAATGAACGTCTCGCGCTTCGTGAGGTTCAGCTCGATCTTGCGCTCGCGAACATAGCGACGAATCGTGGACTCCGCCACTTTCACCTCAGCCATCTCCCCACGGATTCGGCACCAGATCCGATGTGCCGTGTGCCGCTGCTTCCGAGGCGCCATCTTGTCCGCTTCCAGAATCGCATCGACAAAGGTCATCACCGGTTCCAGCTTCGATCCCCATCTTCTTCGCGATTCCTCGGATCGTTCCACCACCATGCTCGTACTCCCGTCGGATCTGCTCGTATAGCTCCACCTTGGCTCTCCTGTCCACCAGTCCTCCCTTGGGGCGGCTAAGCCCGAAGCAGAGTCCACGGTATACGGTTTTCGGGAGGGTGGGGCCAAATCAAAGTATCGAAGGGGGCCAAATCAGAGTATCGAAATCACCACGCAAACGTGAGCACGACCGCAACGTACTACATCAATAAATATATATTTACTTGCATAGCGCAAAGCAAGATGATGGGAGAGGAATGCGAAAGGTGCCTAATCCGCATGCGCAGGCGCTAGGTAGTCTGGGCGGCAAAGCGAGAACTAAGAATCTAACCGAAGCCGAAATTGCCAAAATAGCCAGCAAGGGCGGCAAAGCGAGGGCGGCAAAGCTAAATGCTGCCGAGCGAAAGCGGATCGCGAAGCTGGGCGTTGAAGCCCGCGAACGTAAAAGAGAAGGGGGAAAGTGATATGCAGCGCCGAAAGCAGGGAGGTCAGATTATCCGGATCGGGAACCGCTGGTACGTTCGTTACTGGGAGCGACGCAACGAGGTTCTGAATCCGTGTGAAGCATGTGGAAAGCCAGAATCACTCGCTCGTGCACTCAGGAAGATGCTCGTGAGACTTAAAATGTCAATCACAGCCGCTGTAAAGGAATTGGGGATTAGCCGTCAGGCATTCCATCCCTGTTTGCAAGGGAAGCTTCCACGGCGGAAAGACTTTGAACAGGGCTATCCATTTCTGCTTTCTCTTCCAGTTCCAACTCGCTCTTCAGCCAGTACCGAATCACTCCTGAGCACCATCCCCAAGACGCCCGCAAACGTTAATTGGTGCTCGAGGAGAGTGAACCAGTTCTCGCCCATTACTGAGCTCCGGGAAGCGGGTGCTGACCCGCTCATATGCATGTCCTCCCGTTTGTAGGTATACAGAATTGGGTAGCTTTTAGTCATCGGTTCGGATCCCACTGATTCCCGCGCCTGAGATCAGTAGTCCACTAAATCTCGGTTGACGGCAAAGCATGGGCAGGTGTACATTTCGCTGATCTCAATAAAACGCAAGTAGACGTAATATAACGAAACAGACACAAGCAGCAGTGCGAAAGGCCCCAGAAACGGAAATCCGCAAAGGAGCAATCCCCTATGAAGACCGCTGCCGTTCGCCTCCTTGTCCGGCTGGTTGTACGGCTCTGCATTTTTCTGCCAGCCCTATTCGCCTCCGCCACCACTTACTACGTGTCCACCACGGGCAGCAACACCAACGACGGCCTGACCACGACCAGTGCCTGGCGCAACATTCAATACGCCGCCAATCACGTCGTCGCAGGAGACACTGTCCAGCTGCTGGGCGGAACCTACAACGAAGTAGTGACCATTCCTGCCTCCGGCTCCGCTGCCGCCGGCTACATCACCTTCCAGAACTATGCCAGCCAAGCCGCGATTATCGACGGCACCGGACTTACGCCTCCCGCCCAGGGCGGCCTGATCAACATTGCCAGCCAGAGCTACGTGATCATCCGGGGACTGGAAATCCGCAACTACAAAACCACTTCCCGAACCAAGGTTCCGGTCGGGATCTGGGTCACCGGCGCCGGAAGCAATCTGCAACTGCTTAACAACCACATCCACGACATTGTGACGACTGCATCGGGCTGCAATGCCAACGCGCTAGGCGTCGCTTTCTATGGCACGCAGGCGCCGGCCTCTCTGAACAACATCACCATCAGCGGCAATGAGATCGACCACCTGCGGACAGGCTGCAGCGAGTCCCTCACCGTCGACGGCAACGTCGATACCTTCACCATTACCAACAACCTGATCCACGACAACAACAACATCGGCATCGACGCTATTGGCTTTGAAGGCGTCTCGCCCAATTCCGCGTATGATCAGGCCCGCAACGGCACCATCACCCTCAATACCGTCTACAACATCAGTTCGAACGGAAATCCTTCCTATCCCAAAAACTGCTGGTGCGCCAACGGGGTTTACGTCGACGGTGGCGCCAACATCCTGATCGAGCGCAACCTGATCCACAATGTCGACATCGGCATCGAAATGGCCAGCGAGCACTCCGGCAGGAATACCGTCAACGTGACTGCGCGCAACAACCTCGTTTACTTCGGCAACTCCGCGGGAGTTTCCATTGGTGGTTACGCCAGCAAGGTCGGCGGCAGCCACCATGTCACCATCGTCAACAACACCTTGTACAAGAACGATGGCAAGAACACGGGCAGCGGTGAATTTCAGATTCAGTACCACGCCACCAACAACGTGTTCAAGAACAACATTGTGTACGCGGGTGCACAAGCCCTCGCCATCCACAACTTCACCACATCGGTGGCCAACCCGGCAGATGTGGACTACAACCTTTACTTCTCCCCCGGCGGAGCCACCGGCACCACATTCGTCTGGAACAACAAGACTTATGGCACGTTCACGGTCTATCAATCCGGTGCGGGGAAGGACGGAAATGGGAAATTTTCCGACCCGCAGTTCTTGAACGGAACCACGCCGGACTTGCATGTCCGGTCAACCTCGCCGGCGGTAAATGCGGGAATCAACCTGGGCTCGGCGGTGGTGGGGACACTGGACTTTGCCGGGAACGCCCGCGTCCAGGGCTCGAACATCGACATCGGAGGCTACGAGCAGTAGATCCGAAAACTGCCGACTCCGGCACCAACGGGAAGAACCCGCGTTCCACTGGGGGCGTAAGCCTTTACCACGAGCCCCGACTCCGAAAAACACAAGCGCGAGGCGTAGCTAACGCTACCAGCGATAACACTCACAACCCGCTGAATGAGTGTCATTGATTCCATGACGATGTCGGCTCCCTAGTCCCGAGTAAACTTGGTGGTGCTAACCAACCAAAAGGCTCGGGAGAAAAGGAGCCGATATGTTGATTATAGGATGCGATTACCACCCGAGCTTTCAGCAAATTGCGTTTGTGGACGTCGCTGCCCCAGCACCTCGGCAATGATCTGTTGCGCTGAATCCACGCCGAGGCCGGGTATCTCCGCCAAATGGACGACCGCATCGTGGTGCCGGCTGAGCAGACTGGCCAACTCTTGGTCGAGTTTGCTGATCTGCTGATCGATGAACTGCAACTCCTCCAAAAAACTGCCGCTCACCGCCGCCGAAGAACTGCTGGAGATCATCATGCGCCGCTACACGGCCACGTGCTCAAGTGCGGCCCGCGGAGTTGGCGCACCAAAACCGACTTGCCACCACAGGAGGCGGCAGGATAGAACATCCTCAGTCCCGGACGGCCAATCTCTTTCGCCGGTTTTGAAGTGATAACTGTTGGCCGCTTTTGAAGTGATCACTGAGGAGTTGGAGAACTATCGCAGACATTCTAACTATGCTTCATGGTTAAGCGCCGTGTTATTTACGGTTGGATGGGGCTTGGGCATAGCGGGCAAGCTGTTCGGACTTTCCGGCGCGGGTGGGGCGGAATAGCACCGCCTTACCTTGGTATCGCTGAAGAACGGGTAATTCATTGGTGCCGCTCAAGGCTTTGATCCCAAGAGTAAACTATCTTTATCAAATCTAGTCCTGTTGCGGTGCGCCTTCTCGCCACCATCTGAGGAGGGCTTGTCTGGAGATATAATCGAACAAGCAGAACAGCATAGGAACATCCTTAGCAACCCAAACTGCGACAGGCGAACCCATGGCTAAACCAAGCGGTTTCTCAGACCACGTAGGCCAATCTGAGTCCCACTTATGTGGAAATCCACACATAGGTTCGGGAAAGGGTTTTCCATCGTGTAGCGCAGCAGATCTAAAGTTATAAATTTGTCCGAGCGCCTTTCTGATCTCAGGTTCTTTCCACGAGAATTGGAAAGTGTCCGGTGGGCGAACTGGCGGCTCAGGCGGCAAAAAGCGCATTATGAAATCCTTAAACTATTTGCTCGTTCCGAGTGAATCTGCGATTTGCGTGGCCACTTGAACTGCTACTTCAGGCCCAATTCTTTCGAGATAGTCAGTTAGTTCGGGCCGCGATTCTCGCATTCGGTCAAGCGGGTCTCCTTTCTCTGTCTGCCACGGGTTAGCCGCGGTTTCGACCGCTGATACAAGCATGAGCCACGCAAGGGATGGCTCCGATTCAATCAGCCATAACGAATCTTGGTATAAGCGCGCCGCTCGGACAAGAGATACCGCGAGATCAGGACGTAGTGTGGGGAGGCGACTGAGAATCTCAAGCGAGTCGAGAGAATGCTCCCCCTCAACTGCACTAGGAAGTCTCCAGCGAAAATGAAGTTCCCGAATCAGCGTGGGTGCCATTCTGCGACTACCCCTCTCGATCGGTCGGCCTCTCGGATCGCCGCCGGGTTCAAATCTTCGCGTTGAATTTCCGGCACGAAATCGAACTCCCATCGCCAGGGATGTTAACGCGGCAATCTCCTCTTGAAAAGAACCTCCGTGATAACGATCAGCACTCGTCTTTCTCATGTCTGGCGATGGCCACTCAACATGGCCAGAGCATCTCAGAATGACGCAAGGCTTGGGTTGCCCAGACTGTAATTCGGGTACAGCATTGAGGAACTCATAGGGACCGTAGGCAACTTCTCCCGTGATATGACTGCCCGTGAAGAGCGGAAATTCTTCGGTGTAGAGAACCGGGCAGCCCGCGTTGGCTGTGACCAGTTAGCGTAAATTGGGGGACCTTCTGGAACTTGGCATTCCTGCTCTGATTCCGGATTCATTGTCGGCCCGACAAAAGGCTATCCCTCTCATGCACGGCTTGCAAGTCCTCCGTCATCAGGTTTGCGTATCGCCGCGTCATCTCAAGCATGCCTTTGAGACACTTGCGTCAAGATCAGCAAACTAAGTTCAAGAGAGTAGGCGCAACAATGTAAGCTTGTACGGCCTGTGACATTTTCAGGGTCGAGATCAGCAAGAAATTGAACGCCGGAGAATTACAGAGGCATCTCGTCGTGCGCCTTGCTCAACATATTCAGTAGTAGCATTAGGTCCTACGCGAGTTTTCGGTATCCGACGCCGTCCTTCGCGTAGGGGTCAAAGAAGAAACAGTGAACGAATCCAGTTTTTGCTCTGTACTGTAATTGCTGGCCGTATCTCTGGCTTGCCTCCGCTTCCGTAACGTAGCCTTCCTCCGGTTCAAATGTGGTGATTTCATGCACCATTCGTTTTTCTGTGTTGCTGAAGTACGCGTGCTCTTCCCTTACGCAAAAAACTATCGCGCCGTTCACTACCGCTGATTCGATCCGAGGTCGGTAGTACTCACCCTCGGG
>WNGO01003299.1_pt1 | contig 20151 bp, 17 predicted proteins | sample 5400511 | NCBI WGS metagenome assembly WNGO01 (sample SAMN13153380, study PRJNA577476) | soil metagenome | isolation source: 20 cm soil or saprolite under Garry oak tree replicate 2 | place: USA:California | collected 2016-06-15 | reverse complement strand
GCGTCGCCCCTCTTGGGAACGGACAGGGTGGGATTCGAACCCACGGTACCCTTGCGGGCACACCGGTTTTCGAGACCGGCCGTTTCAACCGCTCACGCACCTGTCCACTAGGCTGGAAAATAGACGAACAGCTTCAGACGCACAGACGCAGCCGTGGTGAACAGCAAGTAGTGGCCAGAGCGGTCTTCCTAACCCCGAACTCCTGTTCACCACTGTGCGTCTGTGCGTCTGTTACTCTTCACTGTCCCCTAGCCTCACACGGATAGGGTGGGATTCGAACCCACGAAACGGTTGCCCGTTTACACGCTCTCCAGGCGTGTGCCTTCAGCCACTCGGCCACCTATCCAAACTGCTAGACGCACAGACGCACAGACGCACAGACGCGTAGTAAATACACAGGGCGTCATGGTTTCGCCACAGGCGGGCCGGCCGATGAACCCTGACTGCGCTCCCGTGCGTATCATGTCGGTGATCCTGACACCCTTCGACCCGAGGAGGCACCAGTGAGCAACCTTCCGAGCAAGCGCGATCCCGCGCCGCCCGACACGGAGCCGCCCCCCACCTGGCGCGAGCTGACGGAGCGGCTGCGCGATCTCATGAAGGACTTCATCCAGGAAGGCAAGGAGCTGGAACGCGACCTCGAACCTCGGCTGCTGCCGGCGTTGAAGCGGATGAAGCAACAGATCGAGAAACTGATCGCGAAGCTGGAAGAACGCGCGGGGAAGAAGCCGGTCTAGAGCGCCGCGAACCGGGCGGTGAAGTGCCGCAGCCACGGCGCCTGCTCTACGATCCGATACCCCCGCAGCGCGTCCTTGCGCTGCGCCACCGCGGCGATCACCTCGCCCACGTAGTCGATATGGCTCTGGGTATACGTGCGCCGCGGCACCGCCAGGCGCACCAGCTCCATCGCTGCCGGTGTCTCGCTGCCGTCGGCGTGCCGCTTGGCGAACATCACCGAGCCGATCTCCACCCCGCGCACGCCACCCACGCGGTACAACTCGACCGCGAGCGCCTGGGCGGGATACTGTCCCGCCGGGATGTGCGGCAGCAACGCCCGCGCGTCGAGATACACGGCGTGCCCGCCGGGTGGCTGCACGACGGGCACCCCTCCCTGCTCCGCGCGCTCGGCCAGGTAGGCGGTCGAGCGCAGCCGGTACTTCAGATACTCTTCGTCGAGCGCCTCATCGAGACCGGTGGCGACCGCTTCCAGATCGTATCCCGCCAGCCCCCCGTAGGTCGGGAACCCCTCGGTGAGGATCAGGAGATTGCGACACTCGCGCGCCACGGCCGGGTCGTTCATCGCGAGGAACCCCCCGATGTTGGCGAGGCCGTCCTTTTTCGCCGACATGGTGCAGCCGTCGGCCAGTGCGAACATCTCCCGGGCGATCGCGCGCGCGGTCTTGCCGGCGCACCCCTCTTCGCGGAGCTTGATGAAGTAGGCGTTCTCAGCGAAGCGGCAGGCGTCGAGGTACAAGGGAAGCCGGTGCCGGTCGCACACGGCGCGCACCGCCTTGAGGTTCGCAAGGCTGACCGGCTGACCGCCACCCGAGTTGTTCGTCACCGTGACCATCACGAGCGGGATGCGGTCGCGCCCTACTTCCTTGATCGTCGCCTCGAGCGCCGCGACGTCCATGTTTCCCTTGAACGGGTGCCGTGCCGCGGGAATCCGGCCTTCGGGAATCACCAGGTCGCGCGCTTCGGCGCCGCAGAACTCGATGTTGGCGCGCGTGGTGTCGAAGTGCGTGTTGTTGGGCACGACCTGCCCCGCCTTGACGAGGACGGAAAACAGGATTCGCTCGGCCGCCCGTCCCTGATGGGTGGGAATCACTTCCTCGAGCCCGGTGATGTCCCGGACCACGTCCTGAAACCGATAGAACGACCGACTGCCCGCATACGACTCGTCCGCATCCATCATCGCCGCCCACTGGCGTGAGGACATGGCGCCGGTGCCCGAGTCCGTCAACAGATCGATCAGCACGTCATCGCCGTGCAGCCCGAACAGGTTGTAGCCGACGCGCTGGAGCGCGGCCTCGCGCTCCTCTGAGGTGATACTCTTGATGGCCTGAGTGCTGTGGATGCGAAACGGCTCAATGATGGTGCGGAAAGACATGGGCGTCTCCTTTGACGTCTCGTTCCCCCACATAGCGGACCGTGCAGGTCAGCGACGCGGAGATCTCCGCCATGTCACTCACCCGGAACACGTACGTACCCGTGTCCGTGAAGACCGGGACCTCGGGATACCCCAGGGGCGCAGCCTGCATCACCCGCCCCGTGGCCGTAGCGCTGGGTAGCGTGAACCGCTGGCGGTACTCGAAGTGCGCGCTCGGCGGTGCCGTGTGCGGCGCGTAGTCGACGATGTACAGGAACCCGTGCGCCGGCGTAAAGACGCCGAGCTCGCCGCCGTGGCCACCGATCATGCGCAGCGTCAGCGTATCGCCGCGCGCCACGGTCGCGGGCGTGCAGGACAAGGGGGCGGGCATGCTGGGAAACACCCATGCGCCGGGATAGAGCAACTCGAGCACGAGAAACAGCCCAGCCCCAACCGGCGGGACGACGAGCAAGATCCGGAAGAGCAGCCGCCAGAACCCCCCGAGCCAGCCCAGCAACTCGGCCCCCGCGCCGTCCGCCGCCGAGTCCGCGTCCGTGCCGGCGGCGCGCAGCGCCCCCCATCCTTCCCAGCCGACGACGTACAGCACGAGCGGCAGGGCCAGCCAGCCGAGGGTAAGGCGAAGCTCCGCGTCGACGTAGGCGATCATGCAGGCGAGGCAGGCCACGTCGGAGACCGCCTGGCCCACCAGGGGCCAGGCGCGCCGGCCGCCGAACGCGGCGGCGAACACGAAAGCGATGGCCAGGACCGTGCGGAGCACGGCGTAGACGAGCGCGCCGGAGGAGGAGCCCACGATCGAGGCAAGATACAGCCTGCTTGACCATGGTAAACGCTGCCGTCGCGTCCCGCGTCTCACTTTCGCGCGGCGCCACTCCGGAGACCGGTTGAGCGACACCAGGCAGCTGGACGATGCAGTGGCCCCTCTCGTGCGCCGCGCCCAGGCCGGCGACGCCCGAGCCCGGGACGAGCTGCTGCGGCGCTGCCATGCGACCGTGTACCGCTGGGCGCTGGTGCACACCGGCGACCCGGACGACGCCGACGACGTCGCGCAAGAGGTGCTGGTCCGCCTGTACACGCGGCTCGACCGCTACGGCGGACGTTCTCGGTTCACGACCTGGCTGTACCAGGTCACCCGCAACGCGGCGATCGGGTTAGGTCGGCGGCTCGGGAGCGGACTGCGGCTCGCGCGCAATGTGGCCCGGCAATCGGAGGTGGAGTCGGCTACGCGGGGGGATCCGGTGCAGCGAGTGCAGGAGTCCCAGGTGCGGCAGATCGTGACGGAGCTGTTTCGCGCCTTGCCGGCGCGCCAGCGGGAGGTGTTTCACCTGACCGAGGTGGAAGGACTCGCCGCGCCGGAGATCGCCGAGCGGCTGGGGATGAGTCCCGTGACGGTGCGCGCGCATCTGTTCCGCGCGCGTCGCGCCCTGCGGGCCAGGATCCTGGCGCATCATCCTGAACTGGCGGAGGACCGAGAGTCGTGACCTGTGCCGAGGCGCGCGAGCGGATGCTCGAGGCAGAGCGAACGGACTTGAGCGGGGCGACCGAGTCCGAGCTGAGCCTGCACCTCCGCGGGTGCGCGCGGTGCCGGCGAGCGGCGAACCGGATACTCGAGGCGGAGCGCGAGCTGTGGGGAGCGTTGGCCGCGGCGACGCCGGTGCGCGGGGCGGAAGAAGCGGTGGGCACGGTCCGCCGCCGAGCGCAGCGCCGTCGTTGGGTATGGCGTGTCGCGCCACTCGCCGCGGCGGCGGGGCTCGCAGTGGCCCTGATCGCGCGGCGCGAGCAGGTCCAACAGTCGCTGCCGCCGGCGAGTGCGCCCTCAATCCGGTCGGGCCGGTCGGGCCTGGCGGTCGAGGGGCCCCCGGGCCGGAGCGTAGCGGTGTTCCAGACCGACAATCCCGACATTGTGGTCATTTGGTTCTTCTAAAGGGAGCTGACATGAACTCACGTACGTCGTGCGCCATCGCCGTCGCCGCCCTGCTGGCCGGGTGCTCCCCACGCGGCCCGAACCTCGACACACGCACGTTCGCGCTCAAGTACCTCCGCGGTTCGGATGCCGTTTCGATCGTCGTGCCGTACATCTATACCGACCGGCCCAATGCCAAGGGCGTGTTCAGCGTGTCGGACAATGCGATCACCGTGCGTGAGACCCCGGACAACCTCGACAAGATCGCCCGCGTGCTGGCCGAGTACGACCGGCCCCGGCCGTTCGTCCGGCTCACGTTCCACCTGATTGAAGCGGACGGAGCGACGTCGACCGATCCGGCCATCCGGGACGTGGAGGCGACGCTGCGGCGTTTGTTCCGGTTCCAGGGCTACCGTCTCGTGGCGGAAGGCGTGGTGAGCGCCACGGAAAAGGGCGAGGTGACGCAGAGGCTCGGCACGACGCCCAACACCCTCTATGTGCTGTCAGCCAGTGTGCAGCGCCTCGCCGGCTCGGCGGACAGCGCCACGGTGGAGCTGAGCGTGCGTTTGGATGCGATGAGGGGAGGCAGCTTTCGTACGACGGTGACAATTCCAGTGGGCAAGACAGCGGTGCTCGGCAACGTTCAGGCGCTACCGAACGATCGCACGCTCATTCTGACGGTACGTCCCGAGCTGCTCACGACCTCCGATTGAGGCCGCCGGGCCGAGGCGAACCTCATCACCGCCGGGCGCGGAAGAATTCCTGGAGCAGCGCCCCGCACTCGTCCGCGAGCACGCCCCCGATCACCTCGACCCGATGATTGAGGCGGGGGTGCCGCAGCACATCTCCCACGCTGCCGCACATGCCGGCCTTGTCGTCGTACGCACCAAACACCAGGCGTCCCAGTTTGACGAGCACGATCGCGCCGGCGCACTGGGCGCACGGCTCGAGCGTGACGTAGAGAGCGCAGTCGGTGAGGCGATCGGTCCCGAGACGCTGCAGGGCTTGCTGTACGGCGAGCACCTCCGCGTGAGCCGTGGGGTCGCGCCGCGCGACGGTCTCGTTGTGCGCCTGCGCGACGATGACGCCGTCCCGAAGCACAACGGCGCCCACGGGGACTTCCCCAGTGGACGCCGCTCGGCGAGCCTCGTCGAGCGCCGCCGCCATCCCAGGTCCCTCGGCGGTGGAAGCGGGGCGAGGCCGCTTCCCCTTTCCCGTTTCCCGTGTCCCGGCCTTCTTATGCACGCGCCGCTTCGGGCGCCGCCGCGGGCACGCGCTGGAAGGTGAGCGAATTACCGTCTTTCGCTCGGTCCACGCGGATGCGGTCGCCCTCGACAAACTTCCCCTCGAGCACGGCGAGCGCGAGCGGGTTTTGCATCAGCCGCTGGATCGACCGCTTGAGCGGCCGGGCACCATACACCGGATCGTAGCCTTCCGCCACGATCAGCTGCTTGGCCGCCGGGGTCACCTCGAGGCGCAGCTTGCGCTCCGCCACCAGCCGCTCCACCCGCTCGATCTGGAGATCGACGATGCGAGCGATGTCCTCGCTCGAGAGCGGCCGGAAGATGATCACGTCGTCCACCCGATTCAGAAACTCGGGCTTGAACGTCTGGCGCAACAGCTCCAGGACCTTGGTCTCGACCTGCTCCCAGTTCTGCGTGCCCATCTCGAGGATGTACTGGGACCCGATGTTCGAGGTCATAATGAGCACGGTGTTCCGGAAGTCCACGGTGCGGCCCTGCGAGTCGGTGAGCCGGCCGTCGTCCAGGATCTGGAGCAGCACGTTGAAGACGTCCGGGTGCGCCTTCTCGATCTCGTCGAACAGCACCACCGCGTAGGGCCGCCGGCGCACCGCCTCGGTGAGCTGGCCGCCTTCTTCGTACCCGACGTAGCCCGGCGGGGCGCCGATCATCCGCGCCACGGCGTGCTTCTCCATGTACTCGGACATGTCGAGCCGCACCATCGCCTTTTCGTCGTCGAACAGGAACTCGGCGAGGGCGCGCGCCGTCTCGGTCTTGCCGACCCCCGTGGGCCCGAGGAAGATGAACGATCCGGTCGGCCGGTTCGGGTCCTGTAAGCCGGCGCGCGCCCGCCGCACCGCGTTGGCGACCGCCGCCAGGGCCTCGGGCTGGCCGACCACGCGCTGCGCCAGCTCGGCCTCGAGCCGCGTGAGCCGCTCGCGCTCCGACTCGAGCATCTTCGAGACCGGAATGCCGGTCCATTTGGCGACGATGTCGGCGATGTCCTCCGCGTCGACCTCTTCCTTCAGGTACTTCCCTTTCTTCTGTATATCGGCGAGGCGCTTCTCGAGAGCACTGATCTCCTTGTCGAGCGCCGGAATACGGCCGTAGCTGATCTCCGCGGCTTTCTGGAGGTCGCCGCGCCGGGTCGCCTGGTCCGCCTCGGTGCGCAACTGCTCCAGCTCCGCTTTGTTGGCCTGCAGCTTCGTGATCGCATCCTTCTCGGCCTGCCACTGGGCCTTCATCGCATTGGACCGGTCGCGCAGCTCCTTCAGCTCCTGCTCTACGCGCTCGCGCCGCTCTTTCGAGGCCTTGTCCTTTTCTTTCGCCAAGGCCGCGAGCTCGATCTGGTACTGCACGATCTTCCGCTCGACCTCGTCGATCTCCTGCGGGAGCGAATCGATCTCGATCCGCAGCCGGCTCGCCGCTTCGTCCACCAGGTCGATCGCCTTGTCGGGGAGGAAGCGGTCGCCGATGTAGCGCTGCGACAGCGTCGCCGCCGCGACCAGGGCGTTGTCCGTGATCCGGACGCCGTGATGGACCTCGTAGCGCTCCTTCAGCCCGCGCAGGATGGCGATCGTGTCCTCGAGCGAGGGCTCGCCCACGAACACGGGCTGGAAGCGCCGCTCGAGCGCCGCATCCTTCTCGATGTGCTTGCGGTACTCGTCGAGCGTGGTCGCGCCCACCACGTGCAGCTCGCCCCGCGCCAGCGCCGGCTTCAGCATGTTGGACGCGTCCACCGCCCCTTCCGCCGCACCCGCCCCCACCAGCGTGTGCAGCTCGTCGATGAAGACGATGTACCTCCCCTCGGCGCTGGTGATCTCCTTCAGCACGGCCTTGAGACGCTCCTCGAACTCGCCGCGGTACTTCGTGCCCGCCACCAGCGCGCCGAGATCGAGGGCGACCAGGTGCTTGTTCTTGAGCGAGTCCGGGACGTCCCCGTTCACGATGCGCTGCGCCAGCCCTTCCACGATCGCGGTCTTGCCGACGCCGGGCTCTCCGATCAGCACGGGATTGTTCTTGGTCCGCCGCGACAGCACCTGCATCACGCGGCGGATCTCCTCGTCCCGCCCGATCACCGGATCGAGCTTGCCCTTGCGCGCCTGCTCCGTGAGGTCGCGCGTGAACCGCTCCAGCGCCTGATACTTCTGCTCCGGCTCCTGGTCGGTCACCCGCTGCGGGCCGCGCACGCCCTCGAGGGCCGCCATCACGTCGCCGCGATCGATGCCGGCGGCGGAGAGCAGCTGCTTCGCCGTCGTGCCCTTCTCCTCGAGCAGCGCGAGCAACAGGTGCTCGGTGGAGACGTAGGCATCGCCCAGCGCCTTCGCCTCGTCGTCGGCGCGGTCGAGCACGCGGCTGAATTCGCGCGACAGCGTAGGCTCCGCCTGAGTCCCCGACTGCTTCGGGAAGCGGTCGATCTCGCGTTCCGTCTCGTCCTTCAGCCGGGCCACGTTGAGCCCCGCCTTTTGGAGCAGCGGCACCACGATGCCGTCGTCCTGAGACAGCAGCGCATGGAAGAGATGGGCGTCGTTGACGACCGGGTTACCGCGCTGGCGCGCCAGCGCACTCGACTGCTGCAGGGACTCAGCGGCCTTTACCGTCAATCGTTCTGGTCTGATCATAGCGCCGGGCCTCCGGGCAACCTTTGTGCCCGCCGAAAGATGCCGAATCGGCAGAGTACAAGTCAAAACCGTCCGATCCTGTGCGCCACCGCCATCGATTGACGCTGGGGCCCCGGCTGTGTCATGTTCCGGCCGACCGACCCTTTCAAGGAATCCCGCTGTGTTGGCACGCTCGCTGGTGTTGCTGTTGGTGTTGACGGCTCCCGCCCTGGCGCAGGCTCCCCGCATCACCCCGGCCGGGGATCCCACGGTCAAAGACGATACGATCTACCGCCTGGCGGTGAACCGCGCCGATCACCCCGACGACGACTATGTGTACCTGCTGGACGACGGAGTCGTCCGCCTCGAGGCCGACGGCCGCGGCAGCCGGACGTACCGACAAGTGGTGCAGATCTTCACGCGGGAGGCCGCGGAGAACTGGGGCGAGCAGTCGTTTTCGTATGTGAGCGGGCGTGAGCGGCTCACCCTGAACTGGGTGCGGGTGGTGAAGCCGACCGGCGAAGTGATCAGCGCCCAGCCGACGCACGAGCAGGAGTCGATCGCGCCGGTGGCGGAGGAAGCGCCCGTCTTCTCCGACGTGAAGCTGCGGCGCGTCTCGAGTGGGGGCATCGTGCCCGGCACGCTGCTCGATTACAGCTACACGGTCGAGACCCTCAAGCCCGTGATGCCCGGTGACTTCGACCGCGGCTGGCGGGTGACCACAGGACGGCTGACCCGCCGGTCGCGTTACGTGCTCGAGGTGCCCGCGAACCTCGCCGTCCGCATCAAGGAAGTCAACCTCAGTTTCCCGCGGAAGGTCGTCGAGCGGGGTGGGCGGCGCGTGTACACGTGGGCGACGGCCGACGTGCCCAAGATCGAGCGCGAGCCGTTCGCCGCCGATTCAAACGGCATCGACCAGTACATCGACGTCGCCGCGCCGATGCAATGGGGCGACGTGGCGCGCTGGTACGGCACGCTGTCCCGTGACCGCTACGACGTGACTGCGGTGCTCGACTCGGCGCTGGCGACCGTGGTCGCGAACGCCCGCACTCTCGACGACTCGCTGCGGGCGCTGCATCGCTGGGTGGCGCAGGACTTTCGCTACGTCTCCCTCTCGCTCGGGATCGGGGGCTTTCAACCGCGTCTGCCCGCGGCGGTGCTCGCGACCCGCTACGGCGACTGCAAGGACAAGGCGACGCTGTTCATCGCCCTGGCCCGGCGGTTCGGGCTGCGCGCGTATCCCGTGCTGCTGTCGAGCACGGGCGGGATTGCGCGTGATCGGCCCTCGGCTCTGGCGTTCGACCACATGATCGCCGCGGTGGAGCGCTCCGGCCGCTATCTCTACCTCGACTTGACATCCGAGCTCACCCCGTTCGGCTCGCTGCCGCCGTCGGAACAAGGTGAGTTCGGTCTGATGGTCCACCCCGACGGGAGTGGGGAGGAAGTCACCTTCCCGTCGGACTCGACGACCGCCAACCGTGACGTCGCTCGGCTGACCGGCGAGCTGTCGCCGCAGGGCGTCTTTCACGGGCGCTACGTCCATGTCGCAACGGGGGACCAGCAGTACGGCTTGCGCCGCACGTTCGCGACCCAGTTCGGCGCCACGGAGCGGGAGCGGATCACGCGTGCCGCGGTCAACATGCTGTTTCCGGGCGCCACGGGCGACAGCCTCGAGCTGTTCGATGGACGCGACCTCCGTGCCGAGCCGCGGATCTCCGTCGTGGTGCGCGACGCGCAGGCGACCTCGACGTCCGGCAGCAACGACATTCTGACCCTGCCGATCCACAACTATGGCGAGCTGAAGGGCCTCGCAGCCGAGCTCGAGGCCCGCGGGCCGCGGCGCTTCCCGATCGACGTCGCCGCAGTCGCCGGGCCGCACGAGGAAGCGGCCGAGCTGACGCTCACGCTGCCGGAAGGCTGGCGGGCCCAGCTACCGCCCAACGTCACGGCGCAGAGCGCGTTTGGGAACTATCGCGCGGAGTACGGCCAGGCGGGCCGCGTGCTGCACGTCGCCCGCACGCTCATCGGTCGCAAGGGGATCGAGCCCCCCGGCCGCATCGGCGAGCTGATTCAGTGGTTGAAAGACATGGGGCGGGACGACGTGCGCTACATCGTGCTGGAGCACCCGCGGTGAGTCACTTCATGATGATCATCTTCTTGGTGAAGCGCTGGCCGTCGACCACCAGCTGATACAAGTAGACTCCCGAGGCCGCCTGCTGGCCGGTGTTGCGCACGTTGCCGTCCCAGTAGGCGCTGTAGGCGCACCCCTCCGCGCTCGAGCAAACGAGCTCGAGATTGTCGAGCGCCTCGCCGGTCCCTTGCAGGATCGGGACGGCGACGAGCTGCGCTAAGACGTTGTAGATCTTGAGCGAAACCTTCGGCCGGTGACCGTTGGCAAACAGGTCACCGCCCAGCCTGCCCCCATGCCCGCCCCGCCACCCCCCCCACCCCCGCCGCCCAAAGCCCGAGCCCCAGCACCGCCCAGGCGCACCGCCTCATCCACCACTCCTCTGCGAACGAGAAAGAACCTTGGGACCGCACTCCTTGTCGCGGGTGAACCGATCTAGGACGTTCGCCCAAAACTATGGGCCATCTTTCCCTGCTGTCAACCGTGCCAAGACGCGGGCGTCTCCGGCGCGGCGCGTGATGCCGCGCCGGTCGGCCCACTCGAGCAAGGGGATCAAGTACTTGCGGGTGAGCCCGAAGCGCTCCCGTAACTCGGCGGGGGTCGCCGTGCCGAGCTCGGAGAGGGCCGTTTCGAGACCGGCGCGAAACGACGCCACTGCCTGCGGCGCCGCGTAACGCTCCTGGTCGATCTGTTCGGCCCCCCCCTCCCGGGCCAGGTGCGCGAGCAAGGCCCGGATCGGCGCGCCCGGGAACTCACGCTCCAGCTCCCCCAGCGTCGGCACCTCCCAGCGCGCGTCCACCAGGCGGCGGGCCAGCGTGTCTCGCAGGTCGCTCGTGCGCGCATCGAAGGCGGGGTGCCACCCCCCGAGCCGCGCCACGCTCCCCGTCACCTCCAGCTGCCCCGCCCGCATACCGATTTCGAGCACTGCGTCCAGCACGGCCGGCGGCGGCGCCGGGGCCCCAACGGCCGCTCGGAGGGCCTGCAGCGACATGCCGGGATCGATCGGGTGCTCCTTGTGGTAGCGCCGCAGCACGTCTACCAGCCGAGTCGCCTCGGCTGCCACGACCGGCCGCGCCACGACGGTTGCGCCCAGGCTGAGAAGGTCCTTGCCCGCCTCCGCGAGTAGCGTGGGCACTCGTCCAGGGAGCAGCCCGAGTCGCATGGGCAGGCCGTCGACGGGCAGCCCGGCGAGCCCGGCCTCGTGCGCGAGCACCTGCAACCGCTCGAGCGCCGACTGCTCTGCCGCGAGGCGCCGCTGGCGCAGGCGCGGGCGCGGCGCCGGGAAGGGGTCGAGCACGACCCCGCCGCCGATCGTCGTCACGGGCGAAAACGACCGCAACACGAACCGGTCCCCGCCCCGGGCCACGAGCGGCGTCTCGAGCACCAGCCGGGCGAGCCCACGCTCCCCGGGCCCGATCGAGCGAACTTGAACGACACGCGCCAGCACTTCGGCCGTGCCGAGGTGCACGCGGAGCCGGGTACGCGAGCCGATCGGCTTGCGGGCGGTGGGGAGCAGCTCGACCGCCGCGTCGAGCATTGTGGTCGCCCGCCAGCCCGCTCCGGTCACCGCCACGTCGCCGCGCGCCAGCTCGCTCTTCTCGACCCCGACGAGTGCCAACGCGGTGCGGCGGCCGGGCACCGCCCGGTCAGCCGCCTGGCCGTGCACTTCGATCGAGCGCACCCGTACCTCGCGCTCGAGGGGGAGCAGGCGCACGGCATCACCCACCGCCACCGTCCCCGTCCAGGTGGTCCCGGTCACGACCGTGCCCGCCCCCGCCACCGCGAAGACCCGGTCGATCGGGAGGCGGAACAGGTCTTCGGCCGGCCGCTCGATCAGGTCGTCTGCCACCCGCTGCAACACCGACCGGAGCTCGTCCAGCCCTGCGCCGGTCAGCGCCGACACGGCGATCGCCGGCTCCCAGCGCACCCGACTGCGCTGCAGCCGCTCCCTCACCTCGGACCGCACGAGGTCGAGCCACTCCGGCTCCGCCAGATCCCGTTTGGTGATGACGGGAATGCCGCGCCGCACGCCGAGCAGCTCGACGATGGCAAGGTGCTCCTCCGTCTGCGGCATGAGCCCTTCGTCCGCCGCGACCACGAGCAAGGCGACGTCGATGCCCGTCGCGCCCGCGAGCATGTTGCGGACGAACCCCTCGTGTCCCGGAACGTCCACGACGCTGGCCTGAACGTGGTCGCTCAAGGGGAGCGGCGCGAAGCCCAGGTCGATCGTGATTCCCCGACGCTTCTCCTCCTCCCAGCGGTCGGTGTCGACGCCGGTCAGGGCCTTTACGAGCGCCGTCTTGCCGTGGTCGATGTGACCGGCGGTGCCGATTACGAAGCGGCGGACGGGACTGGAATGGGCGTGGGGACCCACGCGCGACGCTCCCAGAAGTCGAGGGCGGACAGAGTGCCGGCCTCGCCGAAGTGGTGTCGGACGAAGCGGGCGACGAGACGGCGGTGGGCGGCGGCATGTGGCGCGTCGAGCCGGGGTAGCTCCGCCGCGGTGTCGTTCAGCACAAGGAGGTCCCGGTACGCCTGCCGCGGCAGCCGGGTGAGCGGCGGCGCCGGCGTGCAGCCGGCGCAGGCGACCCCGCCCTCGGCCACACTGAAGCACACGGGGTCGGTACCGTCGGGATCGATGGCCGTGCCGTCGCGGACGCAAGTCCCGAGCGACGGCTCGAACCCCAGCACGCCCAAGAGCACCCAGATGCCCCGCACACCGGCGGCATCGATCGCGTCCGGCGGTGCACCGGCGAGCGCGTCGAGCGCGGCTGTGAGGGCGTCGTAGGCAGCGGGGAGCGGCGCGGGTGGGGCCATCTTGAGCATGACCTCGGCGAGCATCGTGGCCCCCGCGAACCGCCCCACGTCGGCCGCCAGGTCGCGCCGCAAGTTGACCAGATCGAACGCCCCCAGCGTATGGAGCTCACGGGTCTCGCGGAAGTAGAGCTGGGCCATCCCTTCGCTCAACAGCTCCAGACCCGCCCCGAAACGGCTCTTCGGGCGAAGCGCACCCTTGGCGATGGCGCTCTGGACACCCAGGTCGCGTGTGGCGAGTCGAACGACTTTGGACGTCTCGCTGTAGCGGTACGTCTGGAGCACGAGGGCGGGGGTCGTGACGAGCGCCATGGCTACGGCGTCACTGCCACGGCGGCCGTCGTGGGACACACGCCCACGGTCAGCGAGCGGATCTCGTGATAGTCGGGAGGGGCGGTCAAGACATGGACGGTACCGCGAAGCCCCGCGAACTCGGGGCAGGTCGCCGCGACCGCATACACGCGTCCGCCCGGGTCGATCGCGAGTCCCGAGACCCCGAAATGGCCGGGCTTGACGCCGTCTCCAGGACCTCGCGTGATGGCGCGGATCGACGTGTTCACCTCGAGGATGCCCTCGGCAGCGGAAGCGACCAGGAGGCGACCTCCGGCCGGGTGAAACGCCGCAGCCCCAGGCGATTCTCCCAATCCGTTCAGCACGGCGATCTCGGTCCGCGTCACAGGGTCGATGATGGACAGCTTCCCATCCGCCGCTCCGGCGTGGCCGGACTCGATCACGTACAACAGGCTGTCGTCGCCCACGACCGTAAATCGTGCGTTCACGCCGGTCAGTGCGATCGAATCCGGGGTCGGGATCGTCGTGCAGCAGTCGAATGACGTCAGCCAGCTCGGCCCGGCGGGCGTCGCACCTAAGAGATTGCTGTTGACGACGAACACCCGTGTACCAATGATGGCCACTGCTTGCGGATACACTCCAGCCGCGATGCTCGCGGTGTCACCGCTCAAGTAGTTGAGACGCGTCACGGAGTTGAGATTGGGGTTCGCAATCCACGCAATCGAGTCGTCCTGAATGGCGGCGCCGGTGGCCCCCGACCCGGGGGCCAGCGGCAGCACATAGTCCGATCGCGCGCAGGCGCCACCGAGGCAGGTGAAGAAGCGGCTGACGCCGACGGCGTCCGCGGCCCCGAGCGGGACGACGAACACGTGCCCCCGACCGTCGATCGTGCGTGGGCTCGCGCCACCGCTCTGCCAGTCGCGCGTGGACACGGTGAGGTCGGTGGCCGAGATGACCGAAAGGGTCCGATCCGAGGCGTTGACGACTCCAATCACCTGCCCCGCCGAGCTCGTCTGCTCGAGCGCATCGCTGCACGCCGCGGTAAGCGCCAGGCTCAACAGACAGAGTCGTCTCATGGCGTCGGAATTTCCACCAGATCACAATACACAAACCGCCCCTCCCGCACCACGATCGCGCCGCGCCGGTGGGGCACGGGCGCGCGCAGGATCGGCCCGGCGTACACGAACGTGTGAAATTCGCCATTCTCGCCGCACGGGTCGACCCCGGCCGGGAGATCGCGCAGCAAGGCCGCGTCGAATTCCCGACCTGCGAACGCGCTCGGGAGGACGCGCGAGTCCACACACGCGAGCACCGCCCGGTATCCTTGCCGCACGAAGTCCGCCGCGAGCGCGCGAGTGTCCCGGAGCCACAGCGGGAACAGCCCCCGCATTCCGATGCGCGCGAGCATCCGCTCCCGGTAGGCTCGGATGTCGGCGAGAAACAGGTCGCCGAACACCACCCTGTCGAGACCCGAAACACGGGACCGAAGTCCCTCCAGGGCGGCGCCCATCCTCGCCTCATATTCGTCGTTCGACGCGCTCGGCGATATCACCACCTCCTCGAGCGGCAAGCCGAGCGACTCAGCCTGCCGGCGGAGCAGTGTCCGCCGCACGCCGTGCATGCTGATGCGATCATACTCGCCCGTCACGGTGGTGAGGAGCGCTGCGACGCGGTAGCGGCCGGCACCGAGGATCTCCTGCAGGGCCAGGGCGCTGTCCTTCCCCCCGCTCCAGGCCACCAGCACCGGCTCGGGCATCTCAGGCTCGAAACGGCGCTACGCCCAGGTCGCCGCCCTGGCCTCGAGCGGCACACCGCGACACTCGCCGGGATGGAGCAGCGTCGCGAGCAGCTCCACGCCGTCCGCGACGCGCGGCCCCGGGCGACTGAAGTGAGACGAGGCGTCCACCACGAACGCGTGGCCGGCGCGGATCGCCCGTGGCGCCAGGCGTCGCAGGTCCGGCGCGTAGCGATCCGCCTCCTCGCGCGCGCGGGCGAGATCGAACCCACAAGGCATGATGAGCAGCACGTCCGGGTCGAGAGCGGCGAGGTCCTCCCACGACACGGCGTACGAGGGCCGCCGGACGGTGCCGGAGAGCGAGACGGCGCCGGCGAGCCCGATCATTTCGGGGACCCAGTGGCCCGGCACGAACGGCGGCTCGAGCCATTCGAGTCCGAGCACCCGCGGTGCGGGCCGGCCGGCTACTCCCGCGCGCACGGCCGCCATGCGCCGCTCGATCTCGCATACGCATTCCTCGGCGCGCTCCGGCACCCCGCCCGCGCGTCCCACCGCGCGGATCGTGTCGAGCACGCCCGCGATATCGTGGGCGTCGAGCGTGAGCACTGTCGGGCAGGAAGGGAGCCGGAGGGCGACCGCCTCGGCATCCCGCGTCGGGACCGCGCACACCTCGCACACGCCCTGGGTCAGGATCAGATCGGGCTGCGCAGCGGCCAGGCCCTCGGCATCGACCTGGTACACGCTGCCAAATCGCCGCAGCGCGTCGCGCACGGCGGCGTCGATCTCTCCGCTCGAGAGCCCTTCCGGCGCAAACCGCGGCCGCGTCAAGACCGGCTTGCCGCGGACCTCGCAGGGGTAGTCGCAGCTGTGCGACACGCCCACCAACCGGTCGCCCAGCCCCAGGGCGTACACGATCTCGGTCGCGCTGGGGAGGAGCGAGACGATGCGGTTCACCTGCCCCAGTCCAGCCGCCCACCCACGAGCAGCGTGCGAGCGCGGGCCGGAAAGTTCTTCACGTCTTCGTAGCGAGCGCCCAGCAGGTTTTCGACGCGGGCGGTGAGCCCCACGGCGGGCAACGTACCGCGGGATCGGATCAGCTCGTAGGTGCCCGACATGTCTACGCGGGTGTGAGGTGGCAGGGTGACCCGGGGTGCGGGAAACGTCGCATAGTCGTAGTCGTCGCGGTCTCCCGTAAACACGGCGACGAGAGTGACCGTGCCCCGCGCCCCCAGGCCGTAACCAAGCCCCAGGCTGGCCGAATGCGCGGGCCGGCGCTGCAGCCGCAGGTTCGTCGCGACGTCACGCGAGTCGAGGTACGTGTAGCCGGCGTCGAGCGACAGCCCAGCGCCGAGCACGCCCTGCATGCCGAGCTCCACGCCCTGCGCGGCCGCGTCCGCGACGTTGCTGTAGTTCACCGAGTCCGGCCCCAGCGGCGCGCCGCTGTACTGGATCAAGTCCCGGAACCGCTGGTGGAAGTACGTAGCGCGAATCGTCAACGTGCCCCGCAGCCCCGTGTACTCGAGCCCCGCTTCCCAGTTGAGGGAGTGCTCGGGTGCGAGGTCCGGATTCCCGCGCACGAAGCCGGTCGCGAAGTTCTCGTAGAAGCTCGGCTCTTTGAAGGCCGTGCCGACGGAGGCGGTGGCCCGCGCGCCGCCCCCGATCCGGAGGGACATGCCGGCGCGATACGTCGCATAGGTGCCGAAGCGCTGGTTGCTCTCTAGCCGCGTTCCGACGGTACTGCTCACCCGCCGTTCCGGGGCCGTGACGACCTGCAAGTAGATCGCGCCGTCGTTGCGCGCTCGCGAGGTAGCGAGGGTGGTGCCGCTCATCGCCTCCCGCTCGAACGCTCCTCCCACCGTGACGATCGCAGCCGCGAGCGGGCGTACATTGAGCCGCGCATCCAGCCCGCTACGCGTCATCCAATCGGAGCTCGAGTACGGGAACGTCGTACTGTCGGCCGGCCCGTTCTTGTCAATGGCATACTGAAGATTGTCCCGATGCCACTGAGCGGTGATCCGACCGGCCACGCGGCGCGAGAAGGTTCGACCGAGGTCGAGCCCGACGGACGGTCCCCGATCGACTTGATGCTGGTTGTGGCTGACCGGGTCACCGCTGCCGTCCGTCGGGAAGTGATAGAGCGCATCCCCGTAGCGCAGCGACAGCGCGGCATCGGTGCGCTCGTCGGGTCGGAGCCGCACCCGGCCGCTCAATACCTCGTTGCGGTACTGGTTGTTGAAGGGATACACCCCGTCGCTCGTGAAGCGCGACACCCCGGCACTGTATCCCGCACGCTCGCCTCCCCCGGCGAGCGTCGCATCGAGCGCGCTGCCGCCGTACGTCCCGCCCCCCACGGTGACCGCGCCGTGCGCCGGCCCCCGGCCGTCTCGCGTGAAGATCTGCACCACGCCCGTCACGGCGTCGGACCCGTACAGCACGCTCGCGGGTCCTCGTAGGACTTCGATGCGCTCCACGTTGTCGGTAGTGAGATTCGCGAAGTCGTAGGCTCCCCCCGGCGCATTTTGCGGCACGCCGTCGATCAACACCTTCACGTAGTCGCTCTCCCCGCCGCGGAGAAACAGCGAGGTCTGGCTCCCGTAGGCGTTCGTGGCAACGACGTTCGCGCCGGGAACGGTTCGCAACGCGTCCGCGACCGTGCGGATTCCCCGCTCGCGCAGCTGAGCGCCGCTGATCACCGAAACCGCGACCGGGAGATCCCGGGCGGGGGTGGGGATCCGCGTGGCGGTGACGACCACGGGGTTGAGCTCGACCGTGTCGGTCGGGGTCTGGCCCGCGAGGGCTACGGGGCAGACCACGGGCAGCAGGAGCGCGCGCAGGGCGAGTCTCATAGGGCGTCCTTTCGCTGGCGTAAGGGAATCATCTGGGGCCGGCCCTCGAACGGCGCGATCGATACCGGCCACGCGAACACGCGCTCGGCGGTCTCGCGGGTGAGCACGTCGCCCGGCGCACCCGCGCCTGCGGGGCGCCCCTCGGCGAGCAGCAGGACCCGATCGGCGAACCGTGCCGCCAGATTCACATGGTGCGTCACCACGAGCGCGGCGAGCCCCTGCCCATCGACCAATGCGCGCACCATCTCGAACAGCTCCATCTCGTGCCGCAGGTCGAGCGACGCCGTGGGCTCGTCGAGCACGAGCAGCCGGGGTTCCTGGGCCAGAGCCCGCGCGAGGCGCACGCGCTGGTACTCGCCGCCGGACAGCGTCCAGAGCCAACGGTCCGCCAGCTCCGCCGCATCGCACACCACGAGCGCCCGCTCGACGGCCGCGCGGTCCTCCGCGCGCACGCCGCCCAGCAGGGAGAGGTACGGGTAGCGACCGAGCAGCACCGTTTCCCGCACGCGCTGCGGGAACAGGTTGTCCTCGCGCTGCGGCAGGACGCCCACCACGCGCGCCAGGTCGCGGCGCGACCAGCCACTCGCCGGCCGCCCGAGGATCTCGACCCGACCCGCGGCCGGCCGGACCAGGCCGAGGGCCGCGCGCACCAACGTCGTCTTGCCGCTGCCGTTGGGCCCCAGCACGGCGTGGAACTCGCCCGCGCGCACCTCGAGCGAGACGCCTTGGAGCGAGTCGCGCGGGGCGCCCGGGTAGCGGCACGTGACGCCGCTCAAGGCGAGGATCAACTCACGGTCCATCGGCGCAGCAGGAAGGCGAACACGGGAACGCCCAGCAGGGCCGTCACGATGCCCACCGGTAGCTCGCGCGGGGCCACCACGGTGCGCGCCAGGGTGTCGGCCGCCGCGAGCAGGATCCCGCCCGCGAGGAACGCGGTGGGGAAGAGCGCGCGATGCAGCCGGCCCCACACGAGGCGGCACAGATGCGGGACGATCAGCCCGACGAAGCCGATCACGCCCGCGACCGCGACCGCGGCGGCGGTGAGGAGCGACGCGGCGAGATAGACCAGGCGTTTCAGCCGCCGCACGTCGGCGCCAAGGTACTGCGCGGGCTCCTCGCCGAGCGCGAGCAGATCGAGCGGGCGCGCGGCCGCGGCGAGGACGCCGAGCGGTAGCGGCGCGTACAGGAGGATCACGAGCACCGTGGTCCAGGATGCGCCGGAGAACCCGCCCCACAGCCACAGGAACGCGTTGCGCAGCTCCGTGGCCTGGGCGAGCGAAACGATGGCGGTGGTGATCGCCGCCGCGAACGCACCCACGGCCACGCCCCCCAGCAGCAGGATGCGTGGGTCGAGCTCCGCGCCGCCCATCAGCCCGAGCCGGTACACCAGCGCCATCGCGCCCACCGCCCCGACGAACGCCGCGAGCGGGAGGGCCCACGGGCCCGGAAGGTCGAGGGCGATGGCGGCTACGGCCCCGAGTCCCGCCCCGCCCGACAGGCCGAGCAGGAATGGATCGGCGAGCGGGTTCCGGACCAGGGCCTGGAGCGCGACGCCCGAGACACCGAGTGCGCCGCCCACGAGGAATGCCAGCACGGCCCGGGGGAGCCGCAGCTGCCAGACGATGGGCGAGCTCATGATGTCGCGGAGCGGCACGTCCGCCGGCCCGAGGATCACCGCGGCGCCGAGCGTCACGGCGGCCGCGACCGCCAACAGGACGTACTTCACGGTTGCTCGAGGCGACGGCGGAGCTCGCGCACCGCCTCCGCGGTGCGCGGTCCGGGCCGCCCGAACAGCTGGCCCGGAAGGAACAGGAACCGCCTGGCCCGGACCGCGCGCACCACGCGCCACTCGGGGCGTCCGGCATAGCGCGGTGGCACGGCGCTGTCCGACAGGACGGCGACGAAGTCGGGATCGCGCGCGGCGATCGTCTCGATCGAGACTTGGGCGGAGGGTGAGCGGATGTCGTGGAATACGTTGCGCGCGCCCGCCAGCGCGGCGAGACGGTCGAGGTAGCTCCCGGCGCCGATCACGATCGGCGGGTTGTCCCAGACGATGAAGGCGAGGGACTTGGGGTTGGGGGTCGGGGACCGGGGAAGCGCCGCGAGCAGACTGTCGCTGGCGTGCGCGAGCGAATCAGCCGACGCCACGCGACCCGTGAGCACGCCGAGGCGCCGCGCCGCCGGGCCCAGCTGCTCGAGCAGATTGAGATCGAACAGCACGGTCTTGATGCCGAGCCGCTCGAGCTGCTCGGCCGCTGTGACGTTCGGGCCCGATCGATACAAGACGACGAGGTCGGGGTGCCGTGCCGCCACCGCCTCGACGTTGGGCGGCATGCCGTCGCCGACGCTCGGCACGCGCAGCGCCTCGGGTGGGTAGTCGCACCAGGTCGTCCGGCCCACGAGCCGGTCGCCCGCGCCGATCGCGAAGAGCAGTTCGGTAAAGGAGGGGAGCAGGGAGACCACGCGCCGGGCAGGCGCCGCGCCGC
>WNGO01004834.1_pt1 | contig 20153 bp, 20 predicted proteins | sample 5400511 | NCBI WGS metagenome assembly WNGO01 (sample SAMN13153380, study PRJNA577476) | soil metagenome | isolation source: 20 cm soil or saprolite under Garry oak tree replicate 2 | place: USA:California | collected 2016-06-15 | reverse complement strand
GGTGCGTCCGTTCATAACTCCGAAGTTGATCTGTTCGATGATCCCAACACCGTGGTTCGGGTACACAACCTTATCCCCTATCTTATAATCCATGGTTGGAAAACCCCCTGTGAGAAACTAATACAGTCTGTGGGAATGCAGCGACAAAGTCAACATATTTCTCCTAGAATCAGCGAGTTAAGATGAACTTTGCTTTTGGATTGGTATTCGAATTGCTCTAAAAAATTACAAATCTTTTACAGACTCGTTGATTCATTGCAAGCTAATCCTAATCGCAGCAGCAGGGGCTGCGTTGAGCTAGAATGGCCTCTCATGTTGATTTTGGCGATTGATACCAGCACCCGGGCTGGAAGTATTGCATTGCTTAGAGATAGCCAGGTTTTGGCGGAGATTGCGGCCCGCGAAGAGACCCCTTATTCGACGCGGCTTTTTCGCGATTTGGAGTTGCTGCAATCCAGGGCACAATTTCGCATGCACCAAATCGACGTTTTCGCCGTCGCGGCTGGACCGGGGTCGTTCACGGGGCTGCGCGTAGGTCTCGCTGCGGTGAAAGGCTGGGCGGAAGTCCACCACAAGCCAATTGCCGCGATCAGCGGCCTGGAGGCAATTGCGGCCCAGGGCAACGCGAATGATGAGCTAGTCAGCCCCTTTCTGGACGCCCGCAGGGGCCACGTTTTTGGTTCGACTTACCGGCGGAGTCCCGGTCAGCCGAGCGTCTTGCAGCTTGTCGGCGAGGAAGCAATTCTTTCTGTCGAGGAATTCCTTACCCAGGTGAAACGGAATTCCGGGCCGGGACAGGCCGTCCTGGTTTCCGCCACGCCCGAGACGCTTCCCCACGAATTGGTCGAATCCATTCTTCCCGGCGCACGAATCGAACAGGTTTCAGCGAGCCTGGCGCCCACGATTGGCCGTCTGGGATTTGACCGCGCGAAGCGTGGCGATCTGGTGGATGCTCTTGGACTCGATGCAAACTACATTCGCCGCTCGGATGCGGAAGTAGCGCGGAAGGGCGCGTAATGGCCGCCGGTAGTGAAGCATCAAAAGGCGCTTCGTTACTAGCGATTCGGAAGCTGGCGAGATCGGACGTTCCGGCCGTTTTTGCAATCCTGCAGGAGAGTCCCGAAGCAGCGGCATGGTCTCAGGAGAGCCTTCTGCAGTTGGCATCAGCCGATCCCGCCTCCTGGGTAGTGGAGCTGAATGGCGTCCTCGTCGGATTCCTCATTGGCCGCATCGCAGCGGACGAATTCGAAATTCTGAACATGGCCGTTTCGCACGAGCATCGCCGGAGCGGGATCGGATCAAAATTACTCGAATCCGCGCTCGAATTTTCGCGCACCGCCGGCAGTGCACGCGCTTATTTGGAGGTGCGCGCCTCGAATGGTCCGGCCGTCGCACTGTACGCGCGTCACAGCTTCACCGAATGTGGCCGCCGGGCACAGTATTACCGCGACCCCGTCGAGGACGCCGTATTGTTCTCGCCGTATCGATGAAATAGAAAATGGCCTCACGGAAAGTGTGTGGGTTGAGAGGCAGATTGGGCGGCCCGTGGTCAAAGTCCTCAACACGATTGCCTCAAAGGCTTTGATGGCGGCGGGACGTCCCGCTGGAAATAGAGATCGTGTCGCTCTTCCGATTTCTGGAGACAATCCCAAGGCAAAAGAAATCGTTGCTCAGCTCATTGATCGAATTGGGTTCGATTCTGTTGACGCCGGGGCAATCGCTGAATCGTGGCGGCAACAGCCTGGATCTCCTGTTTACTGCACCAATCCGACGAAGGAGGAACTTCAGTTGTGGTTACAGAAAGTCGACCGTTCTTCACTTCCCACCGACCGGGAGAAGGGATTGAAGGCATATTACCCGACAAGGGATGCGGATTACCAAGCCCAAATCAAAGCACATCGATCGGTATTAGTGCGGTGCCTTTAAAGAGTGTCGGGACTTTCGACACTTCTCTCGACAAGTGTCGAGGGTCTACGACACTTGAGCCCCGGTCACCATTTGTCTTCCGTCTTCACTCTTCTCTGGAACCATTTGTGGGCTCAATCACTTAGAGATTCATCGCGTTTGGTGCGTACCGGGTCCTCTGGCGCTGCATTTGCATTGTCCACGGAAAGAGGGAACAAATTATGAAAACACACAAAATCCAAAACTCACGAAATCCAATCGGTTCAAGAATAAAACGTTTTAACAATCGGACAGTGATCATCACGGGTGGTGCCCGTGGAATGGGTGCCAGCCACGCGCGCGGCTTCATCGCCGAGGGCGCGAACGTTGTGATCGCGGACGTACTCGAACAGGAGGGACGAGCGCTCGCCGACGAACTTGGTGTTCACGCGATTTTCTCCCGCCTCGACGTCATGAGCGACAAGGACTGGGCGACAACGGTGGCCGCTGCCGAGGATGCCTTCGGCCCGGTTTCCGTGCTGATCAACAACGCGGGCATCGTGCGCTTCGGAGTAATCGCGGAGACCGAGCTGGCGGCCTGGCGCCAGACGATCGACATCAACCTGACCGGCACGTATCTGGGGACCCGCGCGGTGGTGCCCTCGATGCGCAAGGCGGGCGGCGGCGCGATCATCAACATCTCCTCGACCGAAGGGATGCGCGGCAACTTCGGGATCGGGGCGTACGTGGCCAGCAAATGGGGAGCGCGGGGACTGACCAAGACGGCGGCGCTGGAGCTCGGGCGCGACAACATCCGCGTCAACTCGATTCACCCCGGTGTTATCCGCACCCCGATGATAGCCGGGCCGGCAGCGGCGGCGTTCGAGGCGTTGGTAAGCGACTTGGCGATTCCGCGCGTGGGCGAGCCTGACGAGATCACGCGCCTGGTGCTGTTCGTCGCCTCCGACGAGGCCAGCTTCTCGACCGGCTCCGCAAGGGTCAAATGGCAGATCACGAAGTATTGATTCAACAACTCAACCGGCATCACGCAACAAAGCAATTTGATCTGCTACGCAAGATTGCCAAGGAAGGGAAAAGTTATGAACCGTTTCAGCAACCGGACAGTAATCGTCACGGGAGGGCCCGTGGAATGGGTGCCAGCCACGTGCGCGGCTTCGTCGCGGAGGGCGCGAACGTTGTGGTCGCGGACGTACTCGAGCAGGAGGGTTGGACGCTCGCCAGCGAGCTTGGTGATCACCCGAACTTCTACCGCCTCGACGTCACGAGCGAGAGGGGTTGGGCGGCGACGCTGGCCGCCGCCGAGGACATCTTTGGCCCGGTCTCCGTGCTGGTCAACAGCGCAGGCATCGTGCGTTTCGGATCGATCGCGGAGACTGAGCCTGCGGCCTGGCGACAGGTGATCGACATCAACCTGACCGGCATGTATCTGGGGATCCGCGCCGTGTTGCCCTCGATGCGCAAGGCCGGCGGCGGCGCGATCGTAAACATCTCCTCTAAGATCAGAACAAGAACCCCAGCCTTCAAAAAGCCGAAGACTGGGGCACCCGCCAAACCGAATTTCAAAGGCTGGGCCACCCGCCACCCAAATCTCAAAATCACGCGAGGGTTGGCCTTTGCTCACGCAAAGAATCTTCTCGCACTTCGAAGCGTGGCGCACCCGGCAACCGCCAGACCCACCCCAAAGGCTGGGCCAGCCCTGCGGGCCTCGTGAGGACATCATTTGATTTGGTCGTCAACGGGCAGATGGAAACGGAACTCCTTGCCGTTGGAGGTAAGTTTCCCATCGCCGTCGCGAAAATAGCCGTTGGGCGCGCCGTTCTTGGCGGCATGGAAAGTGATGGCGATCGGGTCGCCGGGCTTCAGGCTGGTTTGCTTCCAACCGGCGCGCGCCAACCACATCGGATGGTACAGTTCGATCGTCCAGTGCCGCACTTCGCCCGCGCCGTTCATGGCGTCGGAATGTAGGAGGCAATGCGGATTTCTCCAGTCCAGACTGGTTACGGTGCCCTGGAGCGTGGTGGATTTCTGCAAATCGTAGGCCGCCGCCCCGTGATGGGCGAACGCCGCCCCGGGAGCGATCCAAAGAAGAAGCACTACGGCGCAACACGCTAGAACCGTGATTTTCATCGAGGAACACTCCTCGCGTGTCGTGTGGCCCAGGCTCGCTTTTGTTCTATCCTCTTCACAGCGTCCATCAGTGGAAGGATACCATTGCTGCAATGCTCGGGATCGTTAAGAAACGAGGGTGTCCTACGCGTCAGTTCTACGCATGGACGTTTGTATTTTGCCGTCACAATCGATCCAGTTCATTGATCCAAAAAACCGCACCCTTGCAAACAACGCAAGGATGCGGCACCCAAATCTCAAAATCACCCCAGGGTTGGCCTTTGTCCACGCAAAGTATCTTCTCGCTCTACGAAGCGTGACGCACCCGGGGAAGGGAGTAATTCATCAGATGTGTGTTCCTTCATCTCTTCTGACAGACTATCTGTGATCCGGCAATATCGAATGGGAAGTTCGAGGAGAAGACTGTGGGGAAATTCTTTACTCGCGCCACCATTCTTGCCGTCGTCGCCATTGCCGCCACGGGGATGGCGTGGGCACAGGACGACCCGCGGATTGGGACATGGGCGCTTAGCATCGCGAAGTCGAAATATACTCCCGGACCTCCTCCTGCACGGGAGATCCGGACGTACACGGCGCTAGGACATACCCTGAACGTGACCGTCGAAAGCGTTGATCTGCACGGGAATCGCGCATCTCTACGTTACACGGCCGGGGAGAACGGCAAGGATTACCCCATGACCGGCTTAGCGTCGGCTGATGCTATCGCGATGAGACGCATCGATGGCCGCACATTCGAGGCGGACACCAAGAAGAACGGGAAAGTGATTGGTACTACAAGGGGCGAAATTTCCGCAGACGGAAAGATTCTGATGTTGACATTCAAATCGACCAGCCCGGCCGGGCAGGCCATCACCAACGTGGCTGTCTACGACAAGCAGTAAACGTAATCCACTAGTGCGTGACCCAGGTTCGGTCTTGTCCTTTTTTTCTTGTTTTTCTCTTTACTGCGCCCATCGATGAGAATAAACCGCCGTTGCAATGCACCGGATCGTCAAGAAACAAGGGTGCCCCACGCGTCGATTTTACGCGTGGGTGGGTTTGTGTCATGCCGTCACGATCCACCCCGTCAGCAGATGAGAACTGCGAACGACAAGATCAAAAGCCCCACACGTAAACCCGACATGTAGGGCACCCGATCTATTCCCCCACTCGGCGCCTGGCCGACAGGTTTGATTTGTGTGCCCGACCTCTCTTGTTTTTGGAAGGGTCGGGGTTTCGAGTTTACTTCTGCTTGTAGAACTAGCCCAGGAATCGATCCAGTTCATTCATCACAAAAAACCGCACCCTTGCAAACGGCGCAAGGATGCGGCACCCATAACTCAAGAAATCAAGATCACCCGAGGGTTGGCCTTTGCTCACTCAAACAATCTTCTCGCCCTTCGAAGCGTGACGCACCCGGCCATCTGAAAGAATTTGTTACTGTCTTACTTGGTCGAAGAGATGAGTTCCGCGCTCGGGGCGCTCACTGGGGAGCGTCCGCTGCGGACAGCGAGGGTTGAAAGTAACGCGGCCGCATACAAACCGATTGCAAGCAAATATAGGAAGTGAAAACCAAAGTACATGGAATTATATTCGAGGACGCCCCCAACTAGTGCGCCCATTAGGTTCATCGACATCGCACTCGAAATCCTGCGTTCAACAGAAAGAAGAGTAGAAAAGACAATACCGGAGAAAAACAGAGGACAGGTGAGAATGAACACAGTCCCGATTCTGCCCGCCACAGTCGAGGGCAAGCCGCCGGCACGGGCAACCCACCAGCCCACGAAAACGCTCACGATCAACAGCAGATAGGCCAGGTAGGGATTACTCAGCCGCAAATACCGAACCACGCCGTTGGCCAGGAAGGCCATAACAAGGATGCTTGCCATGGCGATGGCGATGACCTGCCAAGTATTGCCGAATGCAAGGCCCAACTCAGTGATAGCCTTCGTCTCGACCAACATAAATCCTGCCCCAAGGAAAAAAAATGCGAGATGCGATGTTTGAGGAACCTGTTGGAAGAAGCTCGCGTGCAGCACGAACGAGAGCAGGAGGATGAGCCCCATTGCGGTCAGATAAGATGCCGGATAGACGCGGCGAGGCATGTAAAAAAACGGCCAGTCGTCCGTCGACAGGTCGACCTTGACCGTCGTGTTCCGATAGTAGGGCGAGCCATCCGTAAAGCTCGTTTGGCCGATTAACCATCGTGGAATCGATAGATCACCGTGTTTGGACTGAAGGAAAATAAATGAGCCATCGTACACGGCATAAACGCAAATCGGCTCCTTGCCATCGAAGGCCTCCCGCATCATGCGGTAAATTTTCTCTCCAAGATCGTCGCTCACAACGCTGAAAGACAGCGAAAGCACGCCGTTCTCTTTTAGTTTCTCCCGGGCTTCACGGAGTCCTTCGATGGTGTAGACAAAGGAATCTAGACGAACGCTGGAGGCCGCACTTAATAGAGTGTGAGAATCGAGCAAGCCGTAGACAATCATGTCGTAACGAGCCTTGGTGCCGCGCAAGAATGAGCGGGCGTCGTTTACAATCGGCTGGACGCGAGGGTCGTCATAGGGCTTTTCCGGGTGATTCATTTTGCCGGCAAGCAGAATGGCAGGATCAATCTCGATAGCGTCGACATGCTGAGCTCCCGAGCGCAAAGCCGCGGCCACGTCATTGCCTGCACCTGCGCCAACGACAGCCACTTGATTGGGTCCCGGGTGAAAGCGGTAGGGAAGATCGTAATAATCACGGATTAGCTGGAGCGTAGGATCGGAAGCAGGCCCAACTGCGGCGGGTGAGAGGTTTAGAATCCGCTGGTAGTAATGCCCGCCCGCTCGAATAAGCATATGGCCCGTGTCGCTATACCCGATTTCTAGGAGTTGATAAGGCGAGTAGACCCGGTTCCAAAGCGGGGTTACGGGCCAAGCTAAAGTAACAATGGCCATCGTTGTAAAAGTCATGCCGATAAACAGCGTTCTGGGCCGAGGGCGCAGGAATAGACAAAGCGCCAAAAAACACAGTCCGAACCAGACAACCGGAGGCGTCCAGAGGAAGCTGACCAGGAACATCAACGACACACCAATTAGGCTGCCGAACAGGTTCAGTCCGTAGGCGGAGAGTCGGCTTGTGTTCTCCATCAGTTTTCCGCACAACTGGCCGATGGGAATAAATGCAAGGGAGGTCAGAAGAAAAGTGACAGCAAGCAGAAGATAGACCGCTCGATCCTGGGCCGGAGTGGCCGGTGGCAGCCCCATGCTGAGTTGTTCTCGAAACGGAACTGTCGCAAGGCTATCGGATGATTGCGGCAAGCCAAAACGAAGGAATATGAGAAGGCCGAACTGCCAGATGAGAAGCAGAGGGGTTAAGTTAAGCAGGATCCCGTTATCATCTCGCGATAGGGCGTATCCGAGGCCAAGACCCGCAAAGCAGGCCAGAAGTCCGTAGTTCTTATAGAAAGAGAAGAACTCAAAAATGGAACCCTGCCAGCGGATTACTGCCAGCTCCAAGAACAGGCTCAATGCGGCGGAGCCAGCGATGGCCACCGAAAGGACTGAGCCGGTAATCGTTTCGAGGTAAGCTGCCTGGTTAAGCGATTCCTCGAGCAGATAGGGTTCGAGTTTGATCAGAAGGAAGTAAAAACCAGGGAGCGCCACAAGGCCAAGCAACGTGTAGAGGGCAATCTTATAAATCTCACTAGTCGAAACGTGGGGGGCCGTACTACCAAGAAGCGCCAAAGGAGGGAGAGCCACACTCCCGACGAATGCAAGAACGAGAAGATTTCGGAAGGAACGAATCACCGGAGATACCCTACCCGTCGTGACAAATAATCGGATTCGACCGCATGGTCGGACGAATGCCAAGCGATCACGCACGGTCGCAATCAAATGATGTCATCTATCAAGCGTAAGGTGTCGAGGTGATTGAAAGTAATGTTCCAACCTGGGTACTGTGACGGGCGCACGGCCGTCAACATTCCCGACCAAGGGAACTCCTTTCAGGTCCCGTACCCTTGCAAACAGCGCAAGGATGCGGCACCCACATCTCAAAATCACCCGAGTGTTGGCCTTTGCTCACCTAAACAGTCTTCTTGCACTTGAAGGCGTGGCCGACCCGGCCACTTGGTTCAAGTGAGGTTAACTTTGACAATGGCCCCGCCCTTCAACCGACGAAGGACGGGACACCCTCAAATTCCAAGTCTTTAAAGATGGGCCCATCCGCAAGGAACGCCCCCAAAAATTTGCTTGCAAATCCACTTGGCTTGCGTTTTGCATTGTGGTAGTTTGTTTTTATAATGTAAGATCCCATTCACAATTCGTTTCACTCAGGAGGCGCGCGATGCCCACATTGTCCCGGGAAATACGCGAGCAACTGTTGACATATGACGAAGAGTTTCAAAAACTAGCACAACAGCAAGGACGAGTGTCGCATTTTTTCTTCCGCCAAGGAATCTCATGGTCAAGGATGGGTACAAGTTTGCCGCAGCACCGTTGTTGTTTGCGTTGGTGGCGCTGGGATTTCATTGGAATTGGCTGGGCGCCGTGCTGCTCGTGCTGGGCGCGTTTGTGCTGTTCTTTTTCCGGGACCCCGAGAGAACTATCCCATCCGATCCTGACTTGATTGTTTCTCCGGCCGACGGGCGTGTGATGGAAGTCGTCGAGGAAGCGCGCGGCGAGAACCCGGGCCGCAGAATCAGCATCTTTCTCTCCATTTTCGATGTTCACGTAAACCGCGCCCCGGTGGCGGGGAAAATCGCGGCCATGGAGTATCGCAAAGGCCGCTTTTACGCGGCCATGCGCGGCCGCGCGTCGGAGGAAAATGAGCAGAATGTCATCCACGTTGCCACCGAGCGCGGGGAGGTCGTTTTCAAGCAGATCGCCGGCTGGGTGGCGCGGCGAATATTGTGTTGGAAGGCCGTGGGGGATCCCGTGACTCGGGGCGAGCGAGTAGGTATGATACGTTTTGGTTCGCGCGTGGATATCTGGCTGCCGGATCGGGTAGAAATTCTAGTTCGTCCCGGCCAACACGTGGCGGGAGGATCGAGCATCCTGGCGCGGTGGCGATGAGCAACTTCGAACAACACGAGCTTGGCTTTCCAGGCGCCCGCGGAGCCAATCTGCGCTTGCGCCGCGGAATTTATCTCTTACCTAGCCTCCTGACCGTCGCCAACATGGTTTGTGGCTTCTACGCCGTCATGTCCACCCTGAAAGGCGAACTTTCCGATTTAGACACTGCTGCAAAGGCCATCGGCTTCGCCATCGTGTTCGACTCCTTCGACGGGTTTGTGGCTCGTGCGACAGGCACAAGCAGCGAATTCGGTAAACAGTTTGATTCGCTTGCCGACATGGTGAGCTTCGGTATTGCTCCGGCGGTCCTGGCATTCACCTGGGGCGTCCGAGGAATTCTGCCAAGCGACTTAGTCGATATTCGGCGTATCCATGAAATCGGCTGGTGGGTCGGACTTGCGTTCGCGATCTGCTGCGCCTGGCGGCTTGCCAGGTTCAATATTCAGGGTATGGCTCAGGGAGCAGGATCGCGGTACTTCGTCGGTTTGCCGTGCCCCGCGGCCGCAGGCCTGCTCGTGGCTTGGGTTCACGCGATCAAAATTCCCATCGAGGACTGGCGCTGGTCTGTCGTGTGGATGGGAGTGGTGACGGCCGCGGCGGCCTTAATGGCGAGCACTGTACGATTTCGGAGCTTTAAGGACATACCGTGGGCACGGAGGCAGCCTTCGGTGCTGATCGTTCCGATCGCTGTGCTGGTTCCGCTTATTTTCTTTTTTTCTGAATACACACTCGTATTGATCGCGACGTGCTACGTAGCGATCGGTCTCGCCCTGCACATCGTGCGCATGTTCCGCCATCACTCGGTTTCCCATCCCGCCTGAAATATGAGCCCCTCTCCTGATGCAGTCCGTGTGGCGATTGCGGGCGCCGCGTCCCTGCGCGGCAAGGAACTAAAACAATTACTTGAAGAATCGAATTTCCCGGCCAGCGAAATTCGGTTGTTCGACGAAGAAATTGTCGCCGGCACACTCACAGAGGCGGGCGGCGAACCGGCGGTCATTGAGACTGTGGACGAAGACAGCTTTGAGCGCGTGCGTTTCGCCTTCTTTACAGGTTCCCCGGGGTTTTCGGTCCGGCATGGAGTTGAAGCGCGCCGCGCTGGAGCGACGGTGATTGATCTGAGTGGCGGCTTGAGCGTCGAATCTGGAGCGCGGTTGTGGATCCCCGCGCTGGAGGGGGCGCTGGCATCAGCGGACGCGAAAGCGGCGCCGGGCGAGCCGTGCAGCCTGTTCCTGGCGCCGTCGGCCCCTGCAGACGTCGCGATTTCCCTATGCGGAGCGTTTGCCCCCATGGGGCTCAACCGGCTCGTCTTAACGTTCTTCCAACCTGTTTCAGAGCGCGGGCGGGAAGGCGTGGAAGAGCTGGAAAACCAGGTCGTGAAGCTGCTTTCGTTCGAGCCGATTCCTCAAAAAGTCTTTGACGCCCAGGTGGGGTTCAACATGTTGCCGGCCTACGGTGAGGAAAGCAGCGAAAAACTTAGGGATGTTCGCGCGGGGATCGTCGGCGAAGTTCGAAACTATCTTGCCGGGCGGCTCCCCAGGCCAGCCATTGCTCTCGTGCAGGCTCCGGTTTTTTATTCGCATGCGTTCACGGCCTATGCCGAGTTTAGGGCCGCTCCTGTTCTCAAAGGTGTGGTGGCACAATTGAAAAACGCGGGGTTGAAGGTGGCTGACGCAGACGATCCGCCTCCGACCAACGTCAGTGTGGCGGGCGAAGCGCGGCCCGTCGTCGGGCAACCGGAGGCTGATCCGGGCATCGAAACTGGAGTCTGGCTGTGGGGCGCCGCGGACAACTTGCGGGTGCCGGCGGCGACTGCTGTCGCAATCGCGGAGAAGCTCCTTGCATCGTAAACAACAAAGATGGGTTGGCCACAGAGGCACAGAGCGCACAGAGAAATGCTTTGGCAGAAATGTACGGAAGCGCTCTTTTAGGTCTTATAGCATCAGTATTCCTATTCTTCCGCTGTGTCTTTGTGCCTCTGTGGCTATGATTCTTTCTTCCTGCGGATATCGCGTTGGAGGCACTGCCTCCCGGCTGCCTCCGGGGCTGAAAGTGATCGCCGTGCCCGCGCTTCTGAATCGAACGAACCAATATCGTGTCGAGCAAAGGATGACGCAGGCCGTGGTTCGCGAATTTCTTGCGCGCACGAAGTATCGCATCGTTTCAACGGAAGACTCGGCGGATGCTGTCCTGCGTGGTGAAATTACAAGCGTCGAATCGAGCCCCGTCGTATTCGACACGACCCCAACGCAAAATGCCCCATCGAGTCCGACCGCAACCACCGCCACCGCCCGAGCCAAAGAACGACAACTATCTTTTCCGGGAGGCTTACGAAATTTCAACTGATCCTACAAGTTTTTTTGACGAACAGGACCCGGCCCTGGACCGCATGGCCAAGGATTTTGCGTCACGCCTGGTGGCGGACGTCATGGAGAATTTCTGATGGCCAGCGTCTCGCCGGAGCAATTGCTGGGACGTTTAGCGAAGGGGAAACCTGTCCCTGGAATTCTTCTGCTGGGCGATGAATCGTACTTGCGCGAATTGTGCCGGCGGAAGATTTCGGATGCGTATGTGCCTGAGGGAGTCCGCGATTGGGGAATTACGCGATATTCGGCTGACGACGACTCGATCTCCACGATTCTCAGCCAGGCGCAGACATTGCCGATGCTGGCGCCGCAGCAGGTCATTTTCGTCAGAGACGTTGATGCATGGGAGCGGCTCGGCGACGACTCTCGCGACGCGCTGGTGAAGCAGCTTTCGGTATACCTGGAAAATCCGGCCCCCTTTTCCGTGCTGGTGTTTGAAGCCACCGCGCTCGATCAGCGGATGCGCCTCGCGAAGATGTTTGCTGAGAAAACAGTGGTCGTCGCGGTCGAGCTTTCGGATGATCCCACGGAGCGAGCGAAACTTGCCGGGCCGCTCGCTTTCGAAATGGCGCGGGAGTTGGGAGTGGAGATCGATCGCGATGCCGCGCTGGAACTCGCCGAGATTCTTAACGGGGAACTGGCGGGGATCCGAACGGAACTCGAAAAACTTGCGGCGTATGCGGGCGACCGCCGCCGCATCACGCTCTCCGACATCGAGCTAATGGTCGTGTCGGCGCGCAAATATTCGGTTTGGGAACTGGCGGACATGCTGGCTTCGCGGCAGCCTTCCGAAGCGCTGGAATTCCTCGACAGCCTGTTGCGTGAGGGGGAGCAGCCGGCTTCGTTGCTCGGTGCTCTAGCATGGATGTACCGGAAGCTGCTTGAGGCGCAGGAATTGCCCGTGGGCGTTCAAGGATGGCAAGCGGCCAGCCGGCTTCACATGCAAGCCAAAACGGCTGAAAAGGCAGTGCTCCAATCGCGAAAATTTCCCAGGACGCAGCTCACCACGGGATTAGCGGCTTTGTACGAGGCGGACAGCCGCCTGAAATCGGGCGGAACAAGTCAGCGCGCCGTGATGGAATTCCTCGTTGCACGGCTTGCCTCCTCGTTGCCAAAATAATTTTGCGGGATGAAATGAAAACGCCCGGGAAGTGTTTTCTCCGGGGGGCCTTCAGGGGTTAAAACCCCTGAAGAAAATGTCGGCAATATGTCGTGCCTGTCCTTCCTGCGTCAGGATCAAAAGGTACGACCTTCAAAACCTGAGGGTTTTTCGGTACTTAGAACTTCGGAAAAATTCGGCTAAGCCTTGGCCGTCGCGCGCAAACCGTTAATTGCGATCGTCAATCGCGACTTGTAGCGGTTGCCCGTATTTTCCTCGAGCACGCCCTTGCTGATCGCGCGGTCGATGGCGGACAGCGTCGATTGAAGCAAAGTTGCAGCCGTCGTTCCGTCTTTCGCGGCAATCGCTGTTCGCAAACGCTTCATGATCGTTCGCACGCGGGTGCGGTTTGCGCGGTTGACTTCCGCACGCACGTGGGACTGCTTCGCCCGCTTGATTACTGATTTCTTGCGTTTCTTTACCTTTACCGTTGCTCCTTGCGCCATTCAACTCTCCTGTTTTTGTCGAAGCGATTGAATAACACTATCGGAGGCCAATCCCTTTGTCAACGAACGGGGCAAGCGGCAATGGGTTAGTTTCAGGTAAGTGCGTAATGCGCGCAAACCGTTCCCCGCTAGTCAGAAACCGGAAGATTTCTTCCGGGCGCGGCGTCAACCGGCCGCAACCGGCGGCAGGCACCAAGGGACGAACTACCTCCCAGGGCTTGACTTCATGGTTCAGGTGTTATTGCATAGGTTACGTAATTTAGCCATATCGCTTCTAGAGTCAGCAAAGGAGCGCTCCTCATGCCAAGAAAAGCGATGGCCCCGCTTCCCCATCCCATGTTTGGCGAGCCCGTATTCAATGAAGATGGCGCCCCCACTCCCGATCCAACAACGTTTCGAACGCAGCATGACAAAAAGGCGGACGACCAACTGTATACCCAGGTTCAAAAACTTCTGACCAAAGACACGGTCAATTTCAGCCCTTCCCGCGGCAAGCCGGGAGATCTGTACTCACTGGCGAGCGCCCTTGGCTCTCAGGGGCCTGCCGATGTTCGCACCATTCAGAACGCAGGGAAGATCGTATTTCACGCCGTGGGAGACACCGGCGCCGCCTATCTTACCAAGCTCGTCAACGAAGTCACGGTGGCCGATCACCTGACGAACGATTTTCACACTTCTACCAACGCAGACCGTCCTGCTTTTCTCTTCCATCTAGGCGACATCGTTTACAGCTTCGGGGAATCCCAGTTTTACTACGATCAGTTCTATGAGCCGTTCCGCAACTACGCGGTGCCGATCTTCGCCATCCCCGGCAATCACGACTCCTTTGTGATCCCCAATACCAAACTGGCGGACGCTCCGCTGACCACGTTCTCCCGCAATTTTTGCGCAACCAGCCCGGCCGTCACACCGGAAGCTGGGTCGCTCCACCGCACGGCGATGACGCAGCCCGGTGTGTACTTCGCTCTTGATGCTCCTTTCGTTCGCGTCATCGGCTTGTTCAGTAATGCGCTTGAGGATCCAGGATTGATCTCAAGTCAGAAGGGGCAAAAGACGAAGTGGCCCGGCGTGCCCGATGTGCAACTGGCTTTTCTGAGCGCCCAATTGCAGAACATCAAGGTCCAGAACTACACTGGGGCGGTCCTAATTGCGGTTCATCATCCGCCGTTCAGTTATTCTCCGCCAGCGAAGGCCGGCGGTGCAGGCGGCACCCACGGCGGTACCGCACCGATGTTGGCGGAGATCGATGCCGTCTGCAAGGCGCAAGGGGTATACCCGCACGCATTCCTTTCCGGTCACGCCCACAACTATCAACGTTACACCCGCAACGTCAGCCTCGCCGGGAAGCACTACACCGTGCCATTCGTCGTCTCCGGCGATGGGGGCTACAACGTGAGGGGCCTTGTCCAGGGACGGGGAGGGGTAACGCCGCCGGATCCTGTGCCCGGCGCTCCAGTGAACTATCTCGATGCGAATCTTTCCGGCCTTGGCGGAGGGCTCACATTCAACAATTTTGACCACGTCAATTACGGTTACTTGCGCATCTCCGCAGACCCAAAGCAACTTCGCATTGAGTTCCATCCGGTGAGCGGCAAGGGCCCAAAACCTGGGGTCGATACCGTCATCGTGGACTTGGCAAGCCACACCGTGGTTTCCAAGTAAGACGGCGCAACTGACCCCAACTAAAAGTGGCAGGCCGCTTGCTCGAATGAAGTGTTGGCAAGACTTGGCCAAGTCTTGGTGAAGCGAAACCTTGCCGAAACATCATTCCTATGGAACTGCCAGGGTATTACATTCCTGCACGGCCGTAGCTTGCCCTCTACGCTCGGCCCCATAAATCATAATCAGCACTTTGTCCGTCCCTAGGGGTAAACGTGTTGCGCAGGACGACACTCGTGGCTTGTTCTGGCGCGCAGGGGTGGCCTATAGTCATTCCAGTGGACTTCGCGACCGGGTTTCTTTCCAGCCTCGTTGCGCCAGCGAGATTTAAAGATATGAGAACCGCAGTGTTGTGCGTGCAGTGCGACAAACCGGAGAAAGAGTGCGCCTGCGACCGCTACTGTTGTTACTGCCAGGGGCTCGAAGGAATCCGGTTCTGCGCCGACGGAAAATATTACTGTCCGGATTGCCGGGAAGCATGCGACATTCGTGTGGCAGATCCTAATGACGGATGAATCCACACGCGTCGAGTTCCACCTGGACCGGGATCCGCGCCTGATCAGCGCCGTGAGGAGCGCCGTGCAATTTCAGGCTGCGCGAGCGGGTCTCGAGGAAGCGGGTTGCGAGAATTTTGCGATCGCCGCCGAGGAGGTTTGCAAGGAAGCGCTCACGCAATTCACCGATGCCGACGGGGGGCTTGAGGTCACACTCGAAACGTTTTCCGACCGGATCGAAATTTCTATCCACCATCGAGGGCAGCTGGTGCCGGCGGTCGGCCTGGAGACATTCGCGCTTCATGCCGCGGGCACGGGGGGAGCGGGTGGACTGAATGGAATGGAGTTGCTTTCGCGCGTGGATCGGGTGACTTTCAACTCGGAAGAAGGCGTCGCACGCACAACACTGGTGAAATTTCTGCCGCCCAAACGCTGAGTGGTCCTCCCAGAGACTTGCAATTTACTGAAACATCTCTATTCGAGTCTTCAGGGGTTGAAACCCCTGAAGAAAACGCAGACTTTATGTCGTGCCTCTCCTTCCTTCGTCAGGATGAAAAGGCACGACCCACAAAACTTAGTGGCAGAATTTGAAATTTAAGGTTTGAGATTTCAGAGGGATGCGGCATCGAGGCTGCTTTGAAAGTTGTGTTATTTATTTGTGGGAAGAAAAACAAACTGCATGTCCCACAAATATCCGGCGCAACGGTGAGACTGAATTTCCAATACATAATTTGAGCATAAAATGGCGCAGCAGTGGAACGCCCCGAAAATGACGGTGGCCTTATCCGGGGCACGACGCTAGGAGTATCGGCGCGCGAAGGCTGCGCTGCTACATCGTCACCGCAAACGTATTTTTCCGGATGAGCGTTAGCATTTGATCGTCCGTGAGTGAGAGCTTCAGATCGAGCCGGTCGCCTGAGGGCGTGATTTGCGCGCTATCGAGCAACTGCCCGAGTTCCGGGTTCGTGTTTCCGACCTGATACTTCCGGTACATCAATCCCGCCGTCAGCAACGCAGCGAAAGTGTTCGCGTCTTCCGGCGATCCGCAAACCGCTTCGAACATGGCGTCGACTCCGCTGCCTCCCTTCATGCTGATCGTCATGGCCTTGAGTTTGGAAGTGAGTTGCGCGGCTGCGGGAAATTGCGAGGTCTCGGGCACGAGTTGTTGCATCGCCAGGCGCGTGTAAGCCGGGTCGAGCACGGCCCAAACCGTCCCTGAACCGTTTACCTGGTTCACCAGGGAAGACAGATTGGCGTTCGAATATAGACCCTCCCCTTCACCGAACCGCAGGCCAATTAATTTTTCGAGCTCCTGCCTTTGTCCAAACGCGGCCGTGTTGGAATCGATGAAAAAGAAAAATAGGTCATTGGGCCCGCTGCCCCCGCCAAATGCGAACAGCGAAAAGATGCGGACCTTTACGACCGGGAGCTTTTTCGAGGTGAAATAGGCTTCCGTGGAAGAAGGCTGAAATTGGCCAAGCGCGACCCCGACAATCTGCTCGCTGGTGGGGACCGAACCGCCAGTAGCGTCCTTGGTCGCCTTGCCGGGCACCATGGCCCAGACCAATTCGGTTACCTGGGTGTTAGGGTCGACTCCGGCCGTGGTAAGGAATTGTTCGAACTCGCGAAATTTCGCCGGCAACATTTGCTGCTTGAGCTGTGAGAACCAAGGAAACTGGCGGGCCTGCTTCAGGTCGGCATACGCCACCTCGCCCGAGTCCTTGGGAAACAGGCCGAGGATATCTGAGCCAACACTGCCGGCACGGGCCGTTCCGGGCCATGCACATGCCATCACGACTAGAATTGCAAGTGAAAGCATTCTTTTCGTATTCACGAGTCTCCTCTTTCCTGCGGGCTCCAAGTAGAGCCCGCACCCGCCTATTTTGTGCCGCACCGTTGGATTCCGGAAAGGAATCAACTGGCTATCATTGCCGGGTTTGCCTTTAACCGCGCTTCAATTGCTGCCGCGCGGGACTTCATTTCCGAAACATATGCCGAATCGCGGATCGAAGCAAGATTGATCGCCACATTCTCCAGCGCACCGCGTGCGGCTGCCGCCGCCAGCAGGCGGCCCACATGCAAGTCTGACAGCATAGATGGCGCGGCAACCGCTTCGAGTTGCGCCAACTTTTCAAATACTTCGACGGCGATGAGGGCCGTTTCCATCGGCACCTCGGTGGCATGCCGGGTCGCGCTTTCGATCGCAGCATCGCGCATGCTTTTATCTTCGGCACTTTCCTTCGGCAGCTTGAGAGCGGCCATGACCGCTTCATAGGATTCGGCGTCGCGATCGATCGCCGTGGCGAGTTTGCGAGCCGCTCGCTGCATGGCCTCAATCGACGCGCTCAAATCTTCGGCGAACGCCGATTGCGATTTTTTTTTGCGCGAGAGACCGGCCACCATTTCTCCAAGGCTTGCGGCTAACGATCCCGCGAGCGCGGCCACGGAACCCCCACCCGGCGCCGGCGTGGGCGCGGCGACGGCGTCAAGAAAAGGCTGTGCCAGCGCGGCGAGCTTCCCCTGATCGGCCGTTTGGGAAGGCATGCCCTCCAGCGCGGAGGACAGGCGGTTTTCCAGCACCAGAGCTGGAGAAAAATTCTCAAATTGCAGATAAAATTCAGCCGTCAACTCGAGGGCTTTGCGCGGAATCAGTCCGACGATCTCGCTTCCTACGATCGCGCAACCGTAGAGCTCGGCTTCGCGCTTGACCATTTCGAAGACGCGGTGCAGCGGCGTCTGCTCGAAGTCGGTCAGGTTGATGGAGACTTGCGCAAGGCCCCGAGCCTTCAGGTCCACGCCCATCGCTTTCACGTAACGCAGCCCGCCGCTTGAAAACCGGATCGCTTTGGCGATTTTTTTCGCGATGGAGACGTCGTGCGTGTTCAAATTGATGTTGTAGGCGATCAGGAATTTTCTTGCGCCAACCGCAATGGCGCCGGCGGTCGGGTGCAGGCGGGGTTCGCCGATGTCCGGCGCACGATCCGGATTGCGCAAAGCTTCTTCACGCAAGCCTTCGAATTGTCCCTTGCGGATGTTTTCGAGGTTTATTCTTTCGGGCCGCGTTGCCGCCGACTCGTAAAAGTAGACGGGGATGCGATAGCGCTCCCAAATTTCGCGGCCCACGCGGCGAGCCAGCGCCACGCAGTCATCGATCGTACAGCCCTCGATGGGAATGAACGGCACCACGTCGGTTGCGCCGATTCGGGGATGCGCGCCGGTGTGGTGCGTCAAGTCGATCAATTCGGCGGCTTTTCCCACTCCGTGAAGGACCGCTTCGGCCACGGCTTCCGGTTCCCCGGCAAGCGTGACGACCGAGCGGTTGTGATCCGCGTCGCTCTCACGGTCGAGCACCAGGACGCCCGGCACGCCGCGCATGGCGTCAACGAGCGCGTCCACTTTGGACGTGTCGCGTCCCTCGGAGAAATTTGGCACGCATTCGATCAGGCGTTTCATGAACCCCTGGAGAATTGCCCCGGTCAGATTCCATCGCGGGAGTAAATAATTTCGCCGCGTTTGATTGTCATCACACAGCGGTTAACCCCAAAATAATACGGGATTTCGCGGTAGTCCTCCACATCGAAGATTGCCAGGTCGGCGTATTTGCCAACTTCGATTGAACCGGCGCGCATGTGACGCCGCAGAGAATAGGCTGCGTTGATAGTTGCCGCGGCGATAGCCTCGGCGGGACTCATGTGCATTTGGGAGCACGCCAGCGACATGGCCATCGCCAAGCTGAGGGTGGGACTGGTTCCGGGATTGTAGTCCGTGGCCAGGGCAACTACTGCGCCCGCGTCGAGAAGTTTTCGCGCTGGAGGATAGTGTGAAAGGCCCAGGTGAAAGCAGCACCCTGGAAGAAGCGTAGCCACCACGTTGGACGCAGCCAGCGCGCGGATATCCGCGGAATTGATTTTTTCGAGATGGTCGGCGCTCGCGGCATCGAGCTCGATCGCCAGGCGCGTGGCGCCCGTCCTGGCAAGTTGCTCGGCGTGCAGGCGGGGCACCAGACCAAACGCGCGTCCGGCCGTCAAAACGCGCCGCGTCTGCGCTACCGTGAACGCGCCGCGGTCGCAGTAGACATCACAGAACTCGGCAAGGCCCGAGAGTGCCACGCGGGGAATCATTTTATCGATGAGAAAGTCGACGTAGGCATTGGCGCGGCCGCAAAACTCCGATGGCACGACGTGGGCGCCTAGAAACGTGGAATGGATGTCGAGCGGCTGCTCCTGGTGCAGCTCGCCCAGCAAGCGGAGCGTTGCCAATTCGCTTTTCGTGTCGAGGCCATAGCCGCTCTTGGCTTCTAACGTTGTGGTACCGTGGGCTGCGAATTGCAGCAATGCCGCGAGCGCCCTCGTTTTCAGGGCTTCCGGTTTCGCTCGACGCAGCGCGCGAACTGTCGAAAGAATTCCGCCGCCCTTGCGCGCGATTTCTTCGTAGGTTGCGCCCGCAATGCGTTGTTCGTATTCGGCGGCGCGGCTGGCGGACGAAATGAGGTGGGTGTGGGAGTCGACAAGGCCGGGCAGGACCACGCGCCCGCCTAGATCGAGTTTTTTCGCTTTGCGAGCTTCGGGAAGGCGCGCCACGCGGTGTCGCGGCCCAACCGCGATGATGTTGCCGTCGCGCACTAGGACGGCGGCATCGCGCACAAGACCGGGATTTCGCATCGCCGCACCGCGCCGGGGGACGTTACCGCGAAGCGTTAGGAGTTCTTTGCAGCCCGTGATAAGAAGGGGTCGAGACACGCAGCGGGCATTATGGAGGAGAAGCGGGGCGTGCACCAACTGTTTGCAGTTCTAGTAGCGGCCACATTCTTATAAGCCGACTTCCGCTTATCCGGTTGACTCCACAGGCCCCTAGGGATAGTGTCGGGTGCGATGCGCCCGGAGTATCCTCGGTCATTGCACGAGTTTAGAAAGCTCTTTAGCGACGAGGCCGCCTGTCGGCTGTACCTTGCGCGG
>WNGO01000756.1_pt1 | contig 20165 bp, 17 predicted proteins | sample 5400511 | NCBI WGS metagenome assembly WNGO01 (sample SAMN13153380, study PRJNA577476) | soil metagenome | isolation source: 20 cm soil or saprolite under Garry oak tree replicate 2 | place: USA:California | collected 2016-06-15 | reverse complement strand
ACTCAAACACGCCGGCTTACAAGGCAAAATTGCAAAACAAGGTGAACGATGTCGATCTCGCGCAGACGATGTATTTTTTCCAGGGGCCGGACAACAAAAAGATCATTGTAACCTGCACTGCGCCCGCCGAGTTCCAGGCACAGCTTGAACCGCGTTTTGATGGTTGCATGAAGACTTTCGCGTTGTCCGCGCATTGACTTTTGGGGCTAAACGGTCAAGGAGGCTCTTCGTAATGAATCATACTCGGTGCGCGGCCGAAGGTGACGCGCAACTCGCGGCGTTGTAGAGTTGAGACCTGCGAAGATTTCATGGAAGAAAGTGACATCAAATTGCGCGATGGCAGGATCGTTCGCGGCGAAGCGCCGCTTAACCTAGAAACGCCATTTGAGAAGCTCGATAGCTTTATCACGCCCACTGAATCGTTTTACGTTCGCACACATTTTCCAATTCCTTCGATCGATAGAGATGCATGGTGGCTGCGTATCGAAGGAGAGGTTGAGAAGCCATTCGCCATCAATTACGAAGAGCTGCTCGACTTAGAATGGAAGACGATCCCGGCGACGCTGGAATGCGCCGGCAATAATCGAAGTTTTCTCGAACCGAAAGTAAAAGGCGTGCAATGGGGCCTCGGCGCGGTCGGCACAGCGGAATGGACAGGGGTGCCATTATCAATCCTGCTCGATCGAGCCGGTGTGAAAGCAAACGCGTCTGAGATAATTTTAGAAGGGGCGGATGGCGGCGTGCTCGAAGATCCAAAGAGTCCGCCTGGCGAGCTAAGATTTGCCCGCAGCATTCCTGTGGAAAAAGCGCGGCGCGACGTGTTGCTTGCTTACAAAATGAACGGCATCGATCTACCGGCGGAACACGGATTTCCGGTGCGCGCGATTGTGCCCGGCTGGTACGCCATGGCATCCGTCAAATGGCTCCAGCGCATTATCGTCGCGGATCAACCGTTCACCGGATATTATCAGACGATTGATTACGCCTACTGGGAGCGGCGAGAGGCAATCGCTGAGTTGACGCCGCTGACCAAAATGCAGGTCAAAGCTCAAATCTCGAAGCCGTCACAAGACGAGATTATTCCGGCAAATTCTCTCGTGTGTGTTCAGGGTGTTGCATGGACAAGCGATGGCAAAATCGCAAAGGTGGAACTGAGCACGGATGGCGGATCGACGTGGAGTGAGGCGAAATTGCTCGGGGAACCGAAACCAAATGCATGGCAACTTTGGGAATTCAATTGGCAAACGCCTGCCGCGGCTGGCAAACAAACGCTAATCGCTCGCGCGACCGATTCATTCGGTCGAACACAACCATCGCAGCGCGATCGCGACCACGGCAATTACATGATCAATCATCTTCTGCCTATCGCGGTAGAGGTGCGGTGATGTTTTGATTTCCGGGGAAGCTCAGTTTGCCGATCTTGTTGAACTGCGCCGCGGCTTTGCCGTAAAGTCCGTTCGTGTCGCTAGTTTTTAAAACTATTCAAACCGAAGGGATCGCAGAGCTTTCCTATCTGATCGGCGATGACGATGAAGGAATCGCAGCTGTGTTTGACCCTCGCGCGGACTGCGATGTTTACATCGAGGCGGCGCGTGACGCTGGCGTGGCCATCACGCACATTTTTGAGACGCATATTCACGCCGACCTGATGAGTGGTTCGCGCGAACTTTGTGCGCGACTTGAATCGGCCAAAATTTACGCCAGTGGAGAAGGCGGCGCAGAGTACGGATTTGCACCGGAGAAGATAAAAGATGGCGATCGATTTACATTTGGCGAAGTGCTCGTGACGGCGCGGCATACTCCGGGCCACACGCCAGAGCACATTTCCTATTTGCTGGCTGAGGCTGATCATCCGGACGAACCGTGGGCGGTGCTCACAGGAGATTCGCTTTTTGTTTCTTCTGCGGGGCGCCCGGATTTGTTAGGCGAAAAACACACCAAGCAGCTCGCTGAACAACAATTCCGCACGCTGCGGGATTTTTATCTGAACCTGCCAGATCACGTGATGATTTATCCGAATCATGGCGCCGGCTCACCATGCGGGGCCGATATCGGTGCGCGGCTGAGCAGCACGATCGGTTACGAGCGCAAATTCAATAAATTCCTGCAATTCACTGATGCGAAAAGCTTCACCGATTATGCGATTAAAACCGCGCCCCCGGTCCCGCATTACTATCCGATCATGAAAAAAGTGAACGCGGAAGGGCCGAAAGTTCTTGGAAATCTTCCACGCGTTCCAGCCCTTAGGCCCAAAGCTTTTAAGGAAGCGATCGAAAAAAAGGCTGGTGTCCTTGTCGACGTGCGCAACATGCTCGCGTTTGGCGGCGGTCACATCGCAGGCGCGCTCAACATCGGCGGCACACCCATTCTTTCTATTTGGGCAGGTTGGATGCTCGATCCTGAAGAGCCGATTCTTCTCGTGCTCGAGGATGACGAAGAGCTCGAAAGAATCGTGCGTTTGTTTGTTCGGACCGGATATACTAAATTCGCCGGCTATTCGATCGGCGGAATGAAAGCCTGGCACGCAGCGGGGTTTCCGCTGGAAGGAATCGGGCAGATGAGCGTGCACGAGCTGAACGATCGAAAGTCTGCCTTGCAGGTCGTCGATGTGCGTTCGCCCGGTGAATGGAAAAAGGGTCATGTGCCCGGCGCGGTTCACATTTATGTACCAGAGCTTGGCAAGCGAATGGGTGAGCTGGATCGCGACAAGCCGACGGCAGTTTATTGCGGGAGCGGCTATCGCGCGAGCATCGCCACAAGCATCTTAAAGAAGCAAGGATTCAACGAGCTTTGGAATGTGCCCGGGAGTTGGGAGGCGTGGAAAAAAGCGAAACTGCCGGTGGAAGGGGCCAGTAGCGAATGACCGGCGCGACAGCGATACCACGCCGTTCATTTGGCGAAACGATGCGGGCCGACATTTGGTGGGTGCAACCGCTGCTCGTCTTTCTCGGATTATCGGTTTTTATCGTTTATTCGACGTGGGCGGCGTTTCAGGGCAGGAATTATTTCGTCGGCAATTACATCTCGCCGTTTTATTCGCCGGAAATTTTCGGCGATTCGCCACACAGTTGGTTCGGACCCAAACCTGGCTGGTGGCCAGGCTGGCTCCTGTTCTCACCTGCGCTTTTGGTTCTTTGGGCGCCCGCTGGATTTCGCGTTACCTGTTACTACTACCGCGGCGCGTACTACAAAGCGTTCTGGGCCGATCCGCCGGCATGCACTGTCGGTGAACCGCGCAACAGCTACTGGGGTGAGCGTTCCTTCCCACTCATCATGCAGAACGTGCACCGATATTTTCTGTATCTGGCGCTTTGTTTTCTAATCGTTCTATCAATCGACGTTTGGAAGGCACTGTGGTTTCCCGATGGATTTGGAATTGGAATCGGCACGATTGTGCTAGCAATCAACGTCGTTTTGCTGGGTGGCTACACGTTCGGCTGTCACTCGCTGCGACATCTGGCTGGCGGATTTCTGGACCAATTTTCCCGCGCGCCGACATGCTTTCGCGCGTACGCGTGCGTGACCTGTTTTAATCGCCGCCACATGCTGTGGGCGTGGCTGAGCTTGTTTTGGGTGGGCTTTACGGATCTTTACGTGCGCCTGTGCGCAATGGGAATCTGGCACGATGTGCGGTTTCTGTAGCCGCAAGTGATTCGTCAAAAATGTTACAAAGTTAAAAGGCTTTGTCTTTGTAACGTCGTAACTTTGTAACGCTTCTAACTGTTTTTAACTTTTGACCATGCCCGACTATGAAACTTTCGAGCACGATGTGTTGGTGATTGGCGCAGGCGGCGCGGGGTTGCGCGCCGCGATTGAAGCTTCGGCCGCCGGTGCTCGTGTTGGACTCGTTTGCAAATCGCTTCTTGGCAAAGCGCATACGGTAATGGCCGAGGGCGGAATTGCGGCGGCGCTAGCCAACGTCGATGAGCGCGATAATTGGAAAGTGCATTTCGCCGATACGATGCGCGGCGGGCAATACGTGAACCAATGGCGCATGGCCGAATTACACGCGAAGGAAGCACCTGATCGCGTGCGCGAGCTTGAAGCATGGGGCGCCGTTTTCGATCGCACGAAGGATGGGCGAATTCTGCAAAGACATTTTGGTGGGCACAAGTATCCGCGGCTGGCACATGTGGGCGATCGCACTGGCCTCGAGATGATCCGCACATTGCAAGATCATGGCGTTCATCAAGGCATCGACGTACATATGGAGCACACTATTCTTTCGCTGCTCAAAGATGGCGACCGCGTCGTTGGCGCCTTCGGATATGAGCGCGAAAGGGGCCGTTTCAAAATTTTCGGAGCTAAGGCAGTGGTGCTGGCCACGGGCGGCATCGGCCGGGCCTACAAAATCACGAGTAACAGTTGGGAATACACTGGAGATGGACATGCGCTGGCATACGAAGCGGGTGCAGACCTCATCGACATGGAGTTCGTTCAATTTCATCCCACCGGAATGGTGTGGCCACCGAGCGTGATGGGGATTCTGGTCACCGAAGGCGTGCGCGCCGAAGGCGGAATCCTGCTCAACAAAGACGGCAAACGTTTCATGTTCGAATCGATCCCCGAAAATTATCAGGCCCACACTGCAGATAACGAGGAGGAAGGCTGGCGCTATTGCCAAGGGCACAAAGACGCGCGCCGTCCACCCGAGTTGCTAACGCGTGATCACGTTTCTCGTTGCATTGTGCGCGAGATAAAGGAGGGCAGGGGAAGTCCGCATGGCGGCGTTTATCTCGATATCTCGTGGATCAAACAAAAAATGCCGAACGCCGCCGAACACATTAAGCGGAAACTCCCGAGCATGTATCATCAGTTCAAACAACTCGCCGATATTGATATCACCAAAGAGCCGATGGAAGTCGGGCCGACAACGCATTACATCATGGGCGGCGTGCGTGTTGATCCCGATACGCAAATGACGCGCCTGACCGGGTTGTTTGCAGCCGGGGAATGCGCAGCAGGGATCAACGGCGCGAATCGTCTCGGCGGCAATTCGCTTTCCGATTTGCTGGTGTTCGGAAAACGCGCGGGCGAATTCGCGGCAAAGTTTGCGAGGGAAAATTCGCAAGGCGACATCAGCAAAGATCAGGTGGACGTCATCGCACGACAAGCCCTCGAACCTTTTGACCGAAACGACGGCGAGAATCCGTATGAAATCCAAAAAGATTTGCAGGAGTTAATGCAGGACAACGTCGGGATCGTGCGCACGGAAACGGAAATGCAAGATGCGCTAAAGCAACTGCGGCAGTTGAACGAGCGCGCGAATCGCGCCGGCGTAATTGGCCATCGCGAGTACAATCCCGGTTGGCAGACTGCCCTTGACCTGACGAACCTCCTCATCGTGTCGGAGGCGATCGCGCTGACTGCGCTGGAAAGAGAAGAAAGTCGCGGCGCGCAATTCCGCGAAGATTATCCAGACAAAGATGAGCGATTTGCGAAGGTGAACACGATTGCATCAAAAGCGGCTGACGGCTCAATGCAAATCCGATTGGAGCCGTTGCCGGAAATGCCGGAATATTTGAAACAGGTGATCGAGAAGAATCGATGAACGTTTCCTTCAAGATCTGGCGCGGTGACGCGAACGGCGGCGTGTTTCGTGATTACGCGACCGAATGCACAGAAGGCATGGTAGTGCTGGATGCCGTCCACGACATTCAACGGACGCAAGCGCCTGACCTTGCGTGTCGATGGAATTGTAAGGCAGGAAAGTGCGGGTCGTGCTCGGCGGAAGTCAACGGCATGCCGAAGCTGATGTGCATGACGCGGCTAAGCGAGTTGCCGTTGGACAAACCCGTGACGATCGAGCCGATGAAAGCTTTCCCGGTCATCAAAGATCTGACCACAGATGTCTCGTGGAATTTTCGAGTGAAAAAGAAAGTCAAGCCGTTCAAACCGCGAGCTCCCGACGCGCCAGACGGTACCTGGCGCATGTGGCAGGAGGACATTGATCGTGTGCAGGAATTCCGAAAATGCATTGAATGTTTTCTTTGCCAGGACGTTTGCCACGTGCTGCGCGATCACCAAATGCACGATCAGTTCATCGGGCCACGTTTTCTGATTCACGTTGCCGCATTGGAGATGCATCCGCTCGATACTGAAGATCGCATCGAAGAATTGCGAAACACACAGGGAATCGGCTACTGCAACATCACGAAATGCTGCACCAAGGTTTGTCCGGAAAGCATTCAAATCACGGATAACGGGATTATTCCCTTAAAAGAACGCGTGGTGGACGACTTTTACGATCCATTGGGCTGGTTCTGGCGATTGCTGAAGAAATTGTTAAATCGCTAAAAAAGCATGAGCGAACTAAAACGACTCCACAAAGACGCAATCCCCGCCGCGCTGGAAAAGGCGGAGCGTTACCGTTTGCTCAATGAACCAGGGGAAGCCGAAAGCATTTGCCTTGATATACTCCATGTCGATCCGGAAAATCAGCACGCAATCATCACACTGTTGCTGGCGTTGACCGACCGTTTCGAGAAAGGATACGGCGTCAGCGATACGCAGACGAAAGAACTACTGGCACGGCTCAAATCGGAATATGAGCGGGCTTATTATTCTGGAATCGTGGCGGAACGTCGCGCAAAAATGAAACTGCGGCAGAACACGCCGGATTGTCGGTTTCAAGCGTACGACCTTTTGCGTCAGGCCATGAACTGGTTCGAAAAAGCCGAACCACTTCGCCCGCCAGGTCACGACGATGCAATTCTCCGCTGGAATACCTGCGCGCGGATCATTGCGCTAAACAAGCTCGTTCCACGCCAGGAAGAAGAACCAATCGAATTTCCGCTTGAGTAGCTGTAGCCGCTCTATCGAGGAAAGATGTTGCGATCGCGCGGATAACGCGACAATTGCAAGATGAAAGGGGGCCAAGACGCATTTACCACCTTTGAGCACGCAGGCTGGCAACGCGTCGCGGACAAATATGATTCGGTATGGTCGTCGCTAACGCGGCAGTTTATTCCACATCTGATCAGCGCCGCCCGAGTCTCACGAGGCATGTTGGTCTTGGATGTGGCGTGCGGTCCCGGTTATGTATCTGCCGCAGCGAAAGAGTCGGGCGCTGTTCCAACCGGAATCGATTTCTCAGAAAAAATGGTCGCAATCGCGAAGCCAATGTTCCCGGATATTTCATTTGTCCAAGGCGATGCTCAGGAGTTGCCATTTGAAGACGCCAGTTTTGATCGGGTTTTGATTAACTTCGGTTTGCTCCATGTGTCCCATCCCGAAAAGGCATGTGCGGAAGCATGTCGTGTTTTGAAATCTGGCAGCAGACTTGGTTTCACCGTATGGGCCGGGCCGGAGAAGAACACCGGTGCTAAGATTGTGAATGACGCGATTCAAGCGCACGCGGATTTGGATGTCGGCCTACGCGAAGGGCCGCCGCACTATCTTTTCGGTGAGAGCGAAGAGTGCCGTAAAGTACTTGAGGAAGCCGGATTTGATGGCACCTCGGTGAGCTATGAAACGCGTGCCGTGGAATGGCATCTTCCAACTGCGTCTTATTTCTTCGAAGCAGAACGCGATGCAGGCGTGCGCACTGCAGGACTTCTGGCGCGCCAGTCGCCAGAAAAATTAGACCAGATTCGCGTTGCGATCGAAAACGCAATGCAGCGCTATGCGAGAGGTAACGAGTTCATTTTGCCGATGACGGCACACGTTGTTGTTGTATGTAAAAGCTGAGAAGCCGTCCATCGCCTTCGGAGACGCCGATCCACTTATACAATCGCGCCGCCGCAACTGGAGCCGGCGCCCGCGGTGCAACCGAAACAATGATTACCCGTCATGATCTCACGCCCTTCGAGTGACCGCGCATCAATCTCCCAAACAAACATCAGCTTGTTGCCGCCATTGTCCGACCATTGCATTCCAAGCTGCTGATTGAAGTCACAATCGTAAACTTCGCCGCGCCAGCCGACGCTGATGGTGTTACGGCACATCAAACCATCAAGCGTCGCGGGGTTAAACGCCTGAATCAGTAGCTCCATGTATTCGTCGAGTTTGTTGTTATGGCGCAAATAACTGGCAAATCGGCCGATTGGAAGATTTGCCAGTGTGTAAAGGTTGTTAAACACAACACCGAAATGCTCTTTGAGTTTCCGTTTGTAATCGCTCTCGAGCTCAGACTGCAACACCGGTAGAAACGGGCCCACTGGATTATAGACGAGATGCAGCGGCAGGTCTGGGTCAGTTCCGTAGCCTAAAGAGTTAAGCATTTGCAGAGCGGCGATGCTGCCTTCAAAAACTCCTTCACCGCGTTGCGCGTTCACGTTTTCCGGCGAGTAACACGGCATTGACGCAATAATTTCCACCTTATTTTTTGCAAGAAACGGAGCGAGGTCTTCGTAACCGTGCTCTAGCAAGATCGTGAGATTACAGCGGTCGATGATGTGTCGATGCGGTTGCAACGATTCCACTCGCTCAATGAAATAGCGAAAGTCCGGAATCATTTCTGGCGCACCGCCCGTAAGATCAACAGTGGGAATATCGGTCTTGGCCAGCCATTCGATAATCCGGTCGATTGTCTCGCGCGTCATGATTTCCTTACGCTTTGGGCCTGCGTTCACATGACAATGCACGCACGTCAGATTGCAAAGCTTGCCCACATTGACCTGCAACACCTCTGTTCTTGTGTGTCGCAGACTGAGACCGTCGGCTGCGAGTCGTTCAGCGAATCGATTCATGAGCGGAGAAAATGAGTGAGCCAGTAAAAAGCGCCGCCGACAACTGCAGCACACGGCAGCGTGATCAACCAGGAAAGCACGATCGCGTTGATTGTTCCGAGATTTGCTTTTCCGGTGGTCAGGCCGATTCCAAAAAGCGAACCGACCGAAACATGCGTCGTCGAAACGGGCAGGCCGAACAAACTCGCCAGCACGACGAGAATTGCGGTCGTTAAGTTCGCGGTGAAGCCCCGCCCATGATTCATCGTCGTAATTTTTTTGCCCATCGTCTCGGCGACTTTCCTCGCATTCAGCAGCCCGCCAACGGCCATCGTCCCTGCAACGGCGGCGAATCCCCAGCGAATGTCGAGCGATTTCCACAACAGGAGGAGCGCGACAATTTTCGGAGTGTCGTTCAAGCCACGGGCGAAACTCACCGTTCCCGCGCTCAGAAAATGCGCGGCATCGATAACTTCCTGCGAAGTGAAGCCGAGGAAATTACCGCCGTAGCGTTCGCGGCAGTTCTCCACCTCATCGACGGTCAAGTGCGACGGAAAAGGAACGGCGCGAAGCGCGAGCAAGGAGTTCGGTTGAGGCATGGCGATGACGCGTTCGCCTTCACCGATGCAAACGCACCACTCCTTCTTCAAACCCAGCGCGATGCGCGCTCCATGAAAAAACACATACAGCAAACCTGCGACTGCCATGGCAAGGAGAGGACTAAGCAGCAGCGGAAGGACGAACCCTTTACCAAGTGCTGAAAAGTTGAGATGCGGCCCCGCCGCAGCGAAACCACAACCGATGATCGCTCCGGTCAACGCATGCGTAGTTGAAATGGGAAATCCAGTCAGCGTTGCAATGATAACGGTGAGGCCGGCGCCGATCGCGACAGCAAGTAGAAAATATTCTGAGCCGACGAAATGATCTGGAACGATGCCTTTGCCGCTGAATTTTTTGAGCAGGGTTGGGGCGAGAAAGATCGACATGATCGATCCACCAAAGGTCGTGACCGTTGCCCACGAAATCGCTGTGCGATAATTGCACGTGCGGCTGCCGAAGAGCGAGGCGACGCCCTTGAAATTATCGTTCGCGCCGTTCGAGTAGGCGAGAAAGCAAGTGGCAAAAAAAAGCAGAACGAAAATCATAACCGCGAAAGCCTTGGAGTCAGCAACAGCTCCCGCCGTCACAACATTTGTTGTTCGCTTCCGTAGTCACGTCGTAGTTCTGGCCTTTCGTTTCTTTGGGATGCCGCAGCGATGTACGCGAGCAATCGAACGGTTTCGCCTCGCTCAACGAAACATCGACAATCGGATCGACGAATTCGAAAAACTCACGATATGGAGCTTTCTTGTAGAGATTGTAGGTCTTGTCGCAAACGGCGTAGCGCCGGCCGCGTTCCATTCGGTGATTGTCGTCATCGACCACTTCCTTGAACGGCCCACGATAAATTACCGCCTGGTTGCGCTCGAAACATTCGCCCTGCTTTCCTTTGAATGCTTCGACGGTGACGGAACGAAATTCGATTCCCTGCACCGTGCGCCACGGATCGACATCGCGTTTGAGAATTTGAATTCCGTAAAAGCTGGCCTTCTCGAACGCGGCCAGAAAACCTTCTTCCGTCAGGGCGCCAGAAATGCAGCCGCTCCAAAGTTCGGGGTCGTTTTGCATTTCCTCCGGCACTTCTTCATCACTGACGATGTCGCTGATAACAGCGCGACCGCCTTTCTTGAGCACGCGGAAGATTTCATCGAAGAGTTGTCGTTTTGATTTCGGCTCGACCAGATTGAGCACACAACTGGAAACGACCACGTCGATCGAATCGCTTGCGATCAATGGATGTTTAACGCGCAGTTCTTGCGCGAGCTCGTCGGCGGCAAGAAATGAAGCGGCATCGGCGATTGGTTTGCTTTTGAGTTGTCGATCCAAGAGTTCGAGATCGAGCGCAAGGTCCTGAATGCGGCCTTTGCGAAATTCGACGTTCGCGTAACCGATCCGTTCGCCGACAATCGGCGCATTGCGGCGCGCGACCTCGAGCATTTCGTTGGTCATATCGACGCCGATGACATTGCCGCTTGGTCCGACAATTTGCGCGGCGATAAAACAAATTTTCCCAGTGCCGCTGCCAAGATCGAGCACGACTTCACCTTCGCGCAGATAGCGGGAAGGGTCGCCGCAGCCATAATCGCGCTCGACTACTTCTCGTGGAATTGCTGCGAGATATTCCGGCTTGTAATCGACCGGACAACAAAGTTTCCCCGCGCGTTCTTTTGCTCCCGCCGCATAACGCTGGCGGACGATGCTTTCCTTGCGAGCACCTTCGATCATCTTGATGCGAAGCTTTAGCAGATCGCTTTATTCCTGAAAAGCTCGCAATTCGATTGTTGATCTTTCGTCCAGCCTGCGGACGAAAATTACTTCGGCGAAAACCGCGAACTGCTCCTCGGTTTGCTGACAAGAGCCGGAGTTGGCGTGGAAAGCCGGCCGAGCGCACGCAACAGCCCGTACTGAGTTTTGTTGTAGTCGGCGACGATGTTGACATAATCGTTCCGGACACGGGACAATTCCTGTTGCGCCAAAATTGTTTCGAGCACGACGCCCACGCCGAACTCCTTACGTTCCTGCGCCAGACGCAAAGCTTCTGCCGCATCGGAGAGCGATTGTTTTGCCGTCGCGATCTGATCGGCGAGCGATTGGACGCGCGTCCGGTTGGTGATGACTTCGTTCGCGACTTGATCGATCACTTTGTCGGTCGTGAGCGCAGCACCGCGCACGCGTGCCTGCTGAGCGTGGATATTTCCGAAATCGAAGAGGCCGCCGGGACCGATGCGCCAATTGAGCAGCGCCACATAGTCCTCGGATTCGCCGAAGCGTCCGGTCTCGCTGTCTTTTCCGCCTCCGAGTCCGCCGAAAAAAGCCTGGCCACCAACGGCGGGGATCAATGGACCGTAAATCGCGCCATTCTTGGCATGTTGAGCCGCGCTCAGAAATGCGGCGCCTTGTTGCGTCTCGGGGCGCGTCGCCAAAGCTTGCGAGACGAGATCGCCGAGCGGCTCCTTCGCAGAAACAATTGATAGCGGCACGACGCTCGCATCCCGCGGCATTAGCTCGACCGTTGGATCGAGATGCAAAATCTGGACGAGTTTCGCGGAAGCGAGCCGCACATTTTCCTGCGCTCGCCGCAGGGCGATTTCGTCGCGCTGTTGCTGAACTTTGACGCGCAGGGCGTCGCCCTTAAAAGCAATACCGGCGCTCACGGCGCGATCGATCTGGACCGCGTAATCGGTCGATGCACGCAAGGCTTCCTGCGCGATTCCCACCGCTTCGTGGGCCGCCGCGAGATCGAAATATCCGCGCGCCGCAGTCAGGATCGTCTCCTGCGCGTGCGCATCGAGACCGTGGCGAGCTGCTTTTGTAAGCTGATGGGCTTCGAGCGATTTGAAAATTGCGTCGCCGACGTCGGTTTGCGCGAAAACAGTCCCGCCAGGCGCGTAACTCTGTTTGTGGACTTCTTCGATTACGCCCTCGGTGTTCTGGATCAAGTTATCATGGCGACGATACGTGACGCCGGGCGCAATCCACGGAAAAAATCGCTCAATCGCGCTCTCCTCCTCCGCATGCGCCTGGGCCAGTTTTTCGCGCGCAAGCTGGATGTCGATGTTTCGCGCGCCGGCCAGCCGCAGGGCTGTCGGCAAATCGATCGTCAGCGATTCCGCACGTCCATTTGGTTCGGCCGCAGCAGCGAACCGGACGAGTGCGCCAAAGATCGCGACAGCGAAACACCAGCGCTTCATTTGCTTTCGATCGCTTGAACCTTTTGTCCGTCGGTCACGGATTGTTTGCCCGCAACAATGACCGCATCGTTCGGACCGCAGCCTTTGAGAATTTCTACGTTTACGCCGTCATCGAAGCCGGTGGTGAGAGCGACCTTGAGCGCTTTCTTGTCGCGCACGACAAAAACGCTGTTCTTGTTCTTTTCAATGACGAGCGCTTCGGCGGGAATAAGCAGCGCGTTTTCTTTTTTTTGCAGCTCGATCTCGACGGCGGCCCACATCCCCGGTCGTAGCGCGAGATCGGGATTGGAAATTTCAATTTCGGTCACCATTGTTTTGGTCGATTCATCCAGCGCGTAGGAAAAACGCGTGATGGTGCCCTGAAACGTGGGCCGGGAAGTTCATTCACGGTCACCTTCACCGGCAAATCTTTCTTAATGAACGGCGCCTCAGTGTCCGGGATCGCCACGTCGATGCGCACCGTGCTGAAATCCATCAACGTCACCACGGCTCCGCTTTTCGACGTGCTGCTTGACGTGGGCGCGGGAATGAGCGCGCCCGGATCGACCCAGCGTTTCGTGATCACGCCGGAAAACGGCGCGGTGATTTTCGCGTAACTGAGCAGCGTTTCGATACGTTGGAGGCCGGCAACCGCCACGCCCGACTTCGCCTTCGCTGCGTCCACAGTTTGCGGCACCACCAAATCGGAAGCTTTTTTCTGCGCGTCGGTCACGCGTTTGTAATCAAGCTGCGCCGCCTCAGCTTCCGCCTTCGCTTTGATGAGGTCCGCCAGCATCTCGGGCGCTTCGATTTCGGCGAGCAGCTCGCCTTCCTTTACGCTGTCGCCCTTGTCCACGTTGATGGTTTTCAAATAACCGGCGACTTTTGCGTAGAGCGTCGCTTCCTGGTATGCCATCACATTTCCAGGCAGCGTGACTTTGTGAACAATCTCTCCACGTTTCGGACGGATTGTTTGCACCGACATCGCTGGGGTTTGCGGCCGGAACCATTCGCAGCCGCTTTGACCAGCAAACACAGCAACAATGACCGCAACGGCGCAAAGATTTTTCATGAAACCGCGACCGCTTTTTCGCGTTTGAACAAGACGTAGAGCACCGGCACGACGAAAAGCACGAGAACGAGCGCGGCAAGAATTCCGCCGACTACCGCGCGAGCCAGCGGGATGTTCGCGCCGCCAAAAAGCGCCATCGGCATGAGACCGAGAATTGCGGCGAGGCCGGTCATTAGAATTGGACGGAGACGAATCGTGGCTGCTTCCGCAATCGCGTCGCGCGGAGTCTTGCGCTCATTTTTCTCAGCGGCCTCGGCTAGGATGCGGTTGGCGAAATCGACCATCAGCACGCTGAAACTCACCACGATGCCGACCATCATGATGATCCCCATCATCGATTGGATGCTCAGAAACGTGTGGGTGAGAAAAAGCATCCATGCAACGCCGATCAAACCGAGCGGGACGGCGAACATCACGATGAACGGATCGAGAAACGAGCGGAACTCGACGATCATCACCAGATAAACGAGCACGATGGCGAGCAGGAAGCCGAAGCCGAGCGACGTGAATGACTCGTGCATCGTTTTTACTTCGCCCCGCATTTGGATGGAATAGCCCTCGGGAACTTGCGCGCGATCGTTCTTGATGTTGTCAACGTAACGCTCAATGTCGCCCACCACTGAGCCGACATCCCGGCCGCGCACGTTCACGAAAACGTCGGTCACACGCGTGATGTTGAGATGATTGATCTCCGAATAAGCTGTGCCGCGCGAAAATTTTCCGAACGTTCTCAGCGCCACGGGCGTCGTCTGATTTTTTCCCGTGATAGGAATGTCCAAAATCGAATTGATCGACTGGATGTCGTTTTCCCGATATTGCGCCCCGATGAAATAATGGTTCCCGTTTTTCTCATCGATCCAGAATGAAGGCGCGAAGTTGATCGAGCTATTGAGCGCTGTGACGATATTTTTGACGACTTCCTCCTGCGTCAGCCCAACCTGCGCTGCTTTCACGCGGTCGATGTCGATGTTGATCTGCGGAGCGTCGAGTCGCTGTTGAATGCGCACGTCCACCGCGCCCCGCACCGTTTCGGCGTGGCGCTTGATTTTTTCGGCGATCTCGTGCGAGACTTCGAGCTTGTTGCCTTCAACTTGAATGTTGATCGGCGCGGGCAATCCGCCGTTCAGTGCAGCGCTGAGCATCCCGCCGGTGTCGAAGTTGAATTCGATCCCTGGAAATTGCTGCGGCAGTTTTTTGCGCAGTTCATCAACGTAGAAAAAAGTCGAACGCGCATGATGCTGGGCGAGCTGCACAAGGACGAACGCGTCCTGCGGGCCTGAGTTCGGCGTGTACGCTGCCGGCCAGTCGAGTAAGATTCCGATGTTTGAGACGATCATCTTGCGTTCCTTCTCCGGGATGACTGCGCCAATCGCTTTTTCCACTTGCGTCACTAGCTCCTCGGTTTTTTCTACGCGCAGCCCAGTTGTCGCGCGGACTTTGACCGCGAACTGGCCGGCATCGGTCTGCGGGAAAAGCTCCGTGCCAATCAGTTTGAAAATGAACATCGACAGGATAAACAGCGCGGCGGTCGCGCCGAGCACGAGCCGCCGCATTTGCAGAACGCGATCCAGGGCATCGGAGTAGCGGGCGCGCACCCGCTCGAACCATTCAAACCAATCCTTACCCGACGCTTCGCGTTCTCCTCTCTCTGAGGAAGAGGATTGAGGTGAGGGCGAATTCGTCTTCGCGGTGCGCGTGAAAAATCTTGCGGCTGAGACGGGCACGAATGTCGAGGCGAGCAATCGGCTCGTCCAAATCGCGAAGATCACCGCCAGGGCCAGCGGCATAAACAAGAACGTCCCGATCCCGCCCATGAAGACGATCGGGAAAAACACGACACTGATCGTGATGGTGACAATCGTCAGTGGCCGCATCACTTCGCTGGCGCCGATGAGCGCGGCCTCGCGAGGCGACGCGCCCAACTCAAGATGCCGTGCAGTGTTTTCCAAGACGACAATCGATTCGTCGATGAGCAAGCCGATGACGACGGCGATGCCGCCCAAGGTCATGGCATTGAGCGTTTGCCGCGTAAAATACAAACCGATTAGCGAGCCGAGCACTGCGAGCGGCAACGCGACGAGCACGATGCCAGTCGGGCGCGCGCTGCCGAGAAAAATGAACACCATCGCGGCTGCGAGCAGAAAACCGAGCGTTGCTTCCTGCACGAGATTGCGGATGGCCTGACGCACGTAAATCGATTGATCCATCACTACGTCGAGGTTGATGCCTTTGATGCGCTCGAGGATCGGTTTGAGCTGCGCTTTGATGCCTTCAACCACGGCGATCGTGTTCGCGCCCGGCTGACGGTAAATCGGGATGTACACCTGCCGTTTGCCCTGCACGCGGACGATGTTGGTCTGGATTTGATGTGAATCTTCGACCTTTGCAACGTCGCGGACATACGTCGGCGGCCCGTTGCCGACGCGCAGCGGCAAATCGTTTAGCTGCTCCACTGCCGGCACCATGCCATTGGCGTTGATCTGGTAGTCGAGCGCGCCGAATTTTGCGTTGCCCGTTGGGATCATGACGTTGAAATCGCGGATGGAGTTGATAACATCGAGCGGTGACATTCCGCGCGCTTGCGCCTTTAGTGGATCGACATAGGCGAGGATGCGTCGCAGCCGGCCTCCGTAAACAGCCGGCGCGATCACGCCGATGATTGATTGCAGGCGATTGCGCAAATCAAAATAAGCGACGTCGTAGAGTTTCGTTTCGTCGAACTGCGGACTCGACACGCTAATCAAACAAAGTGGAATCGTCGCGGTCGGATCGAACGGCATCACCATCGGTGGGATCGTGCCGGGCGGGAGATAAAACAGATCGCTCATCGCCAGTGACGTGACCTGCGACATCGCGGTGTTTGGATCGACATCTTCGCGAAAGAAATCTTTCACTACGCAGACGCCGATCATTGCCTTCGCCTCCTGCCGCGCGATGCCGTTCGATTGTCCGGTCCAACGTTCTAGCCGCGTCATGATGTCCTTTTCCATTACCTCCGCCGGCATGCCCGGATAGAAAGTGACGATCTGCACCGCCGGCGTTTTAAACGTCGGCAGAATGTCCGTCGGCAGCTTCACGATCGCCGTCAGCCCGACGACCAGAATGGCCAGCGCCAGCACAATGACGGCGTGCGGATTTTTAAGCGCAGCTTTAACCATCGGCTTCTGCTCAAATAAAGCCGCTGCGCCTGTCGTTTATTACAAAAGAATCGCCTCGGGTTATCCGTCCGCGCGGCGCACTGTTCTCAATAAATCCTCCAGTGCTGCCCGCGGTTCATCGCCGACGACGCAGACCACGTGATCATCGACGACACGCGCCGCGAACTGGAATCGGCCCGAGCGGCTGCAAGTGATCGGATCGCCCGATTCCAGTTTCCGTTTCGTTTGCGGAAAATGATCGAGCTCGCTTTTTTTCAACACGATCATTGACACCGGGGTCTCGGCACAGTGACCGAGAATCAGCGCGACTGGCACACCCTCCACGTGGCACAACCGCGCGCCGTTGGACGTGAACGCCGGTTCGGAAGGCCGGTAGGCAAATGCACCGGTATCGAGGCGATCGCCGAACTGTTGCGCAATTTTTTCCGGCACCGCGCCGCTGAACTCGGGCGTGGTGATCTGATGAACGTACGCGCTGTGACATTCCTCGACCGCGTTGGCAAGATCGAGATTGCGGGATTTCGCAAAAAACACTATACCGGTAGCGAGGACAAGCGAAGCAGCCAGCGCGAGCGGCCAAAGCGCTTTGATCCTGCGACTGCCAGATGGCGCGATCTGTGCTTCGATTTTTTCCCAAAGCGAGCGGGTCATCTCGCCGTGCCGCACAAATCGGCCGAGGCGCTCGTCGAATTTTTTCTCTGCCTCAAACAAATCAGCGCACTCCGCACACGATTCGAGATGCTGCTCGACTTCAAAGCTCTCTTTAGTGCCCAGCTCCGAATCGAGATAGAGTCGGATGAATTTTCTGACTTCGGCGCATTTCATAACCACGACCGCTTTCTCGCGCGCAAGATCACGTCGCGCATTTTTTGTCGCGCACGTGAAAGATTTCCCATTACGCTGCCGAGCGGAATCCCGAGGCATTCGCTGATCTCGCGATAACGCAAATCGCCGATCGCACGCATGAGAAGAACGGCGCGCTCCGATTGGCTCAAGCTTTGCAGCGCCGCGACTAATTCTTCGTCGAGGGCGTCTGCAAGCGTTTCCCACGAAATCAGCGCTTCACTGCCGAACTCGAGGCCGGCGAATTCCTCGATTTCTTCCGGGTCGACAGCGACCTCGAACTGCGCAACACGCCCGCGCTTACGATTGATCGCGAAAATCTCGTTCGTCAGAATCTTAAACATCCAGGCGCGGAAGCTGGCATCATCGTGATAACGATCAAACGCGCGAAAGGCGCGGAGCACAGCGTTCTGCAGTGCATCTTCGCAATCGCGCCGGTCAAACACCATCCGTCGCGCGTAATTTTCTAGATCGCTTTCGATTGGTTGAAGCAGTCCTAAAAAGCGGCCAGCGGCCGAATGTTGTTCCTGATTGCTCAAAGCTCGTCCTCTATGGAGATAAGTCGATCTGCGAGCGACTTATTACAAGAATCAGCTGGTGGATTGCTAGGCCCACTACTTTTGCGTGCCGGTGTCTCTCAGCGCATCGCGCGCGATCTTCGTTACCCAGACAGTCACCACGATTGTCGCGGCGAGACCGACGCCAGTGAACGTCCAGTATTGCCAGCCGTGTTTCATTTCTTCGCCGTCGGCCGCTGCTGAGACTGCCGCCTTGCCGGCGGCGCCGATGTAAACGTAAAGGAAAGTTCCGGGCATCATGCCGATCCAACTCGCCAGCACGTAAGGCCAGAACCTCACCGCGGTCAGGCCATAGAAATAGTTACTCAAGTTGAACGGGATAACCGGACTGAGCCGAAGCAGGAAAATCAACATTGCGCCTTCCTTTCCGATGGCGTTGTCGATCTTGCGGAACGTTTCGTTTCGTCTGGCGATCGCTTCGATCTTTTCACGTGCGATGAAGCGGGCGACGAGAAAGGCCAAAGATGCGCCGAACGTGGCGCCCGCCGAAATAGCGAGAAAACCTTTCCACAATCCGAACGCGAATCCGGCGCCGATGGTCAGGATCGATCCGGGCGCCATCAAGACTGTCGCTACAGCATACACGCCGATAAAAATGAAGATGCCGGCAATTCCCATTTGGCCGACCCAGTCATTGAAACTTCGCAGCCATTCTCGAACTGGCAGAAATCTCATCACGAGGAACAGCGCGATCACGATGGCGACCAGGGCAATGAGTCGCCCAAGCGCGCTTTTCGCCGCGGGCTTTCCGTCAGTCATTTTGTTGTAGCCACGGCGCTCTGTCGCCGTGTGGTCGATGGTTGGCGCCCCGACAGAGCGGGGCGGTTAAAGCTCTCCTCATTTCCGGGCGCGCTTGTAGAGCCAGGCGAAGATCTTTTTCGCGTGTGGGGTTAAGCGTGTCCTGTTGAATTTGTCGCCGGCTTTGCGCGCGAGCTCCGCGAAAGTTGGATAGGCATGAATTATCGACGAAATTTTGCCGAGACCGATCTTGGCGTTCATCGCGAGCACAAACTCGTGCAGCAAATCGCCAGTGTGCGGGGCGATAATGGTTGCGCCCAGAATTTTGCCGGAGCCTTTGCGCGTCAGAATCTTGGCGAAACCTGCATCTTCGCTTTCGACCACCGCGCGATCGACATCTTCCAGCGGTACGACAAACAAATCGTAATCAAGATTTTTCTGTTGCGCTTCTTTTTCCCCGAGACCGACGTGGGCGACTTCCGGATCACTGTAGGTGCACCATGGCACGACAGAGTAGTCCATTTTCTGTCTCAGAAATTGGAAGGGCATGAGAATGTTCCGCACGACCACGCGCGCTTGCGCATCGGCCATGTGCGTGAACAAGAATGGCCCAATGACATCGTCCACGGCGTAAATGTGCCGTTGAGATGTTTGCAAATAGTCGGTGACGCGCACACCCCTCTCGTTGACGTCAACGCCCGCAGATTTCAGATCGAGGCTCTGCAAGTTTGGGCTTCGCCCGATGGCGACAAGCAGCGCGTCTGCAAAGAAAGTCCGTTCAGCCATCTGGCCCGACTGTCGATCTAAGAATTCAAGCGCGACTTTCCCTGCATCGGTGGTCGCTACCGCGCGCACATTGGCACCTTTAATGATGCGTACACCCTCGTTAATCAAGCGGCGCTCAAGAAATTCTGCCACATCTCGATCTTCTCTTGGCAAAAGCTGATCACCGCGCTGAATCATCGTCACGTGCGTGCCAAGGCGACAAAATGTTTGCGTGAGTTCGCAACCAATCGGCCCGCCGCCCAGCACAATCATGCTTTGAGGTTTTTCCTCTAACTCGTCAAAAATCGTTTCGTTGGTGAAATACGGGACGCTATCAATGCCTTCGATTTTGGGGATGACGGCACGGCTGCCAGTGGCGATCACGAAGTTTTTCGCGCGCAGCCTTTGACCGTTCACCTCGACTTCATGCGGTGAAACAAAACGCGCTTCGCCATGAAAGACATCCACGCCTAGTGACTCGAAGCGTTCCTGCGAATCGTTCGGCGCGATTTTGGCGCGCCGCGCGCGCATTCGCTCAAAGACTTTTTCGAAATCGAACTGCGGTTCTTGTC
>WNGO01000754.1_pt1 | contig 20172 bp, 26 predicted proteins | sample 5400511 | NCBI WGS metagenome assembly WNGO01 (sample SAMN13153380, study PRJNA577476) | soil metagenome | isolation source: 20 cm soil or saprolite under Garry oak tree replicate 2 | place: USA:California | collected 2016-06-15 | reverse complement strand
GGGTGAACCGATCTCGGACGCCAGCGCATCGCGGGTGAGGACACGGGCGTTGATCCCGAATTCCTGGTTGAGGACGCGCGCCTCGGCTTCGAGATGTTCGACATGACCCGGCTTATACGCGAGCTGGAGGTGGCCGCTCCGCGCGTAGTCGCATTCGATCCGGTTGCTTGTGATCGTTTCTTCGACCAGGTCGAAGGCGTCGAGGCTGGCCTGGTAGAGCTGCCGACCCCGGTCACCATACCGCTTGAGTAAGGCGCCGGCGCCGGCCTTGTAGCCGGGATGGACCATGCCGCCGTTGCGGCCGCTGGCACCCCAACCGAGCTCATGCTTCTCTAGAAGAGCGACCGATCGGCCCCGCCAGGCCAGACTTGCCGCTGCCATCATCCCGGTGTAGCCGCCGCCCACGATTACGACGTCGACTTCTGTTGGAAGTGGGGCTAGAGGTAATGGCGCCCGTGCGGCATCTCGCCGCCAGTAGGGCTCCTCGCGATAGTCAGGAGCTAGGGGGGTTACGCCTGGACCTTGACGCCGTGCCAGAAGGCGACGTAGTCCTTGATCTCCGCAGCTTCCGGCTTGGGTGACGGGTAGAACCAGGCGGCATCCGGGTTCGTTTGCCCGTCGACCGCGACCGTGTAGTAGCTCGCCTCGCCCTTCCACGAGCAGATGGTGTGGGTCTCGCTCGGCTGAAAATGCTCGCGGTTGACGGCGTCAGGCGGGAAATAATGGTTGCCTTCGACGACGATCGTCCGGTCGCTCTCCGCCAGGGTGGCGCCGTTCCAGCTTGCCTTCATTGTGCTTCGAACAACCGGTCGGGTAGCTAGCTTATTCCGCCCGCGGCCGCCGCCAGGACCTGGCGACCGGCATCGAGCGTATAGATGTTGTAGGCGTGGCGGATGACCGGCTGCGCCACGTTGCGGACCGGGATGCCGGCGGGGGTGCGTCCCTTTTCCGCCCCGTGATGCGCGTGACCGTGAAGGACCAGGTCGGCCCCCGCGTTGTCCACGGCTTCGGCCAGCAGGTAGCTGCCGAGGAAGGGGTAGATCTCCAGCCGTTCGCCCTCCAGCGTCGCCTCAATCGGCGCGTAATGGAGGAGCGCGATGCGAAGGTCGGCGTCCAGGCTTGCCAGGGCCCGCTCCAGCCGGTCGGACAGCATCTTCGTGTGGCCGACGAACGCCTTCATCTCGGGCTCGCCGAAATCGCTGCCATGCGCGCCCCGAAAACCGCCGCCGAAGCCCTTGGTACCGGCGATTCCGACCCGAACGCCGTCGACGTCGATGGCCGCCGCCTCACCTTCGAGGACGCGCACGTGCGCGTCTTCGAGGACGCGCCGGACTTCGTCTTCGCGGTCCGCGTGATAGTCGTGGTTACCGAGCACCGCCACCACCGGGATCGGGACGCCGCGCAGCTCGCCAGCCAGGATCTTGACCTCCTCCGGCCCGCCACATCGCGTTAGGTCACCGGCGAGCAGTAGGAGGTCGGCCCGGTCTTGAAGATGCTGCAGGCTGGGACGGAGGATGTCTATTGAGCCCTCTCCGTAATGAAGGTCGCCGACGGCCGCGATCCGGATCACGACACAGGTTCCTCGCCGTCCGGCTCGGCGGCCGGAACGACGGTTGTCTCGTTGACGACCTCGTAGTCGGGCAACAGTTCCTTCGCCACCTCGGTGATCCGTTGCTTCAATTGCGGGGTCGCCACGTTGCCGCCGAGCATCACCCGATGAGCCTGGACTTCCACTCTCAGGTCCTGCTCGGCGACGCGCGGATCGTGGATCAATTTCTCGCGTATCGCCTCGGGAAGATAGTCGGAACGTGGTTCGCTCACTGCCCGTAGACCTCCTCGAAGAGGCGGCGGATCACCCAGGACGGCACCAGGATGTCCGCGGACTGCGCGTAGATCAGCAAGGCCAGCAGCCGGCGGGCGCCGACTCGTCCGCGACGCAGCAAATAATTCCAATCGAGCTGGGCGCGCCCCAGGATCGCCAGGGAATCGAACCAGTGGCGGGAGGTTTCCTCGCGATGGACGATCGCTTTGATCACGATCTGGTCTTCGGGGCTCGGGATCCGCAGGCGCAGGCCGTCATAGTCGCGCTCGATCGAATGGGTCCGCATCTCGTCGTCGAGGTAGATCCCGCCCATCACCATGAAGATGACGTCGACCATGACGTCGTCCTTGAACGCCTTGTAGATCCAAACCGGGTCGGTCTCCTCGGTGGTGAAGCCGGCGCCGCGAAGCGCCTCCAGGACGTCGCGCGCGTCGCCGGGACGGACGAGAAAGTCGATGTCGTGGGTCCAGCGCGGGCGCCCCACCAGCGAGGATGCCAGGCCACCCAGAACAAGGAACGGGTATCCGGCCCGGTCGACCGCCTCGACGGCCTCGCGCAGAATCCGCGCGAAGGTCTCGTCGGCTCTCGCCCGCTCTACCTTGAGGATGTCACTTTTCGCGATAGTCAAATTGTAGACGTCGCGCGCCAGATCAGCCCTGGTCGGAATTGCTCGTATACAGGTAAGCGGCCGATTGCCCGCCGATATAGAGGAATGCGACTATGGCCAGGAGCAGTCGCAAATACCAGGCAACGTGCGGCGTGCCGATCACGATCAAGAAGGCAGCGAGCACCCCGCCGCCGATTGGAATCAGCCAGCGCGAGACCCTCGGCTGTTGAGCTCGAGCTGTCTCTCGGACCAGATTGGGGCGCGACACAGCGCCAATCAATGTGTTCTCCATATCCCTAATAGCAAACCAAGCGCGGCAGTCCTGTTATTCCGCCATCAGCCCCGTATGCGATCCTACCCTCGCGCCTGCCGCCCGCTCGATCGTCATCGAGCCAGGGACGATCCTGGTGGCTCGAGCTGCCTGAATTGGAGCAGCTCGCGATCGCCGTTACGCATCTGATTCGAACTCTCGCTTGACCCGCCCCCGGGCTGGCATCTACACTGGCGATCTCTGATTGTTGAGTTTGTCGATCGATTGAATCAACTATGTCAGCTGCCAGCATCGAGATGCCCGTCTACGATCGAACGGCGCGCAGAGCGCACCAATGGACCATGGTCGCGCTGGTTGCCGTCGGCCTGATCCTGCAGGGGTTGCCGGGCGCGATTCTGTTGACTCTGGCCGCTGTGATCATGCTGGCGGGCCGCTTCTGGTGGCCGGCCGACGTCGTTCGCCAGCTGGTGTGGCGGGTGCTCGAGCCAGCTGGGATCCTCAAGCGCGACGACGTCCGTGAGGATCACGAGATTCGACGGATCGCGCGGGTCCTGGGCGGCACGATCTGGCTGCTTGCGGCCGCGTCACTGCTGGCGGGCTATCCGATCCTGACCTGGGTGCTCACGCTTCCCATCGCGGTGATGGTGGCGCTGGATGCGAGCCTCGACTTCTGCGCGCTGTGTTTCATCCTGGCGCAGCTGGGTCGGCGCGGCATCCTGCGCCGTGCCTGAGATGGTCGAGCGCGCGCTCGTCCTGGCCATCGCCGCGGTCGCCGTTGCCGCGGCCGTTGTCCTCGCGCGCTGGTGGCTGGGGCGAAGCGTGGCGGGCTTGCGCAGCACACCGGCGGACGGTCTGTGGACGGCGCTCGGCACGTCGCCCGATGGCCGCCCTTCACTGGTCGTCTTTTCCAACCCGAGTTGCACCGTCTGCCGGACCGCGCAGTACCCGGCGGTCGAAACCGTGGAGGCGACCTACGGCTCCGCGCTTCGCGTCTTACGGGTCGACCTCTCGCGCCAACCGGCCGTCGCGGCCGCCTTCAGGGTCCTGACCGCACCATCCACGGCGCTCTTAACGGGCGATGGGCGGGTCCGATCCTTCAATCACGGTTTCGCCCCGGCCGAACAGCTGCACGCGCAACTCAACGCGCTCGGCGCTTCGCCAGTGTCGCCTCGGTAACCGCGGCCGCCAGTTCCACCAGCTCGCGGGGTGCCGCCGTCGGGCGGCCATCGCTGAGTCGCACCCAGACCCACTCGGTCAAGACCTCGGCCAGCAGCAAGCCATCGGCGACGCGGCGGATGAAGGTCCGCCTCACGCCTCGGGCGCCTTTGACGAGCTCGACCTTGACGGTCAGCTCTACCTCATCCCCATACACCGCGGGTTGGTGGTAGGTGATGTCGGTGTGCCGGACGACCCAGCCACCGCCTCGGCTGGCCGACCAGTCCCGACCGTAGCCTGCCGCCTCCGCGTGCGCTGTGGCGACCTCCTCGGCCCAGCTGAGGTAGACCACGTTGTTCACGTGCCCGCGGCTGTCCAGCTCGTACTCGCGCACGGGCCAGCGGACCGTGAATACGAGCGGGTCAGCCACGGGACTATTCTGAGCCGGGTCGCAAGCTCGCGCCGGAAGGACCGTTTCAGTCCTTATGCCCCGCTCTCAGCGTGATCAGATGGAGGCGATGCTGCGCCAGGCTGACGCCAGCCTGGAAAAATGGTTTCGGGGCGCGAAAACGCGTGGTGCGGGCATCCTCCGTCAGCGTGTTGACGATCTTCAGGCCGGACTAAAGAAGCTCAGGACCGGTCTCGAGCAGGTCGAGCGTGAACGCACCGTCCCACCCGCCGAAAAACCCGAGCCTAAGCCAAAAGTAATATCCGGCAAGCGGCGCCCACGTCCGACGGTTGCCCGCAAGCCCTCCGCCGCGCGAAAGCGAAAGAAAGCCGCCTAAGCGTCAGACGAGGTGGTGCTCAATCGCGTACCGGGTGGCCGCGCTTCGTGACTTGACGCCCAACTTGGCATAGACGGATCGCAAGTGTGCGTCGATGGTCCGGGTGCTGACCCCCAGCTCTTCGGCTAACTGCCGGTTGGTCAGGCCGCTCGTGACGCGTCGCAAGATCTCGACCTCGCGGTCGGTCAGGCCATCTGTCCTGGACCGCCTAGGCACTATTGCGTACCGCTGGATAATGTGAGATTCTGTGTGACACTCCGACCGTTATTGCTTATCATATCAGTCATATAGAGCGCATTGAGCGATAAATTGCTCACCACGCGCGAGGCGGCCCGCTTCCTTCGGGCGAGCGAGGCGTCGTTACGCCGGTGGGCCGATGCCGGACTGCTGCCGGCAAGCCGCGTGGGACGGCGGCGGGCACGCCGCTTCAAGGAAGACGACCTGCTGCGTTTCATGGGGCCGGAGCAAGGTGGCCTCTCGCGGACGACGACGGGCGTCCCACGCGCGATCTCGCTGGAAAATATGTTCATCGGCCTCGGGAGTCATCTGGGCAGCTTCTACAGCAGCGACGCCGGGCGCCTTCGTCTGGGTCTTCCATTTCTGCGTGACGGAATCCAGTCCGGCCAGACCAGCGTCCTGTTCGCGCCGCCCGAAGCACGAGAGCAGTACCTCCAGGGCCTTCGACGCGAGGGCGTCGACGTCACGGCAGCGGAGGGGACCGGTCTGCTGAGCATGTTGTCTGTACCGGTCATGTCGCCCGAACAGTTCATTTCGCTCCTCGAAGGCGTTTTCATCGATATCACCCGGCAGCGGCCCGGACCCTTTCGCTTTCTTGGGGAGCCTGTCGCCGGATTGGCGGCAATGCAATCAGTTCCGGCTTTTTTGAGCTTCGAGCACCAATGCGGGGCATTGGCCAAACGGTTTCCGATGGTGATCCTCTGTGCCTATGACGTGCGCGAGTTCGACGGCCAGACCATCATCGAGTGCCTCAAGCTTCACCACGACACGTTCGCGTACGAACTCGGCTACTTCCTGAGCTGATTAGAGTAATCCGTGCTGGATAGCGTAGCGAGTGGCGGCGCTTCGATGCCCGACGCCGAGCTTGTGAAAAATCGAGCGCAAATGCGGGTGGACTATTCGACGGCTGAGAAAGAGCATCTCGGCGATCTCGTTGTTGGTCATTCCCCTCGCCACAAGCCGCAGGACCTCGATCTGCCGCGGCGTCAGGTGCTCGAGGCCGGCCGGTGCCGGCGCAACAGACCGTGAGGTGAGGCCGTCTCGGGGCATCGCCTACGCGCTCGGCGCGATCGTGTCGGTCCAGGTCGGGGCGACCATCGCCCGGCATCTGTTCGCCTTTCTTGGTCCGGCCGGGACGGTGTTTGTGCGTGTCGCGTTCGGTGCCGGCATCCTGCTGGCGATCGCGCGACCGCGGTGGCCCCGATTCGACGCCCGGCAGTGGCGCGCGATCGTCCTTTTTGGTCTGATCGTGGCGGGGATGAACCTGTGCTTCTACGAGTCGATCGCGCGCATCCCTCTCGGGGTCGCGGTCACGATCGAGTTCGTCGGCCCCCTGGGCGTCGCGATCGCTGCTTCGCGCAGGCCACTCGATCTCGCTTGGGCGGCGATGGCCGCGGCCGGCGTGGCATTGCTGTCGTTCAGCGGCGGCGCAGTCACGACGCTCGGCCTGCTCTTCGCGCTGGGGGCAGCCGCGGGCTGGGCGTCTTATATCGTCATCAGCCAGCGGGTGGGGCGCCTGGTTCCTGGACCGAACGGCCTGGCGTTCGCGCTGGCGGTCGCCGCCTTGGCGCTGCTGCCTTTCGGCGTCGCGGGCGCGGGAGCCGCGCTTCTCAACGTGCGCAACCTTGGCATCGGCCTGCTCGTCGCCATCCTTTCGTCGGCCGTTCCGTTCTCGCTCGAGTTCGCGGCGCTGCGCCGCCTATCGAGACAACTCTTCGGCATCCTGATGAGCTTGGAGCCGGCTGTGGGAGCGGCGGCCGGCTTTCTCGTCCTCGGCCAGCAGCTTTCGCTTCGTGATGCCGTTGCCATCGCACTCGTGATCGTAGCCAGCGCCGGCGCAACGCGGACCGCGGCGTCGGCCGCCGCCACCGACGTCCCCTGAGTGAAACGTTTGGGATGGATCGAGGCCGGGTACAATTGATGAAGTTGCCAGCGAAGTTCGCTTCCCCCTTCAATCCCGGTGAGCTCGTGCTTCACACTACGCACGGCCTCAGCCGTTACGTGGGAACCCGGTTGCTCGAGGCAACCGACGGGACAAGTGCCCAGTATTTTCAGCTCGACTATGCCGACGGCCACCGAGTCTTCGTGCCCGTCGAGCACGTGGAGCGCCTGAGCAAATATCTCGGTGAAGAGTCAGCGCTCGCGCGGCTCACCACGAGTGAGCAGCGCTCGCCCTACAGTCGCAGCCAGAAGCCGCAGTAAGCGGCCGTCTCAGCTCCCCGCCCTCCGCCGGTTCCTCCCTGTCCGACGACGCCACCTCCCGCTGCTCAGCCCGCTGCAGCACGTCCCGGCTGCGATCGATCGCCCCTAGCTGACCCCTTCAGGCGTTGACCAGGGACCATTCGGTCCCGGCCGGGGTGTCCTGTACCTCCACGCCGCAGGCCGTGAGAATGGCGCGGAGGCGGTCGGCCTCGAGGAAGCGCTGCTCCCGCCTCGCCTCGCCCCGCATCGAGAGGAGGAAGTCGACCAGTGGTGCGACGTACTCGCGCACCTCCTCACGTCCGCCGTCGCGCGCGAGATCACCAAGGCGGACCACCAGCCGGCGCATTTCGGCACGCACCCGATCCCGCTCACCCGCGCCGCCGATATCCGCGACCCGCTCCTGCAACACGCTCTCCTTCTCCAGGATCGCTGCCACCAGTCCGTCGACGTTGAATCGATCGAGGTCATCCCGCGCGGCGGCAGCCGTCTCAGGCCGGCGGGGCGTGGTGGCAGACGCCGCGTTCGACGGGGCACGGAACTGAGCGAGGGGAAACGTGGTCCGGGTCCACACGCGTTCGGAGCCGTGCCGTCGGGCTGTGATCCCACCGCGTCCGCGGACGCTCACGGACTGCGCCTCCACATCGATGATGCACGCCGTGTACTCGTCGATGCCGAGAATCAGGACATCATCGGGCAGCAGCGCTTCGAGCCGGCGTAGCCGTTCCTCGCCCATGTAGCAAAATCGCGTATCGTGCGTGCCGCCCTCATGGTTGTTGTAGTGGGGGATGACGGCGCATCGAACGCCGATCCGCCCCAGCAGGTCCAGGCCTGCGGTCCAGGACGGGTCGTCGCCGACCTTGTAGATCTCGTAGACCGGTAGCGCATAGGCACCGAGGCCGATCGCCGCTGCGCTCGCGAAGGCGACGCAACCACCATGATCGAGCTTCGCAGCGAGCCGCTCTAGAACCCCAGTGTTCCGCCAGTGGCGCAGGGCGTAGGTCGGGCTGCCTGGTCCGGCGAAGACGTAGTTTGCCTCGCCCAGGCGGGCGAGGAATCGCTCCGTCTCCAGCGGCGTGGCCTGTTCACTGTGCCGGAAGGACGCGGGGCTAATCTCGCAGCCGACATGCTGCCGGAAGTAGGTGACCGTCCGGGCGGCGAGCTCATCGGCATTCGGCTGGAAGCCGAAGGGAGTGTCAAGGAAGATGGCGTTGAGTCGTGGCTGGCCGGCACGCGCCGTCAGCTGCTTGTGGACCGACGTCATGGTCGGACTGATCTCGCCGGAGCCAAAAATCGCAATCAGGCGCGGCGGACGATTCTCCTGGCGGTCCACACCAGAAATGCTACGCAGATCGTATGCTCGGGTGCGCGTCCATGATCAAGCTGGTGTACTGCATCACCCGGCGGCGCGGTATGACGCCCGAGGAGTTCTCGCGCTATTGGCGCGAGGTGCACGGCCCGATCGGAAGGCGGATTCCCGGGCTGCGCCGCCTCGTTCAGAGCCATCCCACGCCCCATCCGGCGGACCTATCGCCGCCGTCGTTCGACGGCATGGCCGAGCTCTGGTTCGATGACCTCGCTGCCCTCGAGGCGGCCCGGCGCTCGCCCGAGTGGCGGGCGTCGAGCGCCGACGAGGCGCATTTCATCGACGGGACGCGGACCGCGCTTTTCCTCACCGAAGAGCACGAAATTCTCCCCCAAACGTAGGGCCGCCCGCTCGCCACACAGGGGGATGCTGCGAAGATCGGGAGAGCGCTAACGGGTTATGGCTTGGGGGCGGCCTTCGTGGTCGCCTGCTCGGCAGTACGGACCAGCGCGTGAGCGATCGCTTCCACGACCGACTCCTCGTGCGGCCGGATCGAGGTGCGTGCCTCGCGTTGAAGTCGTCTCGGCACCATGTCGTGAATGACCTGCTCCACCGCCCTGGCCCACTCGTCCGTCAGGATGTGCGTCAGCTCGTGAACGATGACGACATCGCCGCGTTCCACGAGCACGTCCTGCCGAAATTGAAGCTCCGCCTCGAGGAATGTGGGGCTGACCTCCGCGTAACCTTCGGCGCCCCGTAGCTTCGGCTTGTACGACGTGCGAATCGTCCAGGCATTAAGACCCATGCGCTGCACCCAGGTGCCGAGCCGTTCCTCGAACCATTCCGGTGGTTTGAGCTCGCGGTGCCCGGGAGCCCGCTCCGGAGTCTTTGCCTGTCCTGAGTCAACGGCCACTTGACGCTCGGGCTCGGTCATCAACGAATCCTAGTCGACGAGCGCCCGAACAAGCTGATCGAGGAAGCCTACGCCACCTAGGCGTCCTCTAACAGAGCCTAAAAAGTCGTCGATCCGGCTAACAATCCCCGCTTACGGTGGGCCAAACATTCGGGAGGACCGGCCAAATCCCCCCGAGGGAGGTTCACGAAGATGGGCGCACCGATCGAACGACACCCAGCTTCGTCTCCGAGCGCGTGATAGGTGCGAGCCAGGCCGCGCCGCGCCGTTTCGATCGAGGTCGGATCCTCGGCCACGGGATAGCCATAGATTCGCAGGCGTTTGTAGTTCACCACAGCCACCCAGGGGCGCATGACGAGCGTAGGGATCAGCAGCACCTTTCTAAACCGGTCTTTGACGCCGAACTTGATGCCGGTGGCGATCAGGATCAGGTGTTCCGGGTTGGTGCCGATCAACGTGTGCTTCGCTCGGGCGTCGGCGGCGAGCAGGCTGCGAGCGATTCCCTCGTCTGCGGCGAAGACGGACTCATACCAGCCCTTGATCACCGCGAGGACGAGCTCCTTCAAGTCCGCGGCCGGAGTTGCCAGCAGCCTCGCGATCGCGCCGTGGCGCTCGCGCATGTCGCCGGCCAGCGCGCGTGCCGCAGTCGAGCGCGCCTTGCGGCTTCCGGAAACGGCGGCCATGATGGTGGACTCGAGATCCTCGGGATAGAGCTCTGAATAGAAACCGGTCAGGTGGAGAACGATCTCGCGCGGTGTCAGCTGCTCCAGGCGGTGGAGAAACGCCGGAATGCTGGGCGATGGCGTTGCTGCTTGAATCCCCATGAGCTGGTCCAAATTTGCGAACTGTCCGCCGAGGTGATCCAGGGCTTGCAGCAGTCCAGCCGGACACCGTTGACGGCGGCTCTCGGCCCAATCGCGGCCGACGTCGAAGGTTTCGAGGTTTTCGAAGCCCGAGAAGACCACCATCTGGAGCAACAGCTCATAGATGGGGGAGGCCTCGACATCGACGCGAATAGGTTTCGCTTTCAGCAAGGGATGACGAATTATGTGGCCCTTGCCGGCCCTAATACTCTCTAACCGCTGACCGCTAGCAGCCCGGTGGTCGCTCGAAGGCGCCGGTGACCTCGGCGAGGGCCGCGGCCACCGCCAGCAAGCGCGACTCACTCCAGCGTTTCCCCACCAGCTGAATCCCAATCGGCAAGCCGTCGCGGTCCCGGGTGAATGGCAGCACGACGGCCGGGTGACCGGTGTAATTGAACGGGGCACCGTACGCGCTGACCGTCCAGTAACTAACCTCCTGGCCGTCGACCCGTACGGGTGTCCCTGGTTCGCAGTGCGGGAACGCCGTCACCATCGCGGCTGGGCAGAGGAGCACATCCCAGCGGCCGAAGAATTGCTCCCAGGCCTGGATGGACTGGTCGCGCCGGTCCAGCGCCTCGAGGTACTGCGTCAGGGTTGCGGGCGGTGCCTGCCCGCCGGGCTGGACGGCCCCGATCACCATGCCGACCAGCGCCCCCGCGCTGGCGAGTTCCTGGGTGAAATCGAGTGCCGGGAGCGCCGCCTCATCGACGGCGCGACATACCGGAGACAGCCGCTGGGCCAGTTGCGAAATCGCGGCGCGGATTTCCGCCGCAACCGGGATCGATGGAAAGGCAGGCGCGACGGCGATGCGCAGCTCTTTCAGGTCGATGCGGGCCGGCTCTTCCACCGCTACCGGTGGGACCTCCGTGTCGTGTCCGTCCGGTCCGGCGATGATCGCGTAGAGTAGCGCCAGGTCCTCGACCGAGCGCGCCATCGGTCCAATCGAGGACATGATCCGCAGCGGCCGCGGTCCGGCAGGGCCGGGGAGCAGGCCGGTGAGCGCGACGCGCCGCTCGGTCGGCTTCAGTCCGAAGACGCCACAAAAGTGCGCGGGCAGGCGAATCGACGCCGACAGATCGGTGCCGATCTCAAACGGTGTCATGCCCGAGGCCAGCGCGGCGGCCGCGCCGCCGCTGGAACCGCCGGGCGTCCGCGCGGTATCCCACGGGTTGTTGGTGCGACCGAAGATGGGATTACTGGTTTGAAAGTCGGCGAGCATCACGGGGACGTTCGTCTTGCCGATGAGGATGCCTCCGGCGGCCCTGAGCCGGGCCGCCACCGTGCCGTCCTCTTTGGGAACGTAATTGGCCAGGGGAGGGAACCCGGTGGTCGTCCGCAATCCCGCGGTCGCATGGGCGTCCTTGAGTGTGAAGGGCACCCCGTGCAGCGGTCCCCAGAGTTCTCCTCGGGCGTGGGCGTCATCCGCCTGGCGCGCCCGTTCCGAGGCGCGCTCGGCGTCGAGCGTGACGACGGCGTTGAGGGCAGGGTTATGCGCGGCGATCTGCGTGAGGTGCGCGGCCACCACCTCACGGGCTGAGAGGTGACCGGCCCGAATGATACCGGCCATCTCAGTGGCACTGGAGAAGACGGCGTCATCGGTGGCCGTTCCGTCCGTCGTGATCAGAGCAGCGCCTTCTTCACGATCACGCTGAGCTCGCTGGCGGCGTTGAAGTCCTGGGTCAGCCGGTTCTTGGTGAAGGCAAACGCGATCCCGGTGGCGGTGTCGCCGCACGCGAAGCTACCGCCGACGCCACCCAGGCCGAACACCGTCTGGGAGTCTTGCGCCGTGGGCCCGAGACCTCCGATCGCGTACCCCAGCCCCCAGGTCGTCGGCATGCCGAAGATCTCGTCCATGCCAGTCGACGAGACGGTGGTCGCCTCGCGGAGGCGCTCCGCCGGGATGAGCCTGATGCCATCCACCTCGGTGAGCAGGGCGGCATACATCCGGGCGATGGCCCTGGCCGAGCACTTGCCGCCCGCCGGAATGTCCGCGCTGAGCACATCCGTGCGGTTGCCCATCGTCGCATTGGGAAATGCCGACATCGGCGCCGCCTTGAACATCGGCAGGTCGGGCGGCACCTCGGGCATCGGCCCGGCCATCGGCGCATCCTCGAGGCGAGCCAGCCGGTGGTGTTCCGAATCCGGCATGCCGAAGTAAATCTCATCGGCCACGCCGAGTGGCCGTGCGACGTCCTCTCGCAGGACTTGCGAGATCGTCTTTGCGGTGGTTCGGCGAACGATCTCGCCGGCGATGTACCCGAAGGTATAAGCGTGGTAGCCGACCTTCGTTCCCGGCTCCCACCAGAGCTCCTCGTCGGCGATCGCCGCACACATCTTGTCCCAGTTGCAAAGATCCTCAATCGTCGTGTTCAGCGGGATGCCCGGCACTCCCGCCGTGTGATTGAGCACGTGCCGCACGGTGACGGACCGCTTGCCCTTGGTGCCGAACTCCGGCCAGAGCTCGGCAACCGGGGTGTCGTAGTCAAACAGGCCGCGTTGGGCGAGGAGGTGCATGATCGTCGAGGCCGCACCCTTGACGACCGAGAAGCTGTAGAAGGGCGTGTCCGGTGTCACGGAACGACCGCTTTGCGGGTCGGCGATGCCCGCCACAGCGTCGACCACGAGGTCCGGCCCGCGATAGACGGCCACCTGCAGGCCGCGCTCGGCGCCGGCATCGACCAGCTGGTCGATGGCCTTTTGCACTTGCTTCTGCGCGTCGGTCACGATCTTTCCGTGGTCGAACACGAGGGCGGTGTCGGGCGTCGATTTGCTCTTGCTCATGATCCTTCCTTTATAGAACTTCGACGGTTGACGGGCTCGATGGCGTCGATGAGTTGTCGCCTATTAAGACGACCAGCCTCAGAAAAAGTCATCGCTCTGGGGGCACCCGATGAGTTCTCGACGCGCCGGCCGTCTAACGGATTGGACATACGATGCCGACGCCAGAGCGCGGCTCGATCACGATTGTGATCAGCGGGCCGATCGCACCCACCGACCTGCCCGGTCTATACCGGCGCGTCTGCGCGCTACTCGAAGGGTCTGACGCCGCGCTCGCGGTCTGCGACGTCGACGGCATCACGGCAGACGCGGTGACCGTTGACGCCCTGGCCCGGCTGCAGCTTGCCGCCGGCCGCCATCAGTGCCAGGTGAAGCTGCGGGGTGCGTCGCCTGAGCTCCGCAAGCTCGTGACCTTCATGGGGTTGAGGGACGTGCTGGCGCGTTGAAGTCGGCTAGTCGACGTGCGGGGGCAGGCCGAACAGGGGAAACAGCCTGGCCGTGTCGAGGAAGAACGTGAACTCGCCAATACGGTCGCCCTCGGTCTCGATGACCAGGAGCGACCACGGATCCCGGCCGCTGCCCGACTGACTCGGTTTGTACTGCCCGAACGCCACGCAACCATTGGCTCCCTTCGTTGGCAGGAGTCGCGAGCCGCGACAGCCGATGCCGGGCCCGAACCACCAGGCGAGGATGTCGTCCCGGCCGCGCAGCCACAGGTCGTATGGCGGCATGGACTGCCGCGCGTCCTCCCGGATCAGCGAGGTCAATGCGCTCAGGTCGTAGCGCTCGAAGGCCTGGACGTAGCGTGCCAGGAGCTGCTTTCGAGCATCATCCATTGGCGGCACCGGGTCGTTCGAGCTGACCCCGCTGGCCTCGAGCGTCTCCCGCGCGCGCTGCAGCGCGCTGTTGACCGACGGCACGCTGGTCTTCAGCAGCTCGGCAACTTCCTTCGCCCTCCAGCGGAGGACCTCGCAAAGGATCAGCACCGCGCGCTGGCGGGGAGGAAGGTGCTGGAGCGCCGCCACGAAGGCGAGGCGGATGGATTCACGCGTGACCGCCAGCTCCGCCGGATCACCCTCCTCGGCGAGGAGGCTGTCCGGGATGGGCTCGAGCCACGCGACTTCCGGCATCCAGTGGGCGTTCGTCTCGACCGGAGGCCGCGCCGGGCCCAGATCCATCGGACGAGCACGGCGGTTGCGGCCTTCCACCATGTCCAGGCAGACATTGGTGGCGATCCGGTAGATCCACGACCGCACGGTGGCCCGCCCCTCGAAGCGCTCGTAACCGCGCCAGGCGCGCAGCAAGGTCTCCTGCACCGCATCCTCTGCCTCGAAGGGTGAGCCGAGCATCCGGTAGCAATATCCGATCAGCTCCGGCCGGTATTGCTCGAGCTGGCTCTCCAGCTCGGCCGGCGCCGCGGTGCGATTCGCCTGCACAAGGCTCATCGTACGGTTAAGACCGGACGGAGCTCTTAAACTCATCTCGCGGTGCTGATCGTTTGCCCGGGATGCGGCGTGCAGCGCCCGCGGCTTGGCCTGGAGCCGGATCGAAAGGCGAACGCCTCCGGCGAGTGTCGCGCCCTGATGCATGAGCTGTCCTACTACACCCTCGCCCACGGCGATCCGAGGTTCATCCACCAGCACCTGGTCGATGCCTACGGCGCCCAGCATGTTCGTCAGTCGCGATCCACGATCGGGGCGGCCTTCGCGCTCGCCGGCCTCTATCTGGCGGTTGAACGCGGCTTCACCGGCCGCCAGGTTCAGCAGGCTCACATCCGGATGGCCCGAACCTCAACGCGCTGGCCCCGATTCGAGCCACCCCGGGATGTCGGGCCGTTGACCGTGGCCGATGTCGTGGCGGTCGAGCCGGGGCCGCCTCGCGACGCGAAACTGCTGGCATGGTGTGCGAGCGTCTGGAATGCCTGGTCAGCCGAGCATGGCCGGGTGAGAGAGATGGTCGCGATGACCGATGATTCTGGCAGGCAGAGGACGTCGTAAAGGCATGAGCTTGGTCACGTGCCAGATCTCCATCTCACTCGACGGTTTCGTCGCCGGGCCGAACCAGAGCCTGGAAAACCCGATCGGTGAAGGCGGCATGCGCCTGCATCAGTGGCTGTTCGAAACGGCGAGCTGGCGGGAACAACATGGTGAGGCCGGCGCTCCCGACACGCCAGACTCAACAGTGGTCCGCGCTCTCTTCACGAATGTGGGCGCCTACATCATGGGCCGCAAGATGTTCGGCGGTGGCGACGGCCCGTGGGACGAGAGCTGGACCGGCTGGTGGGGCGACGACCCTCCCTATCACGTACCGGTCTTTGTCCTCACCCATCACGCGCGCAAACCTCTCGCGATGCACGGTGGCACCACCTTCACCTTTGTGACCGACGGAATCGAATCGGCGCTCCGGCAGGCCCGGTCCGCGGCCGGCGAGAGGGACATCGCGGTCGCAGGCGGTGCCCACACGGTGCAGCAATACCTTCGCGCCGGCCTTCTCGACGAGCTCTATTTGCACCTCGTGCCGGTCGTGCTCGGAGCGGGCGAACGACTGCTGGAAAACGTCGGTGATCCCCACCTTGAACCCATCGAGGTGATTGCGTCACCAGCCGTGACACACGTCAGGTACCGCGTCGTTCGGTAGGGCAACGCGAACCGAGTCGCGACAGGAGCTTGCTAAGCTGCCGCTGTGACGCGGTTCATCGAGGTGAGCCACCCGGTGGTCGAGGGCATGGAAACGTACCGGCCCTTGCCGACGCCGCGCGTCGAAGTTCTCAACAACTATGACGCTTCACGCTACGAAGGCAAGTCGGAATTCTTCATCGCCTCACTGCATCTTTGCGGCAACACCGGAACCTACATCGACTCGCCGCGGCACCGGTTCCGGGCTGGTGCGGACCTTGCCGGGCTTCCCCTCGAGCGCCTCGCCGACCTGCCCGTCGTCGTCGTCGATGTCACTGGCATCGGTCGCGCGATCGGCCCCGATGCCGTGCCGGTCATGGACCTGCGCGGTACCGCCGTCCTGCTGCGCACGGACTTCTCGCGCCACTGGGGCACCGACCGCTACTTCACTGCCAACCCTTACTTGACCGCCGCCGCCTGCGAGAAGCTGGTCGACGCTGGGCCGGCCCTGGTCGGGATCGACTCGCTGAACATCGACGACACCGCCGACATGTCGCGACCGGCACACACGTCCTTGCTCGGCGCCGGCATCCCGATCTGCGAGCACTTGACCAACCTCGCCTCCCTGGCGTCTCACGCCGGACGTCTGCACGCCGTCCCCATCGCGTGGGTGGGCGGCGCGACGTTTCCGGTTCGTGCCTACGTCATCCCACAGGATTAGGCTTGAGGAAATCCATCAGCGCGCTCAGTGAGGAGGGTCGGCGATGGCTGGTTTGATCTCGCGCGGATTCCTTGGACGCCGGCGACCGGCGGAGGTCGAAAATCGCCTACCGCCCGGTCAGTACCTGGTCACAGACTTCCCGGTGCTCTCGGCGGGACCGACGCCCCATACCGCGCTGGATCGATGGTCGTTCACCATCGAGGGCCTCGTCCGGTCGCCGGTGACCTGGAGCTGGGAGGCATTTCAGAAACTCCCCTCGCAGACCTATTCGGTCGACATCAGCTGCGTCACGAAGTGGACCAAGCTCGACACCAAATGGCTTGCGGTCAGCGTCGACACCCTGCTGCAGGCCGTCGAGGTCGATCCCGCGGGACGCTACGTGACGGCGTACAGCGACGGCGGCTATACCACCAACCTTCCCCTCGATGAGATGGTGAATGGGCAGGCCTTCGTGGCCTACCAGTTCGACGACAAGCCGCTCGAGGCCGTCCACGGCGGGCCGGCGAGACTGGTCGTGCCGCACCTCTATTTCTGGAAGAGCGCGAAGTGGATCCGGGGCCTTCGGCTAACGGAGCGAAACCAGCCCGGCTTCTGGGAGTCGCTCGGCTACCACATTCACGGCGACCCCTGGAAGGAGGAGCGATACAGCGGAGACTGATCGCGATGCAGCCGATGCTCGAGTGGCAGGCCGGGACGGTCACCGCCATTCGGCCCGAAACCCGGCAGACGAAGAGCTTCACGTTCGCGCTGCCAAAATGGATGGCCCACCGGCCGGGGCAGCACTACGACGTCCGCTTGACAGCGCCCGACGGCTACCAGACGCAGCGCAGCTACTCGATTGCCTCCCCGCCCGAAAGCTTAGGCGAGATCGAGCTGACGGTCGAACGTATCCCGGATGGCGAGGTTTCGCCCTACATGCACGACGTGCTGATGCCCGACGACCAGCTCGAGGTCCGGGGGCCCATCGGCGGATATTTCGTCTGGGATGTGAGCCTGGGTGGCCCGCTGTTGCTGGTCGGGGGCGGTTCCGGCGTCGTGCCCTTGATGGCGATGCTCCGGCATCGTGCCGCCCAGCACTCGACCCTGCCGGCGAGAATTCTGTACAGCAGCCGCACCGCGGAGGATGTCATCTATCGCGACGAGCTCGAGCGCATGGCCGGCGCCGACCGGACATTCGAGCCGTTCTATACCTTCACACGCCAGCCGCCGGCGGGGTGGACGGGGTACCGACGCCGGATCGATGCCACGATGCTGGCGGAGGTGATGAGGCCGTTCGACAAGCGCGCCCGCGTCTACGTATGCGGACCGACGCTGCTGGTCGAGGCGGTGGCGAACGCGCTGGTGCAGATGGAGTTACCGATCGAGCAGATTCGCACGGAACGCTTTGGCCCGAGCGGAGCATGAGGAGGCGCAGCCATGGATGACGACGAGACCGACATGAATACCGCCTTGATGGTCGATGGCAACGCGGTCGCCGGACAGCTCGAGCAGATCTTCGGCCGCGACATGACGATGGCAATAGCCCGCTGCGCGGGCTGTGCCCGCGACGCGCAGCTGGGCGCCCTGATGGCCTTCATCCGGGGTCCCGGCGTCGTCCTGCGCTGTCCCGCGTGCCAGAACGCGATTGCGCGGATCGTCGAGACGCCGTCGGCTACCTATCTCGAGGCGCGCGGCGCCGCGTATCTTCGGATGACGCCCCCACCCTGACCCTCCCCGCAAGCGGGAGAGGGAAACCAAGGGGGGTTAGCGTTCGCCGGCGGTGTGCGGGACGGGCTTGTCTACGATCGGACCTTCTTCGTCCACCTCGCTGATCTCTTCCGACAGGCGCGGCAGGGCTTCGGCGTGCACCTGCCCCGAAGGGCTCGCCGACAGGGGGGTATCCTCGCCGCGACGAGCCCGGTAGATGGCCCCGAGAAAGACGTTCAAAAGCGCGGCGATGGGCACGCCGAAGAGCGCGCCGAGGATGCCGGCTAGCTCGGCGCCGATCAAGAGGGCCGCCATCGCGACCAGGGGATGGATGCGCGTCGCCGAGCCGGTCACGCGCGGCCCGAGGATGTATGCCTCGATCGCGTGGCCGCCGAGGGCGATGATCAACGCCAGCAGCCCGACCAGCGGTCCTTTGAAGGCGAGTGCGATGAGCACCGCCACGCCCATCCCGACCGGCGCGCCGATCAGCGGGACGAACTCGAGGAAGAAGGTCAAGATTCCGAGTACCACGGCGTAGGGCACGCCGATCAGTGTCATCGCGAGGCCGGTGTAGGTTCCCATGACAAACGACATGATCAGCTGGCCCCGCGCGTACTGGCCGACGGTCGTGCCGACCGCGACCAGGGTGAAGTCGTAAACCTCTTCCCGGCCGGGGAAGAGTTTGCGCATGCTGGCGATCAGCTGACGGCCTTCCACCAGCAGGTAAATCGAGATCACGATCACGAGGAGGATGTTGATCACCGTCCCCAGGGTCCCTGTCAGGATGCCGAGGACGGACCCCAGGACGGCGGTGCTGATCCCGCTGCTCGCACTCGGCAGACTCAACTTGAGGGGAATGCCGGCGTTGTCGATCGCGTCCTGCAGGTCGCGGACCAGGGTGATGGCGCGCGATTCGAGGGCGGGCAATTGCTTGGCCTGGCCGATCAGCGCCGGCGTCACGAGCGCGATCACCCCGGCGACCAAACCGATGATGATCAGGTAGAGCACGATCACGGCGACGACTCGGCGGCCTTTGAAGATGGGTAGCGCCTCCATCCCGTCGATCACCGGAGTCAGGAGCAGGGCGATGATCGCGGCGAAGACGAACAGCAGGAAGACGTTGAACAGATGGACGACGAGGTACTCACTCTGGTGGTAGAGCATCACCACCGAAAGCGCGATCAGCACGTAGACCAGGACGCGGACCGGGCGCTCGAGGTGCCGCCACGCCCTCAATAGCTGTCCGCCCTCTTCGTGCTCTGCCATGTGGCCAGTCTCGCAGACCGGCCGATCGCTGGCGCGGCGCTGCTACCTCAGGCTTTCTTGCGTCGCTTCGCCGGAGGAGCCATGTACCGTTCCGCCCACTCGCCCAGCCTGAGGAGGCCGGGGCCGATCGCGCGTCCGCTCTCGGTCAGCCGGTAGACCACGCCCAGCGGGGGACCGTCGAGAACCGTGCGATCGACCAGGCCGGCGCGAGCCAGCTCGTTGAGACGGTCGGACAGCATCCGCTCACTGATCCCGGGAATCGTCCGTGCCAGCACGGCGAATCGCGCCGGGCCCTGGAGGAGCAGGCCGAGGATGACGCCCGACCAGCGCTTGCCCAACAACGTGAAGGCCTGGGTCAGGGCCTCATCGCATTCGCGCGTGTGATCTTCAAGCCGGCGTTTCACGCCGCCAGTGTAGCGCCGCTGGCTGATTACTGCAGGAACTTGCAAAAAGTAAGCTCGCGATGGTAAGTTGCCCGTAGCAACCAACACCGGAGGAGGCGATCAATGGGTACCTGGACATTGGATCCCCTGCACACGCAAGTCGAGTTCTCGGCCAAGCACTTTGGAATGATGACCGTGCGCGGTCACTTTGCTGAATTGACCGCGACCGGTGACATTCATCCGGAAAAGCCGGAGACGTCAACCGTAGAGGTGACGATCCGGACGGCAAGCATCCGCACCCACAACGAGCAGCGGGACAACGACCTCCGCTCGTCCTACTTCCTGGAAGCGGAAAAATATCCGACGATCACCTTCAAGAGCACCAAGATCGAGGCGAAAGGAGCGGAGCGCGGCACCATGACTGGCGACCTCACCATCAAAGGCACGACGAAACCGGTGACCCTGAACGTGGTGAAGTACGGGGAATTCAATGACCCGGCGATGGGCCATCGGATCGGCTACGCCGCGGAGACCAAGATCAATCGCAAAGACTTCGGCATGAACT